>Ga0302325_10033271_pt1 | contig 10565 bp, 18 predicted proteins | sample Palsa_T0_2_FD_201948 | JGI IMG/M metagenome (GOLD analysis project Ga0302325, IMG submission 201948) | Peat permafrost microbial communities from Stordalen Mire near Abisko, Sweden - Palsa_T0_2 | ecosystem: Environmental > Terrestrial > Soil > Palsa > Peat permafrost | place: Sweden: Abisko...
GTCCGCCAGGTCCTGGACCTGATCCGCGGCCAGGACGTGGACCGGGCCGCCGAGATCCTGTCCCTCGGCGACCGCGAGGCCGCCGTCACCGTGGGCAAGGTCCTGGCCTCGGCGGTGGCCAACGCCGTCCACAACGACGGGCTGGACGCCGAGGAGCTGTTCGTCTCGGCCTGCTACGCCGACGAGGGCAGCACCCTCAAACGGTGGCGTCCCCGGGCCCGGGGTCGGGCCACCCGGATCCGCAAGCGGACCTCGCACATCACCATCATCGTGAGCCGGCTCCCCGAGGACCGGATCGCCCGTCGTCGGGCCAAGCAGGCCGCCAACACCTCCCAGCGGTCGCGCCGGGTGGCTGGCTCCCGCCGGCGCCAGCGGGCCGAGTCGGCAACATCTACGGCCACCACGGCGACCGAGACCCCCGAGGAGCTCGACACCGGTGCCGAGGCGTGGGACGAGGAGGCCACCCACGCCGACGACCTGGTGACCGAGACCGAGGCCGGCCCGCTGGAGGAGTCGGACTTGGAGGACGGGGACGACGAGGTCGCCCACGAGATCGACAGCACCGACGACACCGAGGACACCGGTGCTGAGGGTGATGACGACGGCACCGACGACACCTTCGACCAGGACGAATCAGAAGACGAAGACACCGACGGCGGTTCCGCCGAAGAGAAGGGCAAGTAGATGGGCCAGAAGGTAAACCCGTACGGGTTTCGACTCGGTGTCACCACCGACTGGAAGTCGCGGTGGTTCGAGGAGCGCAACTACCAGAACTGCGTGATCGAGGACTGGGAGATCCGCGACTACCTCATGTCGCAGTTGGAGTCGGCCGCTGTCAGCCGGATCGAGATCGAGCGGACCCGTGACCGGCTGCGGGTCGACATCCACACCGCCCGCCCGGGCATCGTCATCGGCCGCCGCGGAGCCGAGGCCGACCGCCTCAAGAAGAAGATCGAGGAGATCACCGGGCTCAACAACCGCATCCAGCTCAACATCCAGGAGATCAAGCAGCCGGAGTTGGACGCCGCCCTGATCGCTCAGGGGATCTGCGACCAGCTGGCCCGCCGGGTGGCTTTCCGCCGGGCCATGAAGCGCTCCATCCAGACCGTGCAGAAGGCCGGCGCCCTGGGCGTGCGGGTGCAGTGCTCCGGCCGCCTGGGTGGCTCGGAGATGTCCCGCAAGGAGTCCTACCGTGAAGGTCGGGTCCCGCTGCACACACTGCGGGCCGACATCGACTACGGCTTCCGTGAGGCCAAGACCACCTTCGGCCGGATCGGCGTGAAGGTATGGATCTACAAGGGCGACATCCTCCCCTACAAGATCTCCACCGAGGACAAGATCACCCGCGAGGCGGCCATGGCCGTCGGCGAGACGTCCGGGCAGGGCGGCGACGCCCCCCGACGCCTGATCACCGCCGGTGGCGGACGCCGTCGGGCCGAGCAGGGCGCACCGGGCAGCGTGGTCACCGTGGAGGGGGACTCCGACGGCGAGACCGAGATCCCCGAGGGCCTGGTGGACCGCTCGGCGGTCGACATCGCCGCTCCGCCGGCCGTGCCCGACGAGCTCGAGCGCATCCTGACCGAGGACGAGGAGATCGAGCGCCGCACCCGCGAGCACCACGAGACCCCGCACTTCCGCAAGGAGGTGGACTGACATGCTGATGCCCCGGAAGGTCAAGTACCGCAAGCAGCAGCGCGGCCGGATGGGCGGCAAGGCCAAGGGTGGCAGCGACGTCACCTTCGGCGACTTCGGCATCCAGGCCCTCGAGCCGGCGTGGCTCACCGCCCGGCAGATCGAGGCTGCCCGTATCGCCATGACCCGCCACGTGAAGCGCGGTGGCAAGGTGTGGATCCGGGTCTTCCCGGACCGGCCGGTGACCCAGAAGCCGGCCGAGACCCGGATGGGCTCCGGCAAAGGCAACCCCGAGCACTGGGTGGCCGTGGTCAAGCCCGGCCGCATCCTGTTCGAGCTGGCCGGGGTGGAACCGGAACTGGCCAAAGAGGCTATGGACCGGGCCATCCAGAAGTTGCCTTTCAAGGCCCGCTTCGTGATCCGTCCGGGCACGCACGGGACCCCGGAGGTGCAGGTCTGATGGCCACCGCTACGGAGATCTCCGAGTTCGACACCGAGGAGCTGGAGCGCCAGCTTGCCGAGACCCGCCGCGAGCTGTTCAACCTGCGATTCCAACTGGCCACCGGCCAGCTGGACAACTTCTCGCGTATCAACCACGTGCGCAAGGACGTGGCCCGCATGATGACCGAGCTGCGGATCCGCGAGATCGGTGAGGCCGAGGGGCTGGCCATGGACGACCTTCCCGGTCACCGGGCCGCCGCCCGCCGCCGGACTGAGGACGAGGCCCTGGGTCGGGACAAGACCACCGCCTCCGAGCGTCGGGCCAAGGCCAAGGCCGAGGACGAGGACCAGGACGACCACGAGGGGCACGACCACGGAGAGGTCGCCCACGGCGACCTCGACGAGGACGAGTTGGCCGAAGAAGTGGCCGACGACGACGGCATGGCCCTTCCCGATGACGAGGTGGCCGACACGGCCGTCGCCGTCGCCGATGAGGCAGAGGTCGCCGACGCCGACGCCGACGCCGACGCCGACGCCGACGCAGACGACGGCGCCGACGACGCAGACGTAGAGGAGAAGAGCTGATGGCCGACGAACAGACCGCCCCCGAGCCCGAGCGGGCCAACGCCCGCAAGGTACGGGAGGGCCTGGTGGTGTCCGACGCCATGGACGCCACCGTGATCGTGGCCGTCATCGAGCGGGTGCGTCACCCCAGGTACGGCAAGACCGTCCAGCGGACCAAGCGGCTCTACGCCCACGACGCCGACAACTCGGCCAAGGTGGGGGACCGGGTCCGGGTGGTCGAGACCCGTCCGCTCTCCAAGCTCAAGCGCTGGCGGCTGTCCGAGGTCCTGGAGCGTGCCCGATGATCCAGCAGGAATCCCGACTCCGGGTGGCCGACAACTCAGGCGCCAAGGAGGTCCTCTGCATCAAGGTGCTGGGGGGTTCCCGACGGCGGTACGCCTCCATCGGTGACGTCTTCGTGGCCACGGTCAAGGACGCCATCCCCGGTGCCGCCGTCAAGAAGGGCGACGTCGTGAAGTGCGTCGTCGTCCGCACGAAGAAGGAGAAGCGCCGTCCCGACGGCAGCTACATCCGCTTCGACGAGAACGCCGCGGTGCTCATCAACGACCAGCAGCAGCCACGGGGGACCCGCATCTTCGGCCCCGTAGGACGTGAACTGCGGGACAAGCGTTTCATGCGCATCGTCTCGCTGGCACCGGAGGTGCTCTAGATGCGGATTCGCAAAGGTGACAAGGTACAGGTGCTCTCGGGCAAGGACAAGGGCAAGCAGGCCAGCGTGGTCCGCGCCATCCCGGACGAGGGTCGGGTCATCGTGGAGGGCGTGCACGTGGCCAAACGCCACGCCAAGCCCACCCGCGCCACCATGCAGGGCGGCGTGATCGACAAGTTCATGCCCGTTTCGGTGTCCTCGGTGGCCATCGTGTGTGGCAACTGCGGCCCCACCCGCATCGGTATGCGGATCGACGAGCAGGGCCGGAAAGTCCGCTTCTGCAAGAAGTGCGGAGGTGATCTCTGATGGCTGCCACCACCACCACCACCACCACCGCCACCGCCGCCACGGCCACCGGCACGGCCACCCGTCCCCGCCTCAAGCAGCGCTACGACGACACCGTCCGGGCCGAGCTCAAGGAGTCCCTGGGCCTCGACAACATCATGGAGGTCCCACGGCTGTCCAAGATCGTCATCAACATGGGCGTGGGCCGGGCCACCCAGCAGAAGTCCCTGATCGAGGGGGCCATGCGCGACCTCGAGATCATCGCCGGCCAGAAGCCGGTGGTGACCCGGGCCAAGAAGTCCATCGCCTCCTTCAAACTGCGGGAGGGACAGGAGATCGGGGCCAAGGTCACCCTCCGGGGCGACCGGGCGTGGGAGTTCCTCGACCGGTTGCTGGCCATGGCCATCCCCCGCATCCGCGACTTCCGGGGGCTGTCCCCCCGGTCGTTCGACGGCCACGGGAACTACACCTTCGGGGTCACCGAGCAGCTGATCTTCCCCGAGATCGACTACGACCGCATCGACACCACCCGGGGCATGGACATCACCATCGCCACCACCGCACGTACCGACGACGAAGGCCGAGCTCTGCTGGCCGCGTTCGGCTTCCCGTTCCGACAGGAGAACCAGTAACCCAATGGCGAAGAAGGCATTGATTGAAAAGCAGCAGCGCACCCCCAAGTTCAAGGTGCGCGGGTACACCCGTTGCCGTCGGTGTGGCCGGCCCAAGTCGGTGTACCGCAAGTTCGGCCTGTGCCGGATCTGCCTGCGAGTGATGGTGCATGCCGGCGAGATCCCCGGTGTGACGAAGGCCAGTTGGTGAGAGGAGGCGACGAAGAATGACGATGACCGACCCGATTGCCGACATGCTGACCCGCATCCGGAACGCCAACACCGCCCACTTCGACACGGTGAAGATGCCGGGCTCGAAGCTCAAGGAGTCGCTGGCCCAGATCCTGGTCAGCGAGGGCTACATCGTGGGCTACCAGGTGAACGAGGATCCGGGCAAGCCGGGAAAGACCCTCGAGATCACCATGAAGTACTCCCCCGACCGTGAGCGCACCATCTCCGGCATCAAGCGGGTGTCCAAACCCGGCCTGCGCATCTACGCCCGGGCTGACAAGATGCCCCGCGTCCTCGGTGGCCTGGGGGTCGCCGTGGTGTCCACGTCCAAGGGCCTGATGACCGACCGCGAGGCGCGCCGGCGGCGGATGGGTGGCGAGGTGCTCTGCTATGTCTGGTAGCCAGACCCTCAGCTGCCCCCCGACTCCTCCGACCGCCGGACCGACCGCCGGAGGTACCCGCTGATGTCCCGCATCGGACGTTCGCCCATTCCGGTTCCCTCCGGGGTGTCGGTGGCCGTGGGCTCGGACAACACGGTGACGGTCAAGGGACCTCAGGGCGAGCTGGCCCGGTCGGTCCCCACAGCCATCACCATCCGCCAGGACGGCGACGTCCTGGTCGTGGAGCGCCCTGACGACCAGCGGCAGAACCGCGCCCTGCACGGGCTCACCCGTTCCCTGGTGGCCAACATGGTGGCCGGAGTCACCGACGGCTTCTCCAAGGAGCTGGAGATCGTGGGCGTGGGCTACCGGGCCATCCCCAAGGGTCCCTCGGCCCTCGAGCTGGCCCTGGGCTTCTCCCACCCGGTGAACGTGAGCGCCCCCGACGGGGTGACCTTCGAGGTGCCCTCCGCCACCCGGATCATCGTGAGGGGAATCGACAAGGAAAAGGTCGGCCAGGTCGCCGCTGACATCCGCAAGCTGCGCAAACCCGAGCCCTACAAGGGCAAGGGCGTGCGGTACCTGGGCGAGCGGGTCGTGCGCAAGGCCGGAAAGGCAGCCAAGTAATGGCCCGCACCGATCACAAGCTGGAGCTGCGCCGCCGGCGCCACAACCGGGTACGCCGCAAGGTGCACGGGTCGGCCGAACGGCCGCGCTTGGCGGTGTTCCGGTCCAACAAGCACATCTCGGCGCAGCTCATTGACGACGACGCCGGCCGCACCCTGGCCGCCGCCAGCTCCACCGAGGGCGAGCTCCGGAGCACCGCGGGGGGCAACATCGACGCGGCCAGCACCGTGGGCAAGCTGGTCGCCTCACGGGCCAAGTCGGCCGGTATCACCACCGTGGTCTTCGACCGTGGCGGGTTCGCCTATCACGGGCGGGTGGCCGCCCTGGCCGACGCCGCCCGTGCCGAAGGACTGGAGTTCTAGGAATGGCTGTCAACGATCTGCAGTTCGAAGAGCGCACCATCCGGGTCAACCGGGTGTCCAAGGTAGTGAAGGGCGGCCGTCGGTTCTCCTTCGCCGCCCTGATGGTGGTGGGGGACGGCAACGGCAAGGTTGGCCTGGGCTACGGCAAGGCCAAGGAGGCCGGCCTGGCCGTCCAGAAGGGCATCGAAGAGGCCCGTAAGAACATGTTCGACGTGCCCCTGGCCGGCAGCACAATCACCCACCCCATCGTGGGAGAGAGCGGTGCCGGACGGGTCATGCTGAAGCCGGCCGCCCCCGGGACCGGGGTCATCGCCGGCGGCGCCGCCCGGGCCATCCTCGAGATGGCCGGGATCCGCGACATCCTGGCCAAGTCCCTGGGTTCGTCCAACGGCATCAACGTGGCCCACGCCACCATCGCCGGCCTGAAGGGTCTCAAACGTCCCGACGAGATCGCCGCCCTGCGGGGCAAGTCGGCCGAGGAGGTGGCCCCGGCGGCCATGCTCCGGGCCTACCGCGAGCGCCGTCGGGAGAACGACGTCTTCACGGAGGTGAACTGAGATGAGTGCCGCCACGTCGGACCAGGCCACCACCTGGCTGCGGGTCACCCAGGTCAGGTCGGCCATCGGCACCAAGCCCAAGCACCGCGGCACCCTCCGGGCCCTCGGCCTTCGGGGCATCGGGCGCACCAACGTGCTGCCCGACCGTCCGGAGATCCGTGGAATGCTGGCCCGCGTCCCCCATCTGGTGGACGTCACGCCGGCCGAGCACGACGAGAAAGGCTGACCATGAAGGTCCATCAGCTCCGACCTCCTGCAGGGTCGACACGCGCCCGCCGTCGGGTGGGTCGCGGCATCGCCGGCAAGGGCGGCAAGACTGCCGGCCGAGGCACCAAGGGGCAGGGTGCGCGCGACACCATCCCCATGGGGTTCGAGGGTGGTCAGCTGCCGCTGATGCAGCGAATCCCCAAGCTGCGCGGCTTCAAGAACCCCTTCCGCGTCGAGTACACCCCGGTCAACGTGGGTGCGCTGGCCGCCGTCGAGGGCGACTCGATCGACCTGGCTGGCCTGGTCGAGTCGGGCCTGGCCCACAAGGGGGACCTGGTCAAGATCCTCGGTGGCGGGGAGCTCTCCCGGTCCATCCGGGTGTCGGCGCACGCCTTCTCCAAGTCGGCTGAGGCCGCCATCACCGCAGCTGGAGGGTCCATCACCGTGGTCCCCCTGCCGTTCGGTCACGACCGGCCGCCGGCGCAGGGCAACGCCCTCACCAACCGGTAGCATCGGCCCACCGCGGCGTCGAGGAGCCCCATGCTCTCCAGTCTGGCCAACATCTTCCGGATCCCCGACCTTCGCAAGAAGGTCATCTTCACGCTGACCATCATCGCCCTGTACCAGTTCGGGGCCAACGTTCCGGTACCGTTCGTCAACTTCTCCAAGGTGGCCCAGCTCACCGCGGCCTCGAAATCCTCGGGCGTGCTGGGTTTCCTCAACCTGTTCTCGGGCGGGGCGCTCACCCGCATGGCCGTCTTCGGCCTCGGGATCATGCCCTACATCACCTCCAGCATCATCATCCAGCTGCTGGCCACGGTGATCCCCAAGCTCGAGCAGTGGCGGGATCAGGGCGCGGTGGGCCAGAAGAAGCTGACCCAGACCACCCGGTACCTGACCGTGGCCCTGGCCCTCATGCAGTCCACCGGGCTGGTCTACCTGTTCCACAAGGGCGGGGGCGGGCTGTTCGGCACCAACCAGAGCGTCGACCTGATCCTCAACTACTCGATCTGGCGGGCCGGGTTCATCGTGTTGACCCTCACCGCCGGCACCGCCTTCGTGATGTGGCTGGCCGAGCTGATCACCCAGCGGGGCATCGGCCAGGGCATGTCCATCCTGATCTTCGCCAATGTGGTGGCCGGCATCCCCTCGGGGCTGAACACGGTCCTCCAGGAGGGCGGGCGGGTCAAGTTCACGGTGATCCTGCTGGTCTCGCTGGCCCTGCTGGTGCTGATCGTCTTCGTCGACCAGGGCCAGCGGCGCATCCCGGTGACCTTCGCCAAACGGGTGGTGGGCCGCAAGATGTACGGCGGCTCCAACACCTACATCCCCCTCAAGGTCAACCAGGCCGGGGTGATCCCGATCATCTTCGCCAGCTCGGTGCTGTACATCCCGGTGCTGCTGTCCAACATCATCCCGTCGGCCGCCTTCCGCAGCTGGGTGAACCACAACGTCACCCCGACCAGCATCTTCTACATCCTCACCTACTTCGTCTTCATCCTCCTGTTCACGTTCTTCTACGTGTACGTGGCCTTCGACCCCCACCAGCAGGCTGACATCATCCGGAAGCAGGGTGGCTACATCCCCGGCATCCGCCCCGGCCATCCGACCGAGCGGTATCTGGCCCACATACTCAACCGGATCACCTGGCCGGGGGCCCTCTTCCTGGGAGCGGTGGCCGTCACCCCGTCTCTGCTCATGGCGGCCTGGAACATCACCAGCTACCCGTTCTACGGAACGACGCTCCTCATCGCAACTGGCGTGGCCCTCGAGACGATGAAGCAGATCGACAGCCAGCTGATGATGCGGAACTACGAGGGCTTTCTCAAGTAAGTGGTACCTGGAGCCAGGCTCGTGGTCCTCGGCAAACAGGGGGCCGGCAAGGGGACACAGTGTGTGCGCCTCTCCCACCACTACGTGGTGCCGCACGTCTCCACCGGGGACATGCTGCGGGGCGCGGTCAAGCAGGGCACGGGCATCGGGTTGAAGGCCAAGGATCTGATGGACCGGGGCGAGCTCCTGGGCGACGACCTGATCATGGAGATGGTGGCCGAGCGGCTGGGGGAGAGTGACGTACGGGCCCGGGGGTTCATCCTCGACGGGTGCCCCCGCACGGTGGCCCAGGCCGAGCAGCTGGCCTCGGTCCTGGCCCCCTACGACCTCGACCTGGCTATCGACATCGAGATCCACACCAGTCAGGTACTCCGGCGCCTGGCTGCACGCCGGGTGTGCATGGACTGCGGGGCCAACTACTCGCTGTCGTCCCCTCCCCTGATCAACTGGACCTGTGACGTCTGCGGCGGTGAGGTGGTCCAGCGGGAGGACGACACCGAGGAGGCCATCGAGCGTCGGCTCGAGCTCTACGAGCACCAGACCACCCCGCTCATCGAGTGGTACCGGGACCGTGGCCAGCTGGAGTCGGTGCCGGGCACCGGCTCGCCCGATGCGGTCACCCGCCGGATGGTCAAGGTCATCGAGCAGCGTCGGGGGAAGAAGGCCGGTTGGCCGACGTGAAGCCCTGCCTACGATGACAGGAGGTCCTCTGCAGGCATGAGGCACCCGGCATCAAGAGCACAGGGACGGCACGGGCACAGCAAGATCACGAGGCACGACATCATGGGGCACGACATCATGGGGCACGACATCATGAGGTACAGGGACCGATCATGAGGAACAGGGCACGATGAGACGAAACGCCGACGAACTGGCCAAGATGCGCCGGGCCGGCCGGGTCGTGGCCGAGATGCACGAGGCCACCCGAGAGTTCATCAAGCCCGGGGTGACCACCATGGACATCGACCGGGTGGCCCGCCAGGTGCTGGACAAGCGGGGGGCCGGGTCCAACTTCCTCAACTACCACGGCTTTCCGGCGGTCATCTGCACCTCGCCCAACTCGATGATCGTCCACGGGATCCCCTCCGATGCGGTCACTCTGGAAGAGGGGGACATCATCTCGGTGGACTGTGGAGCCATCATCGAGGGCTACCACGGCGACGCCGCCTACACCACGGGGGTGGGGGAGGTCTCGGCCGAGGCCACCAGGCTGATGGAGGTCACCGAGCAGAGTCTGTTCGCCGGCATCGACCAGCTCCGGCCCGGGAACCGCCTGCACGAGGTGGGTCGGGCCGTCCAGGCGGTGGCCGAGGCGGCCGGGTTCTCGGTGGTCCGGGAGTACGTGGGCCACGCCATCGGCACGGCTATGCACGAGGAGCCCCAGGTTCCGAACTACTGGCCCGGATCGGGCGGCCCCACGCTCAAGTCGGGGATGGTCTTCGCCGTCGAGCCCATGGTCAACGCCGGCGGGGCGGGCACGGTCCAGCTCGACGACGGTTGGAGCGTGGTGACCGTCGATGGGCGCCTCTCGGCCCATTTCGAGCACACCATCGCGGTGACCGATGACGGCCCCGAGGTGTTCACGGTACTCTGAGCAGGTCCCCCGCCCGGTCGGGCACGGCCCAATGGGCCCGAATTGCCCCGGATTCGGGCCGGACTGGCAATTTTGCGTCAGCGGGCTAGACTGATGGTTCGGCTGGCCACGGTTGTGTGGTGGCGTGCCGATCCCGCTCCTGGTGGTGCTCTTCTGGTGTGCCCCCGATTGCGGTGCGGACGGACGACGAGCAGGTCGGTCGTGACGCACGCTCGGCCCCGGCCGAGCGGACCAGACGAAGAGACTATTGAGGAGATTCACCTGCCCAAGCCCAAGGAAGATGCCATCGTGCTGGAGGGCACGGTCGTCGAACCGCTGCCCAACGCCATGTTCCGGGTGGAGCTTGAGAACGGCCACAAGGTACTGGCCCACAGCTCCGGAAAGATGCGGATGCACCGCATCCGGATCCTTCCCGGCGACAAGGTGCAGGTGGAGATCACCCCTTACGACCTGCAGCGGGGACGAATCACCTACCGGTACAAGTAGGACGGGCGGCGGACCGGCCGATCCTGCCGACAGACAGGGTCAGCGGGGTGGCGGGCAGGAGCGGGACAGCAGTTGTGGAACAGCA
>Ga0302325_10033272_pt1 | contig 10564 bp, 10 predicted proteins | sample Palsa_T0_2_FD_201948 | JGI IMG/M metagenome (GOLD analysis project Ga0302325, IMG submission 201948) | Peat permafrost microbial communities from Stordalen Mire near Abisko, Sweden - Palsa_T0_2 | ecosystem: Environmental > Terrestrial > Soil > Palsa > Peat permafrost | place: Sweden: Abisko...
ACTCCAGCGATGTATGCGTTGCATACATCATCCTCAGCGCCCATGGAGCGCAAATCTCGCGCCAGTTCTGCAGTGAAGTTGGTTGCAGGCGTGCTGGTCGAGCTGCTCACGGGAAAGTCTATAGGCTGAGCCAGGGTGCGTATTCCCTTCGATGGAAGGCCATGCGCGCGCAACGCATCCACTACTGCGTCTGCGACGCCTGAGTCTGCGAAAAGTCCCACTGCTGTTGCTGCCATAGAAAACCTCCACGTACTGTACTTATGTTGACCCTGGGGCCAAGGGTTTGCAGACCTGAATTGCTCATACCGGCCCCTCATCGTCAGGAACGACAAAGTAATCGCAGCGCCAGCAGGCAATTGTGCACAATTGCGCAGTTCTTGTTGCAGTTCACAGCGACAGAAGAAATCTACTGAAAATTCGCCTTGCGTACACCTATTGTGATTTCAAACCGGGGTAACGTTGCATTCGGATACAGCTTTCGGGGGATATAGTTTGCACCCCATGTTTTCTATTCTTAGCCGATGGGATTTTGGGAGTGAACCATCAGGCCCGCTCTCCCGTCCACTCGAAGCTCAACGAACAGAATTGCTCATCCTGAGCAGCATAGAAATCCTGAGAAGCACAGAAGTTGTAAGGCGAACAGATTCGCTAGGAAAAACTGGGTGCGCCCAGGAGGCAAGTTTGACTATGGGGAACTGGACAGCTGATGCGACTCCACGAACGAATGCGGTTACGGCAGAGAACCAGAAGCTCGACTGGACCAAGCTGGAGCAGCATCTGCAGGAGATAGGTACGCTGCACACCAGCATTTACCGGCTGGCGCGCGATTTTTCGCCGGCAATTGTGCTCAGCGGCTACTGGTTCTTCAAGCATCCCGGTCTGATGTTTCAAGGGGAGGCGTGGTGGTATATCCCGCGCGTAAGTCTGCTTGAGATCGGCATGCTCCTGGCCGTGATCTTGATCTCTCGTATAGCTACCGGCCGCGGTCGCGGACGGAGTGAAGAGTTACTGCATAAGGAGATGGTCGCAAGTTTCCTGGCGGCTTTCCTATGCTCGCTCGCGATCTACCCTTGCCTGCTTGCAAAGCTGGATCGCTTACATGCGCTGCAGGTGGATGCAAGCTTCTTCTTCATCACTTCGCTGCTCAGTCTCATCTGTCTTGCGGTCGCGTGTTTTATCGGCTGGATCTCCATTGACACCATTATTCCCAAACGCGAGGTACTGATCATCGGTTCGGGCCGCGGCGGCCAGGCTGCCTTTGAAGAGATGGTCGATTCGCCCGTCTACAACGTCGTTGGTGTGCTCGACGATGCCTTTGTCGGAACAGGCTCAATGCGCGAGCGTTACCTCGGCGGATTGGATCTGCTTGACGCGCTGCTCAAGGAGAACCCAATCTCGGTCGTATACTGCTCGCTGCCCGTCAAGTCAATGTATGAGCCGATCCAGCAGATCATTGCGGTGTGCGAACAGTTTGGCGTCGAGGTCAGGCATTCCGCGCATCTCTTCCAGACTAAAATTGCTCGTCTGGATCGCAGGCCCGGAACCAACTATTCCATCCTGAGCATGGTGCGCGATGACTCTACGCGCTACGCCAAGCGGGCGATCGATATTATGGGCGCAGGTGGATTGCTGTTGCTCACTTCGCCGATCCTTATCGCCGCAGGCATTGCAATCAAGCTCACCAGTCCAGGTCCAATGCTGTTCTCCCAGGCTCGCTACGGTTGGCACCGCAGGCGGTTCCGGATACTCAAGCTGCGCACCATGGTGGTCAATGCCGAAGTGCTGCAGGCGCAGTTGGAAGATAAGAATGAACTGGATGGTCCGGCCTTCAAGATGCGCCAGGACCCGCGCGTCACAAAGGTTGGAGCGTTTCTGCGCAAGACCTCGATCGATGAGTTGCCACAGCTTTGGAATGTGCTGATGGGAGACATGTCGCTCGTTGGTCCCAGGCCGCTTACCGTGCGCGATGTGCTCAAGATCGAAGATTCGGCACAGTTGCGCAGATTCAGCGTGCTGCCCGGTATCACTTGCATCTGGCAGATTGGCGGGCGCAATAATACGGATTTCGCTAACTGGATTCGTCAGGACCTGGAATATATCGATAAGTGGTCCCTGCTGCTGGACATCAAGATACTTATTGGAACGATTCCAGCAGTGCTATGGGGCAAGGGAGCTATGTAGTTACGGCATAACTCGCGCGCGCGAGTTATGCGCCCTGCGTTTCTGCCAAAGCTTCTGAGATTTCTCTGAGAATAGCTTCAGCAGCTCTCGCCGGATCAACTGCCTGAGTAATCGGACGGCCAACTACAAGATAGCTTGCACCCTGCCTGAGCGCCTGTGCAGGGGTAGCAATCCGCTGCTGATCTCCCTTGTCCGCGCCAGCAGGGCGAATCCCCGGAGTAACCAGAACGCCGGCCTGTCCGGTAAGCGCACGCAGGGCTGAAACCTCCTGCGGAGAGCACACAAAACCATCGATTCCAGCGTCCATGCCCATTCGGGCCAGCAACGCTGCCTGCTCCTGCGCGGAACGAGGCACCCCGGTCGCCGCAAGCTGTGATTGATCCATGCTGGTGAGCACGGTTACGGCCAGCAGTTGCAGCGGCGTGGCCATGCCTGCAGCCGCCTCGCGGGCCGCCGCCAGCATTGCGGGGCCTCCTGAGGCATGAATCGTCAACATGCGCACGCCGAGTGAGGTAGTTGACCGCACTGCCGCAGCGACAGTATTCGGGATGTCGTGCAGTTTGAGATCCAGAAAGATTGAATGGCCGCGGCCGACCAGCTTCTCTACTATGGTCGGTCCCGCCGCAATGTAGAGCTCCAGGCCCACCTTGAACCAGTCGCATTGACCTTCGAGCCGCTCCGCCAGCGCCAAGGCTGCGTCCGAAGTGGGCACATCCAGCGCGACAATCAGACGGTTTCTGGCCTGCCTGGATACAGATAACGAAAGAGACTGAGGTAGCGCAGACGACGACTCACTGTCCATTTTGTCCGGTGCGATCAGGTCGGGCATGAAAATAGTTTAGCGCGACCCAGGCCAGCTTTGCAGAGTGCCAGCTGACCAGCCGTCTCGTCTGCTTTCCGGACCGCCAAGGCCGGGCCAATTGAGCTGTGCTGCCTCTGCGCCTTCCACTTTTTCGAGCTTCACATGCGCGTTGCCCAGGTGGCTGAAGCCAAGCGAGCGAGCCGCACCGTACGACAGGTCGACGATCAGGCCAGCCGGGACCGGTCCACGATCATTGACGCGCACCATGATGGAGCGTCGATTGCCCAGGTTGGTGACCCGCAACAGTGTGCCGATGGGCAGCGTGCGGTGCGCGCAGGTCAGCATATTCAAATCAAATGCTTCGCCGCTCGCGGTGCGATGGCCCTGAAACCGGCGCCCATACCAGGAGGCTTTCCCGATCTGATACCACTTGCCCACCTTGGGTGAGTGATCTCTATGCGGGGATGAATCCGCAGTTGCCTGTGCTGTGACGCCGACAACCGTTACCAGCAGCGCAAGTGCGGCTGCGGTAAAAGGACGATGGCGATTTCGAGCATTGCATACTGTTTCTCTTTGCATAGTTACCTAACGCAGGATACCGGGTATGAAAGCTCAAGTCAAAGATTTGAGACATTTTATGGCCTATTTTGCACAGGAAAAAGGCCTTCCGGAGATAGACGGCAACTATGAAATGAGTAACTAAATCATCAATATCTAACCAGTACACAGAGGGGCTATTTGAACTAAGTCCTTTGATCAGAGTCGCTTTGCATGTTGACCGATTCCTCAACATGCTCCCCCTTACAGAAATCCGCCGGACGTTCCTCCCAGACCGTCCGGCGGCGAAGAAAAATCCTCAAATTTTCGCCTCAGCCCGTTGCGGAGAGTCTTTCGGCCTCCTCATGCACGGGCTGCATCTCTTCGTGCGTCGGCATAAACCGTTTCAGATAGCGCATTGGATCTTCGCTTTCGGCCATCTGGCGCAGGTGGTATTTCCACACGTCCGCCTTGATGGTGCGGCGTGTAAATGGTTTGCGGCTGATGGTTTCCACTTCGCCTTTGCTGTTCATGCGCGAGTAGGTGATCGAGGGTACGATGAAGTTCATCTGTGCACCTTTTTTCCAAAAGGCGCGGGCAAAATCATGCGAGAAAACCAAGGAATAGAATCGGCCTTCGGTGGTGAGGAGCTCTACGGCTTCCTCTGCACCTGGCCATTCTGGAGTGATGTTGGCCTGAAACCAGCGGCGGAATTCAAAGCCGTTGGCATGGGCTTGACCTATAAGAGTAAGCAGAGTGTCTTTGCGCGTCATGCGACCTTTCCCTGTCGGGCGAACCCCGTCTTTGCGAGGCAGGCTTTTGGGATGCAAGTTCGTGCGTGGCAAATCATCGTGAATCACGTTTTCCCTGGCCTTCTATCAATATGTGCTGTTTTGGCTGAAAGGAACGAATGCGGCTTCACGAGAAAAACCGCCCTCTGCTATCTATTAACGTTACCGTAGGCCTGATCCCTTTTGACCGTCAAGAAAACTTCGCCATTTGGTACTCGGGGTCGAAACCCCCTTTCGCATCCAAGTCTCTGCATTGGCTCAGGTTTGCACTCACGGCTCTGAGTCGGATTTATCACGCCGTTTCAAAGGCCAGCTACGATAGGTATGACTCACGCAATGGCCGGATCCATGTATTTCCTGGCCTTAGAAACTCCCGGAGGACATTTGCAGGCCGAAATTCTGTGCAAGACCCACCGAGTCTCCCAGCAAGTCTTCGGGCGGATTCTGGCTCTGACCGTGCCCGCCGTGCCCATCGTGGTCGCAGCGGCGATCCTGGCTTCAGCGGCCATTCTCCCAGCCCAGTCTGCGGAAGTTCACGCCAATCCGCTTCATTCGGACCCCACTGTGCGCGAGGCGTATCAGGACTTCTACGAACTCGATTTCCCAGCCTGCATAGCGCTGCTTCAGAAGGTGCAGGCGGCTCACCCCGGCGATCCTAACGCAACCACGTTCGTGCTGGAGGCCGAAGTCTTCGCGGAGCTCTACCGCCAAGACCTGCTCGACACCACCTTCTATGCCAATGACGGCTTCCTCACCGGCAAGCATCCCACGCCGGAAGACTCCCATGTGCGCGACCGCATCTTTGGCCTCGAAGAGCAAGCGGAGCGAGAGTCCGAAGCGCGCCTGAGCCGCAATCCTCGCGACGTGGATGCGCTTTACGCTCGCGGCTGGGCGCGCAGCCTGCGCTCCTCCTACATGGCCATGGTCGAGCGCAGCTTTAGCGCCGCCTTTCACATGGCCCTGCAGGCGCACAGCGACGAAGCCAAAGTGCTGCAGATCGACCCAAACTACGTCGACGCCAAGCTAGTCGTAGGCACCTACCAGTATGTAATTGGCGCGTTGCCCTGGGGCTTCAAGCTGCTCTTTGGATTCGCCGGCATCACCGGCTCCAAGACCCGCGGCATGGAAATGCTGCACGATGATTTCGCGCGCGGGCCAACCACCTCCGCCGAAGCAGGCACAGTGATTGCCCTCTTTCAGCGCCGCGAAGCGCATTATCAGGACGCAATCAGTGTCATTCGTACCCTGGAAGCAAAATATCCGCGCGACTTCCTCTTCCGTCTCGAAGAAGCCAACCTCCGCAAAGACGCCGGCGAAGGCATGGCCGCCGTAACCGCCTACCGAAACCTGCTGGACGAGGCCGCCAAGCCAGGGTATTTCCCCTCGTCTCACATGGAACTGGCGTACTTCGGCCTCGGAGAGGCGCTAAGCGGGCAGCGCCACTTCGCAGAAGCAGCGCAGGCCTACGAACAGGCAGCCTGGGCGCAAGGCTCCGGAGCCGAACTGAAGCGGCGCTCGCTGGTGGCGGCCGGTAAGGCCCGCGACTTGAACGGCGAGCGCGCCCAGGCAGTGCGCGATTACCAGGCCGCCATGGCCAGCGGCTCAGACACCACGCAGGGAGAGATCGCCCGCAGGCTGATCAAAACCCCATACCGCGAACCGTAGGGCGTATGCGCCCAGAATGGAACCTTGTAGCCAAACCGCGCGTATGACATAGTGGCTGTTATCGGCTAGATGGAGATTCGACTATGTCAGGCTACTGCAGCAATTGTGGAAGTGTTCTACCCCCAGCCGCGCGCTTCTGCTCGGTCTGTGGAACGGTAGTAAGCGGTGTTCCGCCAGCAGGCTACGCATCTGGCTACGGGGCCGGCTACGCGCCATACGGGACTTACCCCTACTCAGCAGCCACGCGCCTCGTGCGCCCCATCCACGGCCGCCAGTTCGCCGGCGTATGCATCGGTCTCGCGCGGGCCTATAGCTGGGACGTAGGGCTAGTGCGAATTCTGGCAGTGGTCCTCGGAATCTTTGTCTTCCCCATCCCTGAGGTCATTTACCTCGCAGGATGGATCGGCATCCCAGAAGAGCCGCTCGGCGAAATGCCCATGACGCAGACGTCTCCGCCACCGCAAGCATAAAGCGAACCGCAGGGGCAAGGCAGCTTCACCTCCTGGGAAGCTGCCCCGCCATCCCAGGCAAACGCCGCACGCTGGAAGCCATCTGCTACGCTCAAAGGCAGACAGAAATCCATCGCGTTCCAGGCAAAAATCCTTGGCTAATTCCGCTTCCCACTCCCCCACGCGTCCATTCCTCTACCCCGCCGCAGATGCTCCGCTCACTTGCGGCTCCCACTCCCTGGCCGCGCTCGCAGACAAGTACGGCACACCGCTTTACGTCTACAGCGCCGACCAGATTCTGGAGCGGCTAGCTCTCTTTCAGCAGTCGCTGGCCTCGCGCCCTCACCTGGTCTGCTACGCAGTCAAAGCCAACTCCGCGTTGGCTATTTTGAAGCTGCTCGCCAACCACGGCGCTGGCTTCGACATCGTCTCCGGCGGCGAACTCGATCGAGTGCTGGCCGTCGCTCCGGAAGCGACTGAACGCGTCGTCTTTTCCGGCGTCGGCAAGACCGCTGCGGAAATAGACCAAGCGCTCGAAGCCAACATTCTCGCCTTCAACGTCGAGAGCGAAGCCGAACTCACGCTGCTTGCCAGCCGAGCCGCGAAACGCAAGCGCAAGGCGCGATTTTCCCTGCGCGTCAACCCGGACGTCTTCGCGGAAACACATCCCTACATCTCCACCGGCCTGCGTGAACACAAGTTCGGCATCGACATTCGCCAGGCGCGCCGCATTTATAACGCGGCCAAATCAAGCCGTTGGCTCACCGCCTACGGCGTCAGCGTGCATATCGGCTCCCAGATTCGCTCCGCCGACCCCTTTGGAGCAGCCATGGAGCGCGTTGCCAGGCTGGTCCGCCAGTTACAGCAGGATGGAATCGCAATCCAGGCCGTAGACGCAGGCGGAGGCCTGGGCATCGACTATCATGCCAGCGTCTCAGGCGGGCCATTCAGCACTCCGTCTTTCGACGCTCAAGCCAAGGTGCACGAATACGCAGCCGCGCTGCAAACCGCGATGGGTAATCTCGAAGTCAAACTTCTACTTGAACCAGGCCGCTTCCTCGTCGCTCAGGCCGGAGCGCTCCTGGCTCGCGTACTCTACGTAAAGCGCAACGGCAAGAAGACCTTCGTAATCACCGACGCAGCCACGAACGACCTCATCCGTCCCGCCCTTTATCAGGCATTCCACGAGATCGTGCCAGTCCAGCCGCGCCCCGGCCGCGCAACCGCGGTAGACATCGTAGGCCCAGTCTGCGAAACAGGAGACTTCTTCGCCCGCGACAGAAAGATCAAGCCAGTCCAGCCCGGAGACCTGGTAGCTATCCTCGACGCCGGAGCCTACGGCATGGTCCAATCCTCGAATTACAACACCCGCCCAAGACCCGCCGAAGTGTTACTGCACGGCGCAAAAGCAACCCTGATCCGCCGCCGTGAAACCATAGCCGACTTACTCGCGCCTGAGATCTTCTGAAGGACGGTACGGTTGGTTCTACGATGACGATGCCTGCGCACTCCGCGCATTTTAGGCAAGACAAGAGGTTGTATATACTGTTGGCCGGGGTCAAATTTGTATGGAAGAGAATCGCATCACTATCGAGCCCGGTAAACGGTCGGGGCAGCCTTGCATTCGCGGCCTGCGCATCACTGTCTGGGATGTTCTGGGCTGGCTGGCGGCCGGTATGAGCCAGAATCAGATTCTTTCCGATTATCCGGAGATGGAATCTGGCGATTTCCGCGCAGTCTTTGAGTACGCAGCGCGAGTCGGCCGTCGCGTCGCGTTGTGAAGCTTCTCCTCGATGAGAATTTGTCGCGCCGGTTGATTCAGCGGCTTGCCGACCTTTTTCCCGACTCCACGCAGTCGCATTCGAGGGACTGCTTCAAGCGCCCGATATTGCCATTTGGGAGTATGCAAGGTCGGGCCAATTCTGCGTCGTCACAGCAGATACCGACTTCTTCGAACTGGCAACAGAACTGGGGCCTCCGCCCAAGGTGATTTGGCTTCGGGGCTGTGATTATCCTACGGCTGTAGCTGAAGACCTGATTCGCGGCCAGTCAATCCGAATTGTGGAATTTCTTCAAGACCCAGACCGGGCCGTGCTGATCCTGCGGAAGCGGTGAGTCATCTCGGGGCCCAAATAAATTCAGCAGAGCGGGAACTCGCAAGCTGCAGATAGCGTCTACTGGCTACACCTGATATAAAGCAAGTTCGTGCGTCCCGATCGCCATGGGTGCGGCTATCCGATTTAGACATTTTTCTTGTATTGTTCTCCCGGAGGATTCAAGCATGTTTGCAGGCAGGTTTATGTTGAGGTCGTTGCCGTTGGTGGTCGCAACCCTGGGGTTGGGAATGATGGCAAATGCCGATTCGCTGGTGGTCAAAACAGACGAAGGCAAGGTCCACGGCAAGTTCATCAACAACGGCGTCGTACGCGCCTTTCAGGGCATTCCCTACGCCGCGCCGCCGGTCGGCGATCTGCGCTGGAAAGCTCCGCGGCCTGCCGCTAAATGGAAGGGCGAGTTGGACGCGACCAAGTATGGCCATCACTGTTCGCAGGTTCACGTCTTCGACGATATGGTCTTTCAGAGCACCGAGTCGGAGGACTGCCTCACGCTCAATGTCTACGGCCCGGCAAACGAGAAGGGCAAAGCCAAACTGCCCGTCATGTTCTGGATTCACGGCGGTGGATACTCCGGTGGCGGCAGCAGCGAGCCGCGCCATAATGGCGATTTTCTGCCCACCAAAGGCGTAATCCTCGTCACCATCAATTACCGCTTGGGAATCTTCGGATTCCTGGCCACTCCCGAACTGGCGGCGGAGCAGGGCGGCAGCAGCGGCGACTACGGCCTCATGGACATGGTGGCCGCGCTCAACTGGGTCAAGAAGAATATTTCCTCCTTTGGTGGCGACCCCGGCAATGTAACCATCTTCGGCGAGTCGGCGGGATCGTTTGCAGTCAGCACGCTCATGGCCGCTCCGTCGGCCCAGGGATTATTCGCCAAAGCAATTGGTGAGAGCGGCGGCGCCTTATCCACAGGTACGCTTTCCATGGAACCGCTCTCCGTGGCTGGCCCCAAGAACGCTGAATGGGTCAAGTCGATTGGGGTGAATTCGCTGGCGGATCTTCGAGCGTTGCCCACAGACAAAGTGCTCGCCGCCGCCGGCAAGCAGGGCGCAGTGCGCTTCTCGCCGGTAATCGACGGGCGATTCCTGACCGAGCCGGTGCTGGACACCTATCTCGCCGGTAAACAGGCCCATGTGCCGCTGCTCGCCGGCTTCAATCGCGACGAAGGTTTCTTCCTGGGTAACGGCATGACCGCCGAAAAGTGGAAGGCCATGGCCGCGCAGCGCTTCCCTGAAAAAGCCGATGATTTCTTAAAACTCTATCCGGGTAAGACGGACGCCGAAGCAGTCCGCTCGGCCATCGATTTTGGCAGCGATTCCTTCATCGCCTACGGCACATGGAAGTGGATCGAAATCGACCGTAAGACCGGCGACAAAGACATCTATCGCTACAAGCTCGATCTGGCCGCTCCGTCCAGCAAATTTCATCCCGGCGAGTTCGCCTTCCATTCCGACGACATTGAGTACGTCTTCGGCACGCTCGACACCCGGCCCGGAGCGGTGTGGCGTGACGAGGATCGCAAGCTGAGCGACGAGATGATGAGTTACTGGACCAACTTTGCCCGATCCGGCGATCCCAACGGCCCTGGATTGCCCAACTGGCCAAAGTATGGCGAGGGCGACCCGGTCCTGCATCTGGACAATCCGATCACTTCGCGTCCCGATGAGAATCGCGCGCGTTACGAGTTCTGGATGGCGACCGAGAAGAAGTAGATCGCTCACAGAAGCAAGCGTGACGGACATTGGTCAATGTCGAAACCCAATTGCGCAATGCCCAATCCGCATTGCGCAACGTGCCACAAGTATTGCGCAATGTTTCACAAGTATTGCACTCTGACGTATCCGAATTTACTGTGCAGAAGCCGGAACCTGACCGGATTCCGGCTTCTTTCCAGCGTGCTTCCAGTCGAGGAGTTCCTGAAAAGCCGCCATTGTCTCCGGCCCAGATATGCGGCAGTGACCATCGTGCTTCACATACTGCTGCACGAAATTGGCCTCGCTGCCACTGCGCGCCACCTGT
>Ga0302325_10033274_pt1 | contig 10564 bp, 11 predicted proteins | sample Palsa_T0_2_FD_201948 | JGI IMG/M metagenome (GOLD analysis project Ga0302325, IMG submission 201948) | Peat permafrost microbial communities from Stordalen Mire near Abisko, Sweden - Palsa_T0_2 | ecosystem: Environmental > Terrestrial > Soil > Palsa > Peat permafrost | place: Sweden: Abisko...
CATCCCCAAGCGCTCAATGCCGTTCTACAGACTGCGCGCGCGTTGCGGCGGACGCCCGATGCCGTGTCGGTAAAGGAGGTGGCGGATTGGGGTTGCTCGAACTAGGGATGGGCTCAAGATTCGGCTCGTCACGCTGGTTGCAGTGGCCGAGGTCTCCTGCGTCCGCTTGATCGACATGCCCGCCTCAAACATGAGCGATGCCGCCATGTGGCGCAGGTCGTGAAAGCGCAGCTCAGGCAGACCTGCGCGGCGCAGTGCGCGCCGCAGAATATTCCGCAGCAGTTTGTCGGCCTCGAGCGCGCCGCGATCCCCGCGCACGTCAGGCTCCCCTGGGAACACGTATCCGGCGGCTTTGCGCAGCTCAGCCGCGTAGGCTTCGGCCTCGGCTTTGCCTTCCCTACCGGCGGAAAATGTATTGTAGGTGCGCTTGCGTCGGGCGCCGCTGTTTTCAAGCTTTCCGCGGACGGTGCGGGCCTTTGCCTTGCGTCGATTCCAGTGCCGTTGGATGCAGCGGAATGACTTTGAGGGTATTGCGCCCCTGTCTGACCACGGCGACGTTCAGCTGAAGGTAGACGTTCTTGAAGGCGTCTGCGGCATCACGCGTAGTGTCCCTGACGAGATCTACGAGGTGCGATAGGTGCAGTGGGAGCGACCATCCGTCGCCCGACAGCTTTAGAGCACCTGTCTCTTCGTCGACTTCGGCGCTGGTCCAAACAACCTCGAGCTCGCCGAACAATCCGCCGGGCTTGCGCTCCTGCATTGCCGGGTACAGCCGAAATCGGTTGAATTGCCGCAGCCGATCGGCCATGCCTGCGAACGGGTTGATCTTCGGCACCGTCTTCGATGCGATGTCGTCGACGAGCGCCTTGGCCGTCTTGTCACCGAGCAGGTTGAACAGGTCGTACAGCCCTCGATCGATTAGCGCATTGAGGACCTGGCTGCGATTCCACACCGGCCGCTGGCAGCGCGCCGTGATCGCGTCAATCAAGGCGCCAGTAAATTCCGGCAACCGGATCGATACCTGCTCGCCGCCGGTCGATGGAGGCACAGCGTATGCGCCAGGCTTGTTCTCGAGTGCATTGCGCAGCACGCCTGCGTAGTCTGGGCCGCCAGCCATAGGATTGTTCAACGCCATTAATGCTCACCCGTCAACATGCGTTGCGAACACAATATGTCAGTTCGTACTTCCAGTCAACTCCGGGCGAATTGTCGTTTTCACACACGCTCCCAACAGCGTTCAGAGGGCGCGTTCGCGAACTTCGGTCACCGCAGCGCTCCGAAGCCGTTGCGATAGAAAAGGAACTGATCGCGGATTTCCCTGTATTTGTCGAGCTCGACTGGCTCGAGCCTTGACCGGCGTGCTGGCGTCCACCGTGCAGCCAGGGCTCGGCTGCGGAAGTCGAATGTAATCTCGATGCCCAGGTCGTCGCGAATGCAAAACTCGCCGGAGCGGATAGGTTTCTTCACGCTGCCACCGCTGCGCGTGGCTGCAGGCCCGTAGCGGCCCGCCGCATCTCGAGTGCCGATCCGATGATTTCGAGGGCGTCGTCGATGCGATCGCGCGCCGCGGCCGACAGGCCGGCGTGATCAGCCAGGATCCGGATCACCTCGACTTCGCGCTGGGCCAGCAGGACTTGTGCGCGAGCCGAGTCGGTGAGAGTCGAGCGCTTTTCATCGCAGCAAGCCAGCAACAAAAGTTCCGACGACAAGCCATGTAATACCGATCGCTGACAGCCGCAATCCGCCCGTCGCGGTAAGTTCTAACTGATTTCCAAGCTGGGCATCTTCGGCACTCTACAACACGAGCACACTATTGCTGCTTCTTGTCATTATCATGACGACGCTGCTGTGTGCGGCTGGTAAGCTCGAAGGGCAGATCGTGACGAATGTTCTATTCGCCGTTGTCGGCTTCGCCGGCGGCATGTTTAGCGGAAAGCGCTCAAAGGCAGACTAGGGTCCAACCGGCAATACGTCCCAACGGTGAGTGCGCGCGCCTCCGGTCGGAAGCGCAAACTGCGCTGGCGGTGGAGCTATAGCCGCGCGTCCCTGTTCGATCTAATCGCGGGTGGCCTGTACCACACGACGTCATCACAGGGCTTTCGAGCGATCGCAGCGACCGGGGCCATCATTGCCGATCCACCGGTCAAGGCCTTCCCCAGCACACCCGGTCGCGAATGCCAGGCGCAGCGAATACGTAGCATCGCGCTGTTCGACATGCGCAGTGTGTCGCGCGTCGATGCAATCGCGCAGGAGCCCAACTGGGCGCAGTTCTTTTTCGGCAGCTTCGGTGAGCCGTTAGGGCCGGTGCGCGTGATTCTGCGCCTCGAGCTCGGAGAGCGGGAAGCGCAGCTCATCGCAAATCGGACGCCAGACGTCGTGGACTTGCCCGACCGTCCGCCGATCGTGCCCAGGTGGATCCCGCACGTCGAGGCATGGCACCCTGGCCCGATTCCGCTGGCGGCGGTTTCCACGGTGCTCACCTATCACGGCGACAGGCGTCGAGGCTTCGCATTGCATGAAGCGGGTCCGTCGCTGGTCAAACGCGTGACGAAACACCTGGAATGGATCGATCGGCTACCGGCGCCCCGTGAGCATCCACTGGTTGCCGCTCTGCGGGCCCGTGGCCTTCCTTGCCGGCGTGCGGATGCGTAGCACAGTGATCGTTGCCAATGTCTCCCAATTGTCTCCCGCGCATCGGCATCCGGGTGCGCTTAGCCGTTTCAAAGCTGTACCTCGCGCGGGTCAACCCTTTGATTCCGTTTCGGCTCGTCTGGCCGTTGCTCGCCGCCAGCTGTTAATCCGTTGGTCGTTGGTTCGAGTCCAACCCGGAAATATGGCTATTCATAGTCTGACCGCTCGTGCGTTGCAGTTAGCCGCGGCTAGTGGATTTCATGTTGCAAACGGTTTGCGCCGCCTTCTATGAACTGTCGAACTTTATTCGGAGTGGCCCTGAACTCAACTATTGATAGTGACCGCCTTTTTTGAGCACCTCTATCTTGTAGCCATCCGGATCGCTGACGAAGAAAAACCGGGCAGCGCCGTTCGTCGTTGCCAGCGTCTTGATGGCGCCAGGTGTAAACCCTCGTAGTTCGCAAAGTTCGTGCACTGCTTCAAGATCATCGGCGCAAAATGCCAGGTGGCCATACCCTGTACCGTGCGTATATGGATGGGTCTGGTCCTTGTTCAACGTCAACTCAACTTCAAACCCGCTCTCTGGCTCACGCAGATAAACAAGCGTAAATAGAGGAAAGTCCATTCGATGCGACTCCTGACAACCCAGGATATCGCCGTAGAATTCCTTGGAGCGCGCGATATCTCGGACGCGGACCATTGCGTGTATCAGCTTTGCCATCTCTACAACTCCCGCTTAAGCCGAGATCAACTTCGGAGAACCCATAGAACGCAATGCACAACTCTCGGTCTTGGCTGCTCGTCTTGGAAATGCGGTTCGAGCACCGCCCCGTACCTGTGCTACCTACTTGGGCTTGCCCGCCAATGAGCGGATATAGGCCACGATCTTCCATATCTCATCGTCTGGGATGGACCCTTCCCATGAAGGCATGATGTTAGCGCCGTTAGTTCGTCCGTCAGAGATCGTGTCGTGGATAGCCTGAGGGTCCCAATTCAGGTGATCTCGGAACGGCTTGTTCTTTCCCGCGTCTCCTGCTTCACCATGGCAGTACGAACAGGTATGGATAAACTTTACCCGACCCTCGTCGATCCAAGCCGGATCTGCCAGTTGCGCAGGTGTCGGGGCAGTTACAGCTCCAACCGGGCTCTGCGATGTGTTCTGTGCTTGAGCATTGGCCAAGATCGGTGCCATTAAAGAGCAAACAAATAACGACGTCCCCAAGGCCAGGCTTCCGACACTTCGCAGGTTTGCCAATGTAATCAAAGCGACCTCGTAATCATCCGATTCAGCGGGAGGCCCAAGATGGCACCCTTGAGCGCTGTTACCCCAGCTGTGCAGCCAAACACGGCCGCCGATCGATAGATAGATCGACTCGAATCAGCAAAACCTCGGGAGCACCTCACAGAGGGTCCCGAGGTTCCGCAAAGATCCACAGCAGGTGATAACGCTGATCAAGTCTCCCGACATTCATTCGGTACTGGCGTTCATTCCACGGTGAACGCGATCAGAGCGGCCCCGCCACGAACGTCCTTGAATGCAGGCCAAGGAATGGAAGCAAATGCCGGAAACAGCGAACCGAAGCCAGTTGCCGCGACGATATATTGCTTTCCGCCGGCGGAATAGCTGACGATGCCGCCGCGCAGTCCCGATCCTGCGTTGAAGTTCCACAGCTCCTTTCCGTTGGCGTCGTCGTAGGCGTGTAAATACCCATCGGAATCGCCATTGAATACAAGCCCACCGCCGGTCGCCAGCACATTTGCCAACGTCGCCTTATCATAGGGAACGGTCCAGGCCACTTTACCCGTTTCCGGATCGTACGCTGACAGTTCATCAGTGGCTGGCTTGCCTGGGGGCGCATCAATTTCAAACGCCGTTGTGTCGTAGTATGGCTGAGAGAACGCCATGGTCTTCGTGTCTTGTTTACCCACGGTCACCGTATTACAAATCTCATAGGAATTGGTGTACCACAGCCCGGTATTGGGGCTAAAGGATCCCGCATTCCAACTACGGGCGCCAAGGGCACTCGGACAGTAAGTTTGTGAGACACCCGGCTTAGGCTCATTGCGCCCAATCAGCTCGCCGGTCTTCGGGTCGATCCCTTTCACCCAGTTAACGTTCTTCGCCAGCTGCCAAACATTGACCAGTTTGCCAGTGTCTCGGTCAAGCACCGATACAAAGCCGCCCTTGTTAAGGTGGACCATCAGGTGCTTGCCGTTCTTATCGATCAGCACCATCTCGTACGGGGAATCGAAGTCCCAGGAGTCGTTCGGAACCTCCTGATGAAACCACACGATTTCTCCTGTCTTCGGCTTCAGCGCGACTATCGTGGAGGTATAGAGGTTGTTCCCCTTCCGCTCGGTGGTGTTGAAATCCGGTGCCGGATTGCCCATGCCGATGTAGAAGACATCGTGTACCGCGTCATATTGCCCCGGCATCCAGGCCGATCCACCGCCGTGACTCAGGCTATCGGCGGGCCAACTTGCCGGATCGTTCTTCAGAATGTCGAAAGTCCAAGCCTTTGCGCCGGTATCCGCATTCACGGCGTACACATAGCCGTGCTGGACCAGATCGCCTCCAGTGGGACCCGCTATCAGGACATCCCCGGCCAGCACCGGTGGCGAGGTGAAGTTGCAACCGTTACAGGTCTTCGGGTCTGTCAGCTGAACCTTCCACAGCTCCTTGCCAGTCTTCTGGTCCAGCGCCAATACATGGCCGTCAGACGAGCCGACAAATACTTTGCCCCGGCCGACCGATACGCCACGATTGTAGAATCCAAAGACTGATTTTTTCTGAATGGGGTCGAGCTCTTCGTAGTAATGCCAGATTTCCTTGCCACTGGCGGCATCTAAGGCAAAGACGCGGTTATTGGAACCGCTGTAGTAAAGGACCCCATCAAGCACAATCGGAGTGGACTCGAGGCCTTGGGCAATCTCACCTGGCTGATGGATCCAAGCGACCTTGAGTTTATGAATATTCTGCTTGTTGATCTGCTTGAGTGGACTGTATGCCCACGCTCGGAAGTCACCGTGATATTCAGGCCAATTGGCGCCCGTGAGAGCGTTATCCGCGAATGCGATAGGCAGTGAGATCGTCAAGCAGGCCGCCGAGGCCGCCAATAGCGACCGGCCGATGCGGCTTCTGTTGTACATAGCGTTCACATTGATCCCCTATAACTTTTGAATAATTGAATTTGAACGTACGAGCAGTTCTCTCAGAATTGAATGTTGACAGCGCGACGGCTAGGCGTTCGAGTCAAGACTGGCAAAGGTCTGGACCTTGATCTTGGAATCCACAATGTAGAGGGTGTCCGTCGCGTATAGGACCCAAGGCTTCGCCTCCCAGACCAGTAGCGCAAACTGGCGGTCCTCGACGCGCGAGTTCAATTTGAAGGCGTTCCAGAACCCTTCAGGAAGCTCGCGAAGAAACGCGTCGAAGAAGGAGCGGATCTGGTCTAGCCCTCTGAAGATCTTCCGTGGCGTAATGATGACGGAGCTCTGGTCGTAGTCCGCCACTAATGCATCAAGGCCCTTGGCGAACGCGGCTAGGTGACTATTCAAGACGTTCGCTGTGTTCTCTTGCAATGACATACTTCTCCTGTGGGCTGCCGAGACCCCGTTTGTAAGGCGATTCGGCACTTAGGCCAGCCAGGCGCCCTGTACTTGCTCCCAGCCTATGACTGCGATCGGCGATCCGTCCGGCTGGATAAAGACTAAAGGGCCGAGGAAGGTCATATAGAACTCGCTGTCGACCGGAAAGTACGTCATGTCGTGGCGAGCGTTAGCGGACTCGTATCCGTAGCCGGGCGCGTAGCCGGAATCGCCGCCCGCGTTCTTTCCGCCACGGATGTCAATCTGGCCTTTTGTAAGGAGGTACTCTCCCGGGCCCTGGTGGATATGAGGAGCGAAGGACGACCCCGCAGGGCAATCAAAAATTGCTGTCCAGGCGCCCATCTCGGGAGAAACATTCAGTAGCTTCCATCGGATACCGCCTTTAGAAAAGGCGGCAGGAAATGGCTTCCAATCAGTCTCATCGATCTGTACCCACTGCTCTTTTGTCTTGGCTTTCTTCTCCACGTCCTGCCCCTCCGCGCGATCGCTTCATGGTTCTTGAAAAACAAACACGTAGCCCGTTCGAAGGCTGAGTGTCAGATGGGTGCACATGCCATGCGCGCGCATATCCCCTTGCTGAAAGGTAAGTCCACGCCGAAAAGAGGGCATGTACTCGGGTGCCTAAGGGCATGACTAGCCGCGCACAGGGCCATCGGCCGTTGGCCGCTGCCAACGCCGCTGGCTGAATTCCCCCAGTTGCCCCGCGATTTCGTGATGGACCCGCAGACCTCCGCTTGACGGCTAAGCCCACGGTTTGCATAATGATTTTGGTTTGCGCTAGAGCTGCCGCGCTGCGGCTAAGATGGCAACATAAGCCACAAATCGCGGGACTGATTGCCATTGGGGGTATGCTCTGGCCGAATAAGAACGTTGACGAAGGGTGGGGGAACTGCAATGCCACAAGTTGTGTCTGCAAACTGGTGGGAGACGACAGAGCTCCGACGCGGCGACATCTCCGAGGCGTGGCAATGCGCCCTGAGCGATTGCTACCTGCGCTGGGGGATCAAACAACGCGTTGCAGCGACTTTCGGTGCTCGGATACGCCAGCGAGGATTTGATTCGCTTCGGTTAGTGCAATGCGAATGCGATCCATGCAGCGGGGAGCGCCGCCGACAACAAATCTGCCTTGATCCAGAACCTCAACTGGGAATCCAGATCATCACGAAAGGATCCGAGCGCTTTAGGTTCGAAGGCGAGTCCGTCGTCGTTGGTACTGGCGACCTGGTGATATGGAATAGCTGCCAGGCAACGGAATTCGAGGTGCTCGAGCAATTGCACAAGAGCACTGTGATGATTCCGCTGTCATTAATAGAGGCCAGATTGTCGCCTGGATCCCAAATCAAGGGTGGAGTGATCAGCACAAAATCCGGAGTTGGCGCGCTTCTTTATTCCCAGATTCGTATTCTCACGAATAATTTCTCAAGGTTTTCGGAAAAGGAAACCGCGGCCATAAAGTGGTCGACCGTGGAGTTAGCGGCCAGTGCCGCGGCGGCACTTGATTCTACCGACTCAAAATTGCTGTCGCATTTCCGCCTGCATCAGATCCAGAAATTCATTCTGGATCATCTGCAGGAAGGAGATTTGACCGTCCAGAAGATTGCGCAAGCCAGCGGCATTTCCGTGCGCTATCTGCACACACTGTTCCTCTTGCTCGACTGCACCGTCTCGAAATGGATTCTGGATAAACGCCTCGAACGCTGCCGAGACTCGCTAGCATCGCAGGAGAAATCACGCGGAGTGGTCAAGGAAGTTGCCTTCCAGTGGGGTTTCAACGACACCGCCCACTTCAGTCGGGCTTTTAAGCAACGCTTCGATCTGAGCCCATTTGAATACTGGCTGCGTGCTCACCAAGAGCAGTACAACCTACTCTCTGCGGCGAATAAAAAAATGGCCGACGCTGATGCCGCAAACGGTGAGGCCGGCCCAGGGAAGTACGACAATTAAGCCGAGTGGCAGGGGTGAGGCTCGAAGACTACTCGCCTCAAATTATTAACCGCCCCCCGCCACTCAGATTCGAATCACAGTGCAAGACCAGGACACTGTGTGTGGCTTCGGTAATAGACCGCCGCAGTGTCAGAAGCTCAGAACAAAACCAATATCAACGCCCTGGATACCGTATCCACCGGCGTCGTTTCCTGTACCTAAGTCGGTCGATGTTTGTTCATTCGTGTAGGCAATAGTGCAGGATCCATTTGTGTCGTTCGCGATCCGCGCGTAGTCGGTGTAGAGATAGGCTTTCTTAGTCAAATTGTACTGATAGCCAACACCATACTTGCTGCACTTATTGTCAATGTAGGTGGAGTCTCGCTCGACCCACGACGCCTTAAGCAAACCTTTGACTCCCACGGGTACCGTCGCCCCGACCATATAGCCTTTATGGTCCTGGAAGTAAGCTATTGGATTCGCGGGTTGAGCCACCGTTATGTGTTCGGCGAAAGCCAAAAGCTTCACGACCGTAAAATCGTAGCTGGCCGCGAAGACATCGAGTTTAAGACGCCCAACCGATCCAGTTGGACGAAACCACTCTTCCTCATGATCATACGTGACGCTGACGGGACCCTGCTTATAGGAGGGAACGAACGCATAGACTGGGGATTCACTGTTGTAAACGTCCACGCCGAATAGGTCCGACGTGTACGCCAATATCGCCGATAGGCCATGCCAACTGGGTGTTATGTAGGCAGCCGCCTCAGGAGCACGCGAAGTCACAATCTCAACGCACCCAGCGCAGGCGACAGACGCTCCTTGAAAGGGATCGTACTCCTTTAGGACCGACGCGCGCGCACCGTCAAGCTTGCCGCCGATAAGGGTGCCCCACTGGCTGGTTGCGCCGAGCCACGTATGCCGGTCAATGAAATTGGCGTAAGCACCATTAGCGTCCGTGCCGGTTGCGCCGCTTCCGTTGACTTTCGCATCGCCGTAAGTTTCAAAACCCCACTCTGTTTCACCGATTGCGGTGATTCCATAAGGGAGTGGGTACGCTAGTTTCAGGCCAATTCGACTGCCACCAGACCCCGCACCGCTTTCGAAGTCGTTGTGAGCCGTCGAAGGAGGTACCAATCCATCGCTGCCGTTGCGAGTTACGAACCCCGCATCCAACAGTCCGTAGAACGTTAGAGTCACCCCGTCAGAAGACGTATAGGTGAAGCCATCAGCAAGAGCGGGACCCGTTAAGACGGCCGCAATGCAGCCCATAAGGATGGCAATTCTTTTGACTAACATTTTCCCCCCCCAACTTTGTAGTCGGCGTGTTTGTGTGATCGCTGCGACGGGCGGTACTTTATTACGGCCGCCTTGGGGGTCCGGCATGCGTGGATGCGCAACTCGACGTTACAGAGTGTGTATCCGAGTACCAGCGCGCACGGTCGCTTGACTAGGAGTGCATAAGTGTCATCGACACAACAACCACTCTCCTGCGGTTGATCCTTTAGGCCGCGCGATTCACACTTGCAGCAATCGTAGAGCCTTACCTGTGCCGGCATCACCGGCGTAAACACCTCATGAGGACAGCAGAGATAACTACCAGTGAAGACAATGCGCAGCTGATCGAAAGGCTCACGACCATCGTAGGTTCGCGCCACGTACTCGTTGATCAACAAAGGACACGGCGGTACAGGACTGGTTTCCGCTTTGGACAGGGGCCGGCGCTGGCGGTCGTGCGGCCGGGAAACCTCGTCGAGCAATGGCGAGTGCTCCGAGCTTGCGTTGCCGCCGACAAAATAGTCATCTTTCAGGCTGCCAATACCGGTCTTACCGGGGGCTCGACCCCGCATGGCGTTGACTACGATCGGGACATCATTATTGTTAGTACAGTTCGGATTGCTACATTCCACTTGATCGCCGACGGTCGCCAGGTGATCTGTCTTCCAGGCGTCACCCTCAACCAGTTGGAGAACGCACTCCGGCCTTTGATGCGCGCGCCTCACTCCGTCATTGGCTCCTCCTGCATCGGTGCCTCGGTTTTCGGCGGTATTTGCAACAATTCTGGCGGCTCTCTGATTCAACGTGGCCCCGCGTTCACTCAATTGGCCCTATTCGCGACAATTGATGAGTCGCGCATCGTCAGCTTGGTCAATCACCTTGGCATCAACTTGGGTGAGGACCCTGAGGCAATCCTCGATAGACTCGATCGCGGGTCGTTTAAGGATGAAGACATTGATTGCAACCGGGGGCGGATCGCTTCCGATGACTGTTATAGGGAACATGTTCGCGAGGTAGACGCGGAGACCCCCGCGCGCTTCAACGCCGATCCGCGCCGTCTGTTCGAGGCCTCAGGTAGCGCCGGCAAGCTCGCGCTATTTGCGGTTCGGCTGGATACGTTCGA
>Ga0302325_10033276_pt1 | contig 10563 bp, 8 predicted proteins | sample Palsa_T0_2_FD_201948 | JGI IMG/M metagenome (GOLD analysis project Ga0302325, IMG submission 201948) | Peat permafrost microbial communities from Stordalen Mire near Abisko, Sweden - Palsa_T0_2 | ecosystem: Environmental > Terrestrial > Soil > Palsa > Peat permafrost | place: Sweden: Abisko...
AGTGCGGTTGACGAAATTCGCATCGTCAATGATCTCGCCAAAAACGAAAGGATTTTCTTGTGATGTCATATTACGCTAATTAGCGTAACGCCAAATGGCGTAATAAGCAAGCGCTTCGACGATTCGTAGTTATGCCGATTGGCGTAACGCCAAATGGCGTAGGACAGGTGAGACGATGCGACCCGAGGGCGCAATCGCAAACCGGGAACATGTCCGCTTTGCCAAAGCTATGACCGTTGGTATCGAGATCGGGGTTTTGCAAGCCTTCGTGGAGGAACGGCGGGCTGCGTGCTCACTCCCACTTGCTTTGGGTCAAGGTCTTGATGATGCTGACTATCATTCGTCGAGACATCTCAAAGCTTACCGACCGACCTTCAATCGTGTCCAGCCCACTTGGTCTCTAGACTCGGCGGCCGCACTAAGGTCTGCATCACCACGCAATACTGTTCTGTTTTCTCCTGCAATGCGCGCAGTTGTTCCGGGGTTGCCTTAGGCGCAGCAACATCAAAATGAAGATGAATGCTTTCAAAGCCTACCGGGACGTCCTTTGATATGCCGAGGGTACCTCGGAGATCCATGTCCCCCTCCACCGTTACCTCAATTCGTTCAGTCGGTATGCCCATTGCCGCGGCCACCATCTGACAGGTGATCTGCGCGCAAGCTGCCAAGGCTCCCAGCAAAAGGTCACCGGAACAGGCGCCGGCACCGGCGCCTCCCACTCCGCTGTGCGCTTCGGCTTGGTAGATGGCACGTCCGATATCGACGGAGCATGCCACCGGCACATCCTTCTGTCCTGCTTTCGCACGGATTGTGATTCTCGAGGCACTTGGGTCATTGCGGTATTGCTCTTTCAGCGGCTTCTGAAGCGATCGAATATCCATGGCAACCTCGTTGCTTGATTCTGGGCCGTTTTTCGCTGACCCAGACGGCTTGCGGCCATGCCGTCCGTCCGTCTTGAAGCCGCTCCACCTGCATGGTAGCATCTGTGAGCATCGGAGGAGCAATGCCCAAATTTGTCATCGAGCGGGAAATCCCAGGGGCCGGAAATCTAACTGAGGCCCAACTACGGGAAGTCTCACAAAAGTCGGTTAAGGTTCTGAAGGGATTGGGTCCCGAGATCCAGTGGCTCCATAGCTATGTAACCGGCGACAAGGTGTACTGTGTCTACCTCGCCCCGGACGAAGCTCTCATCAAAGAACATGCCGCGCGCGTAGGTATCCCTGCCAACCGCATCTCCGCTGTGCGGCGACTTCTTGACCCAACAATGGCCGGGTAAGCGCAGATCAGATATTTTCGCGAGCAGCGCCAGCTCGTTCCTACAACCACTAGGGAGAGGAAGTCTCCGGCATCAGCACCTCTTCAATCGCTTTCTCGACCGGCAAAGCCCAACCTTCTAACCACGCCTTCGTACCTGCCGTGTTGGTCAATGCCTCCCGTGCCTCGCGCAGACTTGCTTCCAGTTTGGCTTGTTCCGCCGGCGTGAGCGGAGCGCCAATATGCTGGCGCAACGCAGCCGCGGCGCCGGCCAGCCGCAGCGAGCGCTCAGCTTCGCGTTGAGCAGCGGCTGAGCACGCGGAACACTCTAACAGGCGCGCAATTCCGCGTTTGTGGTTCAGTTCCTGAAAGAGTTTTATGCTTTCGGCGTACAGAGAGTGCGCGGCGGAATAATTTTCCTGCTCCCTCGCCAAGCTCCCAAGATCAGCCAGGGTTCCAGCAATGCCCCACCGGTCACCGAGCTCCCGGAAGATTCCCAGGCCTTGTTCATACAAGGATCGCGCGGCGGCGGTATCACCATGGTCGCGTGCGAGATCCCCTTGGTAGTTTAGCGACCAAGCAACACCTGTCCGATCTCCCAGTCCCTGAAAGATCGAAAGACACTCCACGTGTAGGGCGCGGGCGCGGTCATAGTCTCGCTGTACCTTGAGAACATTGGCCAGGTTACTTAGAGCACGGGCGACGGCCTTCTGATCGCCTAATTCTCTCCACAGCACCAGGCCTTCTTCGAAGAGAGCACGCGCAATTGCCACGTCACCCCGGTCGCAAGCGATGACCGCCAGCGCATTGAGAGAGACGGCGACACCCATTTTGTCCCCCAGCTGACGCGCAATGTCTCGGCTTTCGCCGATCAGCGCATCCGCCGAGGCGTAATCTCCCTGGTCGCCGGCGAGCACGCCTGCGGCAAAAAGTGCGCGTGCCCGCGCCTTCGTGGGAGCTGCCGCTCCTCGGAGATTCAGCAACTTACCCAATCTGTCCCTGCCTTCGGCGAGATACTCTCGAATGTCCCAAAAACGAAACAGCGCTGTCCCGAGACGAAGGCCCCACTCCGCATCCTCGGTTTCCGTCAGCCAGTCAAGGCTCGCCCGAAAATTGTCGTATTCGAACGCGAAGCGCTCCTGCCACTCCGCTGTTTGCGCACCGCTCTCCTCCGCAGCCTCCTCTTCCGCCAGAACCAGGCAGTAGGCAGCATGGGCGCGTTTCGTCAAGGGTTGCTCTCCGCTTGCCTCCAGCTTCTCCAAAGCGTACTCGCGAATCGTTTCGAGCATTACGAACCGGGAGTCACCCGTAGTTGGCTCGATCTTCTGTACCAGACTTTTGTCCAGCATCGATGCCATTCCGTCGAGCAAGTCCAAATCGAGATCGCCTTTCGTGTCGCAAACGGCCTCCACCCCTTCCAGATTGCATCCGCCCGCGAACACCGATAATCTTCGAAAGAGCTTCTGCTCGGCCGCAGTCAGAAGGTCGTAGCTCCAATCGATGGCCGCCCGAAGCGTCTGTTGTCGCTGCGGCAGGTCCCGCGCGCCTCCAGTCAAGACTTGCAACCGGCTCGCCAGACGCGTCAGCATCAAAGGGGGCGAAAGAATTTTGACCCGGGCGGCAGCCAGCTCAATCGCTAGAGGCAGACCATCCAACCGGGCACAAATCTCGGCTACGGTGGGCGCGTTCTCTAGACTAAGCTCAAAATCTGGCTTGGCAGCGACGGCGCGTTGTACAAACAGCGCAACTGCCGGGCACCGTGACAGGATCTCCACGGAGGACTTGGACCGCGAATCGGGCAGCGCCAGCGGTGGCACTGGAAATTCATGTTCTCCGTACACGTGCAGCGCTGCCCGGCTCGTTACCATGATCTTAAGATTGGGACAAGTCGTCAGGAGATCGGCCACGGCATGCGCCCCCTGAATCAGGTGCTCGAAATTGTCCAGCAGGAGCAGCGTGAGCCCGCGCGATGAGTCCTGTAAGTTCCTGTTGAGTGTTTCGAGCGCAGACTGGCCCCCAGCCTCTCGGATTCCCAACGTCTGAAGTATGGTCGAAGCGATCAAGACAGGATCTCTTAACGGCGAGAGCGGAACAAAATAAGTGCCGCCTGGAAAACGCTCGACTAGGCCACTTGCCACTTGCACTGCGAGGCGCGTTTTGCCTATTCCGCCCGGACCCGTAATGGTGACTAGGCACAGATCCTGACGCAGCAACAGTTCTTTGACGGCAGCTATCTCTTTCTCCCGCCCCACGAACCCGGTTCGCTGCACAGGAAAATTCGCCGGTAGGGTCTTGACCTGCTCAACTGGCTTCTCCGAGAAGCGGTCGCGTATGGCTGCAAGTTCCCGCACCAGATACCGGGTAAAGATGTTTCGTACCGGGCGGGAGTTCGCGATTATGGGCGCGGCGTTGGTGACAGCCGTGCGCGCTTTTTCCGTCTCCTGCTTGAGTCGCTTCAAGTTCGAGCAAATATCGGCGGCATGCTGGAAGCGCTTCTCGCGTTTTTTTTCGAGCGCCCTTGCGATGATTGTCCCCAGATCAGCGGGCAAAGACGAATTCACCTTTGTAGCAGGGGCTGGCTGCTCATTCAGGATCGCATTCATCACCAGCAGACGATTCTTGCCAACGAAGGGTCGCCGGCCCGTGGCCATTTCGTAAAGCACCACACCCAAGGAGAATAGGTCGCTGCGCGCGTCAATCTCTTCCCCGCGCACCTGTTCGGGAGACATATAAGAAGTTGTGCCCGGAATAACGCCGGCCTGGGTTAGGGATTCCTCGAACTGATCTTCCGCATCATGAGGGCCACACACCTTAGCCAACCCGAAATCCAGGATCTTTATCCGCCCGAGGCCGACGATCAACATGTTTTCCGGTTTTATGTCCCGGTGGATGATCCCCTTGGCATGCGCCGCCGCGAGGGCGTCGGATGCCTGAATCCCAAAATCCAACAGCTCGTCGGCTGAAATCGGCCCTCCTTGGATTCGCTGCTTTAGGGTCATCCCTTCGAGCAACTCCATGACGATCACCGGTTGATGATTATGTTCCTCCACTTCATAGATAGTGCAGATATTAGGGTGATTCAAGGAAGAGGCGGAGCGGGCTTCGCGTTCAAACCGCCGGAGCGCTCGCTCGTCACATACGAGCTTCTCTGGCAGGAATTTCAACGCGACCCGGCGTCCCAAGCGGACATCCTCCGCTTCGTACACCACACCCATGCCGCCGCTGCCCAGTTGACGAAGCACTTCATAGTGCGCAACCGTTTGGCCGACGAGGGCGCAGTTCTCGGGCGCTTCCTTCCGGATAGCGTTCTGTGGGCCACGCTCAAGCGCGGGTTTTTCCAAGAAGTCGCCCAATTGCCTGTGAGAGCTCAACAGGGACATGATCTCCTGGACCAGCGGAGTGTCGCCGGCGCAAGCTTGGTGTAAGAAAGCTTCCTGCTGTCCCACTGGCAAACCTAGCGCCGCCTGCAGCAGATCGTCCACGCGTTTCCAGCGCTCAGCATCCATTAGGACCCCCTCGATTCATTTCACGATGCAGCCAGGCGCGCGCCGTGCTCCAGTCGCGAGATACGGTAACCGCGGATACGTCGAGCACCTCCGCCGTCTCCGCGAACGTCAATCCTCCGAAAAAACGCAGTTCGACCACTTTCGCCTTCCGAGGATCCTGTTCGGCCAGAGCCTTCAGAGCGTCGTCGAGAACCACTACGTCAATGTCTTTGCCACGCGAAAGCTGGGATGCGTCTTCCAGCGGCAGTCTAGCCTGACCTGCCCCCCGCTTCGAGGCACGGTGGCGACGGGCGTAGTCGACTAGAATCTGCCGTATGAGCTGCGCGGCGATGGCAAAAAAATGGGTGCGGCTCTCCCACTGCGGAGGTTGCATCCGCAACAGCCGCAGATACGCTTCGTTCACCAGCGCGGCACTTTGCAGGGTGTGGTCGGGACGCTCCTTGCGCAGTTCGCAGTGGGCCAGCTGACGCAATTCTTTGTAAACAACTGGCACCAAAGCATCTAGCGCGGCGCGGTCGCCGCCCTGCCAGCCATGCAAAAGCTTCGTAATCTCGTCTGTTGAGTTCTGCCCCACAAAGAGGCCTCAAGGGGGAGGCGGTTGCGAGCTAGCGTAGCCATGTCCCCGTCGAATGTCAACCTAAGGTCAGGGCGGTCCAGGGAAGTCCTACCAAGCAAGCGATTCTGCTTCGAAAGAAAAAAAATCAACCCATGATCAGATTTGCCCCGGCATTGCGCTGTTAGAGATAGGGCACAATCTTCAATTTGTGCTCAGAAGAGGATCACGAAATGAAAACCAAAGTGTTTATCACGCCGTATGTGCTGTTTGTGGCCATCCTGGCACTTTCGTCCTTTGCCTTGGCGCAGCAGCATGAAATGCAGGACTCTACGTCCAACTCGCCCAAACTCGTCCGACTCGTTCGCGCCGCCACACAGCAGTACATCAACGTCAATGCAGCCACGGCCGCCGGCTACGCACCTTTCCTCGGCTGCGTTACCGGTTCGGACCACGGTGCCATGGGCGTACATTATGTCAATGGCGCTCTGCTCAACGGCGAGCTTGAGGTCTCCCACCCACAAGCCCTGATCTACGAACCATCAAAGGACGGCATGCGGCTGGTTGGCGTCGAGTTCATAATCTTTGCGGACGCCTGGCTGCAGAGTCATAACAACAACCCTCCGGTGCTCGAGGGCCAAGTCTTCCAATTCGTTGACAGCCCAAACCGCTTCAACATACCTGCGTTCTTTGAGCTGCACGTATGGGCCTGGAGAGAAAACCCTCAGGGTGCCTACGTGGACTGGAACAATAATGTGACTTGCACAAGTGCGGTAGATTGACAGGGAGACCTCTGCGCCCATTGCGTATCTTGCTGTAAGCCAGACACCCAACGACGTTTACCAATGCAAGGTGAACGGCGCCGCGCGGGAGAACAAGGAAGCGAGACCGCGCGGCGCCAGATATTGCGCAGGAAGACTGACCAACGGGACGCAAGGGGCGAACTACCTTTGCTCGATCTGGCAAAGTCAGCCAGAGGGTGCCGGTGATATGAGCCAAAAGGTGGGCGTGCCGATGGAAAGACAAATCCGGAGGCTGCACCGGGAACAACGGCAGGCGTTCGCCCCCATCATTTGCTTACTGCTGATCCAATAAAAATGAAGAGGAGAGGATAAAGACATGCCCAAATACGTCATTGAGCGCGACATTCCGGGAATTGAAAATGCGACCGAGGACCAATTCCGAACCATATCGCAGAAATCCTGCAGTGTTCTCAATGCACTCGGACCGACGATCCAGTGGGTGCACAGCTACGTAACTGCAGACAAGATTTATTGCATCTATATTGCCCCCGACGAAAAGACGGTTCGAGAACACGCGGAACAAGGAGGCTTCCCTGCGAACCGTGTCTCGGAAGTCAAGTCAGTGATCGATCCGACAACCGCCGAGTAGCCGGAAAAGTTGCGTCATATCGGCACGAACCCTGACAGACCTCCTTCTCCGCTGATGCTCAGCACGCTCACTTCAGCGGGACGAAGTTGAAAATGGCTGGGCGAGTTTGTATCCGGCTAGTCGGCAAACGAGAGTTGTACCGTGCACGCGACACGCGGCTCGACCGCGTGGTGGCGTTCACCCCATCGAACAGGACGACGCCTACGAAACTGCAGAAAGGAAGTTAAGAGAGAAAAATATGGATGGACCCACGAGCGTAGACGGCTACATTTTTGCGATCTCGATAGGGCTGGCGTTCAGTGCTTTATTTACGCCTCTCCGCACCTGACCTGATCAACATCCCGCCCGAACCGTAGCACGACCCGAAATCGACTGTTTTCTGTTTTCATTCGCTTAGCTACGAAAGCACTTTGTGTTCAGTCCGAATCGGACGCCTCCGCCGCGTCGTTCGCTGGCAACACTAGGGAAGAAGCTATCGGATCGACATGACCGAGAAGTATCGAGCCAGGGTGCCCACTGCAAAAGAGCGCACAGGAGCAATTCGGATTCAGAGGTCTTGGCCCGCAGATGACTGATTCAGGTGATTGGAGATTCGTCTTTGAGAATCTTATTGCTCATGAAGCCTGACAACAAAGCCCGAGAACATTGGGCCGGGGAGTTCGCACTCCCCAGCCGATGTTTACAGCGAGCGCAGGAAGTTCAGGATGTCCTGCACCTGCGAAGGGCTGAGCGTTTTGAAGTTCCGGATCACAGCATCTGCTTCCGAGCCACAGTTTTGCTGGTCCTGCCAGCGGCCTTGCGATCCCCGACAGCCGTTGGGAGAACCGTGCTCTGTGATGGCCTGCAGTAAATCGGAAGTCCGGCCGTCATGCAGGAAATACAGCCGCTGGCCAACGCCCCAGAGCGGAGCGGTGCGGAACTGATCCGGCCCCGCCGCGCCTTGATTGACACCGTCCGCCAGAGTTGGGCCCACATGGTGGAGCGCGAAGTCCGAGTAGGGGTGGTAGGTCACGCCGCCCATGCCGGTGAAGATCGAAGCCGCCGTGGTCAGCGAGGGTGAGTGGCATAGTGCGCATCCGATTTTGTTGAACAGATTCGCGCCGTTCAGCGTGGATGGAGTCGGAGCCGCAGGGGTCGGCGGCGCCGAGAGGCGCATAAACGCCGCGAAGTTGACGATATCCGATGACATCTCCGACACCGTCCCTAGGGGCATGTTGTAGTTTTGAGTCTCCGGATTTTGGTTCAGAATATTGCTTGCGTCGTCCGGTGTCGGGTTGAAGACACAACCGGCTGCTGCGCTGCGTTTGTTTGGAAATAGTTCGTTCGAGATCCCAATTTCGACGTTATAGGCTTCGCCGGCGAACATGAGCAGGGACTTGTTCTGGGCCTTCCACCCGAAGCGCGTGATGGTGCCATCGTTGGCGCTGGTGTTGAAACTGCCGCCGATACCGAGCTGCGCCCGCGCCGACGCTGTCGCCGCCAGGTTAGCGTTCAGAGTGGCATCTGGTGTGTTCTCCACCAGCCCCAACCCGAAAAGGGGAGTCGGGATACGGAAGATTACGTTGTTGGCGGCAAGCTGCTGCGCGAAATTCGGCTGCGCCTGCGTGCAGCCCGGAGCATCCGACCGACCGGCAATCGTAAATAAGCCGTGAACGCCGCCATCGAGCGAGCCATTTGCACTTTGGATGAATCTCGCCTCGCGCACCGGACCGCCGGCGGTGATGAACGACGGGACGAAGTTGGTGGCTCCGTCAAGCGTTGCCAGCGCCACCTGCGGATTGGGAACCGCATTCTGCGGGCTCGCCAACCCAGGGCTGCTGCCGCCGATGGCGGGCTGCGCATGGCACATCGTACAGCTGTTGCCGTTGAACGTCGGCCCCAGGCCACTGCTGGCTCCCTGGACGGCGTCTACTTCCTGGAATCGCAGAAAAGCCTGATTGAAAAAATTCAGTTCGTTGGGGTTAAGCGTGGGATACGGCCCGCCTGCTCCCGCAGCGCCGGCCCGCGGGCCTGGGTCCTGTTGAGCCCACGCTCCGATGGAAACGATCCAGAGGAAAATAAGCAAAGCTCCGCCACTTGCATTCCATGTCTTCATTATTTTGCACACTCCTTAGGCTGGCCAGACACACTACGGCTCATCCCGTTTTGTTGAGAGACGATGGCGTCGTGCTTGATGCCATCCGGTCGAGCGCAGGCCGGTCATCGATCGCTGGCTGTCGTCCCGTTCGTGCGAGGACAGTTCCGCCACGGGCCGGAAGGGCCCGAGGCTGAAGGTATTCGCTAAGCACAAGGACGTTCAGAAAGCTTTGTTGAGTGCAATCTACGTTTGAAAGCGCGCGCGGTCAATGTGTCGTTAGTGCTCCCGGAACACGCGGTAGGACACACGGTCATCGTTCGGAATGCCCAGACGCGATGTCCAGATTCCCAAAACAGGAATCGGCCTAAAAGCAATGGTTCTCGCTGATCCGCGGTAGGCCGTAGTTGTAGGTTTTCGTTACCGCGCGGCTGACCAACTCGTCGAGCACCTGGGAGTAGCCCGTCGGATTCGTGTCGGTCCACTACTTCGTAATAACGCCGCCCCGCATCTCGCTGACCCGATTGTCGTCGCCGTCATAGACGATTCCACCCTGTCGCGCTATGTGCGCCTTGCTGCTGGTAGAGTTTTATCGTGCTTTTTCTTGGTGGGTAGAACCGCGGTGATTATTATCAGAATTGCGGCTGCATTGAGATACAGGGCAGGATTCCCCGTCATACAACCAGCGAAATGCGCTGGTTAGAAGTCATACCTTCCATAGTTCCCTTTTGGGTGCTGGAAGCGGCCGGTCTATTTCCACGTTCCGCATGCCGGCTGGCGATTCTCCAGAGGTACATCGCCGCGTAGGCGCGCCATGGCCTCCAGGCTTCGGCGTGGCGCTCCAGTTGATGAGGACTCCCAAGAGCCATGGAGTGTAAAAGACCTAGATCGCCGGATGGAAACGCGTCTGGTTCCCCGAGCGCTCGCATCGCCACATACTGTGCCGTCCATTTTCCAATACCTGGAATTTCGCACAACCGATTCAAGAAAGCGTCGGAATCCACGACCCTTTCGAAAATAATTCGTCCCTCGCACACAGCCCGCGCTAGTGCCCGGATCGTCCCGGCTCTAGCCCCGGTCAGTCCGATGCTGGAAAGGCTCGCGTCGGCAAGAATCTCGGGAGTGGGGAAAAGATGAGTGAGGCCGTTGGCTGAGGAGAACGGCTTGCCAAAACTGCTTACCATTCGACCGGCTAGAGTGGTGGCGCCCTTGACAGTGATCTGCTGACCGAGAATCGCGCGCGTTGCGAGTTCAAAACCATTCCAGCAACCCGGTACCCGGAGCCCAGGACCGGAATCAACCTGTGTTACTAACACGGGGTCGGTTCTAAGATTCTGCACGATCGCTGCCCAATCTGCATTCAGATCGAACATGATGCGGATTCGCTCGGTAATAAAGAAGAGCGAGCGTGGATCGCCAAACTGAAGCCGCACCACAAGCACATTGCTACCCTCATCCAGTGAAACCTCAAAGCAGCCATCACAGCCGTCCAGAGAAATTGTGCGTCGATAAATGCCGTTCACCACTTCTTCCACGCCAGGCGTGGCCCGAGGCGCCAGAAACGCCAGCATCCCTTTCCAGTCGTAAGGTGGGCGGAAACGAAGCCGGAAAAGATAGTGATTCTCTGGTTGCAGCGTCCTCTGCCGAGCCAGACGCCGGATTTGAGTTGGAGTTCGATGGTAGACCTTGCGGATGCCGGCGTTGAACCTTCGAACGCAGCCGAAACCAGAAGCCAGGGCAACGTCACTCATGCGCAAATTTGTCTCGTCAATAAGCTTCTTGGG
>Ga0302325_10033277_pt1 | contig 10563 bp, 8 predicted proteins | sample Palsa_T0_2_FD_201948 | JGI IMG/M metagenome (GOLD analysis project Ga0302325, IMG submission 201948) | Peat permafrost microbial communities from Stordalen Mire near Abisko, Sweden - Palsa_T0_2 | ecosystem: Environmental > Terrestrial > Soil > Palsa > Peat permafrost | place: Sweden: Abisko...
CTGGTCGCTACTCCTGCTCGTGCACGCGCTGCCGTCCCACCGGGAAGCGCCCGTGACCATGCTCCGCTCGGCGGCGGCGCTGTGGATCACCAATATCCTGGTCTTCGCACTCTGGTACTGGCGGCTTGACGCCGGTGGGCCGCACCAGCGCGATATCCGCCTCGGCCATCCCAGCGGGTCGTTTCTCTTCGCTCAGATGACCCTGCGCGATGACGATCTCCCTCCTGAAATGAAAAACTGGTCGCCGAATTTCGTGGATTATCTTTTTCTCGCCTTCAACACCAGCACGGCCTTTTCCCCAACGGATGCACCGGTGATGTCTCGCTGGGCAAAGCTCCTGACCATGGCCCAATCGGCCATTTCACTCACCATCGTCGTGATCCTCGCCGCCAGGGCGGTAAATATTTTGTGAGGAGCGCAAATCGGTCCCATACGGTACACTGTGCAGTCCGAACGACCGACCGGGTTGATTTGTTCCCAGTCGGCGCCGGCAGATAGGGGTTTTCGATGAATATCCTGCTCGTTCACCCCAGCGCGCTTCTGTATTCGGAGGTTTATCTCCGCCTCGAGCCGCTTGGAATGGAATGCGTCGCCTCGGCGCTGGTTCACGCCGGTCATTCGGTGCGGCTTCTGGACCTGCAGGTGTTCAAACACCGCGATTTTCAAAAAGAAATCGCCGCCTTCCGTCCCGATGCCATCGGTTTCAGCGTCAATTACCTGGCCAACGTTCCCGAAGTCATCGAGCTGGCGAAACAAGCGCGCGATTCCCTTCCCGACACTTTCATCTTCTGCGGAGGCCACAGCATCAGCTTCATCACCGAGGAAGTGCTGCAACACGCAGGCGGCGCGATCGACGCCATCGTCCAGGGCGAGGGGGAGATTACCGTGCCGAAGATGCTCGAGCGGATTCCGCACGTCGATGGCATGGCCGGTGTATCGACGCCGCGCGGGGTCGGTCCCAAGTCCGATCTCACCACCGACATCAATATCTTTCGCCCCGCGCGCCAACTCACGCGCCGCCGCCGGCGATATTTCATCGGCGAGCTTGATCCCTGCGCCAGCATCGAATTTTCCCGCGGCTGCCCCTGGGATTGCTCCTTTTGCAGCGCCTGGACGTTCTACGGCCGAAGCTATCGCCAGGCCAATCCCGCCGTCGTCGCCGAGGAATTGCTATCCATTCGCGAGCCCAACGTTTTCATCGTCGATGACGTCGCCTTCATTCATTCCGAGCACGGCATGGCGATCGCCGATGAGATCGATCGCCGGAAAATCAAAAAACGCTACTACCTCGAAACCCGCTGCGACGTGCTCATCCGCAACGAGGAAGTGTTCGCCCGCTGGGCAAAGCTGGGATTGACGTACATGTTTCTCGGCCTTGAATCGCTGGACGCCGAGCAACTGAAAATCTTCCGCAAGCGGTCAACCCCGAACCAGAATTTCGCCGCGCTGGAGGTCGCCCGCAGGCTGGGGATCAACGTGGCGATCAACCTGATTACCGATCCGTCCTGGACGCGCGAGCAATTCGAAAACGCCCGCCAATGGGCGACGGAAGTTCCCGAGGTGGTGCACCTGACGGTCGCCACGCCCTATCCCGGGACGGAATTGTTCCACACCGAAACGCGCCGGCTGACGAGCGTTGACTACCGCCTCTACGACATCCAGCACGCCGTGATGGAAACACGCCTCCCCTTGCGCGAGTTCTACGACGAACTGGTCAAAACGCAGGAGATCATCAACCGCAAGTTCATGGGCTGGAGAACCGCCCTGGCCGTTTCAAGAATCCTCGCCGGCCAACTCGCGCGGGGCCAGACCAATTTCCTGCGCATGCTCTTCAAGTTTTCCAAGGCATACAATGTGGACCGTTTTTATTCCGATCATTTCAAGGATGTGACTTATTCCATGCGCCGGCCCGAGGATTATTCGCGTAAAATGAAGCCGCAGGATCTGCTCGTCCATATCGGCAATTTCCCCCAGCGCCCGCCCAGTTCCGAGCGAAGTGAATTGACCGCCGCCGCGCCAAAATAATTCGCTTTTGTTTAGCGGCCGCGCTTGCGCGGCGCGGCCCGGACAACCCCTGTTGTTACATCCCCACACCCTATAAGATGTCCGCGCGCCAAGGAAATAGAAGATGATTGTCGGCATACCGAAGGAAACGGTTCCCGGCGAGACGCGAGTCGCCGCCACCCCGGCGGCGGCTGCGGCGCTGATCAAAAATAAGCTCCAGGTGCTGATCGAATCCGGCGCTGGCGTGGCGGCCGGTTTTCCCGATGAGGCGTATTCTGCCAGGGGCGCCAAGCTGACCGATCGCCATGAAGTGCTCGCTTCCGCGGATATCCTGCTGCAGGTTCGCACCAGCGTGCCCGATCAATCCGAAGATTTTTCCTCGCTCAAATCCAATTGCGTGATGATCGGCTTCTGCGATCCGCTTAGCAGCGCGAAGGAGATCGCCCAGATCGCCGCGCGCGGCGTGTCACTGATTTCCATGGAGTTGATTCCCCGCATCACCCGGGCGCAGGCGATGGATGCGCTCTCCAGCCAGGCGAATCTGGCCGGCTACAAGGCGGTCATCATGGCCGCCGAGGCGTGCCCGCGCATTTTTCCGATGATGATGACCGCCGCGGGAACCATCGCGGCCGCAAAGGTCTTTGTGGTCGGCGCCGGTGTGGCGGGCCTGCAGGCCATCGCCACCGCGCGCCGGCTCGGTGCGGTCGTCAGCGCGTTCGACGTTCGGCCCGCCGTGAAGGAACAGGTGCAATCCGTCGGCGCGAAGTTCGTCGAATTGCCCCTTGAAACCTCCGATGCGCAGGATAAGGGCGGATACGCCAAAGCGATCTCGGAGGATATGCAGCGCAAGCAGGCCGCGCTGATGGCGAAAGTCATCGCCGAGAGCGACGTGATCGTCACCACCGCCGCCGTGCCGGGAAAACCCGCGCCCAAACTCATCGCCGCATCCGCAGTCGAGAAAATGCAAAGCGGATCGGTGATCGTCGATATCGCCGCCGAACGTGGCGGCAATTGCGAGCTGACCGTCCCCGGCAAAACGATCGTGCACCAGGGCATCACCATCATCGGTGAAACGAACATCCCCGCCACGGTGCCGTACCACGCCAGCGCCATGTACGCCAACAATCTTGTGAAGCTGGTCGCGCTGCTGGCGGACAAGGATGCGAACCTGAAACTCGACACCAGCGACGAAGTGATCGCGGGATGCCTGGTCTGCCACCAGGGAGAAGTCATTCATCCGAAAATTAGAGAATTGCTGGGGATGAGCGATTCTCCGCAGCGCCAGGAGAAAGCAGCCGTATCATCGGATAGATGAAAGGAAATTCGGGCATGTCGGACATTACATCTCACATTTACGTCTTCATTCTCGCGGCATTTCTCGGCCTGGAAGTGATCAAACGCGTCAGCCCGCTGCTGCACACGCCGCTGATGTCGCTGACCAATGCGATATCGGCCATCAGCGTGATCGCGGCGATTGAAATCGCCGGCGAAGCGCGCACGACCCTCAGTACCACGCTGGGCACCATCGCCGTCGCCGCCGCCAGCGCCAACATCATCGGCGGGTTCATGATCACCGACCGCATGCTCAAAATGTTCAGGAAACGCCCGGTTCGAAAGTGAGCATGTCATGAATCCGGCCGACACGGCGATGCAGAGCTTCATCACCACGTCCACCTCGGTCGTTGCGGCGATCCTGTTCATTCTCGCGCTCAAGTGGCTCTCCGCACCCGCGACCGCCCGGCGCGGAAACCTCGCGGGCGAGATCGGCATGGCCGTCGCCATCGCTGGTGCGCTGCTGGGATTTCACATCATCACGTTCAAATGGATCATCATTGGCTTCACGATCGGCGCGTTGATCGGCGCCCCGATGGCGATCTGGATGTCCATGACCGCCGTGCCGCAGCGAACGGCCCTCTCCCACGCCTGCGGTGCGCTCGCCGCGGCGCTGGTGGGCACCGCTCATTACTATCTTTATTTCCAGCCGGGCGCCGATGCTCCGCAGCACGTCACCATGGCCATTCTTTGCGTTGAAGTCATCCTCGGCTCGCTCACCTTCACCGGCTCGCTCATGGCGTTCGGCAAACTTCAGGACCTCCTCCCGTCGCGGCCCACGCTCTACAAAGGCCAGAATTTTCTCAATTTCCTTATCCTCGCCTCGGCCCTGGTGACGGGTTTCTTCCTCACCCTCTATCCAAATCTGCGAATCCTTTTCCCGGTCCTACTCCTGCTGGCGACGCTGTTTGGTGTGCTGCTGATCCTGCCCATCGGCGGCGCCGACATGCCCACCGTCATCGCGCTGCTCAACAGCTATGCCGGTCTCTCGGCGAGCATGATGGGATTCGTCCTCGGCAGCAAGCTGCTGATCATCGCCGGCGCGCTCGACGGCGCCAGCGGGTTGATCCTGTCGATTATCATGTGCCGCGCGATGAACCGCAGCTTCGCCAACGTGCTGTTCGGCGCATTCGGCCAGGTGCAGGCATCCGCCGTTGCCGGTGAAAAGAAAACCGTCCGCAGCACCACCCCCGAGGAAGCCGCGCAAATCATGGAAGCCGCGTCCACCGTGATTGTCATCCCCGGTTACGGCATGGCCGTGGCCCAGGCACAGCACAAGGTCCGCGACCTGTACGACCAGCTCACGAGCCGCGGCGTGGACGTGAAATTCGCAATCCATCCCGTCGCCGGGCGAATGCCGGGGCACATGAATGTCCTGCTCGCCGAGGCGGAAATTCCCTACGACCGCCTCGTGGAGATGGACGAGATCAACCCTGAATTTCCGCAGTGCGACGTGGCCCTGGTCATCGGCGCCAACGACGTCGTCAACCCCGCGGCGCGCCATGACAAAAGCTCGCCGATCTTCGGAATGCCCATTATCAACGCCGACCAGGCCAAGACCGTCATGGCCATCAAGCGTTCGATGAACCCCGGTTTTGCCGGCATCGAAAATGAACTGTACACGGCCGACAACTGCCTGATGCTCTTCGGCGACGCCAAGGTGGTCGTGGGAAACGTCGCCAAGGAACTGGCGGAGGCGGCGAAATCGAATTAGGGCGGATTCCTGAATGTATGCGATCGAAGTCGAACATGTGACCAAGACATTCGACGGCCACGTTGCCGTCGATGATCTCTCGCTGCGCGTTCCGGTGGGAAGCGTCTACGGATTCATCGGCCCCAACGGATCGGGGAAGACGACGACGCTGCGCATGATCGCGCGTATTCTCTACCCCGACCGCGGCCGCGTCGCCGTGCTCGGAAGCGACGATCACGAGGCGGCCAGCGATCGCGTCAGCTATCTCCCCGAGGAGCGCGGTCTCTATCGCCAGATGAAGGTGGTGGATGTCCTTCGCTTCTTCGCCCGCCTCAAGGGATTTTCCGCCTCTCGCGCCGAGATTCAGCGGTGGCTGGAGCGGCTCGACCTCGCCAAGTGGGGCCAGCAGAAAGTCGAAGCGCTCTCCAAGGGGATGAGCCAGAAAGTGCAGTTCATCGCCACCGTCATCGCCGAGCCGGATCTCCTGCTGCTCGATGAGCCTTTCAGCGGGCTCGATCCCATTAATGCCGAGGTAATGCGCGAGCTGGTGCTGGAGCAGGTTCGCCGCGGCGCGACGGTGCTGCTCTCTACGCATGACATGGCAATGGCCGAAAATCTGTGCGACACGATCCTGATGATTCACCGCGGGAAAAAAGTGCTGGACGGCACGCTGAGGCAAATCCAGGAAGATCATGGCCGCGATGTGCTGCGCGTGCGGCTGAGCGGGCCGCCGCAGGCGCGCCAAAAGCTGAGCGCTCTGCCGGGCGTCATGCAGGTGACCGATTTTGGCAACGTGCAGGAGCTGCGCACCGCTCCCGACGCCGACCGGCAGAATATCCTTGCCCAGTTGATGGCACTGGGAAATGTCGAGCATTTCGAGGTGGCCAGCCCAAGTCTGCACGATATTTTCCTGCGGATCGCCGGCCCGGCCCCCTCGGCCTCGCCAGCGCCCGGAGTATAGAAGGATGCGATCATGAACATGAGCAAAACTCTGGCGGTTGCATCACGCGAATACTGGGCCGCGGTGCGCAGTAAATCATTTCTTATCGGCCTGATTCTGATGCCGGTCTGGATGGGAGGCGGATTGCTCGCCGCGAAACTCGGCGAACATAACAAGGACACTTCGACGTATCAGATCGCGATCATCGACCGCACTCCGGGCGAAGCACTCTATCCCGCCATCGCCGCCGCCGTGGCTCATCACAATCGATATGAAATTGCCGACTCTAACGGAAAACCAACCGGTCCCGTATTCGTCGTTTAGCCCATCATTCCTGCCGATCCCGGCGCCGCGGCCGCCGTCGCCACACAGCGTTTGAACCTCTCCCAGCGCGTGCGCGGCGGCGAACTGCTGGCCTTCGTGGAAATCGGTAAAAATGTCCTCGACGGCGGCGGAAACCCATTCAGCGATGACAACATAATCCGCTATTCCAGCAATCGCCTGACGTTCTACGAATTTATAAACCTCCTGCGCGAGGCGATTCCTTCAGCCGTATATCAGCATCGTTTTGCATCCACCGGCCTGTCGCGGGAAAAGCTCGACCAGATGCTGCGAACCCCGGCCGTCACCCAATCCGGCCTGATAGAACAGCACGGCGGGCAGGTGACCTTTGAATCGGAAAGCAAGCGCGCGGCCCCGCTCATCGTCTCCGTCGTCATGATAATGATCATGTTCATGGTCGCGATGCTCGGCACCAGCCCGATGGTCGGCAACGTCATTGAGGAAAAACAGCTTCGCATCGCCGAGGTGCTCCTGGGTGGAATCCGTCCGTTCGATCTGATGATGGGCAAACTGCTCGGCGGCTGCGGCGTGGCGCTGACCCTCAACGCCATCTTCTGCATCGGGGCCTATGCGCTGGCGTGGCGATTCGGCGTCGCCGGAGATATCACGCTCGAATCTTTCGGGTGGTTCGTATTTTTCAGCGTGGTGACGACATTTCTCTACGGCTCGCTCTTCGCCGCCACCGGCTCGGCCTGCACGAACATCAAGGAGGCGCAGTCCTTCATGGCCCCGGTGATGCTCCTGATTGCGCTGCCGCTATTTTTCCTTGGCCCGATGATCACCAATCCCACCAGCAATCTGACCGTTGGCCTGTCGATGTTTCCCCTGTCGGCCCCGATTGCGATGATGCTGCGCATCGCCATGCCGCCGGGCGTGCCGACATGGCAGCCGCTGATCGCGGCGGCGGGGGTGCTGCTGGCAACAATCTTCTGCGTCTGGGCCGCCGGCCGAATCTTCCGCGTGGGGATTCTCATGCAGGGGAAGGGAGCGAACTATTCGACGGTTATGCGCTGGATGCTGCGGGGATGAATAGCCGGGGTGGTTGCGCGGCTACGGCGGTGAAGCGCCAACGGTATCGCCAGCGTGGCCAGCGCTATTGCGGTCGGCTCCGGCACACCGGTCAGATCGATATCATTCGCCGCCGCGAACGAATCGATGGCCGCCATGTCGGCTGCGTAGATCGAGGAATTGCTTGCGAAGTCGTTGAAGTTGTCCGCGAGCAATACAAAATCATCGCCGTTGACCATGCCGTCGTAATTGAAATCTCCCTGGTCCCACGAACGCCCGGACTGGTTGAAATTGGTCGCCAGAATCGTGAAATCAGCGCCGTTCACTTTCCCATCCAGGTTCGCATCGCCCATCAACGTGTACATCAGTTCGATTTGCCCGGACGAAAGACCGCTGACAACATGGTCTTTACCATCAACGTAACCCACACCATAGAGCAGGCCACCGGCCGGCGACTGCGCGGCGGAGGAGATAATGCCGCTGCCGTTCCACGCGCCACCGTTGTAACCGCTTTTGATGAGCGCGACGATCGATGAGATCGGGTCGCTCGATCCATATCGCAGGATCAGCGCGTTGTTGGAGAGATCGAGAACCCCGCTACCGCTGATCGACAGCGATGCGATCGAAGTTGTGCCGATTCCCGCGGCAAGCTGAAGCGTTCCGCCCGTAATGGTGACGTTTCCATCCGGAAGCGCCCCGGCCGTTTGTGCCACCAGACTGCCCGCCTGCACGATTGTTCCACCGGTGTAGGAATTGACTGTGTCGAGATAGAGCGTTTGACTGCCGGCCTTGGTCAGCGATCCGCTGCCTCCGATCCCGCCTGTGCCGCTGATTGTGTAACTCCCGTTGCTGTTGTTCACGGTCACCGATGCCGGGCTCACGGTGGTGTTAAGCGCCACCGTGTAATGACCGCCGTTCGAATCGTTGAATATCGCCGCGTCGCCAGTGAGAAACACCGCATCGCTCGACCCGCCGTTCCAGTTGTAACTGGTATAATTGTCCCAGAGATTGTTTCCGCCCGCGTTGGTCCAGGTGACCGGCCCGATCAATCCCTGCGGAATGACGCCGGGCTGAAACAGGTCCGCCAGGCTTGCGGTGTTGGCCGCATCGCCGACCAGGCCGGTGGGGGTCTGACCGGTGATCCCGAAAATCTCCTGCATCGTCGCCAGGTCCGATGAATGGGTGTACTGGGCAATCGTGCTGTCGTACGGCACACCGCCCGAATTTGCGTGCGCCAGCGGTGAGATCACGATCTCTCCGATCGTGTGCTGGAGATTATCCTGGTTGTCCGAATCGCTGTCGGGTTCGGTCTCATCCCACCAGAGGATGATGGCTCCGTTATCCTGGTACGCGCTCGACGCCATGATTTGCGGTATCACGATCGAAAGAAAATTATCTCCCTGCGCGACCTGCGCCGAATCGCCCGTGAGATTGGCGCCGTGATACGTGAAGCCATTGGGCAGCACCGTGTGCATGTCGTTGTATTCATCCGGAACGATCCAGTTATATCGCCCGACCGAATTGCTGTTCAGATCCGTCTGCAATTGCTGCAGCGGGGCATAGTGGGATACTTCCGAATTGCTCGTCCCGGTGTTGTCGCCGCCATCGGTGTCCGCGAAATAAACCTGCGGAATGTGGTTCACCAGCAGACCGTACTGGTTGCTGCCGTTGTACGCGTTTGTGCCTGAATAGGTGCCGCTCTGGTCGTTCAGCGGCACGGTCCACTTGCTCTGCGCCTGCGCCTTGCCGGTATTGGTATTGATATCGCTGTCTTCAACGTAATCCTTCCAATCGATGTTGTTCGCCTGCAAAAGACCGCTGAGATTTTGCGTCGTGGTCTGGACGGTGTCGGCCGACCCATTGCTGTAGTACGGCGCATCATCGGTATCGATGCCGAAATCACTCCCCGCCTGCGACCAGACATAATTCGCCTCCGATGGATGAACGTACTGCACGTTCGATTCGTTCACGGTCGCGTTGTAATAGGTGCTGGTATACGCGGTCTGGGCGCTGATATTGGTCAGCACCCCGTTGATGGTAGCCGTTGCCGTGCCATCGACCAGGCTGTTGATGAACGGCGCGTTGGGATTTCCATATATCTGTTCGACTTCATTGCTGTTGCTGATATTTCCATTGGGCTGGGTCCAGTCGTGATTTTCCATGGGGATGACAAACACATCGCCGACCTGCCCAGCCGCCCACGCCGGGGTCGATGTCGCCATCACCAGCAGCGCCCACCGCGCCCGTTGCTGCGCTGGCCCGCCGCAGTTTCGCTTTGCAGCTCGCCTGTCACACATGGCGAATCCTGAATGAGAGATTCGGGGATTACGAATGACTTGTCCGATATCATCTCGTATTCTCGCGGATATGAAAATGGAAAAATTTACTGACTGAAAGAAAGGCCGGCTCTGTCCGCGCTACGGTATAATTGTTCAGATTAGAAAAGGCCCACATGACGATTGGTGAGCTTTCAAAAGCCGCTACCGTTCCCACATCAACTATTCGATTCTATGAGCGGCGGGGCTTGTTGAAACCGGACGCTCGCACGCAATCAAACTACCGTGCCTATTCGCCACGAACTGCCGCTCGATTGAAATTCATTCGGGCCGCACAGGCTACGGGTTTCAGTCTGAAAGACATCCGCGAAATGCTGGCACTGACCTACCTGGATGGACCGCCTTGCGATGAAGTCGTCGCTCTAATCGAACGCCGTCTTACGGATGTGAAGGAGCGGCTCGGTGAGCTGAAGCGAATTCACCGTGCCTTGTCTTTGGCGCGGAGTTCTTGCTGTAAGGGCGGTGCCGACTGGTGTAACGAAATTGAGCGAATAAAGACGGGCACGTCCACGCTTTGCATGGCTACGCGATGTTCCACGGGCAGGCCCTTGACCTTGCACTAAGGTTCAACCTCTACACTGTCACCAGGTTCGGATTGTGCTGTCGTGCGACGGCGTCCGAACCCGGTCTAACCATGAGGTATTCAATGAACGCCAACGCGTCATTCTGCTCGTGCTGCCCCGATTGCCCGCCCGGATGTCCGTGCGGCTGCAAAAAATGAGCGCGGCATCCCCACGCGGCGCATTTCCCATGCGCCGCGTGGTTTTTGCATTGGAGATGAATATGAGCGACAAGCCGCTGATTCTCGTGCTATGCACCGGGAATTCCGCCCGCAGTCAAATGGCGGAGGCGTTTCTGCGGAAATATAAATTCGATTCCTACACTGCTGCCAGTGCTGGAACGCAACC
>Ga0302325_10033280_pt1 | contig 10562 bp, 8 predicted proteins | sample Palsa_T0_2_FD_201948 | JGI IMG/M metagenome (GOLD analysis project Ga0302325, IMG submission 201948) | Peat permafrost microbial communities from Stordalen Mire near Abisko, Sweden - Palsa_T0_2 | ecosystem: Environmental > Terrestrial > Soil > Palsa > Peat permafrost | place: Sweden: Abisko...
GGTGCGCTCGATCAACTCGCCGCGTTTCCGTAGAAGTCGCTTGCCCTTGGGCCGCTGCAGCCGTTGCCGGTTGGCATAGACTACGTCCCGCTCCTCTTCTTTCCCCACCCAATGCCGCTTCCCAGCTTGCCTCCCGCTCGATCAGTTCGGCCACCGTGGCGCCCGCTTCCGCCAGCGTTTCCTTCACCGTCGTGGTATCGCCCAAATCCGCTTCCTGCAAGGTCACGGCCACCACTGCCCCGGTGTCCATGTCCACCGCGTGTTCGGCCTTGTGGGCCAAGTGCGTGCAGCCGTCCTTCATCTTGGTAATGCGCGCGTCCGGATCATGCGGGTTCACCCAATCGTCGTTTGACCCCTTCTTTTTCCGCTTCCGATCCACTCGCGCCAGATCTTCTCGTGTCGGTGTCGCTATCCCCGACTGCCGCGCCAGACCCTTCAGAAAGTCCTCGTAGCTTTCTCCGTTGTCACGCCGCACGATCGAGCGCAGTGCCGCATTGGCTTCCAGGGTTGTCGCGTCGATCCCGATCCGCTTTCCCTTCACCAATCCGCCGTCGGACAGCAAGTCCAATATCCAGCCAAACACCTGCCGATGAGTCTCCACGTCGATCAGTCGCCGCGTTCGCGAAATCGTCGTATGGTCCGGCGCTCCCTCGTTCAATGGGATTCCTACGAAATCCCGGATGGACAGTGAGTCTCCCGCTCGCCACGAGATCCCTCGTTCACTATCGATGCCTTCGAAGTAACCAACCAGCAGCAGTCGAAAATAAACTCCCGGCGCCAAGCCTGGTCGCCCCATCGTCGCCGCATCGAACCTCTGGCATTTGCCTTCTACGAATCGGTCAAAATAGTGTTTCGCGAGAAGGTGGTTCAACCGCTCATAAAACGGATGGCTGGCAGGGCGCGCCAGGGTGCAAGTTGCAATCCAGAGTTCTTCCTGCTGGCCACTCCGCGTTCCCATCGCCATAAAGCGATTTTACGACGAAACATTCTCCATTGAAACTGTTTTTGACTTTCACCCCGGGCTGCTAGCTTCGGATGTCATCCCCCTCGCCGCCGCGCGGCGATCCATAAGGCGATCGCCGTGGGGAAGGCCGGCTCCGCAAGCGCCTGATCGCCTACTGCCCGGACAATTCCGCTAAAACGACCCTGAAGTTTCTAACTTATTGAAACCAGAGTACATAAATCTCGTTAAGAAATCCGTCCGGAAAATCAATTCTCGATGCCTGTGTAGGTAGTGAGCAGCGCCCGCCGGTGCCGATTGGCTCGCTTGAGTTGCATGCCAAGGCAACGCCCGGTCTCCGTCTCGAACGAACACATCGCCGACTGCGCTCACTGCGTAATGCACACAGCCAGTCGAAGAACGAGGAGCCCCGATATGGCATCGAACAGAATCAGCTTCGTCGCCGCGAACTCCGGGGCCGGTTCAATCCGCTCGGAGAAGGCAGCACGGGATACGCTCAACCTCCATATCGGTCGTGCCACAACCGATGCGGAATGGACACGAGCGCGCGCAAGACTAGTGGAGTTTGTGACCGTCCTGCGAAGCTGGGATCTACCCGTCGGAGCGGACGAATCCGAAGCTGGTAATGTTATCCTGATACGTCAACCACGGCCAAGACTATGACACCCTCCATTCAACGTGGGACGCGAACCGCCGATGCCCCGAGGCGGTTGAAAATAATTCCCGCGAGGCGGTTCTCTATGCGCGGGTGTCCAGTAAGGAACAGGAGCTGGGATATAGCATCCCCGCCCAAGGCAGCTCAAGGCCTGTACCCATCGTTCGCGCCCCTGGGGTATCTCAACATCGTAGGTTCCGCCGGAAAACGGATCATCGTGCCCGACCCCGTCCAGGGATCCATGATCGGGAATCTGTTCACGTGGTTTGCCTCGGGAGAGTACGCCCTGAAAGCTCTGGCTAGCAAAGCCTTTGAGGAAGGATTTCGGTTCCGCAAAAGCAGGAGTAAGGTGCCGACCAGCACGCTGCACAAGGTTCTACGGAATCGCATTTACACAGGCGAGTTCGACTATGCCGGAAAGACCTACCAGGGAATCCATGAACCGCTGGTGACGCGCGAAACCTGGGAGCGGGTGCAGGAGATCCTGGATGGCCTGCACGAGAAGAAACATCGCAAGGTTACGCACGCCTTTGCCTTCTCCGGGCTAGTGAACGCGGGCACTGCGGATGTTCCCTGGTGGGCGAGGTCAAGAAGGCACGCTACGTTTACTATCATTGTACTGGGTATCGCGGCAAATGCGCGGAGCCGTATACGCGCGAGGAGATGCTAGAACGGCAGTTCGCGGAGGGGTTGCGCGAACTGGTGATTGCCGGCCCGATTCTGGACTGGTTGCAGGAGGAATTGGTGGCCAGCGACGTGAGCGAGCGTGCCGCTGGTGAGCAAACTGTGCGGCGCGATCAGGCTGAAGTGAAACGACTGCAAGACCGCCTAGAGGTGCTCTACGACGACCGGCTCGATGCGCGCATCGACGCCGGTACTTACGACAAGAAAGCCGGAGAGATTCGCCAACAACAGGATCGCCTGCGCCTGAGACTCGCCCAGGCTCAATCTGCCGCGCTACCGCCCGTAAGCCAAGCCGTCGACCTGATAACGCTCACGGCCAAAGTCGCTGACCTGTTCCTCCAGCAACCCGCGGCGGAACAGCGAAAACTCCTTCGGCTGGTCCTGGAAGCCTCGACCTGGAAGGGCGGAGAGTTGCGGGTGTCGTTCCGCGAGCCATTTTCGCAATTACGACTCTCGAACCGCGCAACTCACGCCAACCACGGGGACTTAAGCGGCAACAACAGTCATTTTGATATCTGGCTGGGAGGCAGGGATTCGAACCCCGATACGCAGCTCCAGAGGCTGCAGTCTTACCGTTAGACGACCTCCCAATAGCCTACCTATTCTAACATTCCTAACGCGTTCTTTGCGCCACGGCGGCGAGCGCCTGTGCGATGGCGGCGCCCATTTCTTCTGGCGCAAAATTCTGCTCGCCCAGACGGCTCCGCCATAGCACCCGCCCGTCTCCGCCGACCAGGTAGACCGCGCTCGGCCACGCGCCGTAGGCCGATTCGATTTTGCGATCCATGTTGTCGACGACCACCGGAAACTTCAAGTCCAGTTTGCGAATGCACAGCGCGGCGTGCTGTCCTTTTTCCTCCAGGCTCTTCTCGGACGGAACGTCAATGCCCTGCCGCTGATTCACGGTGCTCTGCCAGTTCTCACTGGTATGCGCCTCGTGCACATAGACCAACACAAACTGCGCCCGATCGCGATATCGTTCGTAGAGCGTGTTGAGGGCGGCTGCCGCGGAACGGAATTGCGGACAGGTGTAACTGCCGAACATGACGATGGCCGGTTTATCCCGGAGCATCTCCGCCAGGGTGGCCCTGCCGCTGGCGCCGAACCGCGGCAGATCGAAGCCGGGCGCCACTGCACCGGCGGGTAACAGATCGCTATCGGCGCTGGCCGGCAATGGCTGTGAGCCCGCACGCGCGTCGAGTCTGGCTAATGCGGCGCGCGCCTCCGAAGAACCGGGCCGCACCAAGACGGCGCGCTGCAGATATGGCAAAGCTTCGTCGAACTTGCGGCGGGCGGACAGAATAGCGCCTAATTTCTCGTTGGATTCAAAGTCGTTCGGATTCGAGGCAAGCTCTTTACGGAAGGCCGCCGCGGCGCCGTCCGCATCGCCGGTCTCGAGCAGCGCTTGCCCATACCACGATTCAACCGAAGTCATGCCGGGATTGATTTGGATAGCTTTCTGGAATTCTGAGACAGCGGCCGGGAAGTCATGATTCATGAACGCCGCGGTGGCGATCAGAAAATGCGCCTCCCCGGAATCGCGATCGCGCAGGATGCGATCCACGATGGACTGCCCCCTGGCCACCTGGCCGTCGCGGATCAGTGCCATGCCGAGCAGATAGGCAAACGCCTGGTCATCCCGCCGCTGCTCCTCGAGCGGTCCGAGCAGATCGATAATGCGTTTGAATTCACCGCTGCGCAGATAACAATCGGCGAGCAACAGAATGACGTTGGAATTGTTGGGCTGCTCGCCATGCAACGATTCCAGCTCTGTGGCGGCCTTGGCAATCTCGCCCGATTTGTAATAAGCCAAGGCCAGGTTCAGGCGCAAGCCCGGATTTCCGGGAGCCAGGCGCAGCGCCCGCAGATACTGCTCGATGGCATCCGTATAGCGTCCCAGACCGGCCAGCGCGGCGCCCAGATTGGATCGTAATTCCGGGACATCGGGCCTCAGCACCAGACACTTCTGGTATTCCGGTATGGCATGCTCCACGTCGCCCGAGCGATGCAGTTCCACGGCGTGCGCACAGATCGTGTCGGCGTCCTGGCTTTGGGGCCAGAGGGGAAGAGCGGCAAACAACAGGAGAGCCGATAGAGGCTTAGTCCGGATATGCGCCATTAGCCCTCACGATCCGAATCTGATGGTCGGTGAATTTTTTGTGCGCTCCCGGCAAGTCCAGTTTCGGCATGTGACAACCGGTGCAATCCTTTTTTGCCACGGGACACACCTTGCCGGGGGCATTGGCGCGCTGGTAATGACAAGCCTGGCACTTGGAGTCATAGCTGGCCGTGTTACGTACCACTTCCACGTGCGGATCGTGGCATGCAATGCAACTGATCCGCTGATCGGTCGGGTCGTAGCACTTGCTGTTGGTGAGCCGGTAAGGCTGGAAGCGAATGTTAAGGATGCCGAGCGGGCCGCCCGCGGCGATCTGCGCCCATGTGCGATGGCAGCGGCCGCAGAACTCGGCGGATTCTTCGGTGGTCATGGCCGCCAGGTGAGGCATCGCCGCCCCCTTGGCATCGCCGGCTTTGAGGGCCGCCACGTGCGCGGCCGATTGCATGTGGCAGTTCTCGCATAGCACGCCGGCCTGCAAATCCTCGAAGTGCACGGTAGAACCGCGCACTGCGCCGGTGGTGTGGCAGCCAAAACAATCCGCCACCTCCTTATGAATCATTTCGCGGCCGGCCGCTTGCGTAAGATCCTGGGGCTCGGCGGCGCGCGCACCCATCGTGAGATCCAGGCCGCCGATCGCTTTGTAAAAACTCACGCGGCTCTCATAGAAGGTTCCACCGCGTTCGAATACGTAGGTCTGGCCCGCTTCGCCGAGGCCGAAAGCCCAGCCGATCGGCACGGTCAGCGTGGCGGTGCCGTCCGTAACGCTGTAGATGCCCTGGCTGCCCTGGCGCGTAATGCTGTAAGAATAGCGCCCGTATTGGAAAGTGAGCCGCGGATGATCGCGCAGGATGTCGCAGTCTTCCACCCGTTCCAGCGCGTGGCCCATGGGGGTCGCGGGCTGCGTCCGCGCCTGCGCCTTATGGCAACCGGCGCAAACAGCCGGCGCCGTCGCCGCCGAATAGAACAGGTACAACGCCGCCCCAGCTATCATTGCGGTTTTTCCGTGGGGCCCGGAGCGCTGGTCTGCGAGGCAGGCTGGCGCGCCTGAATTTCGGCGTTCAGCTTCTGCACCACGCCGCGCTCCCGATCGCCATCCGCCTTGCGCTTCAGGCGATAATAGACGGTCGCCAGAGTAACGTGCGCCTCCACGAACGTGGGCGATTCCTTAATGGTATTCTCCAGGCGCTGGCGGGCTTCCTCCAGCTTCCCTTGGGCCACCTTGATACTGGCCATTTGAAACTCGGCCCCCGGATCTCGAGGCCGCACGCGCAGCGCTCGCTCGATATACTGAGCCGCCTCGTCCAATTCCTGGTCCTGCCGCAGCAGTGCGCCCAGGTCCAGATTGGCGCTGAAGTCGTTGGGGTCCTGCTGCAATTCCAGGCGGAACTCCCGCACGGCTCCGGCAGCATCGCCGGTCGACAACAGCGCCTGACCATAGTAACTGTGAACGGAAGGCAGCGAGGGGTTCAACTCGACCGCGCGGGCGAGATCCTTTACAGCACCGGCGAAATCGTGCACGCTGAACTTCGTCGTGCCCATAAGCAGGCGCGCTTCGGCGGAGTCTCCATTGTGCAGGATCTTATCGATTACCAACTGGCCGCGGTTGGTCTGGCCATCGCGGATCAGGGCCGTGCCCAGCAGGTAGGCCAGCCCGTCGTCGTCGCGATGCGCGGCATACATGGGGTCCAGCATGGCGATTACTTTCTGGTTTTCGCCCAACCGCAGCCAACAATCGGCCAGCAACAGATTTACCTGCTGGTTATCCGGCTGACGCGCGCGTAAGGCGATCAATTCCGCGGCCGCCTTGCCGATCTCGCCAAGCTTGTAATAAGCTATCGCCAGGTTCAAGGCAATAGCGGGATTATCCGGCGCCAGAGTCAACGCCTCTTTGTACTCGCGAATGGCGTCTCCGTATTCCCCCTGGTGGGCGAGCGCGGCGCCCAGGTTAGAGTGTGCCAATACGGAGGCGGGCTGAATCTTGAGGAACTCTTTATAACCCTGGATCGCAGCCTGCATGTCTCCCGCCTGATGGGCCTGGACGGCACGCTGCAGGATCGCTTCGGGCTCTTCGGCCCGGCCGAGCATGCACCATATAACCAGGAGGACGGGCAGGCGGAACGCTACAACCATAAGACAAGCCCGGCGCGGGGCGGCTACATCGCTTCGATCTTAACCTCGGTCTTACTCTCGGCCGTAGTGTCCCCCTGCTTAGCCGTAGCGCGGACCTCGTAGACGCCCGGCGGGATGGCGGCGGCGGGGATGGTCATCACGTAAGGAATTCTGCCCTGCGCGTCGGCGTCCGGCAGCGGCAGAGGCACCTTGGTGAGGCTCTTACCATTCTGCAGTAATTCGATTTCCATGGTAGGCTTGGCCGGGATCGAGGCGTCCCGATAAACCACGAAGAAGAGCCGCAGAAATGAATTCTCTACCTTGGGCACGCTGTTACTCAGGGTCGGTGTGATCACTTGACCCTGGAACTGAAACGGCTCGTTCGGATCCTGCCCCTTGGCCGGCGCGAAAGAACGCACCATGGTGATGGAGGAGAGTTCGACGCCTTTGGCTTTCGCCGCGACGGTGAATTCCGTACGCTCCGTCCCGATCTTACCGCTTTCCATATCCATCACGGCGGTTTCCAGCGTGTACTTTCCGGGCGCAATCACGACCGGCATTTTTTCCACGAAGTTGCCCATCTTCAACTGATCCGCAGTCACCTGGAAGGAGCGGTCGTGCGTAACTTTCTCGACCACGTCGCCCTTGGAGTCTTTCACCAGCGCACCTAGGGAGAAATGGACGTTCAGGGCATTTTTGCCCGGCTCGGTCTTGGGCTGCAATCCATGCAGCGGCACTTCCACCAGCAGTGACAGGTCGGTTCCCTGGTTGCCGGGCTGGAGCAGAACTGTGCCCGCACGAAATTCGACGTCCGAGGAGATTTTGCCGTCGGAGATGGCTTTCAGCAGCGGCATCTCAAAAGGCGCCAGGCCGGCGGCGCGAGCCTCCGGCGGCAGGGCAAAGTAGCCGTTGCGGGCATGCAGCACCAGATTCTTGCGGTCGGTATCTAACTTAAGCTTGCGAAAGCTGCCGTCGTAGTTCTCGATGTGAGGGTTGTAGGTGAGCTCGTAGTAACTGCTGATCTCTTCGTTCACGCGGCGCAGCGGAGTGCGCAAGTCGTTGCTTTCGCCGATGAGGAAGCCGCCCGTCGCTTCGGCCAGGTCGCGAATGGGGAGCTGCACATTGGCGCGTCCGGCGGCTTCAGCATTATCCGACGACTTCATCTGGTCGGTGGTGACACGATCGTTGTTTTTTGAGGTCACTCCGGTGCCTACCGCGATTCCGCTACCGGCCATGGCCGCGGAGCTTAGCTGGTCGGTAGCTCCGGCATTCTGCCCACCGGTCATCACCCCGCGCGTATCCACTGAATAAAACGTGATATTTCCCCTATTGGCCATGCTCTCGAGATTGCGGAACGGAACATCCAACTCGGGGGTGACATACAGTCCCCAAGTGAAATAGAGAACGGATTTGCGGCCGGGCATGGACTGCAGGCCGCGCACCAGGGATTCGAGCGCCGCGATCGAGAGGCGGGCGCCCTGGCTGGCCATGGCGGCGTCCATGCTCAGCATGTTGAGCATGATGGAGGCCAGTTTCGCCTGGACGGCATCCCCGCCGTTGGTGACCGGCTGGTTGGCGGTTTGGGTCGCCGTGGTAAGCGTCGCGCCGGGCTGATCGGCTCCGTTGACGGTTTGGCCCCCCAGGTATCTTCTAAGATCGCTCTTGAGCTTGTCGGACTCGGGAAGAAGCCGGGTCGAGCTGGTCCCCGACGTGGCCTGATCGATAGCCTTAGCGAGAGCGTCTTTGTCACTCGTAAACTGTTGCAAAAGGAGGAGCCGCGTGTCGATCACTACCACCGAATAGAATACGTTGGCACCCTGTTCTCCATTGATCAGGTCGGTAGCGGCCGTGCGCGCCCGCTTGCGCTGGTCGGGCTCGCCCATGGCTTCGAACGCCAGCGTTACCAGCCGCAACTGGCGCAGCGGGTCCAGTTTGGTGGTGGTTCCAGTTTGATTGATGGCCTCGGCGCCTTGCACCAGCCGGAAGCTGGTGAGAGTCTCTTTGGCGCCGTTATCCATGACGGTCAAGTCTTCTTGCTTGAGATCGGTGATGGGCTTGCCCTTCTTATCCCGGGCTATGAAATCCAGCACGACTTCATCTACGGTGGTCTTAACCGTGGGCATCTGCCCGGCATCAGTCGAGGCGGCAGGGGCCTGCTGCGCGAGTGCCGGTGAGAATGCTACGAGGGCGGCCGTTAGAGCAAACAAACAAATCCAAAGCTTCATGACTCTCTCTCAGAACTTAAGGCTGATTAGAGTCTACCAACTTCCGCAGGCGTCGGAATTCCTCGCGCTCCCGGGCGGCATCCGCTTTGCGGCCCATCTTGGCGTAGGCGGATGCCAGGTTAAACCGGGCATCAGGGCTTTCCGGTGCGAGTTTTACGGCCATTTCGAGCTCACGGGTAGCTCCACTTAAGTCTCCCATTTGCAGAAGCACCCTGCCCAGAGTGACGTGCGTGGCGAAATCGCCTGGAGCCAGTTTCACCGCCTTCCCGGCGTATTCCCGTGCGGTTGGCTGGTCGTCCCGCTTGAGGTAGATGCTGGCCAGGCTCACCAGTGCGGGGATATGTCCCGGTTCAAGATCGAGAGTCTTCTTAATCTCCTCTATGCCCCGGTCCGGATCCTGCTGCATCAGGAAAGCGCCGAACCGAAAATGGACGTCAGGCTCCTTGGGGTAATCTCGTTCGGCGACCTCAAATTTTTCGATCGCGACTTTCGGGTTGAGTTCCATGGCCGCCCCCATGGCATCGCCCAGCTTGAAGACCACATCCCGGCTGGACTCGGGCACCTCCGGAGGTATCCAAGGCCGCCTGAGTCCAGCGATCCCACAGGCCACCATAATCTCCGGTGTCTTCTGGTCGATCCTGGTCAATTCGGTCAACAGCACCAGCGCCTTCTCGTAATTGCCGATCTTGGTGAGGACCAGGGCCAGGTGCAGCCTCGCGGCGCGCGAAAGCTCTTTGGTCTCCTGAAAGCCCAAGCGCTCCGTCTGGCGCAGACTCTTCAGCGCCGCATCGTAGTCGCGGAGATGGTAGTCACACAATCCAGCCATGGTCCAGGCCGGCACGAGGTCGGGTTTTAAAGCGGCGAGCCGGTGAAAGTCCGGAGCGCATTCCGCGTATTCGTCCCGATCGTAGGCGATCGAACCGGCTTCCCACCAGCCCTCCTCCCAATCGGGCTTGAGCTTAAGCGCCTTCTTATAAAGAGCCTGGGCTTCGTCGAGACGCTTGGCATCCAGGGCCTCGGCTGCCTGCTTTGAGATGGTATCGAAAGATTGCGCGCTACTCGATTGACTAGCGGATAACACCGATGGCGCGAGGAGCATGGACAAAGCCGCCACGAGCTCGACGGACACTTTGCCTGACAGCACGTTCACTCCTTTTCATCCGCAACTTCGATGGCATTCACGCAAGCGTAATTGGTGACCGGCACGAACGAAAGCACTATTTTACCCTGGGCGTTGGGGGCTATTCCGTTGAAAGTCCTCTCCACGGCCCGGTGATCGCCGCCAGCCGCCCTGAACACGTCGAAATTGCGCAGCAACGCCACTCCATTACAGTAGACATCGAAAGCGCGGCTACCCGGACCGCCTCCGCCGGGTTGGCCGGGACCGAACCAGCTTTCCGCAAACTGGAGAGTCACATTGTAGCGCCCTTCCGCCACCGGAATCGCGTAAGTGAAATTGCCAAAGCGCTCGGCTCTAAACAGATCCGGATCCGGCGTGTTGCGGACCGGCTCGGAGCGCGCCACGGTACAACCACGGCTGAAATACCGGTCCGCACCCCACACGTGTCCGTGCTGGTCGGTGTAGCTGCGGCTTAACACGGCGATCCTCACCGGGCGCATTTTACCGGGAATGCCGGGCACAATCTCCAGCGCGTTCAGGAACGGGACATTGTTCACCAGCCCGGCGAACTGCAAATGCAGTTTTCCGTCCGGCGCCGGAGAAATGTCCTTAAAGACCTTCTCGTCCGCGGTATTGCTGCCGGCCGCATCCGATAGTACGTCGAAAGCCCACAACCCGGGTGCCCCGTT
>Ga0302325_10033281_pt1 | contig 10562 bp, 10 predicted proteins | sample Palsa_T0_2_FD_201948 | JGI IMG/M metagenome (GOLD analysis project Ga0302325, IMG submission 201948) | Peat permafrost microbial communities from Stordalen Mire near Abisko, Sweden - Palsa_T0_2 | ecosystem: Environmental > Terrestrial > Soil > Palsa > Peat permafrost | place: Sweden: Abisko...
CGGCGCCCACAGGTGACCCCGGCGGGAGACCCGCCAGGGGCATAATCAGCGATAGCCGCGCGGCGTGGCGGGCAGCGTTAGGCGCGCGCGGCGCGACGGGTTGGTTCTTGCGTGACAGCCGGCGCCTTGCGCGCGACAGCGGCCGCTTCGGACAGGACCGATCGCAGATCGCGCAGAAAGGCCGCGCCCTTTACCGTGCGTTGCACCAGCACGCTACGGCGGTCGGCCGGATCGACCTTGCGACGCGCCAGGTCAAGCTCGCCAAGTCGATCGAGGGCGCGCGTGATCGCCGGCTTCGACACATTCAGGTCGGCCGCCAATCCGCGCACGGTGTGTCCACCGTCCACGAGGTAGCAGGTCAGGAAGACCGCAAGTTGACGTGCCGACAGGTCGGGTCCGTCGCGGCGCACCAGCGTGACAGTGGTGTGCTTAAGAATCCCGACCAACTGGTCGGGCGTTGGAGGAAGTGCCATTGGTCAACCCTTTCAATTGCCCGCTGCCTACCCGCGGTTCTTCCGCGCGTCGAAATCTGGCAAGCCGAGCCGGAACGTTCCCTACATCGTTCCATCCGCAGAATGCAACACATTTCGGTATCAAGAAAACCTGATCGAAGCCGGGTGTAAATTACCCACGCGTCACGCCCGCGTGATCGAACCGATCTGTTCCGGCGTGACCATTCGCGCATGTATTGCGCTGAACAATGCACGAATCGTTTGTGCTTCGCCGCCTTCAGGGCGTCCGGGGCGCGTCTGATCGTTCCAGGCATAAAGATCCAGATGCGCCCAATTCGTGTTGGACGTAACAAAACGCCGCAGGAACAACGCCGCGACGATGGCGCCGGCAAATGGCTTGGTGGCTATATTGTTGAGGTCGGCAATCGGGCTGTTCAACCATGGGTCGTAGCCCGACCAAAGCGGCAGGCGCCACATCGGATCATGACTTGTCGTGCCGGCCCGCAGCAGCTCTGCAGCCCAATCGTCGTCGTTGCAGAACAATGCCGGCAGATCCGGCCCAAGCGCCACACGCGCCGCCCCGGTCAACGTGGCGGCATCGATCAACAGCGCCGGCATTTCTGCGCAGGCATCGTCGAGCAGGTCGCACAGCACCAGTCGTCCCTCGGCGTCGGTGTTGCCTACTTCCACCGTGCGACCACTGCGGGTGCGGATCACGTCGAGCGGCCGCATCGCAGTTCCGGACACGCTGTTTTCGACGCAGCCGATACGCAGCGCGAGTCGGAACGGCAAATCGGCAGCCATGATCAGTCGCGCCAATCCGAGCATCGTCGCCGCGCCGCCCATATCCTTCTTCATGCGCAGCATCCCGGCGGATGACTTCAGGTCATAGCCGCCGGTATCGAAACACACGCCCTTGCCGCACAGCGACAGCAGCGGCGCATCCGGCGGCGCCGCGCTGCCAGTCCAGTGCAGGCAGACCACGCGCGGCGGACGAGCCGACCCGCCGCCAACCGCGGCAATCGTCGGATAGGCAGCCTCAAGCGCTGGACCTTCGTGCATCGTAACAGTGGCGCCGAACTGGCCGCCGAGCGCCGCAATGCAGTCCGCAAGTTCCACCGGACCGAGCACGTTGGCCGGCGTGTTGATCAGATCGCGCACCATCCAGATCGCGCGCGCCTCGGCCTCGGCGCGCCCGGCATGCGCAGGGACAAGCAGGTGCGCCACGCCTCGCTCCGAGGATTTCCTCATGCTATCAAAACGATAGGCTCCCAGACAGAAGCCGAGCACCGCGGCTTCTTGGTCCGCCTCGGAAAGCGCAAGTCGCCATGGCATCCCGACGGGCAGCCGAAACGCCAGATTGCCGAACGCATAGGGTGACTTGTCGTCGCCGAGGCCGAGCACCGCGCCGGCAACACCCTCCGGCCCCGGCAGCATGACCAGCTCCTGCGCCGCTGCAACGAATCCGCAGTCGCGCACGAACCCGGCCTGCGCCGGCGGAATGCCGTCGAGAAAGCCGGTCAGTTCGTGTGGGCGGATCGCATACAACGGTCGCGTTGCCGACGCGGTCTGCACCAGACAGGCAAGTGGTTGATCAGGCATATTAAGCATCCTCCGAGTCGAAACTTGCATTATCCATCATCTGCCAAACACCGAACCTGGAGTTCCGCAAGCCGCTTTGCCTTCCCGACGGCGCAAATGCTAAGTTGGCATAGCATTGGCGTAACCGGATTTTGGTGTAACTGAGTGGTGCGTGACCGGGTATGGCTTGGCTCGGGTATGGCTTCACGATGTAGCGGGTAACCAGGTGGTGTGGGATGGTTGGATCGGTCGCATGGTTGGCGTCTCTGCTGGCGGACAAAGGCCAGCGCCGTTACGGGTTGCACGATGTCACACAACTGCAGCACGCGCTGCAGTCGGCCATGTTTGCCGAGCAAGCGGGTGGCACACCTGAACTGATCACCGCTGCGCTGCTGCACGACATCGGCCACATGGTGCATAATCTGGGTGAGAATCCCGCCGAGGCCGGCGTTGACGACCGGCATGAGGCACTCGGGCACGCATTTCTGACGCGATATTTCCGCGCCGATGTCACCGACCCGGTCCGCCTGCATGTCGCCGCCAAACGGTATCTGTGTGCGATCGAGCCAGAGTATTTCTCGCTGTTGTCACCCGACAGTGTGCTCAGTCTCCGGTTGCAGGGCGGCCCGATGTCACCGCCCGAGATCGCCGCGTTCGATGCCGAACCAGCGGCGGAGACGGCGGTCCGGTTGCGGCGCTACGACGACGCGGCCAAGATCAAGGACCTGCCGACCCCGGACATTGCGCACTTCGTGCCGTATCTCGCGCAATGCCACATCGACCCGGGTCAGCTGGCGTAAAGCCGCCGCCACAGTTCGGCCCAGCGACCCGGCATTGCTCGGCCACGCCTTCGGCGCGGACGGCTTAGACTTGACGCGTCGACAACCGTGCCAGCGCCGGTCCGACGCGTGGCATGATGTCGAGTTCGAAATGACCCTGCCAACTGTCTGTTCAGAACGAATTCGTGCCGATTGATCCAGCCCGGTTTAAGCAATTCGGACTCCGCGATAGTGTCGGGACCTTCATTGATTTTGAGGTACAGCAGTGCGCGCTGATCGGAATGGGAGCGCGCTGCCACGCCGCGACGGGCGGGCGCGCGTCGCTGACACACCTCAGCGATGGGCGCCGCCCGGGCGCCATGTGGGTAGTGCCGCGGTTTGAATGCAGCTAAAATCGAACGCCGGGGTGGAGGAAAACAGAGGGGACTCGCAAATGCGCACCCTTACTGCTTACGGGATCGGCGTCGTCATCGTTCTCGCCGCACTTAACGGCATAGCATGGCAAGCAGGAATGCTCCGGCTGCACGACCTTAACGTGTTTTCTGCGGGGTTCGTCCTCGGGGTGCTCGGGACGTATATTTCGGCTTGGTTCAACGGATACCGCCGGATCGGCTGATTTCAAATTGGCTCAGTGCCGCCGTACTGCATCGTCGAACGCATGCTGGTCCGCGCGCTGGATTGCCAGATCCGCGTCCGCCTTGCGGCGATCGATTGCGATTTCCACGGCGCGCATCGCCCCACGTGCCTCACCGAGCTGAGACCGTGCATCGCGTGTCGCCTCGCCCGCGTGAACCACCTGTGCCTCGGCGTCGCGCAGCGCTTCAGCAGCGCGTGCACGCCACGGTTGGAACGCAGCCAGAGCGGCGTTGCTTTGCGCCATGCACTGCGCCTGCAACGCCTCCCGCGTGATTGCTTCCGCGCGGGCGGCCTGGGTCAGGACCGACTGTTCCTCGGTCCGGATTGCCGAAGCCAGGTCGCGTATGCGGTCCTGCACCGCCAGCCGGCGCAGGCGCAGCAGTGTGTCCAGCCGGTCGCGCGCCATCTCAGACCACCGCCCGAGTCATCGGACACCACTGGAAACCGACGCCATCCCTATCCGTCTCGCACGCAAGCAGGTTCGCACTCGGGCCGGCTCCCACCCAGGCCCGCCCCATCCCAGCGCCCCCAACCCCGGCACCCTCCATTCTGGCGCCCCGCAATCTGGGCCGCTACATCTCGGCTCAGTATTTCTTAGGCCGGCACATCCAGGCCGCGCGCACCTAAGCTTGGCGACAGATCCGCCCAACAACATATCAGCCGGGTGCCAGGATGGCCCGCAGGCCAGCGAAACTCGCCATCAACTGGCTGGACTCCGATTTCTCCTGGCACAACAACGCCTCGATCCGCGGCGCCAGCTTCACTGCCTCATCGACCACCGGATCGGTGCCCGCACGATAGGCCCCGAGCCGCACCAGGTCTGCCATATCGGCCCAGGTCGCCAGAATTGCGCGGGCGCGGCGGATCAGTGCGTTCTCCTCGGCGTTGTTGCAGCCGGGCACGCTGCGCGACAGCGACCGCAACACGTCCACCGCCGGATAGCGGCCAGCCTCGGCGATGCGCCGATCGAGCACCAGATGCCCGTCCAGCGTGCCGCGTACCGCGTCGGCCACCGGTTCGTTGTGATCGTCGCCCTCGACCAGCACGTTGAACAACGCGGTGATCTGCCCGGCAGAACCATCCCGCCGCTCCGGTCCCGGCCCGGCACGCTCTAGCAGGCGTGGCAGCTCGGCAAACGTGCTCGGCGGGTAGCCGCGCGTCGCCGGCGGTTCGCCAGCGGCCAGCCCGATCTCGCGCAGCGCGAGGCAGAAACGGGTCACACTGTCCATCATCAGCAGGACGGACTTGCCCTGGTCGCGGAAATGCTCGGCGACCGTCATCGCGGCATAGGCGGCCTGGCGGCGCATCAGCGGCGGCGCATCGGACGTGGCGACCACCACCACCGACCGCGCGAGCCCTTCGGCACCCAGGTCGTCCTCAAGGAACTCCCGCACTTCGCGGCCGCGCTCGCCGACCAGGGCGAGCACCGCCACGTCGCAAGCGGCCTGGCGGGCCAACATGCCCAACAGGGTCGATTTGCCGACACCGGAGCCGGCGAACAGGCCCAATCGCTGACCCTGGCGACAGGTCGTAAACAGATCGAGCGCTCGTACTCCAAGATCGATCCGAGGTCCGAGCCGGGCGCGCTCGGTGGCCATGGGCGGCGCGGCACGTACCAGGCGCCGGGTCGGGCCTGGCGGCAATCGACCGCGGCGATCCAGTGGGTTACCCAGCGGGTCGATCACCCGGCCGAGCCAGGTGTCAGCGACGGCGAGGCTGCCGCCATGGCCGAGCACTGCGGCTTTGCTGCCGGGGCCAAGCCCGTCTGCTGGTCCGAACGGCAATGCCTGCGCCACGCCGCCACGAAATCCGACGATCTCCGCCAAGACTTTCCCCCTGTCGCGCGCGGACAGGGCAACACGATCGCCCACCGACGTCACGCCGGCGAGGCCGCTGATCTCGACCGCAAGGCCGCTGATACTCACAAGCACGCCCTCCAGGCGTGCGGGCGTGAGGGCACTCAGGGCTGCTCGGCTGGATTCGAGTTTTTCGACGAGACTTGTTGCGTGCATTGGGACCGTTGTGTGAAAAGCAGCGCCGATGCAGCAGGGTGTTCCCTGTTCGTACGCATCATCCTTAAGCTTACCATCAAGAAATACACTTATTTAGTGAAAAATCTATGGCTCAATACACGCAATGGTGGTATCAGTCACGTGCTGCACCGGAGAACCGTCAATGCGTGTCCTACTCGTGGAAGACGATATCACTGCGGCACGAGGCGTTGCCCTCATGCTGAAGTCGGGGGGCGCGGTCGTGAACCACGTCGATACCGGCGAAGAAGCTCTCGAACTCGCCCGCCACTACGAATACGACATTATCATCCTCGATTTGATGCTGCCGGACATCGAGGGCTTCGAGGTGGTGCGTCGGTTGCGCGGCGCGCGCAACGATACCCCAGTGCTGATCCTCTCCGGCCTGACCCGTCCGGCCGCCAAGGTCAAGGGTTTGGGGCTGGGCGCCGACGACTTCATTACCAAGCCGTTCGATCGGGCCGAGCTGCTCGCCCGCATCCAGGCCGTGGTTCGGCGCAGCAAGGGCTTCAGCCAGTCCACCCTGTATGTCGGGCCGTTGCGCCTGAATATGGACAGTCGCGAGGTCACGATCGACGGCAGGACGGTGCCGCTGACCGGTAAGGAATATTCCATTCTCGAACTGCTTGTGTTGCGCAAGGGCATGGTGCTGACCAAGGAGGCGTTCCTGAACCACCTCTATGGCGGTATGGATGAACCCGAGATGAAAATCATCGACGTGTTTGTATGCAAGCTGCGCAAGAAGTTGCTGCAGGCCGGTGCGGACAACATGATCGGCACGATTTGGGGCCGTGGCTACATGATCCGGGAACCCGCCGCCGCGCACGACGACAAGGCGCCCCCGTTAGCACTGCGCATTGTCACACAGACGGACGGGCCGGCACTGTCCGCTGCGTGACAGTCTGCCCGTCCGCAAAAAGCCCATCCTCCCAAAGCCCGGCCCACCCAAAGCCCGGCCCACCCAAAGCCGGTGCGCCCAAAGCCTGTCTGCCGCACCCGGTTTACCGAAGCCGGTCCGCTAAGCCCGGTCGATCAAGACCGACCCGATGCTGCCGTGCCGGCACACGGCTCATCTGTCAGGCGGCTGGGTCGCCACGCCTCCAGGTCGCCAGGCTGCGACGTTGCCGGGCCGCCACGCCACCGCCAGCACCCGAGGAACGGGCTCAGCCAAGCCTACTTCCAGCTCGACAGATAGAACCGCGGCAGCTCGTCCGGGAACGCCTTGAAGTTCAGCTGGCGTGAGAACCCATAGGTCTTCACGTAGGTGAACAGCGGAATGAAGTCCGCCTGCTCGGTGATCCGCTTGATCGCCGCGCTGTAGGCCGCGCGACGCTGGTCCGGATCGGTCACCGCGCCGCCCTGCTCAACCAACTTCTCAACCTCCGGATCGCGCGTGTAGTCGTATGTCGAGCCGGTGAAGAAATACGGCAGGAAAGCCGAGACGTCGTTGATCGAATAGCTGCCCCAGCTTCCGGCATTCAGCGGCGTCGTGCCGGCCTGGACCCTCTGAATAACAGCATTGACCTGCAACTGGTCGATATGCGCGCGGATGCCCACCGCTTGCAGATAGTTCTGCATCGCACCGGCCCATTGCGGCAGCAGATAGGTGACCAGCGTGGTGTCGAAGCCGTTTGGATAACCCGCGTCGGCCAGTAACTGCTTCGCCTTGGCCGGATTGTAGTCGTAATGCGTCGCGGCCGCCTGGTCGCACCCGAACTGTGTGGGGAAGCACGGCGCGTCCAGTGGGCGCGAATTGCCCTGCATGAGTTGCCTGGCCATCGTTGCGCGGTCGAGGGCATATGCAATCGCCTGACGCACCTTCTCCTTGGTCAGCGGGTTGTCTGCACCGGTGCGTCCCGCAGCATCAAGCTGCAGGTAGGCAACGCGCATCGTCTCGGCCCGCAGCGCGGTCAAAGTTGGGATCGCGGCGACCGAGTTGAACTGATCGGGGCTGAAATCCCAGATCCAATCGGCGCGTCCACCCAGCAACTCGGCCATCTCGGTCGATGCGTCGGCGACCTCGTGGATCTTGATGAAGCGGATCGGCGGCTTGCCTTTCGGGCTGTCCGGGTAATAGCCGTCGTAGCGCTCCATATCGATTTCGTTGATGCCGTCCACCTTGGTGATCTTGTACGGCCCGGTCCCGATCGGCGCTTTGGAGAATCCGTCGGGACCGACCCGCTCACGGTACGCCTTCGGATAGATCGGCAGCACCATCGCAATATATTGCATGGCGGCCGGGAAGACCCGCTTCAGCTTGATGCGCACGTGGTAGTCGTCCAGCTTTTCGGCCCCCGCCAGGAACAGGTAGTTGCTGGGAACCGACAGCCCCTTGTCGTTCAGCAGGCTGTTGATGGTGTAGACCACATCGTCGGCACTGAACTTGTCGCCATTCTGGAACGTGACGTCCTGGCGCAGTGTGAAGTCGAAGGTGGTGTCGTCCACCGGCTTCCAGGACAAGGCGAGCAGCGGCTTGATCTGGAACGTGTCTGGGTCGCGATAGACCAGCCCGTCCTGGGCGTGGATCTGTACGACATAACCCTCGCGCAACGAGTTGTAGTAGAAGTCGACGTTCGGGATCGCGTTGCGCGTGGTGAAGCGGAGTGTGTCCGCCGATTTCTGCGCCATCGCCGGGACGCCCGCACAGGCGAGCCCTGCCGCCACGATGCCCGCCATCACGCTCACTCGGCACAAGGTTCGCCCAAGCATATGTTCGCCTCCGTTGCTTCAAACCGCCCCGGCGCGACGGTAGGAGGATGGGCGGGCGGCCCGCAAGGCCGAACTCGCGGCATGGTTCGCTAACGGCCGAAATCAATGCCGGGGAAAACGATGCCAAGGAAAACGATGCCAGCCGCGTCATTCAGAGCCTGCCTGGAACGCGATATCCGATCAGGCGGGCGAACGCGGTATCAAAGACGAACGATGGCGGCCACAGACGATCGGATCAGGGGTATTCGCGCGATCCCGACGCGAATTCCGATTGTCGAATGGCGCAGGGAATGCTGGACTTCCTGTCAGCGCGATCATCCTGGCCGACCGTCCAGGAAATCTCGAAGGCCGGAGAGTACCTGCATGTTTGAAATCGACCAATTCATCGCCGATTGTCGCGCCTCGCTGACCGAGCGCGGTGGTGCCGCCCTGCAGGAGGTGGTGGCTCGCACCGTGGCCGATCCGGCGGCGCTTTTCCTTGCCCTGGGAGAGCCCGCGCGCCCGCGGTTGGATCTGCTGTTTCACGACACGGACCTGACGGTACTCAACGTGATCTGGGGGCCGCATCAGTGGACGTTGCCGCACAACCATAACCTGCGTGCCGTCATCGGCATGTACTCGGGGCGGGAGGACAATATTTTCTGGCGCCGGTTGCCCGAAGCGGATCTCTCCCGGATTAGCGCTGTGGGGGCAAAGTCCCTGGGCCGCGGTGACGTTACCCTGCTGGGGCGCGACATCATCCATTCCGTCGCCAACCCACTGGGCCGTCTCTCCTGCGCCCTGCACGTGTATGACGGCGATTTCTTCGCTCCCGGTCGTAGCCATTGGGACCCGGAAACATTGGGCGAGCAGCCCTACGACAGTGCCCAGGTCTCCCCAATGTTCGCCCTGGCGACGGATCCCCAGATTATGGCCCCGCATGTCCTCGCCGTGGCGCGCTAAGCCGGCATTCAGTTCAGGGACCTTGCCGCGCCGTGGCGGCCGCAACGCACCGATGGTGCCGCAATCATGAGGACATCCACCGATGAGCGCGGAGCAACGCTTGGCCGCCCTTGGCCTCACCCTGCCACCGCCGCCGCAACCGATCGGCAACTACGTGCCATTCAGGCTGGCCGGCTCGCTGCTGTTCCTCTCGGGTGTCGGGCCGCGTCAGCCTGACGGATCGATCATCACCGGCAAGGTCGGCGCGGCGATCGACGTCGCGCGCGGCTACGAGGCCGCCAGGATGTGCGGCCTGAACCTGCTGGTGAACATCCGCAGCGCCGCTGGTTCGCTGGACCGTGTCGAGGCGATCCTGAAGGTGCTCGGCATGGTCAACGCGGTATCTGACTTCACCGACCATCCCAAGGTGATCGACGGCTGCACCGACCTGTTCGTCGCGGTGTTCGGCGAGGGTGGGCGCCCGGCGCGCTCGGCGGTCGGCATGGGCAGCCTGCCCCGCGATATCTCGGTCGAGGTCGAAGCGGTCGTGCTGCTGAAGGACTGAAGGATCCACCTGGCCCGTGCAATCGGCTGAACCCGAGCAGGTCACGGGCCCAATCCTTTAGCGTAATGTCGAAGGCGGTATCGCCGTAGGTCTGAAGCACGCGATCAGACAAACGGCTAGTCGACGAGATCCAAAGCATGGTCCCGCTGGTCATTCGCAACTCGAAGTGTCGGTCGGTCCGGCAGGCGCTTCAGTCTTTTGGGTGTTATCTGCGACGGATTGGGCGCATTTGGCAGGATATATGTTAATCCCTGGCGCCGGTTCCCAACGAGCTTCGTGAACCGGACGGGTCCATCGTATCAACTTCGATGACAGCGCCGCTTTAATTCCGCGCGAAGCGCCTATGGCTTTCTTCTCGGCGATCTCTGCGCTCTCGGCGGGCTCTGTGTTGATGCGACAGGGCCAACCGCACGAAAGGTTCGCCAAAGGCCGCCGCGCGTCGCGGCGCTGGGATGAACTTGTGCCTGTTGCACGCAGGGAAGGATCAACGCAGAGGAGGTCCCGGAGAGCGCTGAACTCGCCGAGAAGGAAGCGATAGGCGCTTCGCACAAAAAAGCAGGAAGGTCGTGCTTCGTATTTGTCGGGCGGTGCCCATGGCCTTCACACCATCTGGCTCGCGCAACTCCGATAAGCTCGTCACTGGCCCCAGGTGTTCCGCAGCGCGGTACCTCGCGGTGGATTTTGTCCAATAGGGCGAGATGGGCGCGACTATCCGTGCTCATCCTGCCCTAGGCGTGATGACCGAAGGGGCATTTGACCGGTCGGATGGCCATGCCGTCCCGGTCACGCGCGTTGGGTCACGCGAGTTGGGTCACGCGAGTTGGGCTTGCATTTGCGGGCTGACTGCGCCCATGCTCGACGTCCGAGGGCGCTTTCGGGCGCCCCCGGG
>Ga0302325_10033283_pt1 | contig 10562 bp, 6 predicted proteins | sample Palsa_T0_2_FD_201948 | JGI IMG/M metagenome (GOLD analysis project Ga0302325, IMG submission 201948) | Peat permafrost microbial communities from Stordalen Mire near Abisko, Sweden - Palsa_T0_2 | ecosystem: Environmental > Terrestrial > Soil > Palsa > Peat permafrost | place: Sweden: Abisko...
AGGTGGAAGTTCTTTTTTTGACGAGATTCATCGGGTTTTCGGTGCCGGCGCGAAGGCGGGCGATATTCTCGCGGTGGCGCCAGAAGATCACGAGCGCTGCGGCCGCACCGTAGCCGAACCCGAGAGGACCGAGCCCGACCCAGAGCGCCGCAACTGCGACGAGCGTCGCCGTCAGCGACCCGGCAGACGAATATCCGCTCGTGAGACCGGCGGCCGCCCAGGCGGCGACGAACGCGATGCCGGCGGGCCACCATAGCGCGAAGAGGACGCCGAGATGGGTTGCGACGCCCTTGCCACCGCGCAGGCGCAGCCAGGGGCTGTAGCAATGCCCCAGCAGCGCCGCGAGCCCGGCGACCGCGCCAGCCAGGACGGGTGCCGCTTGGAGGGCGCCGTCGCCGCGCCCCGCGAGGGACAGAGCAAGCCACGCCGGTACGAAGCCTTTGAGCGCGTCCAGGAGGAGAACCGCTGCGCCGCCGGCTTTCCCGAGGGTGCGCAGCGCGTTCGCGGCCCCGATGTTGCCGCTGCCTGCGCTGCGGATGTCGCGGCCGAAGAACGCGCGGCTGACGACGACGCCGAACGGAATCGATCCGACTGCGAACGCCCCGACCGCGATGGCCGCGAGTTGCCAGAGCGCGCCGGCGCCGGACGCCGCGACTGCCGGCGCGTCAGCCACCGCTGGGGGCGGCGTCGCGCGTGCGTTCGCGGAACTCGAGCGACAAGGGAACGCCCTCGAAGTCCTCGTTCGCGCGCAACACGTTCTCGAGATAGCGTACGTACGACGCCTGGACGAGCTTCGGGTCGTTGCAGTGGAACACGAACAGCGGCGGGTGCACCGCCGGCTGCGCGGCGTAGAAGATGCGCAGCGGCCGCCCGCCGGGGGACGGCGGCGGATGCCGCAGCACGGCATCGCGCACGATGCCGTTCAGGCGCGCCGTCGCGATACGCCGGTCGAGGTTCCATGCCACTCGTTGTACGAGCGGGAGGAGGCTGCCGAGGCGGCGCCGCGTGAGCGCCGACAGAAACGTCACGGGCGCGAATGCGGCGAACGGCATCTGCTCGTGGATGACGCCGGCCAGTTCCGGCTGGCTGTAGGCGCCCTGCGCGAGTGCCAAATCCCACTTGTTCGCGACGATGATGAGCCCTTTGCGCTCCTCGAGGATCATGCCGGCGAGCCGGCGGTCGCCGCCGAGCACGCCGCGCATCGCATCGATCACGAGCAGCGCGACATCGCAGCGCGCGATCGCGTTGATCGCGCGCAGCGAGGAGTAGTATTCGATGTCGCCGTGCGCGGTCGGGCGGCGCCGCATGCCCGCCGTGTCGATCAGGCGAAGGCGGTGGCCGTCGCGCTCGAGGACCGTGTCGATTGCGTCGCGCGTCGTGCCCGGGACGTCCGAGACGATGGCGCGCTCTTCTCCGAGCAGCGCGTTGAGCAACGAGCTCTTCCCGACGTTCGGCTGGCCGACGATCGCGATGGCCAGTTCGTCGTCCGCGATCGCGGCTTCCTCGGCCGGCAAGCGCTCGACGATCGCGTCGAGCAGATCCCCCGTGCCCTCGCCGTGGATCGCGGACACGACGAACGGTTCGCCGAACCCGAGGCGGGCGAATTCGCCGGGCACTTCCAAGCGGACGCGCGGCGACTCGGCTTTGTTCGCAACGAGCAGCACCGGGTGCCGGGTCCGCCGCAGGATCGTGGTGACGTCGTCGTCCAGGGGCGATACCCCCGCGGTCGCGTCGACGACGAACACGATGACGTGCGCCTCTCGCGCGGCGATCTCGGCTTGGCGGCGCGTCTCGATCGCGATCGCGTCGCCGGCCTTCGGCACTTCGTCGATGCCGCCCGTGTCGACCAGGCTGAACGTCCGCCCGCGCCACTCTGCCAGCGCATATTGGCGGTCGCGCGTCACGCCGGGCGTGTCGTCGACGATCGCTAGGCGGCGGCCGACCAGGCGGTTGAAGAGCGCGCTCTTGCCGACGTTCGGCCTCCCGACGATGGCAACGGTCGGCGGGCGCAGGCGTTGGGTCCGCACGTCGTCCGGGGCGCTGGCAGTATCCATACCGGCGTCGTCGTTCGCCGCGCTCCCGCGAGCCCCCGGGCGGGGCTCTCGGCTCGCGCGGCTAACCTGCAGGTGATGGGTACTCCCCCGCGGCTCGCGTTCGCGACCGCTCTCGCGTGCCTGGCGATCGGCGTGCCGTTCGCCGCCGATGCCGATGTGGCCGGCGGCGCGCTGTTCGTCACCACGCTTCCGACGGGAGCGGATGTATGGGTCGACGGCACGTACGTCGGGCGTTCGCCCGTCTTGGTCGACGGGCTCACCCGCGGGCACCACGCTGCCACGCTCACGAAGACGGGCTGGATCGTGCAGGAAGTGGACGTCGACGTCTCCGCCGGTTCCACGACGATGACCAGCCTGCGGCTGCGCGCCGCCGCGAAGCAGGCATCCGGCTCGAAGGCTCTTGGCAGCGTCGCATTCCGCGGCTTGGCCCCGGGGGCGAAGGTGACGATCGACGGCGATGCCGGGACGCGGGATCCACGCGTGGCATCGCCCATCGCGGCAGGGATGCACGTCGCGACGATCACGACGCCCGCCGGGAAAATCGCGCGCTCGTTCACGGTCTACGCCGGCACGGAGACGGAAGTCATGCTCGAGCCCACGGCGGCCGAGGCGACGAGAAGCGCGATCGTCGCACCGGCTCAGGAGTTCCTCCCCGACGACGCCTACCGGGTCGACGGGAAACGGGTGGTCGTGCGCTACGAAGGGCACGAGGTCGTCGGAAAGCTCGGCGAATTGCCGATTCGCTTCGACGGCGTGACGATTTCGTACGACGCGGCGCCATCGCTGATCGGCGGGCGGCTCTACTTACCGTTCGCACTCCTCAGCAAGTTGACCGACGTGAAGGCAAAGTAGCTGTGGCAGGTATCTACATCGAGACCTTCGGCTGCCAGATGAACGAAGCCGATTCGCAGTACATCGCGGACCGCGCCTCGGCGGCCGGCTACGCGATCGTCGACGAACCTCGAGCCGCGAGCGTCGTGGTGCTCAACACGTGCACGGTCCGCGACAACGCGGAGCGGCGCGCCTACGGTCGCATGCAGCACTTCCGCGCGCTGAAGCTGGCGGATCCTGCGATGAAGCTCGTGGTGTGCGGCTGCCTCGCGGAGCAGGACCGGGACCGGATGCAGGCGATCGCGCCGCACGTCGACGCCGTGTTCGGAACCAGCGAGCTCGCACGCCTCGGCGACGCGATCGCGGCGTGGCGGCCGGACTTCTCGGACGACGAATGGACTGACGAGCGCGGGCTCGTTGCCGCACTGGGCGGGAAAGCCGACTGCATCGCCGACGCGTTCTCGCACCTGCGGGGCTTCGTGACGGTACAGCGCGGCTGTTCGTACTACTGCACGTTCTGCATCGTGCCGCACGTGCGCGGGCGATTCGACCATCGCCCGATGGACGAGATCGTCGGCGAGGTCCGCGCGGCTCTCGAAAAGGGGGCGCGCGAGATCACGCTCGTCGGGCAGACCGTCAACGCCTACCGCGAACCGTCGAGCGGTGCCGATTTCGCCGACCTGCTGGAGGTCGTGGCGAGCGAAGAGCAACTCGAGCGCCTGACGTTCGTGACCTCGCATCCGAAAGACTATACGGAAAAGCTTGCCCGCACGATGGGTGCGCTGCCAAAGCTCAACCCGCGCTTCCACCTGCCCGTGCAGAGCGGATCGAGCCCCGTGCTGCGCCGGATGAACCGCAAGTACACGGTCGAGCAGTATCTCGAGCGGGTGGCGATGTTCCGCGAGCGGTGTCCGGGCTGGGCGCTCACGACCGATCTCATCGTTGGATTTCCGGGCGAGACCGAAGACGACGTCGACGCGACCGTGGCACTCTGCGAGCAGGCGCGGTTCGCGCAGGCATTCATGTTCGTGTATTCCCCACGGCGCGGGACCCCCGCAGCGCACTGGGACCAGGTTCCGGCGGACGTGGGTCTGCTACGCCTGCGCCGCGTCGCGGATGCCGTCGAGCGCGGCATGCGCGAGCTGCACGGCGCCAAGGTGGGCACGACCGTCCGCGCGCTCGTGCAGGGGCCGTCGCGCAAAGATCCCGCGAAGATTTCAGCCAAGACGACCGACAACGTCACGGTCGTGGCGGCCGCGGCGGGAGGCGGCGCCGACCTCGCGCGGTCGCCGTGGATCGACGTCGCCGTCGACGGCGCGTACGTGTGGGGCTGCAGCGGGACGCTGGTCGGCGTCGCCGAGCGGTACGCCGGCCTGGCCACGGCGGTGCGCCCAACGATCGACTTGGTCTCACTCGCCGCCGGTTGAGCACGTACTCGCCGCTCTTCGAGCAGTACTTCGGGATGAAGGCACGCCACCCGGAGGCGATCCTGCTCGCGCGGGTCGGCGACTTCTACGAAGCGTACGGAAGCGACGCTGAGCTGATCGCGCGGCTCCTCTCGATCGCGCTGACCTCGAAGGATGCCGGTGGCGAGCGCGTGGCGATGGCCGGCGTTCCGCACCACGCCCTCGACGGCTATCTCGCGAAGCTCGTCGCGCAGCAGCGCGTCGTCGCGCTCGCCGAACAGCTCGAGCCGCCGGTGCCCAATCGGCTGACGCCGCGCGATGTCGTTCGCATCGTGACGCCGGGGACGCTGATCGAGGAGCACCTGCTCGACCGTTCGCGGAACAACTACCTCGCGGGCGTGACGGCGGTCGGCGATGCGGTCGGCGTCGCCCACGCCGACGTATCGACGGGGCGCGCTGCCGCGACGGCGTACAGCGGCCCGAGCGCGCTGGACGAAGCGCTCGCGGAGCTCGCGCGGCTCGAGCCGGTCGAGGTGGTGGCGGATGCGCCGCAGGACGTGCGCGAGACGATTGCCGCGGCGACCTCGGCGCGCGTGAGCGCGTCCGCGCTCGCCGCCGTCGAGACGCGCGACCGCGCGTCGGTCGCCGGGTTCTCGCTCGACGAATCGCTCGCCATGCATCGCGCGCTCGACGCGGTCGGCACCTTCGTGCGGCGCGTCGGCGTCGCCGGGCAGGTCGCGCCTCTGCGCTCGCCCGAGTTCTATCGGGCGCAGGCGTTCCTCAGCCTCGACGGGCACGCGCGCCGGCACCTCGAGCTCACGAAGGCGCTCGGCGCGAACCCGAAAGCGACGCTGCTGCACACGATCGACCGCTGCGAAACGGCGATGGGCTCGCGCCTGCTCGCACGCTGGATCGTCGGACCGCTCGTCGAGCAGTCGGCGATCTCCGCGCGGGCGGATCGCGTCGCTACACTCGTCGGCGACTATCCGTCGCGCGCGCGGCTGCAGGAGCTGCTGCACGAATCGTTCGACCTCGAGCGGCTGGCGCAGAAGGTGCGCTTCCGCAAGGCGGGGCCGCGCGATCTCGCGTCGCTGCGTCGGACCCTTTCCGTCGTTCGGCCGCTCCGCGAGGCCCTGCCCGCGCCGCTGCGCGACTTCGCGGAGCGGATCGGCGACCACGACGACTCGCTCGCGCTCCTTCGCCGGCAGCTCGTCGACGAGCCGCCGGCGACGCTCGCAGACGGCGGCGTGATCCGCCCGGAGGCGTCGCCGGATGTCGAGGAGTGCGTCGCGCTACGCAAGGACGCGCGCGAACGGCTCAGCGCACTCGAGGAGCGCGAACGCCAGCGCACGGGAATCAAAGCCCTCAAAGTCAAGTACGCGAGCGCGTTCGGCTACTCGATCGAGGTCAGCAAGAGCAACCTCGCGCTCGTGCCGTCGGACTACGTGCGCAAGCAGACGCTCGCGAGTGCCGAGCGCTTCGTCACGCCGGAATTAAAGGAGCTCGAGATCGCGATTTCGAGCGCGCAGTCCCGTCAGCTGCGACTCGAGGAAGCCCTGTATGCGAACCTGCTCGAGACGCTCGCCGAACGGGTGGACGCCGTGCTCGCTGCCGCAGAAGCTATCGCAGAACTCGACGTCTACTGCTCGCTCGCCGAGATCGCCGGCGAACGCGGCTACGTCCGGCCGACGTTCGTCCGCGACAGCCGCATCGACGTCACGGACGGACGACACCCCGTCATGGAGGCGCTCGCGGGCGTGGCGTTCGTTCCCAACGACGTGCACATCGCCGAGGAGCGCGAGCGGTTCGTCCTGTTGACCGGTCCGAACATGGGTGGGAAGTCGACGTTCCTGCGGCAGACTGCACTGCTCGTCGTCCTTGCCCAGATCGGCTCGTTCGTGCCGGCCCGCGCGATGGAATTCGGCCCGGTCGAGCGGATCTTCACCCGCATCGGTGCCGGCGATGACCTCGCGTCCGGCCAGTCGACGTTCTACGTCGAGATGGCCGAGGCCGCGAACATCCTGCGGTCGTGCACGCGGCGCAGCCTGTTGCTCGTCGACGAGGTCGGCCGCGGAACGGGCACCGTCGACGGCCTCGCCATCGCGCAGGCGATCTGCGAGTATCTGCTCGACCTGCGCGACCAGGCACCGATGGTGCTGTTCGCGACGCACTTCCACGAGCTCACGGCGCTCGCGGACCACTGGCCGCTCGTCGCGAACTTCCACGTGACCGCCGTCGAAAGCACGGCGCGCGCGGGTGCGCCCGTTTTCTCGCACCGCGTCCTGCGCGGGAGTACGTCGCGCTCGTTCGGCATCGAGGTCGCCCGCATGGCGGGCCTGCCGCCGGGCGTCGTCGCGCGGGCGCGCGAGGTCGCCGCGGTCCTGAGCGAGCAGCCCGCGCTCGAGACGCGCGTTCCGCTGCGCGAGAGCCTCGGGCGGCCGGGGCAGGCGGAAACGCAGCTGTCGCTCGAGCTGTGAGACGGGCGCAGTAGAGGGACGCGACCGGAACGAACGAGGCGGGATGTTGGTCGACCGAGTGGATGCGCCGTGGGCGTAATCGTGCAGGCGTCGCCCGGCTTGCGCGGCCCCGGTCCCAAGGGCCCCGCGAGCAGCGGATTCGCGGTCGCGGCCGCCCTGTGCGCCATCGTCGCGCTGGCGCTGCTCGACTTGGTCCTCTCGAACCTGCACCTCGGTGCCCTCGCCGTCATTCCGCTGCTCGTCATCGCGTACTACACGCGCCCGGCCTTTGCGCTCGGCGTCGCCCTGGTGGCGGCGCCCGCATTCGCCGCATTCGACCACGACTGGCTCGCGCGAATTGCGGTCCCGCACGCGGTGCCGCTCGACGGCGTCGTCCTCGCGGTCCTGTTCGTTGCCGTCGTCGTGTTGGTCGATCATCTGCGCCGGCGGGACTTGGCGCACGCGCGCCTGCGCATGGACTACGAGCACATGCGGCACCTTGCGGAGCGCGACCGCCTCACGGACCTTCCGAATCGCGCGACGTTTTTCGAACGCCTGTCGGGCCTCTTGCTGGTTGCGGAGCGGGCCGGAGACCGTCACGGCGTGCTGTTCTTCGACCTCGACGGGTTCAAGGATATCAACGATCGCTTCGGGCATGCCGTGGGCGATCGGCTTCTCCTACTGGTCGGCGAGCGGCTAAAGACGATGTTGCGCGACTTCGGCATCGTCGCACGCGTGGGCGGCGACGAATTCGCTGCGATCGTCGAGCACGTGCGCGATCGCAACGACCTGCAGCGCGTGGGCTACCGCATCGAGCAGGCACTGGCCCTCCCGTTCGTCGTCGGGAGGCGCGATCTGTCGCTCGGGGTCTCCGTCGGCGGTGCGCTCTACCCCGACGACGCCGAGGATCCGGATACGCTGCTCGTCATGGCCGATGCGGCGATGTACGAGGCGAAACGAGCGAAGCGATCGTAGCAGCAGCGGACGAGGAGTTAGCGCGCGGGCTCGGCCTGCGCGGCGCCAGGCTCCCAAGCGCATGCCTCCTCGGTTGCGCGCTCGACCGTCATGCAGGCGCCGATTCGCCATTCGGTTTCGAAACGGTCGTCGCCGAGCGCCGCGCGGAGGCTCGCGAGTTGCGTCTGGTAGTCGGCTTGTTCCGATGGGAAGAGCGGCGAGCCGATCGTCTGGCGCAGGGCGTCCGCGGCGGCGATGATGCGGACGCCGCGTGCAGGCGCGTCGACCCCGAGCGCGGCGCCGGCCTCCTCGAGCGTACGGACGAGGGCAGCGCGGTTCGGCGTCGCGCTCAGCAGGTTCAGGGCCTCGCGATACCGTGCCATCGCACCCACGATATCGCCGCATCGGAATGCGACCGAGCCGAGGTTCGCGAGCGAATAGACCATGCTGCCCGTGTCGCCAAGCGACATCTGGAGCCGCAGGCACTCCTCGAAGATCGAGCGTGCGCGATCGTACTCTGCCTGCGCAGACGCGACGAGTCCCAACTTGATCAGGGCGTGGGCGAGCCCCGACTCGTGGCCCAGGCGGCGATGGATGCTCGCGCTCTCCTCGCCGAGGCGCGCGGCCCCCGCAAAGTCGTTGCGCGTGACCGCGATCCCGGCAAGGTTCGAGAGCGAGGTCGCCGCGCCGGCTTCGTCGCCGATGCGCCGCCGAATCGCCAGTCCTTCTTCCTGGAGCGCGGCCGCGCGGTCCGCGTCCCCGCGGAAGTGCCAGATGTTTCCGAGCGACGTCAAGCATGCGGCAAGGCCGCTTTCGTCGCCGACTTCCCGGTGCAATACGATCGCGCGCTCGCACGGCTCCAGCGCTTCGGCGAACTGGCCGGCGGCCGAAAGGAGCACCGTGAAGCCGCGCAGCGCCCGCGCGAGCGTGAGCTTCGCGATCGCCGGATCGTCGTCGCGCGCGAGATCGATGAAGCGCCGATGCCAGGTTAACCCCTCGGAGAGCAGGCCCCGCAGCCACCAGAAGCGCCACGCCGACGTCGCCAGCTCGAGCCCGAAGTCGACCTCGCGCTCGTCGAGTGCCCACTGGAGCGCGCAGCGGAGATTCGCGCGCTCGCGGCCGAACCGCGCGAGCCAGCGCGCCTGGTCCGCCAGGGTCAGCTCGCGTGCGGCCGCTCGCGCGAACTGCAGCATGTACTGCGCGTGCCGCCGCCGCGCCGCAGCGAGCTCGCCGCACTCGACGAGGCGCTCGTTCGCGTATTCGCGCAGCATCTCGAGCATGAGCACGCGCGGCTCACCGTCGTCATCCTCGTCGAGCGAGAGCAAGCTCTTGTCCACGAGTCCCGCGAGCCTGCGCAGAAACGGCTGGCCCGTCCCATCGTCAGCGTCCGCGACCGCACGCGCCGCGTCCAGGGTCGCCCCGCCCTGCAGCACGCCCAATTGTCTGAACAAGAGTTGTTCGTCGGGTCCGAGCAGGTCGTAGCTCCACGCGATCGCACCGTGCATCGTCTGCTGGCGGCGCGGCACGTCGATCGGGCCATCGCCGAGCAACGGGAGGCGCCGCTCCAGTCGCGCCGCCAGCGCCCTTGGCGGTAGCAGGGTGAGTCGCGGCGCGGCGAGCTCGATCGCGAGCGGGAGCCCTTCGAGGTGCTCGACGATCGTGTCGACTGCATCGCTCGTCGCACTCGTAATCGCGAACCCAGGCTTCACGGTTTGCGCCCGCCGCACGAAGAGCTCGATGGCGGCGGCCGCTGCCAGCGGCCGCACCGAGTAGACGAACTCGCTGCGCAAATGCAGCGCTTCGCGACTCGTCGCGAGGACGGTCACGCGCCTGCACGCCGCGAGCAGCTCACCGATCCACGCGGCCGCGGGCGTCAGGTGTTCGAGGTTGTCGAGCACGAGCAGCACGTGCCGGTCGCGGGCATGCGCCACGACGTGCTCGGCGACCGGCGCCTCACCGCTCTCGCGCAGACCGAGCGCCTGCGCGACGGCGGAGGGCACGAGCGCGGGTTCGGTCGTCGAGGCGAGCTCCACGAGCGTCGCGCCGTTCGAGAACGAGGCGGAACACAGGTACGCGACCCGCAGCGCGAGGCTCGTCTTCCCGACGCCGGCGGGTCCGACGAGCGTCACGAGCCGCACGTCGTCGCGCCCGACGAGCGCGGCGATCTCCTCGACCTCGGCATCGCGCCCGACGAGCGTCACTTCGCGAATCGCCGATGCCGGGACCGGCGCCGGTTCGGACGTGCCGCGTCGCCGTCCGGCAGCCTGCAGCCGGGCACGGTCCGCCTCGGAGAGCCCCAAGGCCTCCGCGAGCAACATCACGGTGACGAGTCGAGGCGACCGCGCGAAGCCGGTCTCGATGTCGCTCACGGTGCGCGAGCTCAGGCCGGCGCGCTCCGCGAGCGTCTCTTGCGAGAGACGGGCGGCCGAGCGGAACGACCGCAGGAGCTCGGCCATCGTTTCTGCCACTTGGTCGGATTCGCGAGGAAAATGTCAGTTTCTTCGTGGTTCTCCCGGCCAAGTTCGCAGACAATGGGTTCGATGAGAACAGGAGGACGCACCGTTTGCCCGCCCGCGGCCTTCGCGCAGTCCCTCACGGAGGAGCTGATCGCGCGGGCCGGCGTTGGCCCCGGCATGCGGGTGCTCGTGCCGGAAGCGGGCACCGGCGACGTGGCCTTCCTCGTCGCCGAACGCGTCGGAGATGGCGGAAGCGTGCTGGCGACGGACGAGGACGGCGCCGCGATCGCGGCGGCGCGGAGCAAAGCGCGCGAGCAGCGCTTCCACCAGGTAGAGTTCCGCGAACAGGCCTTCGACGAGCTCTCCTTCGACCAGCCGTTCGACGCGGTCGTGTCGCGATTTTTC
>Ga0302325_10033284_pt1 | contig 10562 bp, 11 predicted proteins | sample Palsa_T0_2_FD_201948 | JGI IMG/M metagenome (GOLD analysis project Ga0302325, IMG submission 201948) | Peat permafrost microbial communities from Stordalen Mire near Abisko, Sweden - Palsa_T0_2 | ecosystem: Environmental > Terrestrial > Soil > Palsa > Peat permafrost | place: Sweden: Abisko...
ACAATGAGGCGACGAGCATGCGATCGCCCAGCCCCCCCACGGCGAGCACCGCCGCGTAGCGGGATTTGAAGTCTCAAAAAGAGCCGCTATCTATGCCGCTTCCCGATTTGATCACCACGGCCCGCGCGACGCAGAACGCGGCGCTGCTGGCGCTCAACGCCAGCAACCCCAGCTATCTTGCGTCATTGATCACCGCCGCCAGCGATGCCATTCGCAGGCAGTGCAATCGCGACTTCGTGCAGAGCACTTACTGCGAGTACTACTCCGGCGGCGTGTACCTCAAGGCGCCGCTTCGATTGCGGCAGTTTCCCGTGCTCCAGATCACGCGCGTCGCCGGCAATCCGCAGGCGGCGCTGCAGGTGATGAATCTGGACAGCGCCACCAACCAGCGCGCGACGGTCGAAACGACGACGACGGGGCTGACGCTGTTTCGCATCGCCTCGGGCGTGCCGACAAGCGTCAGTCTCAGCTTCGCCGATTATCCGACAGTCGGTCAGATGGCGTCGGCGATCACCGCTCTGGGCGGCGGTTGGTCGGCGACAACGCAGTCGCAGACAATCACCGGCGATTTTTCCAAATGGCCCAGTGCCGACTTCAAGCCGCTACAGGGAGCGGCCACGACATTCCTCGGCGGCGCATATCTGGAGATCTACACCGAGGAGTTGCAGCCCTTCATGTCCTGGCCGACAGATGGCTACGAAGAGCTTGGACCATCCTGGCGGGCGTCCGGCTGGCGGCTGGATGACCAGACCGGAGAGTTGTACGGCCGATTCCCGCGCGGGCAACTGAATATTCGCATCGACTATTCCGCCGGGTTCGCGACGGTTCCGCAGCCGATCCAGGAAGCCGCCGTGCAGTTGGTGCAAGACCTCTATCAGGCCAGTCTCGTCAACAACACCGTGAAGAAAACGACGCTCGGCGACAGCAGCGTTGAGCTGAAAAGCACCACCGCCACGTCGGAGCTCTCCGGGAAGGTGAGCCTGCTGATCGCTCCCTACATCGACCACAGCAAGATGATCAGCCGTTGATCCGCCGCTCCCGTCTCGCGGATAATTCCCATGTCGATCAGCACGTTATTGGATCAATCGCTCGCCTATCAGCGGCAGTCGATCTCGACGGACGCCAGCGGCGGGGCGGTTCGCACCTTTACGACAATTTTGTCAGCGCTGCCGTGCGCTGTGTCACCCGCCAGCGCAGCGGTCGTCGCCGATTATGCCCGGCGGGACATGATCGTCACCTACCACGTCTACACCAACGCCGATCTGGACAACCTGGTTGCCGGCGGCGCCGCGCTGAGCGATCGACTCACGGACGGCACGCGGTTCTATCTCGTGAAGGACGTCAAGAAATCCGCCAATGCGCTGGTCACCGCCGAGCCGCTCTATCAGCTCGATTGTGAGTTGATCAGCGAATGAACAAGGCGTCACGCGCCCACCTGGCGCCGCCACTTAAGTGGCGGAGCCGGGCCGTCACGGACCAATCACGACGCGACTGTCTTCGACCCTGAGGCTCAGACCCGAAGGGAGCTCGTCGAAGTCCAATCACCAGCGGAGTTCTTCCATGTCCGCATATTTCTGGTCGAGCGTTTCCTCCACCGATCCAACTGTTGGCGCAAACTGGACCAAGTCCGATGGCACCACCGGTACTGTGCCGGGCAACGGCGATGATGTTTACATCGAAGCCGTTGCCGGGCTGGCGCTGGCGTCGATCGGAGCGGCCAACATGTCCTCGGTTACGCTTAACAGCCTGACGATCAGTCAAACGTTTACCGGGACCATCGGTACGACGATCACGACGGGCACCTTCGGCTACTGGCAGATCGGGGCCTCCATCTGGACGATCGGCACCCCCTCGGCTGATGGAACCGTCTATGGCGGAGCCGGACGTATCAAGCTGGATTTCGGATCAGCCGCGTATGTTGGAACGGTGCTGAGCAGCGGCACGTCGATCGATGGGGGCCTGGAGCCGGTGCGCATCAAGGGATCCAATAGCGCCAATCGGCTGATTGTCCTCAGCGGCCGGGTGGGCGTGGCCACGAATCTGCCGGGCGAAACCGCCACGATCAGCGAGCTGGATGCCAGCGGCTCCAGCGCCGTGGTCGATCTGGGTCCGGGCGTCACCTGGACAACCGCCACGGTGGCCGCGGGTGCCACGCTCACCACCGCCAGCGGCAGCAGCGGCACGCTGTCGATTGCCAGCGGCGCCACCGCCGTCACCGGTGGATCATCCGCGATCGCCACGATCAACTGCGGCGGCGCGGCTTCTCTCAACCATCGGCCCGCCAGCGGGGCCGCCGTGACAACGCTGAATCTCTATCCGACCGGCTCGGCGGATTTCTCGCAGAATCCGCTGTCGGTCACGCTCACCACGCTGAATCAGCACGCCGGCGGCGCCTTGTCGGTGAATCCCGCCAACCCCGGTCAGCTCACCATCGGCTCGCACAACCTGATCAACGCCGGCACGCTCACCGCCTCGTAGCCGCGGCCACGCTGTTTGTCTTGCTCGACAACTCCGCATGCTCCCTCTTCTCAATGCCATCTACGCGAAATTCACTGCCACTCCTGCGTTGGTCGCGGCATTCCCCGGCGGATTGTTCCGCGATCGCGCTCCGGAAGGCACGACGATGCCTTATCTCGTATCCCATGTCGCGGGATCGAAGGTCCAATACGCTTATGGCGGCGTCTATCGCACCGACACCGAGATTCGATTCAGCGGCTACGGAGTCGGCCACGACGCCACCGGAAATGCCCTGACGACGCTCCTGGGCAACTTCGACGATGTTCTGTTGACTCTTTCCAGCGGCACCAACGACAGCGTGACCCGCTCCGGCGAGCCTGTGCCGACTCTCCATCGCCATGATTCCCAAGGGAACGAAGTGTGGGAATGGTCGGTGACCTACACCTACAGCGTCGTTGTTTGAACCCGCGTCGCAGCGGCACAATCGCATGATCATCACCGAAGATCTCGTCCTCGGCGCGAAGTTCCGCTACACGCGGCAGGGGGGAACTCTCGTCCGCATGTTCGACGTCTCGGGACTCACGCCCGGCAAGGACACGCTCGCCCAGGCGGCGGTGGCGGCGGATTCCTCGACGGGGCTTCGCATCCCCCGCTATGGCGATTCACATCCCGCCGTGTACGGCCTGTACGTCATCTCGATCGAAGCCGATCCGATTCAAAACTCGCGCACGGCGGCTCGCGTGACAGTGGTCTATGGCTCGCCGGAACTGGGGCCGGTGCCCAATGCGGTGCAGATTATCATCAGCGGGTCGAGCGCGCGCAAGCTTACGAGCATCAACCCCGACGGCTCGCCGATGATCGTGAAATACACCGACCCATCGGGAAACGTGCTGCAGGATCGACTCCAGATTCCCGTCCTCTCACCGAACACGATCCTGCAATTCATCCGGCTGGAGCCGAGCAGCCCACTGCGTTTGTCGGCGACGTTTCGCCGAACGGTGAACAGCACCTCCTGGCAGGGCGGTAACGCCAAGACCTGGCTCTGCCGGGCCATCGACGCCCGCAGCCAGGCCAACCTGGCGCGATACGCGGTTCGCTACGTTTTCGAGTACGACCCCGATGGCTGGACCCGGCTGGAATACTACGTGGATCGATACACCGGCAAGATTCCCGACGACGTGCAGACGAGCAACAACAACGACAAGGGAATCGCCAAGATTCTCCCCTATGCGACGGCCGATTTTTCCCAGCTTGGATTGCCCAACGCGTTTTAGACTACCGCCCTCTCTCGGAGTACCGGGAGAGGGAGTGAAGTGCAGATTGTCTGATGGAACCAGAGCAAGAAGAATTCGAAGACGCCGTCGATTCCGGCGGCGCGTGGATTGATCGCGTGGCCGACGCCTATGCCGAGGCGGCGGGTGATGCCACCCTCGGCCGCGCCCGGCCGGCGTTTGCCGAGCAATTTCTGGGCGTCATTCGCAACACGGGCTGCCAGAGCGCCGGCACGCCCAACTACACCGACGCCCGCTATTTCGTCGATCGCGCCACCCCCGGCAAGCTCGACTCCAGCGCGTTGGTCAGCGCATCGGCGGATACGATTCCCGGCGTCCGCCAGTGCCTGACCGCCACCAATCTCGCCGAGATCGCGGGGGCAACGCATTTGCTCGCGCCGGGGACGCTCGTGCAGGTCTTCGGGTTCTACTCGCGCTCCTCTCCGCCGAATGCGGTGCATGTCTTCAACTCGCCGCCGGGTGATTTGGTGGTCGTCAAACTAACCGGCACGGCAACCGGCGCGGGTGAATACAACGGCCGAATTCTCGGCGGCATGAGCACCGCGTCGCCGACGAGCGCGCTGACGATGCCCGCGGGGATGACGATCCCGACATCTGACAACGCCCTGGTGCTCAATACCGAGGAAGACGGCCTCAACGGCTATCGTCTCCAGATCAACACGTACGTTGTCGGTTGCGTCGTCGGCGCGACGACCGAGGCGACGCCGCGCTGGATCGTCATGGTCCGCGGCGGGTTCGGCCAAACCGCCAGCCCAACCACGCTCGGCGACGGCACCGGCGGCGTCATCACCGCCGACTACACAAGCTGGAGCAAAGCCAGCAACGGCACGCCGCTCAATCTATGGGTTCAGACCCGCACGTTCTGGGACACCAGCGGCAATGTCCTCTACGCCTATCTCCGCCAAATCTCGGTTGACGCCCGCGGCCTGCTGATTTCCGTCTCCGGCGAAACGCGCATCGTCGTCGATACGACGCAATCCTGCCCGTAGGGGCAGCGCTCTTCGCTTCGCATTCGCATGGTGCCCGCCAATTGTTTCGGGGGGCCGAAATCACGGCGGTTCAGGTTCTTCCCCCTCCCCTGGTACTCCGGGGGAGGGTTGGGGTGGGGGTTCTCCGGCACCCGAGTCGATCGGGCTGTGATAGCGGATCATGCTCCTCCGCCCCCCACCTCAATCCTCCCCCCGAGTACGAGGGGAGGAGGCAAGAAGCCGCCCCCCAGATTTATTGGCAGACCCTTCACATGATTGCGCTCCGCTCCAATTCCAAACTTTCAGCCGGGGCATTGCTTGCCAGTCCATCGCGGCTGACGGCGTTGTTCAACGACCTCCGTCATGGGGCCGCGGGGCATCTGCTGCACAATGGGGCCGGGCATCTGGTCCATGCGTGTGCGACGACGGCAAACTGCCCGACTTCGTGCGGGTCATGCGCCTCGACTTATCATCTCACCGTCAGCGGGATCGGCTCGCCGGGGCCGTCGTGCTGCATTCCTGCGCTGAACGGCACGTTCACGCTCAGTCGAATCGGGACCAACTGCCAGTGGAACACCGGCATCATGTTTCAGTCCGGCGGCTGCACGTTCGGATGGCAACTCACCTGCTCATTGGTGGATTGCAATAACGTTTCCGGGGCGATGCGCTGGGTCGTGCAACTCTACGGCTCGGTGACATTCGTCTGGGCGCAACTGATTTCCGGTGCCACCTGCCCGCCCACCGGCGTCTACTCCCTCTGTGCCAATCCCTGTACCGGCGGCGCCGCCGCGTCGGTCATCCTCAGTTCCTGACAGATATCACACACTCGCTTGAACGCGCTGATCTATACCGTGGCGATGGGCGATGAGTATCGCCGGTTGGCGGCGATGCTCGTGCAATCGATTCGATTCAACGGCTTCGCCGGCGAGATCATCGCGCTGAGCGAGGCGCCGCTCCCGGGCCCTTGCCGCTCGATCATCATCGATCGCCGCGAGTTGGAAGCTCTGCGAATGACTGGCCGGGACGTTCTGTATCTGCGAACCATCGCGGATCGATTCATTCCCGGGTTTTTTGACTTCGATTATCTGCTTCATCTCGATGCCGACGTGCTTTGTACGGGTCGCATCGACGGGATTCTTGCCGATCTGGCCGCGAGGTCGGCGATCGCGGTGCAGCGATACGATCGGCCGCTGTCGGCTGTGGCGCAGAACTTCACCGCCCACGATTGGTCGGTGGTCCGCGGTCAACCCTTTGCCGCGTGCGGCGCGATCGTGGGTTTTCCCGGCGGGCAGGCCGGTCGCGATTTCTTGCGGCTGTGGGCTTTCGAGGCGGGCGCGCGGCGGTTCGACGATCAGACCGCTCTCAACGCCGTCCTTCATCGCGCCTATAGCGGTCGTTTCGATTTCTTTCCCGGGGCTGCGTTCTGGCCGACCGTCGAAAACTCGGCCCTGGTTCACTTCCTGGGGTATCGGGATCGAATGCAGTCTGTCTTTGAGAGTCGATATGCGGCAGCTTTCCCAGTTCAGTCGCAACATTCTCACGTGTCACGCCTGTCCCCATCGCCAGGCGAGTTGCCGCGGTCCATGCGCCTGCCTGAAGGACAACCGGGACATCATCGAGCACGCTCGCGCCCACGATTGCCCGGCTGAAAAATTCCGTGCACGGGGGCTCGGCGACACCGTCGCCTGGATTCTTCAGCGTCTGGGTGTCGCATATCTCCATCGGCGCTTTCGAGCCCGAGCCGCTCCCGCCCACGCCGCCGGAAAGTCAGGTTGCGGTTGCCTCCAGCGGCGCGAGAAGCTCAACGATATGATCGCCTACCGATGAGCATTCGTCAGGGCGACTGCATGTTTGTCGTCTCGCTCTGTTTCGAGCCGGTTTCATAACCCGCATAGGCCGCAGGTTCCGCCGTTTAGAGCGGGTTGCGCCACCCTATAGCGCGATTTTGGGTGATCGTGTAGTCTGCATCGATGGCACAACCGTATTCTCTGGACTTTCGAAAATCTGTCGTCGAGGCTCACGCCGAGTGCGGGTCGTCTGCGGAGGTGGCTCTCTCGCACGGCTGCAGCGAGTCGTTCGTGCGGCGGATGACCCAGCAAAAACGCGAGACTGGCGACATCACGCCTTTGTCCACAGCCCGGACCGACAACCAGCGGGCCTACAACGACAAGGACGAGAAAACGATTCGCAAACTGATCCAGAAAAAGCCCGACGCCACCCTGGCCGAAGTCGCGGCCGCGATCGGGAAACCGGCCTGCAACGGGACGGTCTGTCGGACGCTTCAGCGCCTGGATCTGCCGCGAAAAAAAAGTCGACTCACGCCGCCGAACGCGACCGCCCCGATGTAGTGGCCAAGCGGGCGGTGTGGTTCGAGCAGTTCGCCGATGTCCGCATCTCCGACCTGATTTTTATCGATGAATTCGGGGCAAACACCAAGATGCAGAGGACGCACGGCCGGGCTGCGCCGGGCGAACGCGTCGTCGCCAGTGTGCCGCACAGTCATTACAAAACCATCAGCACGATTGCCGCGTTGTCGGTCAAGGGTGTCATTGCGTCAGCCAGTTTCGACGGTGGAACAACCGCCGCCAGATTCGTCGGGTTTATCAACGACGAATTGGTGCCGGTGCTGCGCAAGGGCCGGGTGGTGATCCTGGACAACCTGGCTGCTCACAACGACAAGCGGGTCAACGAACTGGCCGAAGCGGCGGGCTGCCGAGTGCTTCGCCTGCCACCGTATTCGCCAGACTACAACCCGATCGAGATGGCAATCTCAAAAGTCAAAACAGTCTTGCGAAAGCTCGCCAAGCGAACCGTGCCCGGACTTTTCGCCGGCATCACCAACGCGCTGGCAACCGTGGCGTTGAAAGATGCCAGGGCTTACATTGAACACTGCGGCTACGCTACGTAGTGGCGCAACCCGCTCTAGCCGCGACTCGGAGGCATGTACTCATGCCGGAGAGGAGCGCGGGCAGCGGATGAATCGTCATTTTCGCCGGTACACGACGCGCTCCTCTGCGGGAGTACCCTCCGAGTCGCGGCTAAACGGCGATGGCATCGAACGTGCGATTGCCCTGGAGCATCCGTTTGCGTGGCGAAGAAAAGCGAGCATTTCTCGATCGAATATGGTCCAATCTGGGCTGATGCCCGCACGCTGGTAACGCGACATGAGCGAGTTGTACATGTATCGCCAATCCCTGAACCGGCACCCGGGCAAATTATTCGTCGCCGTCCTGGGCGTTCTCTTCATCGCCCCGACTTCCAACGCCGCGTCGTCGCAGGAGGTGAACGCGGCGATTCAAAAAGCGGTCGCCTACCTCTACAGCACGCAACAGGACGGCAACTGGGACGGCCCCGCGCCCGACTTTGGAACGCTGCAAACCAACGGGTGGTATAGCCATGCGGCGTCCTATGGCGGATACACGGCGATCGCGACCTACGCCTTGCTGGCCGCCGGTGAAAGTCCGCAGAAAAACCCCAATCTCGCAGCCGCGATCAAATGGTTGATGAACGCTGATCTGCATGGCACCTACGCGGTGGCGCTGCGTTCGCAGGTGTGGCTGCTGAGCGCTCCGTCGAAAGAGCGCAATGCGGCTCGCGACGCCGATGCGCGATTTCTCCTCGATAGCATTGTCGAAAGCGGCCCGAAGGCGGGCTTCTATGGCTATTCCTACGGAGTTCCCGGGCAGGTTCGACCGGACCGCGCGACCCGCTTCGGCAACGGCGGCCCGGCGCCGGATTGGTGGATCGATCGCAGCAACAGCCAGTATGGCGTACTGGGCGTCTGGGCGCTGGAGCAGGCGGGCGCGGAGATTCCGCAACTGTACTGGGAGCTTGTCGACAAAGCCTGGAAGGATGCGCAGCAACCTGACGGCGGCTGGAACTACAATGAGACGAACCCGGAAGATTCCCAGGTGACGCCGACCATGACGGCCGCGGGCCTGGCCACTCTTTTCATCACCCAGGACTATCTGCAGCGAGGGAAAAGATGGGACCCCTGCACCGGCGGCACGACGAACCAGAATATCGAGAACGGCCTGGTCTGGATGGACAAGCACATTCAGGAAGCCCTGGCCAGCGGCAATTATTACGGGATGTATGGAATCGAGCGCATCGGCGCCGCCAGCGGCCGGAAATACTTCGGCTCGTTGGATTGGTATCAGGTGGGCGCCGATTATCTCGTGCATCATCAGTCGCCCGATGGATCGTGGCAGAGCATGTATCGGCCGGTCGCCGATACCTGCTTCGGGCTTCTGTTTCTGGCGCGTGGCCGCGCGCCGGTGATGCTGAACAAGTTGCAATATACGACAACTGAAAAGACGGAGCCCGCGCAGCTCGATGCCTGGAACGAACGGCCGCGCGATGCGGCCAATGCCGTCAAGTGGGCGGGCTCTCAAGTCGAGGGATTTTTCAATTGGCAGATCGTCAATCTCAACGTCGCGGCCGATGAATTGCACGATGCGCCGATCCTCTTCATCAGCGGCAGCCGGGCTCTGCGGCTCAGCCAGGAGGAGATGGATAAACTGCGGCTGTTTGTTCAGCAGGGGGGGATGATCCTCGGGAACGCTGACTGCGGGTCGCTCGCTTTTTCCCGCAGCTTCGAGGCGCTGGGCACGGCCTTGTTCAGATACGAATTCCGCCAGCTTCCGCTCACCCATGTGATCTACGCCGGCGAGCAATTCCCATCACGGCACTGGCTGATCCATCCGAAGCTGCGGGCGATGAGCAACGGCGTGCGGGAGTTGATGGTCTTGATGGCCACTGGCGATCCCGGCCGCGTCTGGCAGACAGATTCGAGCAAACTGCGGCCGGAAATGTTCGAGCTGGCGGCCGACATTTTCCAGTATGCAGCCGACAGGCAGAACCTGTACTTCAAGGGCGACACCTACATCGTGAAGCCCGACGCCAGCCAGCCGACCAACACGCTCAGCATCGCCCGGATCCAAACCGACGGCAACTGGGACCCCGAGCCCGGCGGCTGGACGCGCCTGGCGGGGATTTTGCACAACGATCGCGCGCTGCAACTCAACGTTGAGCCAGTCAAGCTCGGGGCGGGAAAACTCCTTGGCTACAAGATCGCTCATCTGACTGGAACCTCAAGAATCGTCTTCAACGATTCGCAGCGGCAGGAGCTGCGGACATTCGTCACCAGCGGCGGCACGCTGATCGTCGATGCCGCCGGCGGCGACCCGGTCTTTGCCGAAAGCTGCGAGGCCGAGCTGAAAAGAATCTTCGGACCCGATGTGGCCGCCAGCCTGGCAACGCCGTTGGCGATGGATGCGCCTGTCTTCTCAACCGGCAACAAGATTGACTCGATCGCGTATCGTTCGTACGCCGCCCGCGCCCTGGGCGGAGGTTTACGGAAGGCGCGTTTGTGCGGAATTCCCGTCGAGGGTGGCCGCATCGGCGTCTTCTACAGCCGGGAAGACATCAGCGGCGGCCTCGTCGGCGAGCCGGTTGATGGCATCGTCGGCTACGATCCGGCGACCTCAACTCAACTTATGACCAACATGATCTTGTATGCCCAGAAAAATGCCCCCGCGGCGGCCCCAGGACCGCCATGACCCGGGTTTCTCCACCGCGATTTCAAATCCCGCCCGCGAGCCTTCCGGCTCGCGGGCCTTTTTATTTCCGTGGGGAGTCCATGACACGTTAGCCGGTGATGCTCTTTCCCCTCCCCCGGTATTTCCGGGGGAGGCTGGGAGGGGGCCAGTTGACGGAAATTCTGAAGAACCCCCTCCCCAACCCTCCCCCGGAAATACCGGGGGAGGGAGTACCAGCGCCGACCGGCTGATTGACCGGGCCGCGCAGACTGTCACGCACCCACCGGAGAGTCGTAAACTTTATC
>Ga0302325_10033285_pt1 | contig 10562 bp, 9 predicted proteins | sample Palsa_T0_2_FD_201948 | JGI IMG/M metagenome (GOLD analysis project Ga0302325, IMG submission 201948) | Peat permafrost microbial communities from Stordalen Mire near Abisko, Sweden - Palsa_T0_2 | ecosystem: Environmental > Terrestrial > Soil > Palsa > Peat permafrost | place: Sweden: Abisko...
CTAAAATCGTCAGGCAGGTACGTATCGCTTAGCTGTGATGCCTGGCGTGGACACTGTCTCACCGGACGAGGGGATAAGGTCTACCCTTACAGCGTCAAAGCGCTGTGGTTGCCTCGTTCACAGCGCGAACACCTCTGAAGATTTACCAAGACCTTGCAAATGTCTTACAGGCTCTAACAAGGCGCATAGCCTATAATTATAGGGCCTTATAGCGAGCATGAACCCTAGAATTTGATGCTTCAGTGGACTTTCAGCTGTTAGGCCCTGTAATCCCGTCACTTTATGCCGCGTTCTCCGTATTGCGAAGAGTCACACTTTGATTTCTTGGAGCGTCCCGTTAGACGATTCTCTCAGAGCCGAATTAATTACTATCGCAGTACAGCCAAGGAATGTAGCCAAGCTGACACTTACCAAAACGTGAATAAGCACTATCGGCGACTCGTCCTCCACTTTGCTCGGCGACACTTGATGGTGGAAGGCGATTATCTCAACGCCATCTCTGAGGGTTTGGATGTGCTAAAGAGCAGCGCCTGGGTGAAGACTTCTTTTAGGGTTTGCCGCAGTCTTTATTTGAACATTAGCTCTTGTAGATTAGTGGTAATAGTGGACATCGTGTTGCCTTACATCTAGTGAAAGGGATTAATAATTCACTCTGGGGATTACGTTTTCCGACCTGGGCCTGGCTTGCGTAGAAAAGCTTTGCGTGGATCTCAGTTTCTGATAAACGACATTCTCGGTGCTTCTATTTGATGGGGATCTAAATCTCACTGATAGGCTTGTGCTGGACAGGCGGAAATCGGAGATTTCATGCTTTGCGTTTGATTTTGATCAACGGGCTTACAGGGCTAAAGGCCTATAATTATGGGAATTTTCAGCGCTCGTGTCCACTAGAAGGGTTCAACTAGCTACGAACCAAACTTAAGAAAGAACCACGCACTTGGAACTCCAAAATTTTACTCAACTAACCACCTTGAAATTAAATAAAAAGTGCATCTTTTACTTGATCTTAGTCGTGCAAATCTTTTTCGTCCGCAAAAGTATTTCTAAAACCGCTATTTTTAAAGCGCTAACATTAAAATTTTCTAAGTTTTTAGAGCAAAATACTTTGTGGTTGGTTTTTGATTGATTATTATGTTCGAAAACTGTGATTCGTTCCCAAGTTTGGTTTGTTGCTGGGTGAACCCTTCTATAAACTGAGGCTTTAGTGGACGAATAGTGGATCTCAGGCCTGCATACCCTGAAGTCGCATGACTTTATGTCGCGATATTCGTACAGCGGAGGATACCTTACCTGAGTGATATTATATGGCCGGATACCCGGATTATCCAGCGGGTAAATCATGTGACTGTAAAACTCCTGTTTAGCCAATTAGAAAGCTCTATTTTTAGGCCATACTATATTCAGTCACACTTTTAAAACCTTAAATAAATTAATCAACCATTAACACCATACGAAGTATATACTTTACTACTAGCAAAGATGCCTCGACACCATTAGCAAGCTCTAGACTTCTTAGGCTCTATTCGTCCAAGAGCTACAGATAGCCCAACTCTATTTCAACGTTCAGAATCGGGTCTCCTAAAGCGGAATCGAGCACCTACAACCTCTGCTCCTAAATCGACTTAACCTCCGCATCGACGAACCCGTGCTATATGGAAAGCCCTTTCACTCAAGCTAACAAACAGCTTTGCGATGAGGATAGTATTAAAATTATAGCAGTTTTGATGGAACAAACTAACAGTGTAACCTTGTACCTCACCCCTAAACCTCACTTCACAATGGGCAAAATGACTTAATTATCCTCCGGAACCACCCAGCTTTTATGGCCCATACCTTAACCGGCTAAAAATCGCGGGATGGTATCCAGGGGGGACATCGCCCGGATACCCAGGGGTATATCCGTACCCGTGCCCAAGTCTGCCCTTTGGAGCTTAAGCCACCCTCGAAGTTCCTCAGTCCTTTTTATCGGCCACTCATAGTAACTCTTCATATTTGGTTTTATATTGGCATGTAGCAAATCCAGCCATCTTACACTCCCTCTCAAAAACCCCCTTGCCTTTCTATCAAGTCGCTTAGAGTTGCCAGGAGGCACTAAAGTTTGAACTGCAACTAGGTGCGACAGGAGAACCTGACCAACTGGGTTTAAAGGATTGATGAAATTTAGGAACTCCGCATGACTTATGTTGCAAGAGAAAATGATGGAGGACTTCATCCAGGCCATGTATGCTGTTGAGCGATGTCAGTTTTGTATTTTTGAAACAAAAGGGTAATCGTACCATCGCACGATGATACGTAGAATTTGCGAACAATTTCTAAAGCATGTTCAAGTATCATTTTCTCTGACTCTCGTTCACATAGGGGTGCAAGGGCTTCCAGTGACACGCATGCAGCATGCACAGACATCAGATCAATCGCCGGCATGCGTTGCAAATATGTACGTATCATCTCGATCTCGTCATCAGTAAGAAGGTTCTGAAACAAGAACTTCAGCCCCCTGTAGCTCATTTGGAGAGGTACCAAAACGCAACCTCGTATGAATGTCAGGTATTCCGAGAGTCCTTCGTCTATCAATAAGGACTGGGAAAGTAGGATCCAGCAGGTTGCTAGTATTGCGTTTCCGTCTTCAGGGGAATGCATACCGATGGATATGGCACCGTTGAGAGATTTGATCGCTAGGATGCGGTGGACTATGGCGGATTGTGCGAGCTCGGAGGAAGGCTGACTTGATTCTGCTTCAAGATCAGATGCAGATAAAGCAAGCATTGCGTGCAGAAGATAATTGTACTAGACAGTAGGTTAGAGGACTGCGGAAATCCAATGATAAGAGCTTACATTGTGTGAAATACTTGGAATCTCGTGGGTCCAGATAGATTCGTTACCGAGTGGCTTAACCGGATAAGCGTCGTGGATGAAGTGATGAAACAGCCTGAAATCTTGCGACGTAAATATTGGAGTTGATAATTCTACCTGCTGAGGGATTGATGGGCTTTTCTTTGTGACATCTCCTGCTTGGCTGATATAAAGATTTGGCCATTCACATTTGAGGCCACGTCTAACACATTGAGTGCATGCTGGATGATTCTCTGGACACTATAATACAACTTAAGTCTCCTGCCCTATGAATTGGTGTAAGATGTACCTTTATGTGTCGGTTTTTGCAATTATAGCACCCTTTTCGAGATTTAGTATGACCCTTTCTCGGTAGAGGCTCCGCTCTTGTTTCGACACTTCCTAATGGTTGATGCTCATCATATAACGTATCCATCGGTTTGTAGTTAGTCGTAGAACTAAGGAAGTCGGGCCTCAAGGTATTGGACGAAGTGCTGGGTGCTGCTTCCGGGTCGGCTGCTAGCACTGGAGTCATCGATGTTAAAGATGCATCTTGATCAGGGATATTAGGAATAGGAACCTGGAGGTCCAGTTTGTCCATCAACGAATATGAGGAGTCATCCATATTGGCTATAACCCTGGCGTCTCATCTACTGTAAGAAAGCCTTACCTAGGCGGAGTAGTGCGAGTATTTGAGGAGGTATGATTGAAGTGGCATTGATTCCCTTAGGCATCAATTCACTAGTGTGCGCCCTATTTCCCAATGCGGAATACGAAGTAGCTACAACCACACACTACTACACTGCATTCTACACGATGTTGGAAGCGAGCCAATCATTTAGATTTAGGGAGTGAATATTTAGCACAAACTCATTAGTGCAGCCCCAAAGAATGCAAATGGTGCTAAGGAAGCGTTGTATATTAATTGTGTTATTAATTCATTATTACTCAATTTAACGTCGAAGGTCCAAATAATTTCACCCAAGTCCAGACTACACGAACCCCCCCAAAATCCCACTTCCCCGGCAAGCTCGTCTCCACCAATCCCTAAATCTCATGCTGCACAAGAGTGGCTCAACTTCACACTCCTTTCGGGATCATGCCAATTCGCATTCCTCGGCTTGTGATACATCGTAATCGGCTCTCCACCTGGTGTCCAGGTCTCAAACTTCCATTCTGTTAGCGCGAGACAGAACGCGACAATCATGCATGCAGTAGTCGTCCATGTCAGGCTCAGAAACCCGCCCGGATACGGGTTCGGATCACCAAGCGGTGCTCTAGAGTGGTGGACGCCGATGGCAGCGTGGGTGACTAGGGCGGAGGAGATGATGAGCAGGATGGAGGCGATCTAGGATTCGTCAATGTGACTTGCACGCATGAATAGGAAGAAGAAAGCGCAATAAAATGAGGTGGATAAAAAGACTGGAACACGAGAGGACATACCGCAGTCATGGCTAGAACCTTTTGGTTAACATATCTCCTCCTTCCGCTAAAGGTAGAGGGTATAGACCACAATGTCGCAAAACATGTCGACAACCCTGTAAACAAACAAGTGACTGGACCACCTGTACTGAAATTCTTGGCTTTGGAGGCTGCTTCATCTGCTAGTGCCCGAATGCTACGGTTGATATCCTGTTGCAAGGTCGCGCCGAGAGCGAAGGTATAGTCCGATCCCCGTCGTTCGCATGTCACGTTGATTTTCGTTGCAGTGAGCAAAGAAGGGTTGGTTGTTGAAGCAGCGAAGAAGCCAGAGCAATTCGACAGGTAATGCATTGTATACCAGTCCTTCACACCTAGGTATTGTGTGAGGGAAGGCGGATTGCTAATACCAGAAGGTACCAAGGCGCTGATGTTGTGGAACAGCGGCGATGAGAGGTCATGGTAGTCCGCTTGGCCCAAGGAGGAGACGTTGAACTATTCAGTGTCAGTTTTGGTAGTCACAAACTTGGAAAGAGGATGAAATACTGTAGCGATAGGAGGTGCATGAGGATGATTGCCTGGGATCCCTACAAGTAGAGTCGCCAGGGACAACGCCAGGCAGGTGAGGCAGAGGCAGAATGTTGCGAGTGGTATCCAACGCATTTTAGACGTATGCTAAGTTGAGATTACACAAAAAAAATGTTAATTTTCGAGACCTTTCAAGGCTAGAAGTTTGGGGATGGAGGATGCCTTAAATCATTGAAAATCTCAACATTGTGCCCAGGACTCATGATATATTCGCGGTCAAGCCATATGCTATGCAATCATCTAGAAAGTCTGTCATTGGACATTATGTGAATGCCTATGAGGTAACTTCCTTCCAGAACATGGCAATGTGATTGTCGGCTCGCTTATTGGCTGGCCTCCTAGAATCCTTCGTCGCATTTCGCATTTCGCTCCAAATGCGACGAAGGAGGCCCCGTAAGCGAGCAACATCAGTACAATCAACCAATCACTATGAGACCCTCGACATCTCTACTGTCGCTCAAGTCATTGGACGAGTAAAACAATCGTCGTTCTGCAGTTGAATTTGTCGATCGCTTTGGCGACCTTTCGTAGCCTTTTCATTTTGAGTGCAAGGCTGCGAGCTGTCTCCGGGCAGGGCATTCCGAGAGGGCACCCTGCCCTCAAGTTTAGTGATAACCTTAATGAAGTAAGGCAGTAAACACATCGACCCTGCGTGCTACTACTGTATGGTCAAAAATCAGAACGTCAAAATTGGCCCGTGCACTTAAGTCTTAAATATCAAAACTATACGCATTACAATTAAATTCTGTTTAATAAATCTTTTCGCAAGCTTCGAATCTATATTTGCATTAGAATAATTTAATTGCAACTACTGTGGTGGAAAAAGTTGTTATGCTGGGAAAATTGGGTAAGTTTGTGTCGCTTTTGGGTGAGACCAACTGTACTTACGTTGCACTACTCACACGCTAAGCCTCCACGACGCTAATCTTATTTTAGTAATCACGTGAACCGCCCCTCACGTACCTTCCAATTCCATACAGGCATAGGCCATCCTATGCCCTCAGCTATGAGCTGAACCATCTGCTGTACAAAAAAAACAGACTTCTTGAAGCCAATATGTAAGCTTGAACAAATGACTAAATCCGAGGGCTCTAACAAATCATTCAATTAGAGTGCGAATGACACTTTTCAGGTGCACTTTGAGCTGGCGGGTGGGTGGAACCTTTTCCTTGATTTGCCAAGCGTATCGAATAAGAAAGCTTGATGGTCATGGTTTTTTTCTCACGCTTTAATTGCAAAACATGCATGCATCTAGCAGTTCTGGAGCAGATCGTTGTTGTTCTGCATAAACTTCTTCAGACTACTTATCAGGCATCACGGTATCATTCAAGTACGTGATCTGTGATATATGTTAGCATTTGAGAGTCCACAGCGGGATGAGATATTCTTACAAATGGCTCGATGGCCCCAACAATATCCCCCACAATGTTGACTCCATTCTCACTTGTGATCTCTTCGTCTGAGATGTTTCTCCGCAGAACGAAGTTCCGAAGCTTCAACAAGGCAATATCTTTGTGATCTGCATCGTATCCCTATTTTTATCAGCAAGGTCATCCCCAGCGAAGACCATTCAAAAGCTACCTTAGGCTTCGTTTTCAGCGCATTGTCGGCGCTCATCTTGCAGAAGGCTGCCACAATCTTCTTCTCGTCATTCTTGACATCAGGAAAGAAGGTCTGTCGAAGATTGTCGTCCATTAAGATCGATTTGAACTGATGCGGTTGCTGATCAATGTCTTCCCTGAGGCACGCCAAAGTCTCGTTATCACAAGCATAATATCCACCACCTATTTGTCATCAGTTCCGATTCATCAACGATGGTTGGAGAATGGGCAAGGGCGTCTGTCTCACCAAAGAAGCTTTCGCCATCAGGCTGAATATGCAGATAATAGTGCGCATAAGGTCCCTTCCTTCCAGTTCGGGACCACGTGACTGAGAAGTAGGGCTTGTATGGCGTTGGATCAGACGAAAACCGCATGTCCCGATAGATTCGGTAGATGATATCCTTGATCGGGAGTTCAGGAATTGTTGAATCTTTCTCACACACAATCCCCGAGAGTTTAGTGACAAAAGTTTGGAAATCCTTCTCAGCTTGCCTGAAGTCGAAATCAATGTGAAAGTCCAACCCAGAAATGAGAGACACTGACCGATACGGCGCATCATGAAACTTCAACCACTCCCTCCTATTATTCTTTTTCAAATCCCTCAAAAAATCTAACGTATTAGAATGAATCCTCTCATCCTCGTACGGTGTATTTCCCGGATCCTTGACCCTCGGAAGCTCAATCACCATCTCCACTCTCCCCCCCTTCCCCTTTTGTTTCTTCCACCCCTTCTTCTTCAGCGCTTCTTCATCTGAGCCATACTCATCACCTGATTCACTTGCCTCCACATCCTCTACTTCATTGGCAGCTTCGGATTCAGCTTCATCTGCTTTGAATTCTCCATCGCCGGGGGGATCTTCGATGTCAGATTCTTCGTACTTGGGTGCTGCCTTCTTAACGCGTCCGGATTGCCGACGTGTGGCGGGGCTGCTGAGGGTCGCGGCGGAGGCTTTACGCTTTTGCCCTGGCATGTTTGACACTGGATTATCTTGGGGGACAGGGTGTAAATACACAAAAGATGTGATCTTGGTGTTTTCGAATGCACTGCGGGTTGTGGGGATGGAATGAGGTTGAGGTTAGGTTGGATTTGCGGGGGTCAGACGCGAAACAATACGTCGTTCGGTAAAGACCACTTCCGAAGATTTTAGAAGAAGAGCGCCTGAGCACGTGACCAAACTCGAGTTGCATACCCGGGTATTTCAAAGCATTGATAATAGAAGTCATTAGTGTGCGCTCCTCCTAGCTGAATAGTTACTGCTGAAGCGAGTATATCAAGTCTTTTTACTACAATAGCTCCTAGGTGACAATTTGAGGCCGCTGGGTCCAGGCAAGTACTAGAAGGCACGACTTCAGCCCAACCAAAGCAGTGCTCCACCATGAGAGCATGGAATTCAATAAAATAATAGCAGCTGAAAACAAAGAATTACGATACACGCAACGAATAATATAGCCTATTAACCAGACGAACCCTAATATCCCTCCATTTCTAACTGTTGGATCAAAAATGTGATTTTGGAGAAGACTGAAGTTCTATTTGCTATGGAAAATAACCTTTACTTATAATGAATGAGAACTCCCTAAGTTTAGGCATCATATGCTATACTTAGGATGTTGGGCTGATTTTGCGTAGTCGACGCGCAGCTTATGAGGCTGTGAATGCACCTTAAAAGGCTGATTTTACGTATCCGAAGTGAAGCTTGTATAGCTGAACTAACATACCCCCCTAGGAATAGACAAATGAAATAAGCTAGTCTTGCCGACTAATCCGAAATAGGAAATTATGAAGCCTTTGATGAACCCCTTTTACTATATCCTCCACGTTTACCATGTTTAATTGTTTGATGAAATCGGAGTGTTTTGCAGGGGATAGTTCCTTAGTAAAACCATCTGCAACCATTTGAGCTGTTGGAACCTATTTAATTGCAATTCGTTTTGCTTAGACTTCTTGTTTAAGCTAGCATTGGTGTATATCGACATGCTTTAGCCGGGTAACTAGTTTGGGGGCCTCCTTAGTTAATAATCGAATCGTTTAGAGGTTGTTGCAGATGATGGTTGTTTTAGCATTAAGTTCGAACCCTAATGCCTTAAAAAATCGAATTTACTATATATACTCCTTTGCTGTTAGAGTAAGGGCTAATAGCTCTACTTTAGTGCTAGTAGTTGTTATTGTCTTTTGCTTTGTAGCTTTAAAGTGTAGCATTCCGCCGAATAGCTTAATAGCGTACCCATTAGAGCTATATCTGGTGCTTTTATTATCCGCAAATGCCGTATCGCTATATGTTAAAAAGACTTGGTCTTCTAAAGTCGTACTATCGAATTCTAATGCTAAATACTTGGTTTTAACCACGTAATGAAAAGCTTGTTCTATTGCTTGAATATGTTGTTCTAATGGGTTTAGTTGAAATTTGCATAGTTTAGATATAGCTCTTGCTATATTAGAGCGGCAGTGAGTAGCGGAGAAATTAAGGGATCTTGTCCTTTGCTAGTATGCATATACTTGTTCTAGTATAGCATTTGGTCTTGAATTTGGTACTAGATTTGCTAGAATTGGAGTCCTTAGTACTTTAGTGATATTAATATTAAACTTGTGCTTAAGTTTATTAATGTACGAATCTTGTAGCAACTATAGCTTTTGGTTTAGTCGGTCCCGAATAACCCGTATTTTAAGGAAGTGTTCTAATTCGCCTAATTTGCGGATGTTATATTTTGCTATTAGCTTTTGCTCGAATTGATTTGCATAATCTTGATATTTCTTTGGATATACTAAGACAAAATTATTTATATAGAATATAATCGTGAGGTGTTTATTGCTATAAACACAATTTACTCCAAGTATAGGATTTAATCCTAAATCGATTAGGGTAGCCTTGATTTCGTCGTTTTAGAGGAGTGGTAAGAATGTAAATCCGTATAGGGCTTGCAATGCTAATAAGTAAAAACCTGGTTTGGTAAAGCTTGCCGGGCATTTTACTAGAATCGGTTTCTTGAATTTTGCATTAACAAATGCTATAATTGCATCGTATTAGCGGGTTTCTAAGTCAAATGCCGCAATTAGGGCTGCAATAGCTTTAAAAGTTTGAGCTGCAAGTATTGTAGTATAGGTTTCTTCCTCGGTTTTGTAGAGATCCCCTCTAGCAACAAGCTTAGCTTTGAAATTGGTGAGGAATTTGTCTTTGTCGAATTTATTAGCATAAACCCACATAAGCGGTACTAATTTCTCATTATTCAAATGCTCCTTGTATTTAAACGTTTCACGGTCTATTAGACTATTGAATTCCTTGAGCATGGCTTGCTTGTATTTAGTTGAATAAGGATGTTTTAGCATAGCATTATACCCTTTTGGTGGTTCGGGCACTTCGTCTTTATGCAATTGCTTTTTCGGTAAGGTAAGGTATGCCGAACTTAAAGCTGCATAATAACCTGATAATTGGTGCACTTCTTGCAATGCAACTGTATGAGCATTTTGCCTAAATCTTGGTAAAATGTTGCTTTCGTCTAGGAAACTGCTAATTTTATTGTTTTTCTAGCTAGGACTATAGGTTTCTTCTTTAATTAGACTGTTTTGTCTATTGGTAAGGGTAGTTGTAGAGGGTAGTGTATTAGTTGTAGCTAGAGTTAATAGCTGTATATGCTCTTCATCCGAATAGCTATCACGTGATCCTTGGGCCTCTTGATTGGCTAAATCGTCGTTTTGCGTATCTTGATTGGTTCGGCTAATTAGTGCGAATGGAACATCTACGATAATAGTATTTAGGGCAAAATTATCCAAATTACCCTCTTATATATCGATTGCTTAGAGCGTTTCTATAAGTATTTCGGCCTTTTTTTGTATAACATGGCTTATATCGATATTGTACAGGTTGTAAAATGAATTATAGTCGAATTGTATATCCCTAGTTCTAATAACCTTAGTATGGCTAGGAATTTAGATCTTGAAAATATTTGTAGAATTATAGCTTATAAAGTACCCTATTAGGGCCCTTAGTTAGAGCTTTTGCTGCTTAGGAATATCGTTTTTTAGGGCGTATGCTTTGTATCCGAATAGGTGTAGGTGTGCTAACTTAAGCTTCTTTTTAGTAATAACCTTATAAGGGGTCTTTTATTTAAAGCTCTCTCTTGGGGTGA
>Ga0302325_10033286_pt1 | contig 10562 bp, 10 predicted proteins | sample Palsa_T0_2_FD_201948 | JGI IMG/M metagenome (GOLD analysis project Ga0302325, IMG submission 201948) | Peat permafrost microbial communities from Stordalen Mire near Abisko, Sweden - Palsa_T0_2 | ecosystem: Environmental > Terrestrial > Soil > Palsa > Peat permafrost | place: Sweden: Abisko...
GTGCATACACGAGCCGTTGCTCTCGTTCGGCCGCCCACTCGGCGACCATCCGCTCCCGTAGGGCAAGATCGGCGTTGCTGACGCCGCTGTTGGCGGGGTCCATCCCCGCGTTGTACAGCACCAGATCGAAGGTGCCGGCCCGGTTGGCAAGTTGCAGGGCTGTCGCGATGTCGTCCGGGTAACTGCCCGGGCCGGCGTGGGTGAGGGAATCTTCCGCGGCGCTCGGCTGCCAGCTATCGAACATCACCGTGGATACGTCGATCTGGACAACCTCGTCGGACGAGGTCATCGATCGGGTGCCGCCTCCACAGTGGGCGTCGAAGTCCAAGATGAGGATTCGCTCGGCACCCCGGTCGAGCGCCTCCGTAGCCGCCACGGCCAGTCCGTTGAAAGTGCAATAGCCCGCCCCGCGATCCTGTCGTGCATGATGGAGCCCCGACGAGAGAGAGCCCGCCACACGAGTGGTGGAGGTCAGCACTTCCGAGACCGCAGCAACGAGTCCGGCCGAATGGGCGATCGCCATGGACGGAAGCTTCGGATCCCAGTCGAACCCCTGCGACTCCGCCAGATCCGAGGGCGTGCCGGTGCGAACCGCCCGTACGTACTCGGTGCTGTGAAGTCGGTCGATGAGCTCCCCTGTTCGTTGGGTGAACTGACCCGGGTCGACAACATCCGCCGAACCGTCGTCCCTGAGTGCCGCGGCCAGCACGCCGGATTTACGCGTGGTGTCGAAGGCGTAATCGGATGAGACGAAGTCCGCGTTGTAGAAGACGTTGTGCCGCGTCATACTGCCTCCACCAGTTCGTCAGGAATCGGGAACGCCGCAAAGTGCACGAGCGAGCTTTCGTAGATGAGTCCGATCCCGGCCACCTCCCCCCGCAGCAGGATCTCTTCGCCCCATCCCACTCCTCGGCCGCGGTCGTGGTCCGTTCCGTCGATTTGAGCTAGGAAATGTTCGATCGCCCGGATCGGATCGGCATTCGAACGCTGCACCGGAGCGTCGAGCGCGTGGCCCGCGATGATTCCTCGCAGATACCGCTCCAACGTTGAAGGTTTGTCGAAGAGGTCCAAACCGACCACCTGGTCGCCGATGGTGCAGATCACTCCGATCTGGCCCGGCACCGTCCCGATCTTTTCGAGTTCAGGCGCAAGGCGATCCTCGATCTCCTCCTGGACGTCATCGAGCGCGGAGGTTGCAGAGAAGACATCATGCGCCGTCGACTGTCGCTCTACCTCGTCCCATATGAGCCCCTGGTCGGAACGACGGCTGGAAGCATCATCGGACCGCGGTTCCAAGTTCGCCGTTTTGGCCGCGCGAAGTGATCCAGGAGCGTGCTTGCTCGACGCGGAGACTATTCGCCTCTTTCCCCAGCGTCCGGCCTCGACGCACGAGACCGGCACAACCGTCCGGACCTGAGGTGGGCAGAGCACGGTCACATTCATGGTCCGGTTCTGGTCACCACCGACGAGCATCTCGCCCTCCACAAGGAGAATCGGGACCAGGGCGAGATTGAAGATCGCCAGTGAGAGCACTTCGGGCGGGTCGAGCTCACTTACCTGGATCAGCCCGGCTTCGAACGCTTCGGGTCCGGTCAGATAAGCCGGTCCTGTCTCACGTTCTCCCGTGAGCGCAAAGACGCTCAGTCCTCCGACCATCAGTTCGTCACCCAGCTCTACTTCAACTTCGAACATCTTCATCTTCTGATTCCCTCTGTATTTGTTGTGGAATCAGTATGAAAGGGGGGTGTGACAATAACAGTGTTGTAGTTCGGGTTTCCGCGCCGCAAGTCCAGGTCGTAACGGCGAATGAGCGCAACAACGTTGCGCTCAGACCTCCCACCACTCGCCGTCACGGTGCGGTTCGACGTCGGCAAAGTACTCTTCGAATCGGTCGCTCGCCTCGGTGTGAATGGGCACCACCTTGGCGGGGCGCAACGCCGTGGCCAGAAGCTGGAGGTCGGTCACGGACGCGTGTCCCGAAGCGTGGTCGAGGACGAAGGGCACGCCGGCCGCATCGAGGCTTCGGCGCATCCGTGCGCCACTCGGTTCGTTGAGGTAGCCCGGCCACAGTGACCAGACGACCACGCCGTCGTGGAGGACGTTCGCTCTCAGAAGCTCCGGCACGGTCGACGACGGCATGAGGAGGGTCACCTGGTGGCGGTTGGCCAGGAGCCATTCGGGGAACACCCGACAGCCCCGTATGGGATCCAGACGGTCGAACTCACCGCCCTGCTTCACGAGCACCCGCTGGCGATTAGGGATGTACACCTTGTAGTCGGGGAAGCCGGGCTGCGGAATGGTGGGACGACCGATCTCATGGGCGACGGTGGCGGTGTAGAGATCCGTGACGAGGGTTCGCCCGGTCCGCTTGCAGGCCCGATATACCGTCACCAGGCGATCGATGTTCTGGGCCGAGGAGACGACACAGGCCGCTCCGGTCGTCTCCCTCATGGTCTTGGCCAGGGACAGCTCGACCTCGAGCTCACTGCGGGGTACTTCGTCCGTCGCCTGCTCACGTCGGATATGCGTACCTTCGCAGAGCAGGACATCGATCGGAAGGGGAGGCTGGTCGAGCAGTCGTTTGAAGAGGCTCGCCTTGCGACCGTGTCCACGGAAGTCCCCCGAGTAGAACAGGCGCCTGCCCTCGGCTTCGATCAGCAGTGAGTACGAGTCGAATCCACTGTGGTCGACGAGGAACGGGGTAACGGTGAAGGCGCCGATCTGCAGCGGCACACGATCGGACAGGTAGCCGGTCGGGTGAAGTTCGACCCCGGCCGATGAGAAGAGTTCAGCCGCCTTGAGGAGGGCGGTCGCCTCTTTTCCGATGAAGAGCGGCACCCGGGCATCGACCTGGTCGATCAGCCCGTAGTGGTCCATGTGGGGGTGCGAGATCAACAGACCGGCCAGGGAGGGGTCAGACCCGTCGGCCAGACCTGCCACGAGGGGCAGCGGTACGTGTTCGTTCCACTCCGCCCATAGGGGCTTTCCCACATCGAGGACGATCCGGCTGCCGTGGGATTCCACCTCGACGCAACTCCCGCCGATCTCGTGGGCCCCACGGTGAATCCTTACTTGCACCTTCGAAGGCTCTCACGTCGGTGTGTCGAACGGCCGGGCGCCCGTCGGAACGCCGGGGATTTGCCCCCGGACCTTCAGGTCGATTTCCAGTACCCGGTGCCGTTTTCGTCCTCTCAGGTGATGGTCTGGCCGTCCCCGGCCCGGCCGGTCGCCCCGTGGTCGTCGTCCCGGCAGTATTCCCCCGGCTCGTAGCACCCACCCTCGTCGTCTATCGGGGTGCATCCAGCTGGAGCAGGGCTCGTTGCCGGCGGCGCCGAAATCGGAGGCGCAGTCGTGGCCGGCGGAGCGGTGCTCGCCCCCTGCTGGAGTTGCCCGTTGGATATGTCGCTGGAGAGCGCGCTGCTCAGCGGCCCGAGAACGCTGGCCGACGAGGTGATGAGACCCAGCTCGCGGTTGTAGTCGAGGCTGGCCGTCGAGAAGTTCTCCGAACCGATGAAGGCCTTGGTGCTGTCCACGTCGATCACTTTGGCGTGAATGTACAGAGCCGACGCGGTGTCGGGGTAGAGGACCACGTGGACTCCGTCGGCCTCGAGCTGTGCGAACGCAGAATCCCACTCGGAGTCGGCGGTCATCACCACGGTGACGTCAACGCCCCGCTCGGCGTCGGACTCGAGCGCGCCCTCAATCGAGGCAGAGTCCATTTCCTCGTTCTCCACCACGACGGCGCGGGTAGCGCGGCGAGTGAGGGCTCAGACCCGGGACTCCACACCAGGTCGATTCCCGTCGGTCCGGGCGACGGCGCCGCCCCCGACCAGTCCGTGGCAAAGACCGACTCGATGGCCGCCACGTCGGGCGCTTGGCTGTCCATCACGACGACGTCCCTCGTCGTGGCGTAGTACTGCGGTGTGAGGTTGCCGGTCATGATCGCCGACTCGTCACCATCGACAGTGATGGTCTTCTGATGAAAGATCTCCGAGTCGTTCGACCAGGCGACCGGCACCCCGGCCGAAGACAGCGTGGCGTACGCCGGCTGGTTGACCGAGCCACCGCTGTAGTCGTGATCCAGTAGGACCCGGACCCGTACGCCCCTCTTGTGGTCCGCGATCAGGATCTGCTCCGCCGTCAGATCCGACAGCTCGTACATCGTCATATCGAGACTCTGGCGGGCCGAGGACATGAAGTTGTAGAGGGGCGTCATCCCGGCCTGCGGCTCGACCAGCAGAGACAACGCGGACGGCGCAGCGGTTATGGGGGTGGTCGAGGTGGTGGGTGTGGGTGTCGTGTTGGTGGGAGCGGTAGCAGGCGTGGACGCGGTCGTGCTGGTCGCACTTCGTTTTGCCGCGGCCCCATTGCGCCGTGAGGCGGTCGGAGTGGAGCAGCCCTCGGCGGAAAGTGCGACACCCACCAACACGGTCAGCACACAGACGGCGAACCACTTCTTCATGTGTGAACAGCTCCGAACTTTCGACCGCGCGGCAGCGTGTTCCGGTCACTGGAACCGAAACTCAGCTTGCGAGTTGGACCACTTCGGCATCGCCCACACTGGCATAGCGCCCCGGCGTGCAGGTGAGCACAATGATCTGGCACGAGCGGCCGGCCTTGGAGATGGCCGCCCCCATGCGTTCGAGCTTGCGGGGGTCGCTCCACCCCAAGGCGTCATCGAAAATAACGGGAGCACCCCCATCGGTGGAAACAATGGATGCACAGGCGAGCCGGCTGATCATCCCCAGCTGCTCCTTTGCCCCAGTGCTCAGTTCGGCGAAGTCGAGCGTGACGCCATCCAATGTTCGGCGCGCGATGCTCAGATCGTCGGCCAACTCAACCCCCAGAGAGGATCCGAATACCAGGCGACCGAGCGATTCAATACCCTCGCGGAACGGGGCGACGTAGCGGTGATGCGCCTCGGTGCGCCGTCGAGCAAAGGTCTCGAACAGGAGCTTGGCCGCGGCGGCGCGTGCCTCCAATTGCTCATGGGTGACGGCGAGATGAGCGAGCTCGGATTTGGCGCTGTCGAGCTGGGTAGCCAGCCCCTCCTCACCCAAAAGCGACAGCTTTGTCCGGAGCTCGTGCACCCTTACCTCATTGTCGTGCAGTTCGCCCGCCAGCCGTGTCCTGACCGCGCGGGCATTACCCAGTAGTTCCTCGACCGTCTCGGGGTCTTGCGCCGCCAACTGGTCCTGAACTTCGGACAGCTCGGCAGCACGGGCGGAAAGGGTTGCCTCAGCGTCGGCCAGCTGGGTGTCGATCGCCTCGTCCGACAGCACTCCGCGTGCATCGGCAAGCGACCTCTGTTCTTGTGCAGAGGCAATCTGAGCTTGTTCGAGTCGTGCTCTGTTACTGGCGTCAGCGAGGTCGAGTGTTTGCACTTCGTCCTTGGCTCGGGACAGATCCTTCTCGAGGCGATCGAGCTCAGCACGACGCTGCTGGAGCTCGGCGTCGGATTCGAGAGCCACCATTTCCGCCGCGTCGTGGCCGGAGGGCACCGGCGGCTCCGTTGGCCGCTCCTCCCGGTAACGGGCGATCCGCACCGACAGGTTGGCGATCTTCTGGGCCAGGGCATCGAAGGTCAGGTCGCGCAGGTCGTCCTTGATGGACTTCGCCGTCTCCACGAGGGCCCGGGCCGCCTCGTTCCGTTGCGTGGCGGCGAGGCGAGCTCCGGCCAGGTCGTCGATCCCGCCCTCATCGCATGTCGTCCGGAACGCGGCGCGGGCCTCAGCGAGCCGATCAGCCAGCGCCTGGGCCTCCGCTCCCGCGTTGATCACCATGCCGAGAAGTCCGGGAACGATGACCTCGGTGGAATCGTCCACCATGAGCTGTCGCGTGGTTCCGGCGCCGAGCGCATCCATCTGCCCGTCGATCTCCAGGTCGACGTCGGCGATCGCTTCGACGGTAATGCGTGCCGCGACCGTTGCCGCGGCGGCTTCGGCTTTCGCCACTTCGATTCCGGCTACTTCGATGCGCGCCACCAGGGCATCATCGACCCGGCTCGACTCGAGGACCGCTTCCGCCTTGTCGCGGCGCCGCACGGCGTCCGTAGCCCTGTCCAAGCGTTCCGAGAGTTGTGCCACCTCAATCTGCTGGCGCAGGAAATCGCGGTCACCGATAGCCAGCCGCTGGGCAACCTCGACCTTGACGATTTCGGCTTTCACGGCGTCGAACTTCTGCTGCACCGTCGTCAGCCGAGCCAAGACCTCTTGGCGAGCAGGCAGGGCGCCGGCGACCTTTGACTCGATCTCGTCGACTGCCGCGGCCGTATCGGCCACCCGTTGCTTCAGGTCGGTCCGGGCGCTGCCGACGCCGAGCATGCGATCGCGCTGGGCCAGCGCGGTGTCGCGCAACCCTTCGAGTCGGGTGACTTCGCTGCGGCGGCTTTGGATCGCCTCGAAGCGCGCCACCAGCTCGTCTTCGCTCTCCTTGTGCGCGTTCTGTCGTTCCAACAGGACCTTGGCCTCATCGCACAGGCGGTCCACTGCTGCGGCATCGTCGTCCAAAGAACGCAGTGTGGTCTCCAGTGCCGCGACCTCCGCAGCAGCTTGGGTGACCCGGCTCGCCAGGGCGGTCCGATCGGCCTTGACCTGGCCGGTGGCCGTCCAGTACCGCTCTCGTTCGGTGGTGATCCGTTCCCAGAGGTCGTCCCCGCGATCACCGGTCGTGTCACCACCAGCGGCCTTGTCGAGCGCGCGGCCGAGTGATCCACCCGCGAAGGCGGCCTGTTCCAGTTTGGCACCCTGCTTCAGCCGGAAGGCATCCCACAGGGTCTCGTCGAGGGTCTCGTCGAGGATGGCGCGGACCTTGTCATGAGCCTCACGTCCGGTGAACTGGCATCGCGTTGGTTCGAGAATGTCGAGTACGGTCTCCCGCTGTTTGTGCCAGCGTTTGCGGTAGACGAAACGGTACGGGCCAGTGGACAGCTCCACCTCGGCTTCGGCACCCACATCCAGGTGGACGGGCTTGACGGTCTTGACCCGCTGCTTGCTCGAATCATCGCGTTCGCCGAGCAACAGATCGATGGCCTCCGAGAGGGAGGTCTTGCCGATCTCGTTGTCGCCTTCAATGATGGTGACCCCCTGGATCGGGAAACTGACCTCGGACTGGCTCACGCCGCGGTAGTTGGAGAGCTTGATCCGGTGGATCCTCATGACGCCGTCGGTGTTCTGGCCAGGCGGTAGAGCAGACCGAGCGCATCCCTGGCCGTGAGGGCATCGTCGCCTGCCCCCGCTCCGAGCTCGCGGAGATCCTCGAGTCCAACGGCGGCGAAGCCCGAGAGCCCGAGCCCCCCGAAGTCGCTGTCATCGGGGAGCGCGACGAGATCGCTCCGGCGTTCCCAGCGTTCGAGGGCTCCGAGAAGGTCGGAAGCGTGATTGAGGGCGGTCTCTAGTCGATCCATGTCGGCGAGCGAGAGTTGCCCCACCAGTGAGAGTTTGACGATCGTCCGAGCTTTGTCCGAAATCTCCTCGAGGAAATGCTCGACCTTCTGGCAGTCCTCGGTGCCAGTCACGTCAAAGTCCTGACGCACGAACCGCCAGGTGCCGACGCGGTGGCGCTCCACGCTGACAGAGCCGGGAGAGAGGTCCACGATCAACACATTCCCGGGGTCGATTTCGTCGTAGGCGGTGGGTTCGGGTGTTCCCGAGTACCAGATCCGCCCGGTTCCGCCTACTTCGGTGGTGGAGTGACGATCACCCAGCGCGACGTAGTGCACGTTCCCGGCGCTGATGGCCGCTTCGAGGTCGCCCAGGGCGATGAGTGCCGGGTCGTTCGGGTTGGGCGAGAGGCTGTCGGTGCTGCCGTGGCCGACGACGACTCGAAGTGTGCCGTTGCTCGGGAGCTCGGCCACGGCGTGGGAGACGAGGTCGACCAGCGGCCGTTTGGTGGACCAGGGTGCCCCGACGACTTCGACGCCTTCAGCTGCGAGGACCGGGTCACTGCTCTCAAGCACGACCACATTGTCCGGGCAGTTGTCGACGAAGCTTTTCGAGCGGAACACCGACGCGGCGTCGAGCGGGTCGTGGTTGCCCGGCAGGAGGTAGAAGGTGACGCCCGGGGTGGCCTTCATGGCTTCGAGCGAGCGGACGACCACCTGGCGTTCGACCTGGTTGGACTCGAATACGTCGCCGCTGACCACAACAAACGAACAGCGCTCGTCCACCGCAAGGGCGCCGATAGTGGTGATGGCCTCGATGCGGGCCGCGGTGAAGCGGGCCTGGGCCTCATCGGACAGAAAGTGCCGGGTCATGCCGAGCTGCCAGTCCGCCGTGTGAAGGAATTTGGTCATGGGCGCACGGTAAACAGGCGTTGTGACATCTGGATGCAATTCTAGGTCTGACCTGCACCTTCAGGGAGTGATACCCAGTGGGGTCCGGCACTCCCTACCGGAAAACGCGGCTTAGAGGGCCGAGCTCCGGGCTAGCGGATGGACCGGCAGGTCTCCGATCGGGTCGAACCAATAACGGGGGTGCAGGCGCATGGACATGCCCACTTGGCGGCCGAGCTCAGTCTCCGGGTCGTCGATGCCGTCGGCAGCCGGGTCGAAGGCGAAGGTGAAGTCGAAGTCGTCGAACGCCTCTTCGGCCAGCTGTCCCAGTGCGCGTTCGAGCTTGGACATCGGCCCCGCGGGGAGATCCTGCAGTTCGGCGAGGATCCGGGTCTGGTTCAGCAGGGCGTCCAACACGAACTCCTCACCCCGGCAGGCCAGGCCCACCCATGGATCGATTGTGAGGTGGGCGACCACCTGGATGAAGCAGATGTGCAGACCTCGGACGAATCTGGGGGAGTACGAGGATCGGTACCTCTGGGGGAGGTGCTGGTCCGAGAAGCTGCCGACATACCCGGAGTCAGGGACGACGAAGTGAGAGGCGATCTCATCGGTGAACTGATCGTCGATGACGTCCATGGCCCCTATCAGCGCCCCCTCGACGTCGTCATTGAGCAACCGGTCCAGTCGCGTGCCCGCGAAGGCCACAAACGTTCGTGCCATGGACGAAGTCTCGCGCTGGTCCCGTGATTAGCGCCGTTCGAGATGGAGGAGGTGATCCGTCGCTTGGGATACGAACATGTGTTCGATAGACTCGAGAGGGTTGGGGTTACCGCGAACGGGAGCGTGGATCCCTGGAGGCAGTTCAGGGCTTGTGGGAAGCTGAAAAGACAGATGGAGAAGAACCGATGAGTGGGAACGAAGAGAAGTTCGCTGAACTGCTGCTTTACGTGGCGAAGCGTACGGCGGACGACCCGACAGTCGGGTCCGTAAAGTTGAACAAGCTGCTTTATTTTGCCGAGTTCTCGTCAGTGCGTATGACCGGTGTGCCGATAACTGGCGTGGAATACCAACGACTTGACAACGGACCCGCACCCCGTCGGCTCCTTCCGATACGTGGAGCTCTGATCGAAGATGGCGCGGCCGAACTGCAGCACGCCACCGTATTCGGGTTTGCCCAACAGCGATTGGTTGCATTGCGCGAGCCCGACATGTCGGAGTTCTCGACCGACGAGATTGAGATCATCGACCAGGTTGTAGATCTGCTGTGGGGCAAGAGCGCATCTGAGCTGAGCGCGATGTCGCATCGTGAAATGGGTTGGCGGATGGTTGGCGACGGCGAGACCATTCCCTACGAATCGGCATTGATTCGCTCGCCGAGATTGACTGAAGAAATCCGTTCGCGTGCGCAGTTTCTTGCCGAGCAGTTTCATCTGGTTTGACGCTTGCCGACGTGGAGAGTCGAGCGCTCGGAGTTCTTCATGGAGCACGCGCTGGCTGAGTTCCCCCGTGCCCGAAGCGCTGAGGTCGGCCATCCTTTGATTTGTTCGAGGAGTTTCTGCTGACCAAGGTAGAGCGTGTTCTCTCCGAACACTTCGAGGCCCAGATGGAAGCGGTGGCCGGGGTCCGGTTCGTCATGACGCATGGAGTCCCGTTCGTGCCGGCGTGCGTGATCTACGCGGCCAAAGTGGGTGATCACGTCGAACTTCTGGACATCACGGTGGATTGGGATTACTGGGAGACCATCGGGGATGATCCAGGGGACTGAGTTGGTCTCTCCCAGAGCTTCAAGATTGGGATGCCGCGGCTGTTTCCTGTTGGTGCAGCTCGATGCGGGCATCGATCTCGTCTGGGTAGGCGACCCGGTAACGCGATGCGGCGTCGATCTGTGCCCGAGTGAGGGCGGACTCTTCGACGAGCGCCGTCACTGGATCCGCCTCGCCCGAGAGATCATCGAGCCACATGGCGACCTCCCACGCGTCGAGACCACCGACAAGTCCGGCCCGCTGGCCGGTGGGGCCGTTCCGGAAGGTGATCAAGGGATGCTCGTCACGTCGGGCTCCCTCCTCGACGAAGCGGCGTAGGCGTTCCGACATGGATGCCTGTGTAGCACGTTGTCCACAGCCTGTGAAGTGGCCGGGGCTCACGGCTCCGCAGAGTCCGTGAGTCGCTGAATCTCCCGCGGTACCTTTGGTACCTGGTCGAGATCGGAGGACGCGATGGGCGGACAGCGGAAGAAGAGGGGCGGCCGGGTCACGCCCAAGGGTGGTGGCACAACCGGGAGGCTCAC
>Ga0302325_10033287_pt1 | contig 10562 bp, 15 predicted proteins | sample Palsa_T0_2_FD_201948 | JGI IMG/M metagenome (GOLD analysis project Ga0302325, IMG submission 201948) | Peat permafrost microbial communities from Stordalen Mire near Abisko, Sweden - Palsa_T0_2 | ecosystem: Environmental > Terrestrial > Soil > Palsa > Peat permafrost | place: Sweden: Abisko...
ATGGATCAAACAATAATTTTCTGGCAGGAAAGGAAACATACCCAAGATACATCCCTGCTCCTCCAATCCCAGCAATAACTCTCCCGAAAATCATCGCATTCATCGTAGGAGCAGCTCCACAAATTGCACTACCAACCTCAAAAGTAACCACAGATCCAATGATCAGCCACTTGATCTCAAAGACTGCGTAACACCACCCGAGTAAGAGAATAACAGCGATAGAGCCCATAGGGAATCCAACCCCCACCCATGCCAGCTTTTCGATTTCACCGAGTGAAGAGAGAATAGGTCCTTGAACTGATGCTGAGATGGTGGTATCGAGACCGTAAAGAAGGGCTCCGAAGAAAAGTCCCGCGGCGACGAGGTACCATTGCCAATCTGGTATAGGGCGTTGGAATGGCTTTTGTTCTTCAGTGGCAGAGTTGGTGCCTTTCTCGACGTCGGAAGGACGGTCTGGGGATGGGAGGATTCCAGATTCGCTGATGTCAGATTCTGCTGATGCCATGTTGAGATTTCGTTTCCCTATGCCTAAAGTTTGCTAAGAGAGGTGTAGAAGGATACAAAAGCTAAGCAAAAGATAAATGTTTTCTTCTCAAAGATACTTCGCCGTTGGGAGAATCTAATTCACAGCGAGAGGAGCAGTTTTTATATAACATAATTAACTAGGTGAGAAATGTAAGCTGTAAGATATAGAATGGACAGTACTCCACTATCTTCGGACACGAAGTCCCTCCGGACATCAAGGCCGAAAATGTAAGAATTGCTTGAATCTGGAGCCAGCAAACTGCTCACTCCTTATGGGTGCGACAAAGCCATTAGAGTATTATCGCATAAGTTTCAGTCTCTTGGCGTCAGCCTCGAAAGCTGGTCTCGCCTATAGGTTGCCATCCCGGCCGCATTCGGCAAACGGTGTGAGACTTTCGGCAGGGATAAAATTATCCCGAACTGGCAGATGTCACGGCCGTAGGAATAAGGTTCTTACGACGTTCATTTTACTAATCATGAATTGGAGAGTAATCAGTCCCGATGGCCGTCCGGGAGGTATCTCGCTTAAAACTGGGAACGTGGTTTTGATTTTTGCTACTCACCGAATTGCAATCACAATACTTCGGGATATATTTTTTCTCTCGTACGTTAATTCTTATCAATAAATGTATAAAATATCCTTTCCCTCAAGAGTCCGAACGGAATGGTAAAGTATATACCAATTTATCGCGAAGTCTTTGGGTAGATTCGGTAAGTATCTTAGGTTAGATACGAGTATTGAACGTTCTGGGTGCAATGCTTATCCGATTGGCTGAACTGTGCGAGCTAAACGAGCAGATTAGAGGCCGGTAGCCGATAGGATCCTATAGGAGATTTTGCAGGGTTATCCTATAGGCTTTAAGGCCTGTAGGTAGCCGCAATAAAAATTCCCTCCCACCCCCCGCCACGCCCTCTCCCTGTCCAAGAATCAAAATGCCGCGAGTGCTAGGCTTTGCGGTTACTCCAACCTTGGGAGCTGGTGGAAGTACTAGGAGTACTGGGAGCCCTGGCTACTAGTGTCTCAGCAGTCTCGACAGAAGTCGGTCGGCAAATCAAGCGGCCATGCTCCAGGCTTCGAGCGCTTGCGAATCGCTGCGCCTCATGCGCTGCGATCCACAACAACTTCAAGAGATTAGTGAACGAGCTTCAGAGTGGAAACCATATACTCCGAGATTGGAGTCACACCTTATAGACGGACTCTCGAGTGGACCCGCATTCCGTCGTGCACCACCCCTTCATCGTGCCCACCCCGAAAGCAAATCAATGCGTAGATACTACCGCCCAGGGCAACTTTGGAACAGTGCTTGCAAAACCCTGTTATTGACAATTTACCTAACCTACAATGTGAAAGTGTCGTATGTAATCCTCTTTACTTCTCTCCGCCATGTTATCTATCTTCACCCTCCCTTCCCTTCTAACACCCTCAGCCTGTGCAACCCGATAATCAAACAAAGTCCCTAATCTACAAACCTCATCCTCTCTCTTCTCCCTATCATTCCCTCATTATTCTTCCCTTCCCCTCTTCTCAAACTCTCCCACAAGACCAATCCACTCCACCTCCCGTTCCACGTCCTCAAGGCCCTCCAACCTCTTTCCCAGCATCCTAACCACCTTCCTCAACTCGCTCTCCCGATCATTGAGATTCAATCTCACGACCCCTTCATCGTCCTCTGCTTCGGAGAGGAGCTGGACTAGCATATTGAGCGCTTGGCGGAATTTCGCTTTTGAGATCTGGAGTTGAGTTGGTGCTGCTTTGGATGGAATGGGTAGTGGCTGCGGTAGATCTAGCTTCGTTTCTGGCTCGAGAGGTGTGTCTGGAACTTCTTGCTTTGCAGAATCTTCCACGTCCTTCTCTTCGTCCTTTGCATCCCCCAGTGGAGGTTCGGCCTTGGTTGTCGCAGGCTCTTTGGGCTCTGGCAGTACTCCTTCGGAGGCTTTTTCTGCTGTTTCGGCGATTATTGGTTCCGGGATTGCTCCTGTTTCATGCTCCAGAAAGGCTTCCTTGGGGATGCTTTCGTCCACAGCAGTATCCTCTTCTTTCTTCTCTTCTTCAATTTCTGGAAAATCTTCCTTGGAATCCTTGTCATCTTCTGGCTCAGTTATCTCTATCTCCTTGTCTTCAACGACAGGTTTCTCCTCCTCTCTTGTGACGGACTCATTGTCTTCATTGTCTTCAGGCTTCTCTGCTGCCTTTTCTTCCTCCGCCTTCTCTTCCTCTACCTTCTCTTCGTCCACCTTCTCCTTATCACCTCCTTCTGTCTGCTTCAAGGGAACATCTTCAATTGGCTCCCCCGTCTCAACAGTAGTTGAAATAGAATCATCATCCACTCCATCTTCCGCTTCCTTCTCATCTCCGTCTTTCGCCTCCTCATTCTTTGCAGTTTCTTCGCTCTTGTGCTCGGGTTCTATCAGGCCTGGAATTTCCATTTCCTTCTTCTTCGCGTCATCATTTCCTTCCCCCTTCATTTCCTTCTCTTCATCAACCTCTGTTTCTTTTGGCGCTACTACCTCCTCCGCATCCTCCTTGTGCTCAACAGCCTCCGTCACCTCTGGCTTCTTGTCTTCGTTCTCAACTTCATGCTCCTCATGCTCAGGCCTCACTGGCGACTCCTTGCCAGCTTCGCCCTCCTCAGATTCTTCGGACTCATCGGACTCGGTCGCGTCTGTATTTTCAAGTGAAGAGCTTTCCTCATCACTCGGTATGATGACGGCTGAATCTCTCTTGCTTTTTCCTTCGATTGGTTTGGTTTCTTCTGTGGGAGGGTGGGGTACTATGACTGACTCGACACCTTCAGACATATCTGGTGCGTCGAACTTCTTTCACAAAACTTCTGGTTGAGCGAAAGCTGAGAGTAAGAAGCAGTTCGCTCAACGATCCACTGTCGATATTTGAGATTGAATAGTTGAGAGGTTGGGCATGAAAAATCTCTCAGGACGCCTGATGTCGTTGCGTGATTCACGGAGAAGTGTTAGTGGCTGCATCACAGATGTGGCAGGCCGGCAGTGGGTTACTCGTTAAGCGAGAGGGTGGGGGTTGTCACTGGAAAGGGGGAGGCCAATAGGGGAAGGTCGGAAGCGAACGAGCGGGCGGTTATGCACGTGGCTGTAAACAGCATGCAAACGAAAACAAAAACAGATCGCAAGGTCCTCACTGGAGGATCAGAGATTTCTTGCCAAGGTTCAGACTTGTTTGAGAGTGTATGTCCAATTATCGATTACTTAGAACCGTGTGGGGCTCTGCCAAATCGCTCCCCATGAAACGACACTATACCCCCAGCAATCTATTCTCCAACCTCACGATCTTCATCCCAATGCACATAGCTTGTGATACTCCAATGCCACGTCGCATGTCTGACTCTCTTCCCCCATATATACAATGGAACCCAGAAGATCAACACCGCTGCTGAGATACCGGCCATTGCACCATACGCATTGAGATACCCGCTCTTTTCAATCCATGGATTGGTGTAGAAAGACAACAGGAAACCGAAAGCCGCTATTTCATCATTATTAAGAAAGGAATATTGGTGAGGGGAGAGGGCGAGAAGCTTACATTTGAACGCCATAGTGGTCAGCGTGATCTCGCCGGCAATTGGTCGATAGGAATCGATAGTATATACAAGCGCGACATTCGTGCCCTGCACGATCGAGAAGTTCAACAGCGCAAGACCAACAGTGGGGCACATCCAATGCAACTTATACTGAATGCCAATACCATATAGGATCAGGCTGAGAGGGGTGGAAATGAGACTGAACATCATGGCCGGCAATCGCATCTCAGGTTCTCTGATGCCGCCATTGCGCTTGGTGAAGAAATCAGCGGTCTTGTCGCCCAGGTAGCCACCGCAGAAGATACCAATGAGGGCTCCGATGATGGCGGCGATGAAGCAGAGCCCTGTTTCGTAGGGCTTCATGTGGTAGGCTGTTGCGTAGGCGGAGGCGACATTTGAAGTGACTGCTACGATGAAGCCAATTGTTACAGATTGAACTAAGGAACACCAAAGCACTGGAGGAAGGAGTATCAGCGCGAATGGTCGAATACAGAGTCGCCAGAAAGTTTCCTCCGTGTAAGTACCCGAGAAGAGCTTGAGGGATTGAAGATAGGTTTTCTTGGGTGGGATGCTGGAAGAGGTGGAGTCACTGAGGATGGCATCGCCTTTGTCCTCTACCGTGGGCTCGTGGTCGATATCAATCTCGATGGGGCGGATATAGACTGTTTCCGGGAAGGTGAAGAAGGCGAGGATGAGAGTAAAGGCGATGAGGGCAATTGCTACGTCGTAGATTACTCGCCATGGGTGGTTGATGGTGATCAAGCTGGTGGGGTTGGTTGGTTAGAGGAAGGTGTAATGATGTGAGTAGAGAACCTTACCCAGCGACAATAATACCCCCAGAGACACCCGATACAAGAGCGCAGCTGTACATACTATTGAAGGTCAGTAAGCTTCATCGAACAAAGGAAGGAAACCTTACGCCATGACCAAGCCTCTCTCATGCAAAAAGAAGATATCCGCAATAGAAAGAGGAGCCATCGTCTCAGCCGCTCCAGACCCAAAGCCCATTAGAATTCTTGAAGCCAGAAAGCTGCCATAAGTCGTCGTTTGAGAAGCCCAGATAGCACAGGCAAGGTAGATAGTATAGCTGATAATATAGACAGGCCTCCTTCCATACTTATTGACAAGTGGCATCCAGATCAAGTTACCAGTTCCCTGCATCAGAGCCGTAGTCGTGAAGAAGAATGCCGTCTTGTTGATGGCTGGCCCGAGACCACCCGTCTGCTTGAAATTCGGGAAGAATTCTTGGGCTGTTTCAACGATGGCTATGGTAGGACCTGCAGCGAGAAAATTGCAGATCATCATTGCGAGACAGATGATGAAGGCCGAGTAGTATTTCTTTGATTGGGACCTGTGTTATGTCAGCGAGGTCGGCTTAGACAATGATGGAGGAGATGAATACCAGTTCAGGGGGTCGTTAGGGTCTTTGGAAGGGGTTGGGATAAGAATGATCTGACCGGTATGTTCATGGCGATGGCGAACACTGCCGAGAGTATGGATGCGCTTCATGAGGTGCTTGTGTTCGGTGGCATCGATCTGGACGGTCTTGGTAGGCTCCAGATCAGAATTCTCAGCCTCCTTGGCGGGCATTGCTTCAGGGTCTACAGCCTTCGCCATGGTTGACTTGACGATAAATGATAGAGAGTAGATTAATTAAATGGTTCGATAGCTTGCCTTATTTTGACAGATTGCGTCCTATAAGAAGGATTTCGGCATAAGAAGTGAAGATGTGGTTCAGATGGAGAACGCGTCTTCTTCAGCACCGCTGTTGAGCGCACCTACCAAGCTGCGCGATTCATGATTATCCGGGGACCCCGAAGACTACGGAAGGCGATAAGGATCACTCGTTCGCGCGGAAAACGCCAAACGCAAAACGCAAAACACAAAAGCAGCCCCACATGGCCCTACACCCTATTTATTTATTTTTTTTAGTGATAATAGCTTATAATTATAGGGCTTTCCTCGCTAATAACTACCTATAATTACAGGGCCTTCCTCATTAATAACTCGGGCCCTATATTTCTCGGCTCACGACTCCCGACTCTCAACTCCCGACTCTCACGACTCCTGACTTTTAATTTTTAATTTTTTAAAAAAAAATATTAATAATAAAGGACTTTAATTAAAAGTAGAGATACTTAAAATATTTAAGAAATATATTAAATTTAAAGGGGGGGGTATTGCGCGCAATATGTTTTGTGTTTTGCGTTTTGCGTTTGGCGTTTTGCGCGCGAACGAGTGATCCTTATCGCCTTCCGTAGAAGACAAGCCTTTCGGCCCCTCCACTCCACATCCCGAGCCTGCGGGTGCATACACGAACCGATCAAGTCAGAAGTAATAGCGCTGGTCGCCAAGGTTTATGCTCAGTCCCGAGCAGAAAAGGAAGAGGAAGGGTCAAAATTTATCCCGCAGAGGCATGCGAATAGGGTTTACGTTTGTTTGATTCAGGTAGGACGAAACATCCCGGCTGTGGAGTAAGGTGGGGTCCTAATCTTACATTTTTAGATTCTCCTCTCGGCGTAGAACAACTTTAGATGTCTGCATTTGCAAGGAATCATCTACTCTGTTTGTGATTCTTCAGTAATTTTCACAATGACAGTCACCGAAACCAAACTCATCTACCGCGACTCCCCAGACTATGAACATGCCCGAATTGGACGAGTTTTCAATAACCGAAGGCCTAACCGCTATCCTCATGCCGTCGTCGAAGCAACCTGTGTCCAAGACATTATCACTGCAGTTCAACTAGCAAAATATCAGAATCTTCGGGTGTCAGTCCGCTCTGGGGGACATTCCTGGGCTGCATGGTCAGTCCGAGACAATGCAATTCTCATCGACCTTGGGAATTACAACTTCATCGAGTATGATGAAGAAAGCAAAATGGCAAAGGTCTCCCCTCGAACTACTGGAAAGATGCTCAGTGAGTATCTTGCGCCGAAAGGCAGGATGTTCGGTGGCGGACATTGTCCGGATGTTGGACTGGGAGGGTTTCTGCTTCAAGGCGGGATGGGCTGGAATTGTAAAGTCTGTATTCCTTTTCCATGATTTGAACTCGCTGACTGATTATTTCAGAACTGGGGTTGGGCTTGTGAACAAATTGCTGCAATAGATGTCGTAACGGCGGAGGGAATACCATTGCATTGCAGTGAGCAGGAACATAGTGATCTCTTTTGGGCTGCACGTGGTGCTGGACCAGGTATACAACTCGTTCGTCCATCACTAGGGTCGTAACTGACGCATCTCTAGGCTTCCCAGCCATTGTTACAGCCTTTTATCTAAATACTCGAGAGTCTTTTCAGGCGATGAAAAACTCTACATTCATATATCCACTCTCTGAATACAAAACCGTCATGGATTGGGTACAAAAGGTTCGCCCTCTCCACAGCACAAACCTTTTCCGTATCCGTATCCTTCTAACTTAAAGAATTGTATAGGCAGCCCAAGAGTGCGACTCATCCATCGAAGTAGTGGCAGTCGGAATAATCGATCCCAAAACCCAGGTCCCCGCCATCCTAACCTCCTTCGTAACATTCCAGCAAACCGAATCTGCAGCCTTTGCTTCCCTCAAATCCGTAAATGAAAACCACCCACCAGGGGCCATCTTTGAATCCCTCTCCCAAGCAACAAGTATAGCAAACGAGTACTGCGCTCAAGCAATCGCAAACCCTGAAGCCCACCGCTACATCGCCGAAAACGCGTACATTAAGAACGACGCAGATGTTACAGAAGTCTTGAGGAAGGCAATGACAACACTGCCTGAAGGTAGTAAGAGTTTCACACTCTGGTTTTCTATGTTTCCGGGTTCAAGGCGTGAATTACCTGATATGGCTCTTTCAATGCAAAGTGACCATTACATGGCTCTTTACACTGTGTGGGAGAAAGAGGAAGATGATGTGAGGTGTACGGAATGGGTGAGAGATGTTATGAGGGAGGTTGAGAGAGAGAGTGTTGGTGCGTATCTTGGAGATAGCGATTTCCAGGTAAGGAGGACAATGTTTTGGGGGGAAGAGCAGGGGAGGAGGCTTCGGGAGGTGAGGAGGAAGTGGGATCCGCAAGGCAGGTTATGTGGGTATTTGGATCAGGGTGATAAGAGTGGAGTTGAGGGGTTAGAGAATGCGCATGAATGGCAGAAGTAGGATGGGATCTTGTGGGAGGGAACGGAAGGGACAGCATGCATGGCTTTTGTAATATATGCATGGTCTTAACGGGAATATAGGTTGGAAGTGAAGGTAGGATCGACAAGAAGGCTAATGACCTATGTGGTATTAGCGGCAGGTGACCTGCAGCCTTCAAGTAGATACATCCACATTCACCTTTCCTCCTCTACAACTTATTTGAATATAAACGATAAAAAAATTGTTTCGGAACGCAAAACTCACAAATAATGACCGATTCAACCCAGAGAAACATTTAATTCGTCACGTACTCCTTCCACAGAAAAATATATCAACCCTTCGCCTAGAGAACTCCCCCACACCCCACCTCCCGACCCCGCATTCTTACCCTCGCTTCTCCTCGCTTCACCCCTCTATCATGCTCAAACCCCCTTAACATGAGCATTAAATATCCTTTCACCAACTCATCAAGTTCCTAATCACCTGATAATGGCCTCCTTCGATTCCTCCCTTCAAGGCAAAGTCGCCATAATCAGCGCCTCGGACTCCGGAATCGGTGCCCAAATAGCCCGGGAGCTGTCCTCCCTCGGCGCACACATAGTAATCAACTATCCCTTCCCTCTCCAAGCGAGCCCAAGACCTAGCTACCTCTCTCTCAACACCAAGCATAGCAGTAGAAGCGGATCTTGCCACGACATCTGGACCTCAGAAATTGATCGACGCCGCCGTCGCCAAATATGGCAAAATTGACATCCTAGTCAACAACGCAGGAATCGCCGTGAACCTTCCTTTTGAAGAGCAGACTCTAGAGCATTGGGATTCCCTCTTAAACCTCAACTGCAGAGCAACATTCCTCCTCACCCAGGGTGTTCTTCCACATTTCTCGCCTAAGGATTCAAGGATTATAAATATCTGTAGTATAAGTGCGAGAGCAGCACCTGCTATGCAAACGATTTATGCGGGTACGAAGGGTATGGTGGATTCCATGACGAGGGTTTGGGCGAAGGAGTTGCCGCCGAAGTATGGGTGTACGGTTAACTGTATTAGTCCGGGGCCTACAGAAACGGAGGGTTTCAAGGCTGCTGGGGATGAGATGATGAAATTGCTTGCGCCGGTCATAGAGTCGACGCCATGTGGTGCTAGGTTAGGGTGAGTTTTCTGCTTTTTCTCAAATTGTCTTTCTTTCTCTTTAAGAAACGATCTTCATGGGATAGTGTGTTTTCATATTTGGCTTCGGCTGCGGAGAAGGAAGCAATATGTACAGTTATACTGACGACTTGGTAGGAGAACGGAAGAGGTGGCGTATGCGGTGGTTATGTTGGCGTTGCCAAAGGCGAGTTGGATAAATGGGGTGAATCTTGTGGCCAGTGGTGGTCATTTTATCATGTGAGGATCTGGAACTCAAAATACTGTCTGGTGGCCCCACATCGATTTTTGTAAACATGGTGACAGGAAAAGTCTGTGAAGTATAGATGGACTGAAGAAAGATTATTGTTTCTATCTAATTAGGAACCCAATAAACATTATTGAGACGAACAAACAGTTACATGGGAGAATGAACAACCCCCTATTCGATCCGCCTCGCGGCCGCAACGTCCGGAACACCTAGCCCTTCCACAACCTTCCCACTTACAACCTCATAAACCGGCAACTCGGCCAGCCTAGAAATGATATGATGCAATGTAGGCAATGCATCCACATCCAGACTATCAATCTTGAAACTTGGCTTGCTTGCCTTCCAAACCTTCGTAGGCTTCGGCGTAGGAAAGTCCTCCGCATAAGGCACGAAAACAGGATACTCTGCCTCCGCCTGCCCTTTGTTGTCTCTCCCAACTTTGGGAATATATCGGTACACCAAAATTCCATCATCGTCCTCACCGGAGATTTTCCCCGATTCAGTGAACTGATCAGCTTCAGTGAGGCCTTCCAAAACAAAATTTCCCCAAATAGCTCCTTGCCAACCAGTGTTGATGCGGTAGGAGGATGCACGGCGATAGACGTCAATCGAGGAGTACAATTTCGGCATCCCAAGTTCTTCGCGGCCGGAGACGATGGGATCGGTGAGGGATTCGAAGAGCAGGGGCATGTATGTCCCGCTTATAACGGTGCCATCTTTCTTGACGTATTCGACACCGTGAATGTACAGACCCAGATGGTTGTATCCCGAGTCGCCGAGCCATTCCATCGACCCTAATGTGGTTTGAGAGAATGAGGCATAAGCGACAGTTCCCGGAGATTTGAAACGGTAGGAGGAGCTGTTGTGCGGGAATAGGTTTTGCAGCATTGTACGTGATGTCTTGAATTTGATCGAAGCGGTTGTGAAGGTTGAATCTTCGGCTTGGCGGGGGTGTCCGAAGTGCGATTGTCGTGG
>Ga0302325_10033289_pt1 | contig 10561 bp, 10 predicted proteins | sample Palsa_T0_2_FD_201948 | JGI IMG/M metagenome (GOLD analysis project Ga0302325, IMG submission 201948) | Peat permafrost microbial communities from Stordalen Mire near Abisko, Sweden - Palsa_T0_2 | ecosystem: Environmental > Terrestrial > Soil > Palsa > Peat permafrost | place: Sweden: Abisko...
AGCTTGAAATCGACAAATTGCTTTAAATAATTTAAGTGTTTTTAAAGCACTTGAAGATCTTTTGCGCATTATAATGCTAAGCCGAGTAATCCTTTAAATAACTTCCTTCCTATTAATTAGCTAGATCCTTATCTTAGCAAAAGCCGATTATATATTCTCTATTATAAAAGACTTATCTTAAGCTCTTTTAAACATTAGCTAAAAGAAGCTTTTTGACATTAAAACTTGCCTTGCTTTATTGTTTATTAATTTGTCAAGTTTAAAAGAGTAATCGGTTAAGAGGGGTTAAAAAAGTCTAATATTAAGGGGTTGCAATTGCTAAGTTATATAAAGAGGGAAGATAAGCAAAATTATATTATATTAATTAGCCTAATCGACAAATGCTATATTTATATAACTTAAATGGCTATCGACAATTAAAAGGCGTTTCTAGGTTGCACATATAAGCTTAATGTAATGCTTAAAGACTTTTTAAAGCCACATAAGCCCGATTTTATTATTCGACTAGCTATTGCTTGAGACAGTAAAGTGTGCTTAAGAATTAGTAGTAACCTCGTCTACCCAAGTGCTTATTAAATCGCCCGAATCGCCCTTATATACTAATAGTAGTAGTATCTATTTTCTAATAGCTAATATATAAGCTAAATAACTAAGAAATTTGCAGCTCTTGTCTTGCTTTAACTTAATAACACGTCCCGACTTTAAAGCGTCTTTTGTTATAATCCTCTTTATTATATAGCTTAATCTTATCAAAAAGCCCTTTTTATTAAAGTTATATATATTCTCGGCAATAATATAATACTTTTTAATAATTATAGCAAGCTAAAAGTTAAGCCTTATATATTAGCGCAATTTTAAAGAAAATAACATATAATAATAGCAAAAAAGTAACTTATAACACTAAAAAAGAGTTAAAACATTAAAGCATACTCGGCGCTAGCGCATAAGTTGTCAATATTGCACAAATATAAGCTTTTTAGCCTAATGCTATAGTATTTCACAAATTGGCTTACCTAATTCTTTCTTATATAGTCTCCTCTAATTTCCTCTACTAAGTTTTTGACAATATGACTAGTTAGTAGCATTCCTCAGTCTGTTAAGTGATTAATTTGTGCAATTAAAACCTCTTCTTGCTTAATAGTAAGACATTAGTAAAAGAAAGAGTTAGCATCCTTTTTCGACTTTATAAGCCCCCGAATGCGCTTTAATAGCATTGTATAGTCGCATCCATACTTGGCAGCTGCATTAGCGTAATTTACAAACTCTCCTTGTCGGATTGCAGCAATTGCGGCCTTAATATGCTCTGATTTGGTAGATCTAGGAGCTATAGTAGTAGGGTGGTGATATTCGATAAAAGCGGGATTTGGTGCGGGGCGTGATTTGGTACGGGATATCGGTTACCTAAGGTTATCCCTTCGTCCGGTGAGACATGGTCCGCGCTAACGGGGGTCGCGCGTAGACATCAAGCATAAATATTATGTACTTTTGCATACAAATTCATTAGTAATCTACATTATTTGAATGAAATCGCGTCCAGCAGCCCCCCTCTATCCCTTCGTTCCGGTGAGACATAGTCCACGCCAGGCATCACAGCTAAGCGGTACGTACCTGCCTCACGATTTTAGTTATGATGCCTGGCGTGGGACCATGTCTCACCGGACAAAGGGATACAAATCGCGACTTTATAAAATGCGCACCCTCCCACAAAGCGTTTTGCCTTTTTTGCCTTGTTATCTTGCTGCTTGTCTAGGCTCACTTTGAAAAGGCTCGTAAGAAACGCTTGTGATTAATCCAAGTTTAAGGAGTATATCCTCAAGGGATTGAGCTTTTTGCCTTGTAGGCTGCGTTAGTGTGTTGGGAGTGGGGTCTTCCATTGGTAGACGCGTAATTAGGATACTATTGGACGCGATTTCATTCAAATAATGTAGATTACTAATGAATTTGTATGCAAAGGTACATAATATTTTTGCTTGATGTCTACGGAGTATGCGCGACCCCCCTGCTAGCGCGGACCATGTCTCACCGGACGAAGGGATAGCGAGCGCCGATATAAACTGTTAAATTGTGTCTGACAGCCTGAGGCAGCCAATCGACTCGTCACTTGTTTCATGCACGCCTCACTAGCAGTCCCTATATGTAGCCTGAATGCTCTCTGTAGTTGATTCTGTACAGTTGACAATATACTTGATTTGCCCTAATTAAGTTCTACGTACGATTCTTGGTTGCACTGATATCGTTGAGCTAGAGACGTTACTTCCAACCTAAACCTTGTGAGGCTCGGCTCAGCACCTCTCTTTCATCTCTTTCATCTGTCATCCTCAGATGGTCCAGGCCACCGCAAAACGTTTGCTTTATTCCCTGTGTTTCATTAGCTGTCCAATTCCTGCTTTCCCCACATATTTTGAATGGGAGACCGAGTCTACTGCGCCCTAGTCTTTGGTGAGCTTCGGGGTCGTGGAACTTCCAACGCGAAGGCACTCTACGGAATGCAATCCGTGCTAACTGCACAGCAGACGTGATTGCTAGCTGCACCCGGTAAGAATAGGATTTTCTCGCAACTCCGCAAGAACAGAAACCATCTCTTGGGACAGGAGCTGATGTTGTCCTTAGTTGTTAGCTGGACCCGATTGCTGGTGCAGATTTTGTCTGGCATATCGAGCGAGCATGCGTGCAACGAAACAACGAAACCCCCTTCCCATCATAGCATTCGAATCCTGAATAGCGACTGCTCTGTGGCAGGTAGGCCAATCCAGAGGCGTCTATGCCGAAGTTATGGACACCTCAATCCTCGACATCCCTCGCACTTCCTCCCCCGATGATCTACGCAACGCGCTCTTGCCATTTATTACACCCGTTATTCATGCGGAGGGGGCCTACACCACAAACGGTACCGCTAAGCGGGGTGAAGGCTCGACCCAGAAATTTGCGTGTCCGTTCTTCAAGCACGACCCGATCAAGTACGGGGCACAGGACAAACGACGCTGCGATTGCACTGGCTGGACGGATATTTCTCGACTCAAGTGTGTAATAATTTTTATTATCAAAATTCTAACCCAAAACCGTTGATTGAATAGGAGCATGATTCTAACCAAGTAAAAACCTCTAGGGAACACCTAACCCGATCACACATGCAAAAGACCTACTGCCCCAAATGCTACAGGGAATTCCCATCCGTGGACGGACTGTACAAGCACACTTCCTTCGGCCCCTGCGTCCCGCGGTCAGGCCGCCCACCTGATGGCATCACAAACGACGTATTTCGGAAGCTGCGGAGCCGGAAGAAGAACTCGCGGCTGCAAAACGACCACGAGAAATGGGTGGAGATCTACCGGACGCTGTTCCCCAACCGGCAACACGTACCGAGTCCCTGTACGTATCTTATCTGATTTCGTCACGAGTTGGGGTTGTTTTTGGTTATTCCTCGTCCTGTTTTGCTGATTTGGTTGATTTGAAGATCTCGAGAAGCCGCAAGGGAAGGTGCTCGTGCGGCTGGAAGACCACGAAGAGTACATGCGGACGGAGTTTCAGCGGCTCGTCGACTCGAGAGTCGAGATGAAGGAGGGGTGGAAGGGTAAAGGGGAGCTGAAGACGATCCTCGGTGAGTGTCTAGATGAGGCTCTGAAGGGGTACCGGAGGAAATCTGGGCTGGATTTCTACGGCGACGACGCGGATATGTGCTCGTACGATCGGACGTCCACGACGCAACTCCATGAGCCTTCACCTCCGACCTATGCGCATTACGCTGCGCATGGCATTGTGCCACAGGATGGGACGGCGGCGCGCCTCGTGTGCGAACGTTGTTTCTTGGAGAACGCAAATTGCATATGTAGAAGCTCTGTCTGCGATGGGAAGAATATATCTCTGTCGACGGAAAGCTCAACTGACAGTATAACGTACATGAGCGACTATTTGTCGCCCTCGACCACATGGGGGAATGAGGAGTTTACGTTCGATGCAGAAAATGCGCCAATATAAAATTCCATACGTTACCGTTAATCTGATTGTACACCACGAAATTGGAACCTTTTCTGAACCGCGCCATTACTAAACACCAGAAGTCCAAGATAACCCCATTATGTATCATCATCCGTTTGAGTCGTAACCTCGGAGTCGCATCCTGCGTCCAATTGGTTCAACAAATCCCCGGAACGCCTTGCAATAGCCCCCTCGCCCGACCTCGCGTCTAACCCTTCAAGAAATCCCCGTCCCACCTTGCACACTCAAAAAAGTAACCAGCACAGCACAATACCTTTCGCAAGTCAGCAAGTCCCCGCTCCATCCATTGATTGATATATTTAAAAGAAAGAAAGAAAGAAAGAAAACAGTCAACTTACGCGCAAGAGGCTAAAAACACCGCTTTAGCATTCGCGCCTACAAACAGCGACAGCAATAGCGCAAACGCGACCACAAAGATTAGCACTAGCGTCGTGGCCACCTTCCTCTCCATCGGAACGACCGCGAGTAGGAAGACGGGGAGCAGCAGGATGATGACGGAGATCAGGACCGCGATCAGCTTTGCAAGGAGGAGGATACGGGCTTTGGAGAAGAGGAAGATATCTTCGTTCGGTTGGGAGAGGTTTTTGCGTCTGCGTCGGAGGTGGAGGCAGGACTAAGGGGGGGTGTTAGGAGAAAGGGTTTTATGTATGGAGAGGAGTGGTGGGAGGGGGATTTTTTTCGAGTACCCATATTGGCGAGGATGGCCAGCGGCTACAATATTTCTCGACGTAGTGATCGAATCCGTCGACGTTGCGTGTCACATCGGAGGAATACACCATGTCGTCTGGGTGGTTAACAAAGTCGTAGTGCCCGATGTCAAGTGCCTTGGTGCCAAAGAACCAATCGAAGACATGGAAATAGCTGTGTCTCGGCGGGCGCTCAAAGGCACGGAGCGTCTGGTCCTTGGTGAGAAGCTCGTCTGGGTTGATTAGCATATTCCATGTGAGCTCGAATTTGAATTTGAATTTGAATTTGAATTCGGAGACAAGAAATTCGGGCGTTGACATACCGTACTCGGTGACCTTCTGTTTCAGCTCTTCAAGCAGCTCTTTTTGATCCGGGTTCCACGAGGGATCCCACGAGCACCGCTTCAGACGGTAGCATTTGCCCGTCTGCCTGTCTTGTTGGTCGAGGATGTCTAGCTTCCTCTCGAGGACGGTGATCTCGGCCTGCAGCTGCAACAGCAGACGGCAGTGGACCCTGCCGAAGCGTCGGAACATCGTGAAGTTGTTTGTGTTGTTGAGGAACGCGGCGGCGCGTGGGAAGCCAGAGGGAAAACATTGGGCTGAGAAATGTTGGTATTATGAGGAGGGAAAGTGCAAACTCGGAAGAGGGGTGTTTACGGTCGTCTGGAATAATTCGGTGGTAGCCTTTGCATCCTTTTATGCACTGTGTATCTGTACAACCACTGATGGTCGTCTGGCGCGACGAAGTGCTCAAGCGGTTCTCTAGTTTTATTGATATACTGCCTGCGAGAATTTAGTTCTTGTCGAAACCGAACTGCAAGTGTGTCCACATACCTTTCTCCCTATGATTCTTCTCGAGTAACTAATGCGTTAGAAACTTGTCTTCAAGCCTCGATCCGGGGAACTCGCAACTCACCCCCACATCTGCCACGCTTCCTCCTTCAACAAGTGTTTCGGCCCCGGAGGACGCAGTCGCTCTCGTTCGTATTCTTCGAACCAATTCTCCGTGGCCGCGTTCAGCAGAGTCCAAGTCTGCCGCGAAGGCTGGGGACTTGGGTTGGACCGAGCGCAAGGCTACGGGTGGGGGTGGGACAAGCGCTTCGATCGCGATCTTATCTGGGGCAGCCGCTGTCGCCATCTTAAGTCGTAATTCCGGGACGGATGAAACCCCCCAAGCGCAAGGCTGCGGCGGTAGGCATGATGGAAGAAAGAAGATTCGGAGAAGACGGGGAGGGAAGTGCTTTTACGGCTGGGTTGGATGGCAGAGCAAAGTAGGCAGATTGAAGGATGCCTTTCCTCTTGCTGCGTGCAGAAGTTGGGCGGTGGCAGATTGAAGTCTGGTGAGGTCCAATGGTTGGGTTGGGCGTCTGTATCTCCAGGGATTGAGGAGAAAGCGGTGGGCAGATAATACCCTGAATGGAGCCCTTTGATCCGGGGGCCGTGTTTCTGTCAATTGCAACTTCAAAAATTAACGAGGCTGCCAAAACGCCGCTCGAGCTGAATACTAGGCTTATCAATTAATGTAAACGGACCATAGAAGTTCTGTGAACTGGCCGAGAAAGGCGACACCACGAGCAAAGTAACAAGAGCAGTTCCTGGGAGAGACTTGAGGCAGTTGGGTTGAAGCAAAAGACGTCACAGTGCACTCAATCGTCGTGGAGAATCGACATTAATCTAGTGGAGAAGTACAGGCACCTCCTTCCTCGGGATTCCCTTCGATGAGACAAGTCCCAATTGACGGCCACATGCCAGACGACAGCCATGCTTTTGTCCGAACGCAATACCATCCTCCGTCCACCCCCTTCCATCTCGAAGTAACGGACGGACCTGACTGTATTTCCCAAGAAGCCAAAGCCTGCTACCGAAAGCCTGCCACCGAAAGCCTGCCACCGAAAGCCTGCCACCAAAAGCCTGCCATCTGCCACCACAACCAAAGAAAAGTGACGCATCCCATCGACCAGACCATTACAAACGATATCCCAAGAACCAAAACCATGCCCGCGCCATTTGTCCATCCAGAAGCCTTTTGATCAACATGCAGCCACAGAGTCGACAAGCAACTGCCAATTCCAGCAGCATTGAATAGCTAGTGGCCGTACCAATACTGAGCAGTTTCGACCGGTGACTGCGATCCGGTCCGCGGAGGCGTAGAACAGTTGCTTTCCTAACTCCTGTCAGCATCTCCAGACTCCCAAGGCAGGCGTCGGGGAAGGTGGCAGACAGGTTTGTGGGCAAAAGTGCCCGTAGCACCATGGCTGCCAGTCTTGCCACTGCCAGCAGCAGAACCACCGCCCACCGCGCCGAACTGGTTCCTGAGAGGTTGAGATCAGCCATGCAGCCGGTAGAGGGGAAGCAACCCGAATCCCATGTGTACCCTTGAACAGCATTCGTTGCTGCAGCTTGTCCGTTGGTGCCACCGGCAACAACAAGGTACCACCCATTCGGCCCATAATACCGTCCATTTGGAAGCGCAGCTCCTCCTCCGCCCGTTGCACCGTAGTTCTGATTGTTCTGCATCGCGAGTAGTGGTGGAGGGGAAAGGTGGAGGGAAAGAACGGTGGAATCACACGCTGTCAGTGGGAGGAACTGATGGAGGCAAAATGGGATTTGAATTTTGACTATTGACAGGAAAACGCCCATTGCGAACATTATCGCTGGCGGCGAAAAGCGGGCTAACGAGCATCAGGGGTTGGGTTGAGAAAATCCCACATTACTCGTAATCTGTGATGTTGGGAGCTGGGCGGTGACCTACTCCGCTCTGCCCATCCCGAAACCCAAGAGCTCGACGCAGGGACCGACGGACAGACAGACTGCCTAGCCAGATGCCCCTGAATGAATGGGAGCTTGCCGTCTGCGCAGTGCATCCAAGAACTGCGTCCCGGCGCGGCGATGGTGCGGGGTCGGCGACCATGATTCCGCTGCTGAGTTATGACCAGGTCAGATATCTGGAATCGTAGCTGGGCGGTACTGAAACGGCCCAGAACAATTTACGCTGACGATTCGGATCGTAATGTCGAGCTGCGGTTCGCCTGGTAGAGCTTCCAGCTCAACGCGAGCCAGTCAAAAGCCAGCACGCGGGGTGAGAGTCGGGGGGGGGGGGGTGGAGGCGCACAGTGACGCATTGTCGAGGGGCGCACAGGCGAGCTTCGAAGGAGTGTGTGGGAAGGCTGCGAGCTTGGGAGGCCCTCACATTCCATACTGGCGGAAATTCAGCGAACCATCACATACAAAATACAAAAATACAAGATAAAAACAAAGGGAGATCAAGGGATATAAGGAGGGAGCGAGAGGGAAAGCCGAGGCAGAGTTCCCAGCAGAATCACAAATCTCCCAAAACGCTGGTTTCCCAGCAAAAAAAAAAAAGTCGAAAGAAGCCGAGGTCCCTAGAGCCAACGATTAGCATGAATTGGGTTCGAGCCTGTGGCCGCTTCCTGGTGTTTGCTGCCTGGAAGCCTTAGTCTTCGTCAGGCTAGACTTGGGACAGGAAACAGCTTACTGTTTCATCCAGGGATTGGGGCGGGGTGGAGCGGAGCGGGGCAGAGCGGGCGGCCGCTTCCGCCGATGGCCAAGAAAATCCTGCTCCGGAATACAGAATCTGTCGGATAGAGCAAAAGTAGAGCGTGCTCGAGCAATGATAGAGAGTAAAGATCCTCGAATAGGTTCTCTTTGGTGAAATTGTTTATAGTGAAGAGTGACGCGCTGGATTTTGTATATTTATTCCGCTCACTTGAGGCAGCTCATCGCAGCACGCGATGCGATGTGGTGCTCTGATTGGCTTCTGGGCGCCTCAAGCATGCCGGCCCACATGGACGGACGTCCGACTACCCGTTCGTACCATAGGTGGTTCGAGAAAGCAACCTGGCCAAGAAAGCAACTTGGTCACCAGCAAAATTGGTGTCCCTCGCTAAACTCCATGCACGAACGAACCAGCTAGCTGGAAGTCCATACAAATTTACTATATAAAATACTTGGCCAGGTTGCTTTCTCGAACCACCTATGGTAATAAGTGGAAGGTACGAACGGGTAGATACAATGCGGTGTTTGTGAGGACTTCGAAACGAAGATTGTTTTTCGGCATTCGTTACATGTTTTGTAGCCTTAGGCAAGGACCACCACTACGCTACGCTACACTAGCTAACCTAGCGCACGGAGCTGCCCGTCCAGGGCTTCTTCCCTCCTTGAAATTATATTAATACAAAAGGCATAAACTATCGGATCTCGTCCAGAGTCCCTTGTATCCCGTACGCCGTTCTTCAATAGTACATTTCGCGGGAGCTGCTGTTGCTTTTTTCCTGGGACGATGGCCTGTCCGCACTCTGAAATGGATTCTACAATGGGCGAGCGGTTGCCGGCATGCACTCGAACATCACGCATACGATTGCTGTACAGCACTCACGTACAGAGTTATGCGTGCAAACAGAATCTACAATTCTGTGGAATGGCAGGCGAGGATACATGCCTGAGTTGCATGGTACTGTACCCGGCAGCAGCCAGTATTCTCTTTTGTCGAGCGTCGCAGTTCTTATCTCTTATCGCCGTTGTTGGGCCAACCGCGCTGCGACGGCCCCCGCGTTCCAAGAAAGTAGGAACATCAAAAAGTCTAACATTTCCAGCACGCAATTCATCAGGACGCTCCTTCTGTAAAATTAGGAGAAACTTGAACATTCTTGTAGTTTAAGAGATTGTTTCTAAATAATCTAGAAAGGATTCGAATAATTTACTACTAACGTCCCTCCCTACGTGGCGAGAAACCCACCGTGCCGAGAAAATTAAGGGCTACCTTGACTTTAAATATCTTAAAATCCGTGCACACGTCGAACTATCCTATATTATTATCTGAGCCATATACTGTGGCTACTCCTGAACACTCTGGATCTCTCTCACCAGAAAATTATGTTCGCGTTGTCGCCCTTGCGCCTAATCTGCGGGCAGCCTCCTTTCATGACGCAAGAGAGTTCTTTGACCATAGCTCTACCATTAAGCTTTTATCACTTCTGATATTTATAAACGAGTCTCATTCGATCTTAAAAGCCTTACTACCAAGTTGGAAATCGTCATCAGCTTTGTGGCTGCTGTAGACCGCAAATTCATGTACCTCGAATCGACCCCGCGCTCTCCCCGCATTTCATGACGGACGCAATAAATGGCAGCCTAAGATTTAAGGCAGATAATTCGAACACAGCAGAATTAGAAGCTCGGGCACCAAATGGATGATCGAAGGTAGATTATGGATCCTAGATTTCTGTTTCTGCCATCCATCTTCCAGTTCCTTCAGCTTCCCCCCCAGAAAAACAAATCATGCCCAATTGAGAGTGAGTTCGAATATCCTATGCCAACTATGACCTCCAGAATTCCTGCGGTAAGCCTGGGCGATTGGCCGGTCTTGCGCGCTCATAGTGACACACGAAACCTAAAGAGTACGAACAACTCAATACGCATTGTAACGAGCCTTAAATCTCAAAAGAACGTTCTCAAGGCTCGGCTCTACAGTTCCAAACTCCTCGATCTGCATTGAACGAATCTTACTTAAATGTAAAGAATTGAGCCTGATGCCGCCCCGTTTCTGGAAATGCGATAGCTTCTCCATCCATGAGACCGTGGATATATGCCTCGCCAAGGACTTGGAAATAGCCACCCTGAGGTCGAACAACGATTGGGGTACTGCAACCAAAGAGGATTGCAATTTTGTCTCCCGGCTGGACCTGGTTTTGGTCATTATCATACATATTATCCGGTCCCCAGCCTATGTATCCATTCATGGTTGTTATGAATCTTCTCCCCTGACCAGTGCGGTTGTTGCAGCTATATGCTTCTGTGTGGTCGTACTCATTGGCATCCTGCGGGATCATCTCAGAAAAATATTCATCCAGGCGTTTGCC
>Ga0302325_10033293_pt1 | contig 10560 bp, 11 predicted proteins | sample Palsa_T0_2_FD_201948 | JGI IMG/M metagenome (GOLD analysis project Ga0302325, IMG submission 201948) | Peat permafrost microbial communities from Stordalen Mire near Abisko, Sweden - Palsa_T0_2 | ecosystem: Environmental > Terrestrial > Soil > Palsa > Peat permafrost | place: Sweden: Abisko...
TCCGTGGCCGCCGGCATGAGCAGCCGCTGCGCTAGGTGCAGGACAGCGCTGGTCAGTTCCGGGATGACCGGCGCGGCACGGGCGACGATCTGGCCCGCGGGCGTGAGGATCACCTCGGACCTGCGATCGCGCATCGCGTCGGCGATCTGCCGTGCGGCCCGTTCTGCGTCCATGGACACCAGCGGCAGGCTCGCCCCGAGCAAGAACCAGGTGAACTCCTCGCTGCGGTGGCCGGTGAACTGTGCCTGCAGGTGCGAGCCGGTGCGCATCAGGCCCGGAACGACAGTGGTCACCGTGATCGGGCCCGATCCCAGCTCGGCCCGCAGCTCTTCGGAGAAGGCAGTGGCCCCGAATTTGGCGGCGCTGTACGGAAGCAGGTGCGGGACGCTGACCTTGCCGCCGATCGAGGTGACGTTGACGATCCGCCCGTGGGCCTGCTGCCGCATCACCGGGAGAGCCGCGAGAGTGAGGCGGACCGGCGCGAACGCCATGGTGCGCCAGGCCACCACCCCGTAATCGGCCTCGCCCGTGCTCTGTGACGGCCCGACCTGAATCAGGCCCGCGTTATTGACCAGCACGTCGATCCGCCCGTAGCGAGCGACGCGGTGTCGACGAGCAATCCTGGTGCCTCATCGGCCGTGACTTCGCACGCGACCGCCGTGACGTCCGCTCCGGCTGAGCGCAGCTCGTCGGCGGCCCGGTCGAGCTCTGCCTGGCCGCGGGCGCGGCAGCCTTCACGGCTCTGCTCGCGCGCGAGCAGAAAACCGAGCCCGCGCGATGCGCCGGTGACGATGGCCACCTCGCCGGCGATAGGGTCATGCGGCGGCTTACGCGTCCTGGCCAGAGCTTGACCCCGGCCGCGGCGGCCAGCAGCACTGTGCTGCGGATGCGCACGTCCGGCCTCAGCGCTGACGGGCGCGCTTGGCTGCCGCCCGCTCGGTCTTCGCGCCTGCGGTGGCCAGCGACCCGTCGGCCTTTTCCAGGTGCGCCCGGATGAACCAGTGGAATTGCTCCAGCTGACCGGAGTGGGCGATCAGCATGTCCTGGGTAACCGGGTCAAGTTCCTCGGTGTCCTCGATCGCCGTGCGCTGCGCCTCGATGATCCCGGCATAGACGACGTCGAGCGCGGCCAGGTGGGCGAGCGCATCCGCCCGCCCGATGCTGTAGTCATCCCAGCTCCGCTGGGCCACCAGCGCTCCCGGGACGCCGGACGGTGAGCCGCCCAGTGTGGCGATGCGCTCGGCGGTGGCGTCGGCCATGACCCGCACGGCATCCACCTGCGGGTCAAGCATCGTATGGACTGCGATGAAGTGGGGCCCGACGACGTTCCAGTGCACGTGCTTCAGGGTGAGCGCGAGGTCGTTAAGCGCGTTGAGCCTGTCCTGCAGCAGCGCGATCGTCTTGTCTGCACTGCCGCTTTTCATTCCCGGCACCGTGTATGTCACTATCGGAATCACCTTCCTGGTTGGCCCGGCGCTGATCAGCCCCGTCAAAGCTGACCTGGGCTGCTGCCCTGCCAGCGTCATCTACCTGCGACCGGCCGCTTTACTCATCGCCGGGCCGGGCCATGCCGCGTCCGGACTAGTTATTCGCTGTGCGGGGCGGGCCGCCCCGGAACCGATCTGCGCTAAGCACGTGGCCGAGCGAGCACTCAGAGGCGGGAACGCGCCTAGCCGTCCTGGCCGTACATATGTGCCGAGCTGACACTTGATGGCCTCGTCAGTCGTCCTGTTCCGTTTCCTTGTCGTGCAGGCGGGCAGCAGGAATCTCATGGATCCTGTCTCCCGCCTTGAGAACGCGCAGTCGCTTGACCGGCTTACCGGGCCGTTGCAGCGTGCCGTCCGGCTCGTGCCCGGCCCGCTCCGTGACGTGCTGCACGGCGTCCGGCTGGGCCATCCGCTTCATCCTGTGCTCGTGCAGGTGCCGCTCGGAACGTGGTTGTCTGCTGCGCTTATCGGGATGAGTCCGGGTGGGGAGCGCGCTGCCCGCAGGCTGACGATCGTCGGTCTGGCAGCAACCGGCCCAGCTGCCCTGACCGGGGCGACGGACTGGGCCGAGCAGCATGAGCAGCACCTGCGGGTCGGCATGGTGCACGCGGCTGCGAACTGGGCGGCGGCGGGCTTGTTCGCGGCGTCCCTCGGCTGTCGCGGCCACCGCGCGGGTCAGGCGATGCGCCTGGCCGGCCTGACCGTAGCGAGCGCAGGCGGACTGCTCGGCGGTCATTTGTCGTTCCGGCTGGCGGGCGGTGCCAACCATGCTGAAGCGGTCCCGCATCTGGTGGAGCCTGGCTGGCACTACCTGATGCCCGAGCACGAGCTCCCTGACGCCACACCGGTGCGCCGGATGCTCGGCGACGTGCCGGTCGTCGCTATCCGCCACGACGGTGAGGTTCACGTCCTCAGCGACCAGTGCAGCCACCTTGCGGGATCGCTTTCGGAAGGCCAGCTGACGGGAGGCACGATTACGTGCCCGTGGCATCACAGCAGATTCTGCCTGGCTGACGGATCCGTCGACAGGGGCCCGGCGACGGCACCACAGCCGCGGTTCTCCGTCCGGACGGTCGGCGGCGCCATACAGGTTATGCTGCCCGGCGCCGGGTAGGCCGCCTAGCGCCCGTTCGAAAGCACGACCAGCGGTCCGACAGCGGGCGGCGCGCCGACTTGAAAGCTGCTGGGCTGGCTATTCGACTAGCAGGGCTTTAATCCGAGTGTCGGTAAGACACGCTTGCCGAACGGTTGGCGAGCGCGGTCCGCTCAGCATGTGTTGATCGCGAGATGGCTGGCGTGCAGGTGCTCCGGGCTGAGTGCTCCTTCGCCGGACCGCCGGGTGGCCCACACCATGTCGCGCAGGTCCTTGGGCACTAGGTACCAGTGATCGCGGCACATCAAGCGTGACGGATCGATCCGCTCGCGGCACCCGGACACCGGACAACGGCCGGATCGCAGCGCCGTGGGCCTCCGGCCTGGTCCTCGTCCGCGGCCAGCCGTTAACTCCCGCGCCGCTCGTCGTTCGGCTAGCTAGCTGGCTGGTCGTCACAAGATCTCCCTTGCGCAGCAATCTGATGACGGCAACGGTACGGCGGGATTCTGACAGTTTCCTGTGGTGTGACCCAGTCCCGGTTAAATAGCCATGGGCTCCGGTCAGGTCCTGCGAGACGCCCCCATCTAGGCGAAGGTCCCGAACCCGCCAGGCCACTTTGCCGCTGGCCGAGACCAGGCACCGCCGTAAGCCGAGGCGTCCCGGAGTTTCCGGAGGCCGCACGACCGCACGACGCGCTCGCCAAGAATCCCGCCGGCATCGCTTGCTGTGCCGGATCAAGAGGCGGCAGCAACGTCAAGCTCCGACCTTCGGTCGGCTGCGCGTGAAACCCCGCAAGCACTTCCAGCGTCCCGGCCACTGAACTCGCCCGAGCTTGTCCTCTACGGTGGCTGTGTGAGTGATGTTTGCATGCAGGACGCCATTGGCATCGCGGGGATGCTGCGGCGCCGGGAGGTGTCTGCACGCGAGGTCGTGTCCGCGCACATCGCTCGGATTGAGGCGTTCGATCCAGTCATCAACGCGATCGTCACCCGGACTTTCGACGCGGCCCCGGACCGCGCTGCGGCCGCCGACGACGAGATGGCCAGCGGCCGGGCGGTTGGCCTGCTGCACGGCCTGCCAGTGGCCCACAAGGACCTGGCTGATACTGCCGGAGTCCGGACGACGTACGGGTCGCCGCTGTTCGCGAAGAACGTGCCGCAGCGCGATGCGCTGGTCGTGCAGCGGATGGCGCAGGCCGGCGCGCGCCTCGATAAGCGCCAGCGCCGAGCTCACCCCCCTGAATCGTGCTCGGCGTGCCGCCGGCTGCCAGCTCTTCTGCGGCGCCGCTGGCCGGGAAGTAGTTCCGCTAGCGGAGCGTGATCGTGCTATGGCCGGGTTGCCGGGCCGCCCCGGCTTGCCGAGTCGAAGTCCCCGGTGCCGTCTGGCACGGCCTTGCCCGGCGCCGGATACGCCTGCGACCCGCCCGCCGGGACGTTTTCGGGGTGGCCCTCCCCGGTCGACATCTGCTTGATCTTGACATAACGGGCGATGTCTTGCCGCTGGCCGGCGATGAGCAGCGCCACGGCGGCCGCGAGTGCGAACGGCAGTACTTTGCGGATCATCATTTCTCTCCCGGAAGCCGCCTGCCCGGCTGGCACTGCTGACGACTGCGATGCTCTACCCGCACCGCGCGGAACCATGCGGATCTCCTGCGCGGTGCGGACATCCGGCCGGACGAGCAGCCGTCTGGCCGCAGGTTCTGCGGCCGGCGAGGCGGCAGCCGGGCGCGCCGCAACCAGCGCCGGGCAGCATCTGCCACGGTCCCAGGCGTCGTTGAGAATGCCCGGGGAGAAGGCGCTGCGGATGTCCGGAACCAGATCCGGCCCGGGTCGGCCGGGCACCGCTAGCCCGCCGCCTGTTTCGCGCCGGCCTGCCGCTCGAAGACGCTGACCGCCTCCTCCACCGACAGCCCCTTCGTCTCGGGCAGCCACCGGTAGACGAACGCCATGGCCAGTACCGCGATCACAGCGAAGCACACCATCACCCAGCCCAGCCCGATCGCTTTATGCCAGGCGGGGAACACCTCGATGAGCGCAAAGTTGGCGATCCAGTCGACGCTCGCGCCGATGGCGGCCGCCCGGCCTCGCACCGCAGTGGGGAAGACCTCGCCCTGGATCAGCCAGCCGGTGCCACCGACGCCGATAGCGAATGAGGTGATGAAGAACGAGAAGCCGACCATCACCAGCACGGTCTTCGGCACACCGGTCAGGAATCCCACTCCTGCAGCAGCGACGAGTATGAACACTGCCATGCCCGCGTAGCCCCACAGGGCCAGCGGGCGGCGGCCTACCTTGTCGATCCAGCGGAAGGCGAAGTAGGTCGCGATCACGTTGACGGCGCCCAGGATCGCGGTCACCTCAACGCCGGCCGTAGCCGTGCTGACGGCAGTCGATGTCCCGCCGCCGAAATAGCTGCCCAGTAGCGTCGGGCCGTAGTAGAACGGGACGTTGATCCCGGAGATCTGCTGGAAGATGAAAAAGACGCAGACGACGATCAGTGCTCGCCTGACACCGGCGGTCCACGCGGTTTTCCGCCGCCGGACCTGCTCGACCTGGGCGAGCTCGTCTGCCGCCTGCTTGACCTCCTCTTCACTCACGTCCATGCCTAGCTGGCCGAATGCCTTCGCCGTGTCGGCGTAGCGCCCGTGGAGCATCAGCCACCGCGGGGATTCCGGCATCCGGGCCCGCAGCGCGACGGCTACGAGCGCGGGAATCGCCCCGAGGCCGAGAATGAGCCGCCAGTCCAGGCCGCCCGCCGAGCCCGGCGCGACTTTGAGGATGAGCAGGGCGATCAGGTAGGAGACGAGGATCCCGACGGTGATCATCCACTGCTGGATGATGCTGAGCTGGCCGCGCCGGCTGCGGGGCGCGAACTCGGCGATATAGGAGGTGGCGATCGCGGAGTCCGCTCCGATCGCCAGCCCGATGAGCGTCCGGGACCCGAGCAGCATGGGGGCATTGATGGTGACCGCTGACAGGATCGCGCCTACTGCGTAGATCGCAGCGTCACCGACGAGCAGTGACTTGCGTCCGAACCGGTCTGTCAGGGGACCGGCTATCAGCGCGCCCGCTGCGGCGCCGAGCGATGCCCCGGCTACCAGGTAGCCGGTAGCGAAGCTGGACAAATGGTAGGGAATAAAGCCCAGGGCCGACCCGATATTGGACGTGTCGTATCCGAACAGGAAGCCGCCGATGCAGGCCAGTACAGCCAGGTACCAGTAAAAGCCTGTGGGGATACGCGAGTCCAGCTCCTCAAGGACGCTCCGTCCGGATGACTGCGCTTCCCTGGCTTCCGATACCACCTGACGCCTCCTCGCGGCCGACTCAGCACCGCGGGTGAGCTGGGCTGTGCACAGCCGCCACTAAACGACGACAGAATTCCTGGCGAACGGGCAGCTCACTCGCGCCGATACAGGTCTAAGCGTAAGCAGTCGCGCCGCCACGATCCAGGGCGCGGGAGCGCCCCGGCTGTAGTTGACTCGGGGGCTGGGTGGTTCAGGCGGCGGTTGCGGCCTTGTTGATTGTCTCGTACTCGATGGGCGTGAGGCGACCGAGGCGTCGTTGCCGGCGTCTGCAGTGTTTGGTGCTTTCGATCCAGGTGGCGATCGCGAGCCGGAGTTCCTGGCGGGTGGCCCAGCGGTGCCGGTCCAGGACGTTCTTCTGCAGCAGGGAGAAGAACGATTCCATGGCGGCATTGTCGGCACAGGCCCTGACTCTGCCCATGGATCCGGTCAGGCCGTTGCGGCGCGTGCGCGGTGACGGACGCGGCGGACCGGAACTGGCTGCCCGGTCCGGTTGGCCGCGCGCGATCGCCGTGGCAGCCCGGCCGGCGCGACCGGCGCGACAGTCAGCGGAACACCGGCATCGAGCTTCCTGCTGGGGCCCGGGCGGGATCGGGTCAGCCACCGCAGGGGGGCGTCCGGCGCTGACGGTGGTGCTGGCCGCCGGACAAGTGTCGTGCCTGCACGCGTGCCCCGCGCGTGATTGTGCACGGACAATAACGGCTATGCCACCTCCGCATGCCGTTCGAATGGATCTCACCGACCGTGACTGCCGCCGTGTTCTGGTCGCGGGCTGTACGCGACCGGAGCTGGCGGGCAGCGCTCGCGTTCGGGCTGACCTACGGCCTGCTCCGCGCGGTGGCCAGGGCGGCAGGACCGCGCCCGTAGTGCAGCCCCCTGGATGCCAGGACGCCCGCCGGCTCGTTACGGCCCGTGGTGCGGTGTCCGGGCCGGTGGTATCGGCGGCTGGTCCTGCACTGCCGCGCCGCCTGCCTGACTCGGCGATGCGGGGCGCCCCCATTCATCCTCAACATCACCTCTGGAAAGCGGGACAATCATGCGCCTACCACGAAGAGCCCTGATAATCGTCGGATCTGCGGCAGTTCTGCTGGCCGGCGGGACCGCAGCGGGCGCGGCAATCGCCGCCAGCCCGATCGACAGTTCCGGCGCCATCCACGGCTGCTACACCACGCGATCGCTGAACGGCTCCCACGTGTTCGTGCTCCAGGACTCCGAGACCAGTTGCCCGCGGGGCACCACCGCCATCTCCTGGAACCAGCAGGGCCCGGCAGGCCAGAACGGCAGCAACGGGGCCAACGGCCAGAGCGTCGCGAGTACGGAACTGGCCAGCGGTGATCCCGACTGCGCCAGCGGAGGCGCAAGCTTCACCTCCGTCAGCGGCACCACCTACGCCTGCAACGGCACGCCGGGCACCATCGGTCAGCAAGGCCCGGCAGGACCCTCGACGGCGGGGGCGGCGGGACTGTCCGCCGAGGTAATCAGCGCTACCGCGACCGGCTCCGCCGTGGTGACGTGCCCGGCAAGTCACCCCTACGCCCTCGGCGGCGGTGCGCAGCCCGGCGCAGGTGACTCCCTGACCGGTAGCTGGCCGCTGGCCAACGGCAACGATCAGCCGGTCGGCTGGCAGGCAGCCTCCAGCGCCGACGGCCAGGTCCTCGTCTACGCCGTCTGCTCCCAGTAGCCGCCAGCGCCGTTACGCCGGCGTCCGCCATCTACGTAACCAGCAGCGCCGGCGGTCGCCCGGTCGGCGCGCCGGGCGTAGCTGAAAGCGAAGGCAGCTGCGGAAATCCAGAGGACACTATGAACCGAGATACCTCACTCCAGGACTCGCTGCCCCATGCATCGCTGATGCAGCACCGGGCAGCACTCACTGGCCCGGTGCCGGTCCCAGTCAAAGGGTTCGACTACGGCGAAGGGCTGCACGATGGTAATGCCTGAGCGTTCGGCGCGGCGAGTCGGCGCCTCAGCCGGCGTCGTGTTCACCTTGCTGTATTCGGTCGGGAGCGGATTACTCGTGGGTCCGATCAACCAGAGCGACAGCCTGGCCACAGCGGCAAGAAAGTTCAACGAGCAGACCCACAGCTACAACGTTGCCGCCACGCTGCTGATCATCGGCGTGCCCTTCTCATTGTTGTTTGCCGCGTCGCTGCGCGCCGTATTAGATCGGGCCGAGGGCGGGGAGCGGCAGCTGTCATCGCTGATACTCGCCGGCGCAGCCGCCAGCGGCGCCGTACTGCTCGCGGGCGCCGCGTTAATGGGTGGCACGGCCTACCTCGCTCATTACAGACCAGTTGACGGTGCCACCGCTGCCTTCGCCCACTCCGCGTGCGAGGCGTGTGTGTACTACTCCGTGGTGTTCCTGGGCGTTGCAGCGCTGGTAACCGGGTGGATCACCATCCAGCACGCTGCCTTTCCGCGCTGGTTCGGCTGGCTGGCCGCGGTACTCGGAACGGCCATGATCGTCGGAAGTGCCGGCTTCCCGCTGATACGGCCTCTGGCGCTGCTCGCCAACATCGCCACCGTCCTGTTCATCCTGAGTACCTCCGTCGTCATCTGGACTAGCAGCCCAGCACGCGAACCCACCCCGCTACCGGAACAGATCGCCAACCTGCCATAGCGTCACCCCCTCGCGTCCACCGCCACCCGTGCGACAACGCGGGATCCGTCACATTCGTGCTCCGGCGCCGCCGACAAGTGCCCCGCTCATGCGACCACCCCACGGATTAACGCGAGCCGCGCGGACTTGCTCAGGCATGCGTGCCAGGGCGCGCTGCGCGGGCGCCATGGCGAGCTGTTTGCTCATCGCCAGACAGGGCGGCAGGAAGGCTTTGCAGCAGCGGCCCGCTCCGATCATGTTCCACGCCATCTTCAAGTGCCAGGCACGCGCAACCTTCGAACTCGTCAACCAGCACGATTACGACAGCATCCTGGCCGGCGCCACTCCGAACATCCGCCACAGGCTCAGCGGAGAGCATGCCCTAGGCGGGGAACGCAACGACATCAAGCATGTGGAACTCTGGTTCGAACGCCTCCACCGCCTCATCCCGGAACTTACCCGGGACTGTAATTTCTTCGGTGTAACTCCTGACATATGAGGAGACACCCGTGACTGATGTGACAACGGACCAGGACGTGGCGGAGCTGTCGGCTGCCGACCGGCAGCTGCTGCGGGAGCTGACCGAGCGGGCCCGCGCCGGCGGGCTGAAGCTGACCGGCGCCGGCGGCCTGCTGGGCGAGCTGACCAAGATGGTGGTCGAGGGCGCGCTGGAAGGCGAGCTCGATGACCACCTCGGCTATGAGAAGCATGACCCGGCCGGCCGCGACGGCGGGAACTCCCGCAACGGCCACCGCGCCAAGACGGTGCTGACCGATACCGGGCCGGTGGAGATCAGCGTGCCGCGGGACCGTGAGTCCAGCTTCGAGCCGAAAATCATCGCCAAGAGGCAGCGGCGGCTGACCGGCGTCGACGACCTGGTGATCTCGCTGTCGGCGAAGGGTCTGACGCACGGGGAGATCGCCGCGCACCTGGCCGAGGTCTACGGCGCCGAGGTGTCCAAGCAGACCATCACCACGATCACCGACAAGGTGATGGAGGGCATGGCGGACTGGCAGTCCCGTCCGCTCGACCCGGTCTACGCGGTGCTGTTCGTCGACGCGATCCAGGTGAAGATCCGCGAGGGCCAGGTCGCCAACCGGCCCGTCTACCTCGCGCTCGGCGTCACCGTCGACGGCGAGCGGGACATCCTGGGCTTGTGGGCCGGCGAGCACGGCGACGGCGAGGGCGCCAAGTACTGGCTGCGGGTGCTGTCGGAGATCAAGAACCGCGGCGTGCGGGATGTGTGCATGCTGGTCTGCGACGGACTCAAGGGCCTGCCCGACGCGGTCAGCGCCGTCTGGGCGAAGACCATCGTGCAAACCTGCATCGTTCATTTGCTCAGGAACTCGTTCAAGTACGCCTCGAAACGAGACTGGGCGCAGGTCGCCAAAGACCTCAGGCCGGTCTATACCGCGGCGTCCGAAGCCGAAGCACTCGACCGGTTCGCCGAGTTCTCCGGCACCTGGGAGAAGCAGTACCCGGCGATCATCCGGCTCTGGGAGAACGCCTGGGCCGAGTTCGTGCCCTTCCTGGCCTTCGACCGGGAGATCAGGACGGTGATCTGCACGACCAACGCGATCGAGTCGATCAACTCCCGGCTCCGCCGGGCCGTCAACGCCCGCGGTCACTTCCCCACCGAGCAGGCCGCCCTCAAATGCCTCTACCTGGCGATCATGAGCCTCGACCCGACAGGGAAAGGCCGCAAACGCTGGACCAACCGGTGGAAGGCCGCCCTGAACGCCTTCGACATCACCTTCGACGGCCGCCTCAGCGCGGGCAGGAACTAACAACCAAGATCAAGTTACACCGTTAAATTGACAGACCCGGCACGCCCGTGCCCGCAGCGCCGGGCGACCAGCGCCCGCGGAGACTGAGCACACGGGCAGGCGGAACAGGCGACGACGGGCGTTCGCAGGTCGACGACCGCGCAGGACGCGCAGGCAGCGCGGGTGCGCACGCAGCGTGCGGGCGATAACCGCTTAGTCCGGCAGCTGGCCGGCGTGCTGCTGGTTCATGCGGCGGCGGGATCACGGTATCTTCGATGCGACGCCGCGGCATTCAGAGATCGTCCGTGAGAGCACGG
>Ga0302325_10033294_pt1 | contig 10560 bp, 5 predicted proteins | sample Palsa_T0_2_FD_201948 | JGI IMG/M metagenome (GOLD analysis project Ga0302325, IMG submission 201948) | Peat permafrost microbial communities from Stordalen Mire near Abisko, Sweden - Palsa_T0_2 | ecosystem: Environmental > Terrestrial > Soil > Palsa > Peat permafrost | place: Sweden: Abisko...
GAAAACCAGTGATGCACGGGATCGGCATGCAGTTCGATGCCGGCCTCCCGCGCGGTTTTGCCGTGCCGTCCGTCGGCGGCGATCACGAGACGCGGGCAGAGTTCGAATAGGGCGCCATGATGCTCGAACTGCGCGGTCGGCGGCGAGCCCGGCGTCACTTTGAGCCTTCTCACGCCGCGCAGGAATTTCGCGCCGGCGGCAACGGCCGCATCGTCGAGAATGCCGCATAATTTCGGATGGCCGATCGCAAGCGGTCCTTCGTCACCCGGAATCAGGTTCGCGAACTCAATGGTCATTGCTTCCGCGGTCGCGGTCGGAATGTCTTCGTCATATGTCACGTGGCGTTTGATGTGATGGGCGCCATGCGCGCGATAAAGATCGTAAAGCCCCAGGCGTCTGGCTTCCGCGACGCCCCACGGCGCGAGCCACTCGCCGCGCACGACGTCGCGATGCTGCTCTGTGATTTCGAGCATCAGCACGGCATGTCCGGCGCGCGCCATGACGGTCGCAAGCAAACCGCCTGCAATCCCGCCGCCAATGACGACCAGTTCCGGCGCACCGATGCTTGTCATGCCGTCTTAACTCGCGAGAAACTTATCTACAGAGACAAGTCGACTGGATGTGCGGCCTCACACTGCGCAAGAAGAACTGGACTGCAACTGCGCGCCCCTGACGCCCATCTGGTGTTGCCGCGCCGTTGTTGCAGGTCCGGAGACCCGCGATCCGAGCGGGTAACTATTGCCCTGCCGATATCGTGATCGTTCCCATGTCCGTTCTTGCGTGGATCGACGGCGCGTACATTTCGCCTACGTTCGCGGCTGGCATCACGAAGGATCCCGTCGTGACCGCGCGCGCGATATAGGCAAGGCGGAAGGTTGGCGGTGGCGGCGGCGGTTTCTTCGGATCGGGCTTCTGCTGATATTCCGAGCCGATGTTGAACGCCGCCACGAAACGATCGTCGCGCGCTTCTTCGACTACGACATCGCTTAACGTGTCGAGCCACGCATAGGCTTTGCCGTCGTCGCCCGCCACCGGCATTTCGATTTCGAGGCCCGCGGGCAACAGATCGAGCGCCGCCATCTGGCGATAATAAGCATTCGCCATCTGACCTTCGACCACGATCATCAACCGGTCGTTCTGTTTGACGGTTGCGAGATCGGCCGGCTCGCCCGACATGGTCCACACCGTTTTCTTGAGGGTGAGGCCATAGGCTTCGGCCGGCAGATCGATAGCCGGCGTGCCCTGCACCGACACGGTACGCCACACCGGCGCGTCGCCGCGATTCATCAGCGTGACGCCGGTCGCAAGCTGCGCCAGAGACGGCGCGAGGTGCACCGCTCCGTCGCGCGGCTGCGCCGGCCTTCCGTTGACCGCTATGGCGAGCGGCACACGCTGCAGGCCCAGTTGATACGCGGCGCGCAGCATCCAGGCTTTTTCCTGCGTCGTCGTCGCGTTCAGGCGCATGTCGACATCGTCGGTGCGCTTCATCAGCGCCGGCACAATTTCCGGAACGCCACCTTCGATCGCGAGCGCAGTTGTTGCCGCGAGATCGCGCGCGAACGAGCCGTAGTCGTCGGTTGTGTAGGTAAGCGGATTGGCCGCCATCAGTATGGCGCGTGCCCGGCCGAGCGCATAGACCGCCCGGCTCTTGTCGCCGGCCTGCGCGGCCGCGGCGCCCGTGAGCGCGGCGGCGATCGCGTTGTTCCACTCCGACCCTCGCGTGTCGGAATAGTAGCGCAAATCGCTCAAATTCACCTGGCCCATGCGCGACAGCACATAGAACGAATAGGCACGCACCTGGTCGTCATTCGAGTCTGTCGTCGCCGTTGTCCGCAGCCAGCCCCCTCCGCGCCTGAGCGCTTCGTTCGGCACGACATAACCCTTGTTCTTCGCCTGCTGCAGGAAATCGAGCGCGAAGACCGACAGCCACGGATCGGCGTCGGAGCCCGGTCCCCACATGCCGAAATTGCCCGCAAAGTTCTGCATGTCGAGCACGTTGTCGACCGAATCCTGAATGCGTGCATGCAGTGCCTGGTCCTGGGGCAGGCCTGCGAGACCGGCAAGATCGTTGAAATAGAGCAACGGCATGGCGCGGCTCGTCGTCTGCTCTATGCAGCCATAGGGATATTTGTCGAGCCACTTCAGAAGACCGGGTACATCGTTGTAGCCATGCGCGGCGGAGACGCCGAGCGCAACGGTGGTGGTCGAGGGCACAAGATCGGCGACAAGCGATTTGCCGGCCACGAAACTCTGCCCGGCGCCGAGCACCGCAATCTGGTCGCGCGCAATATCGAGCTGCGGCGCGCGCACCTCGATCGGCCAGGCGTGCTGCACGCGGAAACCCTGCGGACCGACGAGCGAGAGAGTCACGTTCGCGATGCCCAGGCCTTTTCCATCCAGCACCACGGGCAGCAGAACGCGCTGCCCGCGCGCGATCTGCCTTGTGAGCACGTCGCTCAGCGCACCCGCGTCGAGACCAACGGGGCCCGATGCGGTCACGGTGGCGGTGTAGATGCCGCTCGGGCCTTCCACATTGTTGATATTGAGGGCGGCCTCGGCCTTGTCATTCGGCGCGAGGAACCGCGGCAACACGATATCGGCCACCACCGGATCGCGCACCGTGAGCGGACGTTCGGCGCGGCCGACTTTCTTGTCGCTCATTGCGACCGCCATCAGCCGCAGTTCGCCGTTGAAATCGGGAATGTCGAGCGGCACCTGCACAAGTCCGCCGACTCCGACTTTCAATATGCCGGAGAACAGCGCCACGGTCCGCGTCGGCACCACAGCGAGCGTCCGGCCGCCGAGATTGTCACCGCCCTCGCGCAGGGAACCGATGGGCGCTTTGTCGGCCTTGATCAGCCTTCCGTAGTCGTCGTGCATGCCGACGCCGAGCCTGCGCTTGCCGAAATAATATCCGACGGGATCGGGTGATTTGAAATCGGTGAGCTGCAGAATGCCTTCGTCAACCGCGGCAAGCGTGAGATACGCGGTCTCGCCGTCCGCCAAGCCTTTCACGGTAACGGGAACCGTCAACCGCTGCCGCGGCACGATCTTATCGGGTCCGCCAATTAGCGGCGTGAGCGTGCGCGGCGCGTTGTCGATACCGAGCCATGTGACGCCGATGGCGCGCACCGGCTCGCGTCCCGTGGCGCCGTTGAGCGGATGATAGTCGGTCACGAGCACATAGGCGCCCGCGCCCCAATCCGCCGACACGGGAATGTCGACGCTCGTGCCGGACGCCGGCGCATTGATGAGTTGCGAAGAGAACACACGGTCGCCCGCGACGACCACGAGCGCCTGCCCGTCCGATGCCGGCTTGATGGCGATATGCGCGGTTTCCCCCGCCGCATAGGACGGCTTGTTCGCCGCGACGGGTATGCGGTCCGGCCGGTCGCCGGAGGCACTTGTCGCCCAGCCGGAATAGAATCGATATGAACTCGCCTCTCCCGATTTCGGGTCGGTTATCGTCAGGCGATAGGTACCCCACGGAAAGGCCTGCGCGAGCTTCGCAGGCACTGCGGCGCCAATGGCAAGATTTCCGCTGGTGATCAGCCGGTCGCGCGTGACCGACTGGTATTTCCACGTGCCGCTGTCCTGATACCACTGATAATTCGTGACCTCACGCACCCACGAATAAGTGAGATTGGGAAGTGCGACGCGTTTGCCGTCGCTGTTGACGGCGATGGCTTCGAAACCTGCCTTCGCATTTTCTCCGACCGAACCGTCGTCGAAGTCCGGGCGAATACCGATCGACACATCACGCGTGTGGACGGGAACCTCGACCGTCTTGTCGGTGGTGCGCCCGCCAGGCTCGTGGATGGAGACCTTGATCACGGCCTTGAGCGGCAAGGTGGTATCACCCAGATCGCCAATCGCGCCGGTCGCGATCGTCGTGCCCGTGGCGTCCGTGGTGGGCACGGCCAGAGTCACGGTGACGTCCGAGAAGGAATCGTCAACGCGGCCGAAACTGTATTGTGAAAACGACGGAAACGGGTTGCCGTCGGCAGTGATGCGCGCTTCGCCTTCACCTGAAAGCCCGGAAGCGGGCGCACCGTAGAGAAAGCGGCTTTGCGCATCGACATGCAGGTCGCTGTTGGCGTGCAGCGATTTTTCCTGCGGTGTCAGCGTGACTTTGAGGCGTTGCGGAACGAAATCCTGGACGTCGAACTGCACCCGCCCGACCGGGTCGGCTTTGGGATCGATATACGCCGCGATCTGCCACCGACCGTGCGGCGCGCGCGCATTCAGCGGAACTGACCACTGCGTCGATCCGGCGGTCAGCGCCGCGCCTGGAACGACCGTGCGCAGTACTTCCATGCCGTCGGGCCTGGTTGCGATCAGCGTGACGGGCGCCGTCACTGCCGCGCCGACCTCGTCGCGCAGCATGGCAACGGAGCGCACCGTTTCTCCGGGGCGATACACGCCGCGTTCGGTGTAAAGATAAGCGTCGATCGGCCCCGGCGAAGCGCGGCCGCCGACCCCACGATCCGTCAGGTCGAATGCAGGGCGCCGCAGATCCAGAAAACTGAAATCCTGATCCGTGCCATAGGCCATGACGACCACCGGCTCGTCGCCGCCCGTCGCCTTGAAGAGGCCGGCATCGAAATCCGCCCGGCCGTCGCCGTTCGTGGTGGACGTGGCGAGCACGTTGTTGTCGCGCGCGACGAGGGTGAGCTTGACTCCCACCAGAGGCTTGGCGGTCGCGTAGGAACGCGCGAACACGGCCAACCCGCTGCGGCCCTGAAAGGTAGTCAGTCCGATATCGGAGTCGATGACCCACTGCGACGCCTTTTCGTCGCTGTCTTCGTCGCCCGAGTCGGCGTTCGCCTTCTTGGCAGCGTCGCTTGCCAGCAGCACATAGGCGCCCGGCGGTTTGCCCTTCAAAATATCGCGGATGGGAATGAGGGTGACAACGGAATCGTTTTTCGTGCCGGCCACATCCATCGCGCCGGTCCAGACAAGGACGCCCTGATTGTTCTTGAGCTGGGTGGCGTCCCAGCTCTCCATCGTCGTCTGATCGATCACTCCGGCTTCGATCTGCGACAGCAAGCGGTCGCCCACGCGAACGACTTCAAGCTTCAGCCTGGCGATATTCACGGTGGTGACGGGAACGCCGTCGGCATTGTCGCGCGGCAGGATGATCCCGCCCGAAAAGCGCACCAGCGCAGGTTTGTCGGAGAGCTCGACGGGGACGGTTTCCGCTTCGATCAGCTTTGCGCCGGAAGAATCCGGAAGGCCCTTCTTCAGCGTGACATTGTACGTCTGATTGAACGCAAAGCCGCCGATGCAAAGTCTCTGGTCCAGCGGGCGCACGACGATCCTGGTTTGCGGGTCGACGGAGAGATAATCTTCATAGTGTGTGCGGCCGGACGTATCGACATCGCGCGTGAACACGAGGCACGCCTGGGCGTCACGGCCGGTCGTATCGATCTCCAGACGGTGAAACGCGAACTCCGGCGACTCGGCAATTTCGCGCGGAGTCATGACATGGGTGATGGCGCTGAAACCGTTCTTCAGCCTCGCGAAGAACCCCTGGCCTTCCTGGCCGACCTGATTGCCTCCGCCGAAGTAATACAAAATGGCCGCCACAATAAGCAGGACTGCGGCGACAGCGCCGCCGATGGCCAATATCCGTCGTGTCATAATCCCCTCCGAGGCGCCGGGAGGCGCCAAGCGAAAGCCTAGCGCCGCAAAGCGAAACGGGCAAATCGCAGGGGATATGCTTCAGGCAAATCGTGGCGGCATGGTGACGCTTCGGACGACGCCACGATTATTTTCCGCATACGGCGCAGTTGAGACCTTTACGCGATCCCGTCCACCCAGTTGCCATGGAAGCCGGACGGAACGCGGCGCGGCAGCGATGCGGTTGCAACCGGTCCGGCCACGATGTTCTGCGCGTCGAGCACGACGAGATCGCTGCGGCTTTCGGCGCCGCGATAGACGACCGCGAGCAACCAGCCATCGCCTTCAGGCGCATTTGCCGAGCGCGGGACGAATACCGGCTCCGATGTCGCGTCTCCGCGCGGCAGCTCGAAGACGGCTTTTTTGCCCGACACGGCGTCGATCTGCGCGATGGCGTCGAACTTGAAACGCCCTTCACGGCCCGAGTCGGCCGCAAACCAGCCGTGGCGATACGCAAGTCCCGCGCGGCGGTCATCGATGCGGGGAAATTCGCCGACCATATCGTCGAGCACTGTGCGCTGAATGACGTCCGAGGGTCTCGCGAGATCCAATGTCCACCGCACGAGGTTTGCGTTGGCAGAGGCGCCGGGCGAACCGTCCGCGTTGGGAAAAAGCGGCGCGACCGGATATTCCATCACATCGGCGAACAGCTGGCTTCCGTCTTCCCACGCGTTCATCACGTGGAAGACGTAGCAGGCATCGGTGGAGAACCAGCGAATCGAGTCAATGGACGCGTTGCGCGCCATCACGCCGATTTGCGCGCCCTTCTGCGGCTCCCATGCGACGGGAGGCAGGCCGTTCATGGCGCGTTCGAGACTGAGGGTCAGTGGCAGGATCGGAAACAGCACGTGATCGCACGTCACCATGAAATCATGCACCATGCTCGGGAACGGGGCGGCGAAGCGATCGAGCCGGCTGATTTTCCCATCGCGATCGATCACGCCATAGATCATGCTGGCCGAAAGCGGCATCTGACCGACGCCGTACCCGAAGAACACCATCTCGCCATTGTCGGGATCGATTTTCGGATGGGCGGTGAACCGGCCCGCATTCCCGGCAAGAGGAACATAACCGTGCGGCGACAGACTGCGCGGATCGACCGCAAAGGGCTGATGCCCTTCCTCAAGCGCGAGCAGCTTCCCGGCATGCCAGACAATATTCGTGTTGGCGACGCCGGAGTCCTTCCCGATGAATTCAGTCTCTGTAGTCGCCGGATTGCCCCAGCTGCCGAAGAGTGCATGGCCGGCGCGATGTTCCGCTTCCCATTTGGGCGTCCGCACATAGCGGTTGCGGTACGAGACTTTTCCGCCGGCAATGCGAAACGCGTGCAGCATCCCGTCGCCGAGAAACCAGTGATAGTTGGAATCGCGCGGTTCGAATTGCGGGTTGGGGCCGTTGCGGAACAGCGTGCCGCGCAGATCCGCAGGCATCTGGCCTTGAACGGGCAGATCCTCAAAATCGTCTTCAGCGTGCAGCGGGGCGAAATTGCCGGAGAGAAAGGGATTTGACGATGCAGGAGCGTTCATGGTCCAGCCCTAATAATATACGTTGTAAATTTATACCGTAAATTATATCTCTGGCAAGAGGCAGCCAACGGATCCCATGCCGAAAGCTTTGAAGCAGCCCGACATCGACGAATTCCGCGAGAATCTGTGCCTCGCGGCGACGCGCCTTTTTGCCGAGCGCGGCCGCGACGGTTTCACCATGCGCGAGCTTGCCGCCGATCTCGGTGTGAGCCCCATGACCCCATACCGCTACTTCCGCGACAAAGAGGATATTCGCGCGGCCGTTTGCGTTCGCGCATTCAATCGCTTTGCTGACGCGCTGGAGGCGGCCTACTCTACCGAGAACGACGCCCTCTCGCGCAGCCGGGCAGTGGGAAGCGCGTATGTCCGATTCGCGTTCGCGGAACCCTTTTCGTACCGGCTGATGTTCGAGCTCGGACAGCCCGACGAGGCCCGCTACCCCGCCGTCACGGAAGCGACGGCCAGGGCGCGGGCGACGATGACTCGTCATGTGATTCCTCTGATCGAACAGGGAATTCTCTCGGGCGATCCGAAGCTTATCGGCCATGTGATGTGGGCCAACCTGCACGGAGCGGTGGTGCTTGAGCTTGCAGGCAAGCTCGACCCGGACTGCGGGTTCGACCGGATCGTAGACACTTCGTTCAGGGCATTGCTGCAAGGATTTGCTGTCAGACGAAGTTAACGCTAGAGTGCTGTTCCACTTCGCGGTCGGTCCCGAGATTCGGAGAACTCCACAATGCGGACGCTGTTGCCCATCGTCATCGCCGCCGCTCTTGCGACCACCCCGGTATTTGCAGCCGGCCAGGCAGAAACGACGGTCGCTCCGCTTCCTGCCGGATCGGCGGCCGGTATCGACAAGGCGCCAGTACTCGGGGGGGCCACTTTGTGGTGGATCGGAGGCGGCGTCGCCGTAGTTGCCGTGGCAGCGATTGCCTTGTCTTCACATTCCTCATCGACCGCCAAGACAACCGGTCACTGACCGGGCGGTGGCTCAACCGTCTGTTGATTCAGGCGCCACCGGGAATGGATTTGCCTTCAAAGCTGGGAGCTGACACGCCAGGCCGCTCAATGCCTACCGACAAGGTCCTGACGCCGCCTTGACGAAACCCCTGCACTACATTTCACATTTCGTGGATGCAGCATCGCGCGGCCGCGGGACCCTTTGAGACTGACGGCGTGAAGGCAGCGCCGGATGCTCATGTCACCCAGGCGCAGCCGTATGCAAGCTATACGCTTGGCGCTCCTTACGACGAGATGTTTACGCGCGATGGAGTTGTGCGTCCGCATTGCGCGGCGCTGCACGAGCGCATCAGCACATTGCCGTCGGAAGAACTGGTCCGCCGCCAGCAGGCTTGCGAGATTTCATTTCTGCACCAGGGCATCACTTTCACGGTCTATTCCGACGCGCAGGCCACCGAGCGCATCATTCCCACCGATCTTCTGCCTCGCATCGTCAGGCGGGACGAGTGGGACCGCATCGAGCGCGGGCTCACGCAACGTATCCGCACACTCAACATGTTTCTTCAGGACATCTATGGCGATGCGCGCGTTCTGAAGGACGGGATCATTCCACGCGCGATGATCTTCGGGTCCAGGCACTATCGCCGCGAGATGCGCGGTGTCTCGGTTCCCCATGGTTCCTATGTCAATGTATGCGGCACGGACCTTATCCGGGGCGAGGACGGCGCATTCGTCGTACTGGAAGACAATCTGCGCGTGCCCTCCGGTGTTTCTTACATGCTGGCCAACCGCGAAGTCGTGCGGCGCGCCTTTCCCGGTGTCTTCCGGGCGGCCGGCGTGCGCAATATCGAGCACTATCCGCAGGAATTGCTCGCCACGCTGAGATCGCTGGCGCCCCATCAGGAAGAGGCATCAATTGTCGTGTTGACACCGGGCGTGTTCAACTCCGCCTATTTCGAGCATGCATTTCTTGCGCGGCAAATGGGCGTGGAACTCGTGGAAGGACGCGACCTGCTCGTCAACGACAATGTCGTCTTTGCCCGCACGACGTCGGGCCTCAAGCGAATCGACATCATTTATCGCCGGGTGGACGACGATTTTGTCGACCCGTTGACGTTTCGCGAAGATTCCACGCTCGGCGTTCCCGGCATCTTCAACGCCTACCGCGCCGGAAATATCGTAATCGCCAATGCGCCCGGCACCGGCGTAGCCGACGACAAAGCCGTCTATGCCTATGTGCCGAGACTCATTTCGTACTATCTGGGCGAAGAGCCCATTCTCGACAATGTCCAAACTTATCTTTGTCGCGAGCCGAATTCGCTTTCCCATGTGCTCGCAAATCTGGACAGACTGGTGGTGAAAGCGGTGGGCGAGTCGGGCGGCTACGGCATGCTGGTCGGCCCCCATGCGACCACGGCGGAGCGCGAAGCGTTTGCGGCAAAGCTGAAGGCAGATCCTGAAAACTACATCGCCCAGCCCACGATTCAGCTTTCGACGGCGCCGACACTTGTGGACGGGCAGATCGAATCCCGCCATGTGGATTTGAGACCCTTCATTCTGAACGGCGAACGCACGACGATCGTGCCCGGCGGTTTGACACGGGTGGCATTGAGGCGCGGCAGCCTCGTCGTCAATTCAAGTCAGGGTGGCGGCTCGAAAGACACCTGGGTGCTGAGCGCCTGATGCTGAGCCGGGTCGCCGACAGCCTATACTGGATGGGCCGATATATCGAGCGGGCCGAACACACGAGCCGATTGCTCGCGGTCAAACTCGAATCCATGATCGAGCAGTCCAGGGAGGACTCTGCTGCGTCGTGGACGCGAATCATCGCGGCGCAATCCGCCGAAAGCTTCGCGGCCAATCCCGAGGACGCCTTCGCCACAACGGACTCGATCGCGCTAGCCCGCTCGAACCCTTCATCGCTGTCCACGTCGTTGTCGCGGGCGCGCGACAACGCACGTCAGGTGCGCGAGCAGCTTTCCACGGAAGTGTGGGAGCATCTCAATCGCCTGTATCTTCACCTGCAACCTTTCGCCATCGAAGAGATTTGGGTGCATCAGCCCGCGCGCCTCTTTCGCGACATCCTCCGGGACCTGCACACGCTTGAGGGCGTCATCTACACAACGCTGCGGCACGGAGAGGGATGGTACTTCCTGGAGCTCGGCCGCTATATCGAGCGCGCCCAGCTCGTCAGCCGTCTGCTCGGAATCCATTTCGGCGCCAGCGCCCCGGATTTTGCCTATGCTCCGCAGGCGAGCAAATATCTCGACTGGCTGGTGCTTCTCAAATTCTGCTCGGCCTTCGAGCCTTACTGCAAGGAGCATACGGCCGCGATCCGGCCCGAACGCGTGGCGGATTTTCTCCTGTTCGATTCGGAGTTCCCGCATTCGGT
>Ga0302325_10033296_pt1 | contig 10560 bp, 8 predicted proteins | sample Palsa_T0_2_FD_201948 | JGI IMG/M metagenome (GOLD analysis project Ga0302325, IMG submission 201948) | Peat permafrost microbial communities from Stordalen Mire near Abisko, Sweden - Palsa_T0_2 | ecosystem: Environmental > Terrestrial > Soil > Palsa > Peat permafrost | place: Sweden: Abisko...
CCCTGGGGGCCGGTCATCTGGATCACCGTCTGCTCACCCTTCGTGACCTGCCAGCCGGTAGGGACGCCCGCGGACGCGCTTTGATCGGAGGCGGTGTACTTCTGCAGTTGAGCGGAGGGGGAGGCCGTCCCGGCCGCCGGCGTCGTCGCCTGGCAGCCGGCGGTGACGGAGATGAACACCAAAGAAGCCACCGTGGCGGCCAGCAACAAAGAACTGTTTCTAACGGCTATCGACACAAGTAAAGCTCCTCCTCGAAGTTGTACTGGACTTTTGTGAATGCAAGAGTAACACCAGGCGCGAGTTGCTATTTGAGGGCAATCACCATCGAGTCCGGACCGGCAAGATGCTCAACTCGCGCCTGACGAAATCCAGCGTCCTTCATCCAGCCGATGCACTCCGCAGCCGTGTAATCGAACCCGGCCGGAGTTTCGATGAGCATGTTCAGGCTCATCATTAGCCCGAAGGCATTCTTCGAGCGGTCGTCATCGATGATCGCGTCGTAGACCACCAGAGCTCCTCCTGGGTTGAGCGCCTTCAGAGCCTTGCCAATCAGCATTTTCTTTTCGTCCAGACTCCAGTCGTGAAGGATGTGCCCCATGGTAATCACGTCTACGTTCGGCAGGTCCTGCTTGAAAAAGTCTCCTGCTTGGAAATGCACTCGATCGCCCACTCCGTTGGCTTCTACGTACTCGTCAAAAATCGGCCCAACCTCAGCCAGGTCAAACCCTATTCCTTTCAAATGCGGATTGTGCAGGGCGATCTGCACTGCCAGGTCGCCCTGCGCCGTCCCTACATCGGCATAGCTTTTGTAATTGGCCCACGGAACCTTACCTGCAATCGCGATGTTGGCTCCGTGACTGATTCCGGACATGGCGGCCAGAAATCCCTTCAGCCGCGCCGGATCGGCGTATAGGCTGGCAAAGGGTGACTCTCCGCTGCCCACCCTGGTCTCGTTCTGTAGCCGGCCCGTGCGCAGCGCTTCTGTCAGGTGATTCCAAAATCCGTACAGCCGCGCGTTCGCCATCTCCAGGATGCCGCCTATATAGCTTGGCTTGCGGCGGTCGAGGAAGAGCTCGGTCTCGGGTGTGTTGGAATAAATCCCGTTCGCTCTCTGGAGAAATCCCAGTGCCACCAGGGCATCCAGGAAATCGCGCGCCGAGCGCGTATGCAGACCCATACGCCCGGCCAATACGCTGAACTCTTCCGGGCCATTCGCCAATTCGGTGAACACGCCCATTTCCACTGCGCTGAGCAGCACCTTCGATGCAAAAAACCCAACGCCGATCTGCATGATATGGGCCGGGGTCAGCTCTTCCTTGGATTCCAATGGTCGCCTCCGCGAATAGAAATGCGACTCATGGTACCGGCCGCTCGCCCTACAGCACAAGATAATCCCATCTATCTCGCTTCCGCTCTAACTTCTCGCGCTGTCTGGACGCTCATCAGGGCGAACGGAGGCCGACCAGTCCCAGTTCTGCAACAGGCCGGGGTTCAATTTTTTTCCCACACCGCGACGGTTTTTTCGGTGGGGGCAGCAGGATCCCAATTGGTGTCGGTAAGAGTCTTACCGTCCGCGGATATCTTTTCGGAACCCTGCGAGGTGATTTTGTCTTGAATGGCATGTGTGTAATCGAGGGTGTGGGCGTCGGGCATTTTCCAGGTCCCTGTGGCGCCCGGGGGTGCAATTGGCCCCGTGACTTTGATAGGGGAGCCATCCAGCTTTCCTTCCGCGACGGTTTTGCTCGCCCCGTACTCGACGCGCATGGTGCCCGGCATGGTGGAAGAAACGACCATAGTGTCCTGGTTGTGGACAACAGTTCTGGTGTCCTTCCAGGTGCCGTCGAGGCCCGCTCCTCCAGCAGTCTTTTGGAAGGTTTCCACGACCCGGAAGGAGGAACCATCCTGATGCGTGCCCGTTATCGTAACAGTCATGGTCTTGCCGTCGGCAGAAAGTACCCGCTCGCTATGTGAGAGGACCTTTCCGCCGGCTTTGAGCGTCGTGCTATAGGTGCTGTCACCCGTCTTGGTCCAGGAGGTGGTGCGGTCTGCAATGGTGGGGTAGTCCTTCCCATCGAGCTTGAAGTCGTACGCGACCGAACCGTCGACGAGGTGGATCGTGCCGTCTGGTTTTTGCTTCATGGTGTAGGTCCAACCGGCGTAGTGACTCCTGGCAGGGTTGAGTTTCCAGGTACCGACGAAGGGGTTGTCGCTGGCCAAAGCCCCTGGAGAGGCGATGACGGCGGCAGCGAGCAGGACGAGTGTTAGCCAGAGCTTGTTCATAGGAACCTTCCAAACGATTTTCCGGCTGGGCCGCCCTGCGAGGATCTAAAGTCGTACCGGTGGCGCCAATGCAGGGGTTGTGAAGGTACCGCGAGTGAACAGTAGGCACGCCGGATCGTCAAGCGACCGCGGCTGCAGCACCCGCTAGCAAATCGCGTCGGTTCACAGACTGAACTGGTGCGAACCGGCTATGGTTTGGCTTCCCGTACTCATCACCGTTTTGGGATGGGGAAGTCTAGCATAGGGCCACTGCAACTTTCAGACAAGAAATGGGAAGTCAGGTTATTGGCTCGTAAAGTTCGCCACATTTGGGGTGTATTGTCGGCGGCTCCCGAGGAAGCAAGCGATGCGGTTGTGTATAAAGCGCTTGCATTCGAAAGCTTTTGACGACAAGATTGCTTCCTGGCCTGGCCTTTGGAGTGTACACGGTGCTAGCAAAGATTCGCGCGGTTCTACTTCTTACGGCGGCCTTTGCTGTTTGATGGTTGCCTCAGGAGGTGCGGGTGACCTTGGGCCGCGAAGCTTCAATTCGCTGAGAGAGTTTGCGCAACCGGATAGATGGACGGGCGCTGGAAAGCGGGCGAGTATGCGATTTGGCATCTTTAGGTTGGATTTATCTTCTCTTATTCAACTGCACTCCGATTCTGTTGTACGTGTCCTTCTTGTGCTGTTGCTCACGTCGTGCGCGTTTGCTGCGGCGGCGGCACCGCCCACTACAGCGGAGCGGCTCCAAACTCTTGCGCAGGCGATGACCTTCGGCTGGGCAAAGTCGCACCCGCTTGACGCGACCTTTCTCGGCCTGAGCGACGAAGACGGCCAACTCAACACGCCGTCTGAGGCCGAGAACGCTCGGGATCTGGCGGCTATCCGCGGCTGGGAGGGCGAGCTCGCGTCGATACCCCTGGAGGGCGCGTCGCTCGTGGACATGGATGACGCAAAGCTGCTCCGTGCACAGCTCATGAGGTATGAACGGTATCTTCTCCGCAAGCGCTATGAGAAGGATCCATCCCTGCCCTCTTTGACCATCATGAGCGCGATCTACGATCAGTTTCTGCATCTACCGATTGCCGGCGCGGAGGGCGCTACCCAGGCCGACGTCGCAGGCGCTTGGGAAAAGATTATTGAGCGGCTCGCCGGCGCACCCGCTTACATTGCCGTAGGCAACGCGCTTGTGACCCATCCAGGCCACCTCTATGGCATTACAGGCGCTGAGCGGCTGGCCGGGGCGCCGAGCTTTTTTAACGGCCCGCTAACGGACGCCGCGAAGGAGCAGTTGCCCGCTGATCGTTTCGCGGAGTTCGTCAAGGGACGTGATGCGACGCTGGCTGCGATGGCGCTGACCAAGAAGTACATCGACGAGCATGTGGCGTCCTGGCCGGAGAACTACGCGATGGGACGCCCTGCTTACGACGCGATGCTTCGCGACGAAAAGCTACTGCCGTTCACGTCAGACGACATCGAGCGCATGGGGCGCGAAGAGCTCGGTCACGGATGGACGGTGCAGACTTGGGTGGAAGCACTTGCCGCCCAACGTGGCACGACGATTGGAGTGGCAAGCGGGGGTGGCCTGGCCCCGGCGGGCACCGCGCTCATCGACTACTATCGTGCCCGTATTGCCCACTTGCGGGAGTTCGTGACGCAGCAGCAAGTTGTGGATGTGCCGGCGTGGCTCGGCGAGATCTCTGTTGTCGAGACGCCCAAGTTTATGCAGCCGGTGAGGCCGGGCGCCTCGATGTTTGGGCCCTTGTTGTTCAGCAAAGGCACAACCGGCTTCTACTTCATCACCCCCCCAACATCGCTGGCAGAGGCGGCGAAAAACCTGGATCCCAATCAGGATTTCGACAGCGATCGCATCCTCTCGGCAGCGTCCCACGAGGCGATACCGGGCCACTTTGTGCAGCTGTCGATCGCACGCCGCCACCCGGACTTCGTGCGTAGAATCCAATCCAACGGTGAATTCATTGAAGGTTGGGCGTTCTACGTTGAGGAGCTCGTAGCGCAACTTGGTCTTTTCGGTGACGATCTCGATGGACGCTACATCACGGCGCAGTGGGAACGCGTGCGCGGAGCCCGGGCCATCGTCGATCCGGCGTTGGCCAACGGCGCCTGGAGCGTCGATCAGGCGATCGAATTCTTTGCGCAGGAAACGGGCTTCTCGGCGAAGCAATCGAGAGCGGCTGTTGCCCGGATTGCGCTTGGACCCGGTGATGTTATTGCGTATACGGCGGGTCGCACGCAGATCGAAACACTGCTCGCGGAGTACAGGGCAAAAGCCGGCGGGAGTGCATCGCTGCGCGACTTCCATGATCGGCTCCTGTGCTACGGTTCAACACCTTTCTCGGTGGTCGGTCCGGAACTGCTCATGGACCTAGCCAAGCCCCTCGCTGAAGTGCGCGCCGGCGCAAACTACTGACGCGAGCGCGCAATATGCAATCGGAGAGCACGCTTGGACGTCGTTACAAAGTCTTTAGAAACGTGATCAGGGCTTGCTTGTCGTCAGGGGAGAGCTTCAATCCAAATTCGTGACCTTTGATCGGACCGGGGCCGAGGTGGAAACCTTTGGGAACATAATCGTCCTTCAAGCGCGCCGGATCCATAATACTGTTCAGCGGTCATGTAGCGCGGGGAGCGGTCTCCCTGATTGCTGTTCCAGGCCGTAGAGTATTTCTCCGGCGGCAGCACTTTGATGGCGACAAAGCGATCGAGGTGTGTGTCGTGGGCTTTGTAAACCACGCCCATCCCGCCCTCGCCCAGTTTCTCGACGATCTCGTAGTGCGAAATGGTCCGTCCGACCATGGTCCGCCGCCGCTTTCAGAGGAGAAGTGCTGAATCCCGGCCGTTTGGCCCATTCTAAGCCTAATCGCCGAGCCTTGCCCCAACCGGGTGAAGGTCAGTGCAGCGAAGGCCCTAGCACGGCTACAACTACAATTTTCCTGTTTCGTACCCAAGCGCCATAGCAGATTTCGCCAGAAACGATATGCTCTTTTCAAGCGGCGATTCTCCTGACCCGGCACCGATTCCTTCGGGGGAGGGACTCGATGAGGCGAAGGAGAGTCGCTGTAATTACTCAAGTAGTCCATGTGGTCTGCAGTCAATGAACAACTGATATCTGCCAAGGTTCTCTCGTTTTGACCAGCATATTTAGACCCTGCTACGAAAGATAGAACTGCATCACTCGAAGGACGCATTACCTACCCCTATCAGGTGACTGATAGGGGTTTTCCTTTGAGGCGGGGCCTCGGAGGGCCTGAGTGAGAAACCCAGGTTATCCCGCCCCACCGTTTTCAGCCGTCCCTGCGGGACTATTCATCCCTCACCGCCCAACCCAGGACTCCGTCCTTCGGACTGCGTCCTGGGCTAAGTTCAGGCCGCCCCTTTCGGGGCTGGATAACCCGAATCCCGCGCAGACTCTTCAAGCCCCCCGGCTTGAGATTGGGGTCCTCTGCATGACCCCCAGGTCTCAAAAGCGAGGGCCACCCACTCTTGGTTTTGGACTTATAGAGGTGATTTTCATGCAGACTTTTTAGCCCCTGAAGTACGTTTTTCTCCGTTGCCGCCGTTTAAGTGCCCGGATGCTTTTTCCCGCTCTGAGGTAACCTCTTGGAGTGGATGACAATCGCAAAGCAATCCTGAGGGATGGAATCCCGTTCGCCCTGATGAACTGCTCGCAACTGATCACGCTGGGCGGCGTAAACCGGCCGCGCGTGGGCGCGGAGATGCGCGAGCTCGCCATCATTCCCGATGGGGCCATGCTTGTGCGGGGCAGCAGAATTGAAGCTGTTGGCTCGCGCAAGGAAATCGAAGCAGTGCTGACCAGCGACGCCCAGATCGTCGACGCCGAGGGCCGTGTGGTGACGCCCGGTTTTGTGGATGCGCACACCCACCTTGTTTTCGCCGGCAACCGCGCCGATGAATTTGAATTGCGCTGCTCTGGCATCACTTATCAGGAGATAGCGCGGCAAGGGGGCGGCATTCTCTCCACCGTGCGCCGCACCCGCGCGGCGACGGAAGATGAGCTTCTGGCTATCGCGCAAAAGCATGCATCCTGGTTTCTGCGCGGCGGCACAACTACTATCGAAGCCAAATCGGGCTACGGGCTGAGCGTCGAAGCGGAGATGAAGATCCTGCGCGTGGTGCGCGAAACAGCGAAGACGACGCCGTTGCGCTGTGTGCCGACCTTTCTTGGCGCTCATGAAGTGCCGGAGGAGTTTCTTGGCCGCACCGACGCCTATGTCGACCTGGTGATGAAAGAGATGCTGCCTCGGGTGGCCGAGCAGAAGCTGGCCAGCTACTGCGATGTGTTCTGCGAACCACACATCTTCGACCAACAGGCCGCGGGGCGCATTCTCGAAGCAGCCCGGGAGTTGAGCCTGGGCCTTCGGGTCCATGCAGACCAGTTCAGCTGTTCAGGCGGAGCCATGCTGGCGGCGAGCCTGGGTGCGGCCACTGCCGACCATCTGGAGCATACCGATGCAGCCTCGATCGCCGCGCTTGCGGCTGCGCACGTGCAGCCGGTTCTCCTGCCCGGTTCCGTGTATTCGATCGGCTCCAAGCATTATCCGCCGGCCCGCACGATGATCGATGCCGGCCTCGCCGTCGTGCTGGCCACGGACTTCAATCCTGGTTCTTCCCCGGTTGCGTCCATGCCAGTCGTGCTCTCGCTGGCCTGCACGCAGATGAAGATGACGCCGGCGGAGACCATCACGGCCGCGACCATCAACGCGGCCTGGAGCCTGAATCTGGGCGGGGAAGTGGGCTCGATCGAGCCTGGCAAATCCGCCGACTTTGTCATTCATGAAGCGAACGACTACCGGGAAATTCCTTACTTCCTGGGCACGCAGCGGCCGGCGATGGTGTTCGCTCGGGGCGAGCGCATCGCCTGAAGATTTCAGGGGCACTCGCAAATTCCGGTTGGCAACCCGTCGATACTGAACGCATTTTTCAAACGCCTGTATTCCTCCAGGCCTGCTTCACCTTTCGCCTCTGCCCAGCGCGTCAGTGTCGGGCGTTCGTCGACATATTCAAATAACGGTACGCCGAATCCACAGGAAGTCTGAACCAGGTCGATATCCAGTACCACGATCTGGCGCGCTCCAGGACGTTCTTCGTTGGCAAACGCGGATGCGAGCAGGCCGGAGTATGCGGGGCTGCCACGAAAGAGAGTCTTGCCCAACCCATAGAGCCGGAGAATCAGGGGTGCGCCGGAGAAGGCACAGAACATGAAGGTCAAGCGTCCATCGGCACGGAGATGAGCCGCAGTTTCATTCCCGCTGCCGGTCTGGTCGAGGTAGGCGACGCTGTTTTCGCTGAGGATCCGCAGGGCCGCCCCATCCTTGGGAGACACATTCACGCGTCCTCGGGCAGCGGCGGAGCCCGCGAAAAAGATACGCTGCTGCAGAATGAATTCACGGTGGATCGGTTCGATGGAGTTGAATTGCTTAGCCATGGATGCAGCACCTCGCCCGTCATCTACATTCTAGCGATCCCTCTTGAGCGAAAGCGGTTCGCATTCCTTCGACGGCTGCTTGCAGAAGAATGCGATAGACTCGCGGCATACTCTCCTCGGCAAAGGAGGCTTCATGTTCGAGAGGTATACGGAGAAGGCGCGCCGGGTAATTTTCTTTGCAAGAAGGGAGGCCAGCGGGTTTGGCAGCCCAACCATCGAGAGCGAACATATACTTCTTGCCCTGGTGCAGGAAAGCGCAGGTTTCCTGAAGCGCTACTTGGGTGACAAGACAAGCGAAGCGGAGCTTCGTGCCGAGGTCCTCACCTACACCGTTCTGCGGGCTCCGACCCCGACGAGTGTCGATATACCGCTGAGCGAGGAATGTAAGCACATTCTTATGTTCGGCGCAGAGGAGGCGGAGCGATTAGGACATAGGCATATCGGCACAGAACATCTCATGTTAGGAATTTTGCGGGAAGAGAACAGCGTCGCAGCCCGGATCTTCCGCCAACACGGTCTTGAGTTAGAACGGGCGCGCACCATGCTGGCCGCGGCCGAGCCGGAAATCAGCCTCAGGCAGGGAATCGGTAGCGGCGGCGGCAGCGGCTTCCCGCGCCACCTTATCGCGTCAATTCATGTTGTGGAGGCGGGCACCTCGGAGCCTCTCCTTAGCTACAACAACGTCTCTATGATTCCAAGAATCGGCGATACCGTGCAGGTTCGGAAAGAGGGCATCCCTGACCACGCCTATTCTGTTCAAGACGTGGTGTGGGAGTTTAACTGCACCGCGGGCGGCTCTGTACTAAAGGATGTAGTGGTGAAGGTGGTGGCAGCAAACTCGATGGAAGGTGGCAGCGCTCAGCCATGATCCGATAGATGCCGAGCCAATACATCCGTGTATTTGTTACCGGAACCGGTATTAAACAGCACGACCCGGTCGGATTCCTTGAGAAATCCAATACTGATTAAATGATCGTATGCGGCAGTCGATGCCGCTCCTTCTGGCGAAAGCAACAAACCTTCATGGAGGGCCCAATCACGCAAGGAGGTGAGTAGTTGTTGGTCGCTCAAGGCCACCACTGTGCCGCCGGACTTTCGTACATTCTCAAGGATGATGTAATCGCCATACGGTTTGGGCACGCGAAGGCCAGCGGCGAAGGTAGCCGCATTCTGAAACATCTGGCTGGCATCTGCGCCTTCGTCAAATGCTTTGGCAATGGGCGCGCATCCAGCAGCCTGCACGGCGATCATCCTGGGACGCTTGCCCGTTATCCATCCGAGTTCTTCCATCTCCTCAAAGGCCTTCCACATGCCGATGAGGCCCACTCCGCCGCCAGTGGGATAAAACACTGCATCGGGATATTCCCAACCGAGTTGTTCCACCAACTCGAATCCCATGGTCTTTTTTCCCTCGACCCGAAAAGGCTCCTTGAGCGTCGAGAGATCGAACCAGCCCTCCGCCTGCTTCTTTTCGGTGACGATGCGCGCGCAATCTGAGATGAGCCCATCGACCAGGGTCATGTGCGCGCCGTAGGCGATGCACTCCACTTGATTCGCCATGGGCACGTCCTTCGGCATGAAGATGTGCGCTTCCATCCCCGCCGCAGCGGCATAAGCGGCAACCGCTCCGCCTGCATTGCCGGCGGAAGGAACAGCGACCTTATTTACCCCGTAGGAGCGGAGCATGCTGATCGCCATCGAAAGCCCGCGTGCCTTAAACGTACCTGTCGGATTTGCGCCCTCTTCTTTGAGAAAGACATTTTCATAACGTCGGCTGCGCAACATCGGGGTCCAGCCTTCGCCGAGGGTTACCGGTTCGACCGTGGGCAGAAGCTTGCGGTAGCGCCACATTCCAGACCAGCGACGATCGTCTTTGTTTTGTCCGAGAGAATCGCGCGCGCTGAGCCCCCTCTGACCAGAGAAGTCATATCGCACATACAGCGTTCCCGCACACTTTTCGCAGACGGTGGGAAGCGGAGTGGGCTTAAAGATCGATTTGCAGCGCGAGCATTCGAAGAAAGCAATATTTGTCATTTGCATGAATAACGGGGGACCCCATACCTCAAACATCCAGTGTACGGTTAGCTCCGGCGAGCCACGGCCAGATCTCCATGGCTCTGAAGGTGGAGGATCGTGCACGAGCAATGCTGGCAATGCAGGAGCATATCCGGTATGTAAGAGATTGTCTGCTCGATGCGCTGCAGACGACCGAAGTACCGATACCTCAGCTTGTGGTGTCGTATTCATAGACTGATCGAAACGCCTAAGCCTCGCCTGCAAGAATTGCAGCGGCGCATTTTGGGCGGCATTCTCGATCGCATCCCGCCGCACCCCGCGGTTCACGGCTTTGTAAAGGGCCGATCGGCGTTTCGCTGCTCATGTCGCGGTGATTTTGCGGGAGGAAGGTTTTGCCGTCCACCACCGCAAGACACGCATGCGCCAAGCGGTACGCCAGCATCTCGCGGGCCTGGTGACAAATCAACGCCTCAACGTTCGGCGGGAGGATTTCGATCTACTGAAGGCAATCCTTACGAACTGCGCGCGCCATGGTCCGGCTAGCCAAAACCGCGAAGCTCATCCCCATTTTCGCGAGCATCTGGTTGGCCGGCTGGGCTCCGCTGAAAGCGTTCATCCGGAAAAGGGAAGACGCCTGCGTGCGATCTTCGAAAAAATAACATGGGAATGAGCTGATACCATTCTCATTCACCCGGAGGTCCCAATTGCGACGACTGGCAAAGCAATGGGCGATGGCGGGCGTAGTGGTTGGGCTTTTAGGGAACCATGGCCGCGCCGCGGATTTTCCTTTTCAGAACCCATCGCTGCCCATCGAGCGG
>Ga0302325_10033297_pt1 | contig 10560 bp, 5 predicted proteins | sample Palsa_T0_2_FD_201948 | JGI IMG/M metagenome (GOLD analysis project Ga0302325, IMG submission 201948) | Peat permafrost microbial communities from Stordalen Mire near Abisko, Sweden - Palsa_T0_2 | ecosystem: Environmental > Terrestrial > Soil > Palsa > Peat permafrost | place: Sweden: Abisko...
CTGTTTGAACAAATCATTGCAATGGCTTACCGGCTCTTCAGAAAGGCAAAGGATCCGCTGTACCAAGGCCTCGGACTTGGGCTTGGCCTTGCCATGTGCTCCTGCATCGTCGCCAACTGTTTTGGCAACAGGTGGACTTATCTCGAGATAACAGGGCCTCTATGGATATTGGCCGGAGCAGCGGCTCGCGCGGTTCATCTCATGGAGGTGGAACCGCTATCTGAACTGAATCCAGTGAATTCAAATGCTCCAGCAGCAATGCATTTTACTTAAAGGTCTGGCAAATCATTCGGTCTTGATTTGCCGATAGGACAATTTGCGTGAGCGTAACGCGCAACTCCCGAGGGTCTTTGCCCCGGAGGAAGTCGACTGACAGGAGTGCAACGGGCATGGCAGACGAAGAGATAAGCCAGGGCGGCATAGTTCCCCAACCGGGAACGAGTGCCGGCCCTCAGCTTCCAAGCGACGCTTTGGTTGTCCGCCTGCCCCATTTCCGGTTTCAGGGAGATTCGCTGTTTTTCCTGATCTCGAAGCGTCCATTTGCGGTCTTAACCCCGGCGGAACAGAACTTGTGGAATGCGATAGAGAATGAGGCAACAATCGCAGAGCTCGTGGCGCGGCTGGGTGCGTCGGCAGGTGAAGACATTCGCCGCCTCGAGGCGGTTAATGTTGTCAGAGTGCTGACGCCTGCCCCGTCAGTGAAACGGCCTCGCGTAATGGTCATTGAACCGCATATGGACGACGCGGCTTTGAGCGTTGGCGGGCTCATGTTGCAGCGGCGGGCCGAATGCGAATTCCTGCTTGTCACGGTAGCTACCCGGAGCGTGGCCACTTCTTACAGGGGGATCGACCGCGATTTCTTCGATATGGAAACGATCTCGAATCTCCGCAAGGCCGAATCCGAGATCGTAGCCCGGATGGTGTGGGGACGCCACATTCCCCTCGGCCTGACCGAGGCCACTTTGCGCTACAACCCGCAGAATTGGACGCTCGACTGGTTCCAACGGCACGAACAGGCAGTTTGGGCGTATTTGGAACATGGGGCCGGACAGGGCGAACTGGAACTGTGGACCGCGACCATTGCCAAGGCAATCGAGGATTATGATCCGGAGGAGATCTGGATGCCGCTGGGCATCGGCGTGCACGTGGACCACCAGTTGACGCGCCACGCCTGTCTCAATATCCTGCGGACCAATCCGAAGCTTGTGGAGCAGCGCCTTTGCCGGTTCTTCCAGGACGTTCCCTATGCGGCAAACTTTCCGCATCACACCGCAATCGTGGTGGAAGCGATGCGGGGCGCCGGCGTGAAGCTTGAAGAGGAACGCGTCGATGTCGCTGACGTAAAACAGGAAAAAAGGCGCTTGCTTGAGGTTTACTTGTCGCAATGGAAGACCGACGTCATTTGGCGGAGGGTGGAGAATTGTTCGAATGCTCTTGGCGGGCCGCCGGGATGCTTTAACGAATTATGGTATCGCGTGACGGCCGCGCCCGCGGAAGACATCGCCATGATCGATACCTCGGCGATGAAAGAGCCCATTTATCGCGTGGCGCGGGACCTTGTGCCCTGGCTGCGCCGCAATCGTAATGCCCGGAGGATCGGCGTGTTGCTCGCCGCGCCCATGGGCCGCTGGGCGGACGATCTTCATTATCTGCTCGATTGCTTTCCCAATGCGCAATTCGAGGTGCACATGCAGACGAAATTCGCGGGGCATGCCGAGATGTTCACATCTCCCAGGGTCGAGGTCCGGTTGGGGGGTGATCGCTGGCGCTGGATTGTTGGCGACGCCCTGACAACTATCCTCGGGCGGCGGCTGCCGCTGGTGATCATTGCAGGACGACAAAGGGAAAAGCACGGCCGATGGTTGTCCCGCTTCAGCCTGTTCTCCGACCCGGTGGTCGCACAGACAATGAGCGATTTTATTCAGGCGCTTCAATATGCCGCCAAGCAGGGCGAGTAGTTTTCTCGAACCCACCTTCACACAATTGGAGCGGCCGGGTTATGACGAACGCGTGCACAGTTCAATTGCGAGTCTAGAACTACGGACCTAAGAAAGATCAGTTAAGTTGCGGTCGCTACAAGTCGGTGCCGATGAGCTTGCGCGAGAGCTCGGGGAACATTTGATTAAGTCCGATTGCCGCTTAACTGGATGAAGTGATCGGAGAGCAGACGGTTTCGTAGATGCGGAAGGGTTGGTAAATGATTAACATTGTCGCCAAGCCTTCGGAACCACCAGGTATCAAGAGTGCATTGCCGGCCGACCTGCCGCATGTACTGCTCGTGGTCGATCAGTTGGCGAGAACGCTGGGTGGGGGAGAACGCATCGCTTTGAAAATTGCGGCGCTTCTGCCGCAATATGGATATCGGGCTTCCATCCTGACTTTTTTCGCCGACCCCGAAAGCCCCGCCCTGAATTCCGCCCCGTGTCCCATCTATTTGCTGGCCTTGAACAGCTCCTACAACCTGAGGGCGCTGCGGGGCGCTTTTGAACTGAGACGATTCCTCAAACGCGAAAAAGTCCGGATCGTTCAGACGTTTTTTGAGACTTCCGATATCTGGGCGGGGTGTGTGACCAAGGCATTGTCAAACGCAAAGCTGATATGGGCGCGCAGAGACATGGGAATTCTCAGGACGCGGAAGCATCACATGGCGTATCGGCTGCTGGCGTGGGCTCCCGATGCGGTGTTTGCGGTTTCCGAACAGGTCCGGCGGCATGCCATCGAAGTGGACCGGATTGACCCTGCTCGCGTGCAGACCATTTATAACGGCCTGAACCTTAGCGATTGGAGTCCGGCTGCCAGGCAGGCGAAAGAACCCGGTGAGTTCCTCATCGCGACAGTTGGCAATATCCGCAGGGTGAAGGGCCACGATATGCTCATCCGCGCAGCGGCAATCGTTGTGAAGCAGTTCCCCACGGCCCGTTTCAGCGTGGCCGGCCGTGTTTTGGAGCCGGACTATTTCACGGAGCTTCAGGCGCTCATTGAGGAATTGAAGCTCGCCAATCAATTCCATTTCGAAGGCGAAGTGGCGAATCCGCGCCAGTACCTTGCCGCGGCGGACATCTTTGTTCTGCCCTCGCGCAGCGAAGGCTTCTCCAATGCGATTGTCGAGGCCATGGCCGCATCGCTCCCCGTCGTCGCGACCGATGTGGGCGGGAATGCAGAGGCCGTGGCAGATGGAATCAGCGGATTCCTGGTTCCATCGGATGACGCAGCAGGCATGGCTGCTGCCATACTCCAACTGCTCTCAGATCCGTCGCGGAGGCGGGCGATGGGGATGGCTGGAAGGAAACTGGTGGCGGAGAAATTCACGAGTGAGGCCATGATGAGCCGGATTACCGCAGTTTACGCGAAGCTGCTCTCTGCGGGTTGAGGCTTGACCGCGAGGCAGGATAAACAGTACCTTTGGTCGGCGTACCGATACACTCAAGTACCTTTCTAATCATAAAGTTGTACCCTGATTTGACCCGAATGTGTAATTCTTCTTCCTCGAATGCGCAAGAGTTTGCACATTTGTCATCCTCTTCGTCGCTAAATTGCAGATTATAAAACGGATATCTTTGGCAGTTGGGGTGCTTATAGTGAGGCAATAGCTGGTAGTAAAAGAAAACCGCCCGAGAGGGTTAGTTCACGAGGACAAATGAAGACGATCCTGAAGATTTCAGCAATGCCGGCGTTGCTCTGCGCACTTGCGTCAGCAGCATATGCCGACAGCGTTACTCTCAATAGCGCCGGTTCAACCTCCGGCCCGTATACCAACGGTACCTTGCAATACACGGGTACCAGCCCGCTGAATGGCGGTTCAACGCTAAACGCCCCGACGAGCGCAACAGTCGCAGGCGGTCCGAGTTCCTATGACGTGGCTGCCAACGGCGTTTGGGTAAACGCAATTGCGGGCACAAGCTGGGTCTCCAATTCACCAGAAGCGGGCCCAGATGGATCGGTTACCGATCCGAACGCATTCTATTATTACTCCACGACATTCTCGGCCGCCGGCGGGGCATCGACCTACGATGGCAGTGTCAACATCATGGCGGACGATACTGCCGAGGTATTGCTCAACGGCGCTGTCATCGTGCCGTTCGGTCTCATTGGAGGCGATGGCCATTGCTCTGACAACGTTCCGAACTGCAATGGTTTCGACACGGTCTCGTTAAATGGCACAACGCTTCTTGCCGGCTCTAACACGCTGACGATCATTGACGCACAGACCGGCGGAGGTCCCGCTGGTGTGGATTTTTCAGCCAATCTTACGCAAACACCGGAGCCCACATCGCTGCTGTTGCTTGGCACCGGGCTGCTCGGCCTGGCCGTCGTTGTCTTCCGCAAGACGAAGCCATCCGCGCAGTTGTTGAACTCGTAAGGTTTGCAGGGCTTTGCTCCGGGGAGCGCGACACTCGCGCTCCCCGTTTGGTTTGTGCTCACCTTCAGCGAGTCGTGCGAAGTTGCTTCCCGGTCGCCTGGGCTCCCGCGCAAACTCAGCCTACGACGGTTCGAGACACGGTATCGATCCTCCTGTGGAAGCGAGACGTTCCCGTCATGCACTTGGTTGGGAAACCTGGATTGACGGGATTGCAACAACCTTGCCCGGCGCGTTGCGACACGAATGACGAAGTCATCCTCAGTTTCTTCGGAATAAACACGTCTTGAGGGTTCGCTACGAAGCCCAAATCAAGCAACATATCCAGGGCAGGATGCTCCTGCGCCGGCAATGCGCAATGACTCGAGGTGCCAGGACTAGAAGTCGAATTTGACGGCCCCCTGCAAGAGCCGTGGGGCGTCTGCGCTGTTGATCTGACCGAATGACGAGGCGTTGACATCGCCGGCGACTGCATTTGAGCCAAAGAACTGTGTGTGATTGAACACGTTGAAAGCTTCGAGCCGGAACTCGAGGCGGCTTGAATCGGTAACTCGTACATACTTTTGCAGAGCCACATCCCAGTTTTCGAGGCCCGGGCCGAAGAAGTAGCGGGGCGAGACATTTCCAACCGTGCCGAGCGGTTGCAGGCCGAAGAGCGAGATGTTGAAGTAGGGATTTCCGTTTTGCGGATGGTGGTTCAAGTTGAGCGGGCCGGGTATGACTTGCGGCAGATCCACGGAGAACGGGTTTACCCCATTCGGTCTAGCTCCAATGAGCGAGTTGTCGCTGCTGTTTTGCATGGTGACCGGAAGGCCGGTGCTGAAATGGGCGATCCCGGAGATTTGCCAGTCGCTGGTGAACCTGTCCTTGCGGCGGAAAAGGTCATCGATGGGAAGGTTGTAGTTGAAGCTGGCGACAAAGTTATGCTTGATATCAAAGGCTGACAGCTCGTAGGTCCGATGAGGGTCTCCCGGGACCAACATGTCGGCAATACTTGACGAAATGTCGAGAGACTTGCCGTAGGTATATCCGGCCAGAACGTCGAGCCTTCCGCTTTGGTGCCGAAGGGTGACTTCGAGGGCGTTGTAATTTGAATTGCCGACTGACTCTTCAAAGGCATCGCCGCCGAAGTTGGCGCCAAAGGGCCCTCTGCCCTGGACCGATTGTCCCGATACGGTAGTGAAGGTTCCGGTTTCGCTGAACGGCCCGCAAACCGCGCTGCCCGACGCAACTTGACTGAGTTGACTGACGCTGAGGCAATTGGATGCAATGCCGGGGTTGGCCGTAACCAGGACATACAGATGATGCCCCTCGCTGCCGATATAGTTCAAACCCAGCACGGTGCTGTGACCCAACTGCCGCTCGATGGAGAGGTTATATTCCTCGGCATAGGGGCTTATGTTGTGGATGTCGACCGCAACCATGCCGGAGATGGGCTCAAACTGCGCCCAGTTAACCGTGCCGTTGGGGTTGCTGGGAGATGCACCAAATGCAGGAAACGGGATTGGGAAACGCTGGCCTTCGTTGTTGCCGGTGCCGGCATCGATAAAGGGATTGGAGAACAATGGAGAAACGGGGCTCGAATAGGTGGTGCCGTATGGTGGGTCGCCGGCCATTACGCCGGCGGTGATCCCTTCGACCCCTGTGAAGAACCGTCCGGCTCCCAAACGGAAGCTGGTGTCGCCTGGATTTCCAAACAGTGCGCCCAATACGCCGTCGTACCGCTTGGAAGGCGACCATGCAAGCCCGAAGCGGGGAGAGAAGTCGTCCCAGCGCCTTGAGGAAAGTGTGTTCGGTACGCCCTTATCTCCAGGGAAGACAATGCCGGTGGGTGCACCGGTATAGACCTGGGATTGCTCGCCGACGACAAGTGTCTGGAGCTGATTGAACTTTTCGTAGAGGGGCATTTCCAATTCCCATCGCCCGCCGTAATTGAAGGTCAGGTTTGGCTTGATGCGCCAACTGTCTTCAACAAACCCGCCTGCATACTGGTTGCGCATGTAAAAGGGTTGAGCATTGCCTTGCTCGTAAGTGCTGGGAGCGCCGACGAAGAAGTCGGCAATATCCAGGCCGGTTTCCGATCCGAAGAAGGCGAACTCGCCATTGGATTGGATATCGGCATTCCCGTTGGTCTGGTTGTAGCGCAACTCGCCGCCAAACTTCAATGTGTGCGTCCCAATGACATGGGACAAAGTGTCAAAGTATTGATAAATGTTGTCGTACTGGTTTATTCCGGTGACGGTGGAACCCATGGTGAAGTTGTTGAAGATGATGTTTTCGACGCCGACAATCGCAGGGCGTTGGGGAAGGATGGTGGGGCTTCCGCTGCTGGTGACAAATCCCTGGGAGGTGAGAGAAGTTCCCACAGTGCCCGAAGGAGTGCCGAGGACATTGGTATCTCGCAGGTAAGAGGCCTCGAAAAAGTTCACCGTTCTGGAACCGAAGGTGTTGGTGTCGGAGAAGGTACCAAGCTGCGACCGGCCATTGGTGAGAGCGCTGAATCCGGGAAGCGTTGCGCCCCCCTGCTGGATGGGGTAAGGATTGGCGAGGGAATAATCGTCGATGCCATAGTAGCCCGAGATTCTGCCCCAGCGCGAGTTGGCATCGATGTGGATGGCTCCCTTGAAATCGCGAAGCGTTTCATTCTGGGAGTTTGTGGAAAACTCGCCGTCGGGAAGATTGGGCCCAGGGACGTACTTGACGAGGTTGACCGCGGGGCTGGACCAGGCCTGCTTGGGAATCATGCTGTTGGGGAAGACGACTGGGCGCGCTGCAGTGCAGCCAGTGGAGGTGGGCCAATAGGGATCTCCAGCCTGGACGTTGGTGCCGAGGCTTTGACCGAGGATGCCGGCGATGTAGGGGCCGCTGACGCAGCCCGTAAGCGACGAGGCGAGTGAGGGATCGGAAAAGTCTCCGTTGAGTTCGGCTTTGGTGGGAACGAGAATTTCGCCGCTGGACTCGCCTTGCGCCATCTGGGTGCCTTGAAAGTCGCCGAAGTAGAACAGCTTGTCCTTACGGATGGGCCCACCCGCAGTAGCGCCGTACTGGTTCTGTTGAAAGGTTCCGCGAGTGGCGGAGAAGTAATCGCGGGCGTCGAGCGCGGTATTGCGGACGAATTCGAAGATATCGCCGTGAATCCGATTGGCGCCCGATTTGGTAATGATGTTGATCTGGCCCCCACTGTAGTCGCCGTATTCGGCATCGACATTGGTGGTCAGAATGCGGAATTCGGCGATCGAGTCGAGGTTTGGGATGAAGCCGGCTCCCATGGTGAAGGGCTCTTCAATACTGGCTCCGTTGAGCGAGAATCCATTGGAGAACTCCCTCTGACCGCTGATCGAAAGAGTTCCCGGATTCAGAGTGCCTGACGGTGAAATCAAGCTTGCGCCCGCCGCGGTCAGCGACTGACCCGTGAATGAAGATTGTGGGACAACGCCCGGCTGGAGCGACAGGAGGTCAGTGAAACTGCGCCCATTGAGGGGCAGCGCCTCGGTTTCAGTGCTTCCGATAACTTCGCCGAGCTGAGTATCGACTGTCTCGACGTGGATGGCCAACGATTCAACGGTTACGGTCTCGGCTGCACCGCCCACCAACAGCGATGCATTCGCCGCCAGAGAGCTGTTGGCGTTCAAGATAAGATTTGTCTCATGAAACTGCTTGAAACCGGGCGTGTCGATGCTGATTTCATAGCGGCCGACAGCCAGTTCGGTCAGAGAATAGAAGCCTTTTGAATCGGTGGTTGTTGTTTGCCTGAGGTTGGTATTGAGCTCCAGGACCGTGACTTTTGCACCGCTTACCGCCAGGCTCTTGGGGTCCGTCACGGTCCCGGAGATGCTGCCGCCGGTTGCTGCCCAAAGTCCAGGCGCCATGATTGCAAGGAACAGAAGAAGACAGCACGCCCTTGTGGAGAGGAACCAGGCGCGTTGCCGGAGATCAAACTCGAATAGAGTCGTCCGACCGTTCTTATGGAACATTGTAAACTCTCGCTTCATCGAGCTTGGCTGGCATCGGGCCCGTTCGCCGGCGCTCCTGTTAGGGGCAGAAGCGCCGGCGGCGGATTAGGACTTCGAGTGTACGAATAGCTGAGGAGAATGAACCCGTGGCGGCGGCATCGTTGGCTGCTTACGGCTGAGCAGATAGACGTTTCCGTGTCGTCCCGATTTCAGCATGATCAGACAAATGCAATCGATGTGCCAAATCTTTGGGATGCAACCCGTCAATAATGAGCGAGTTGTCGAATGCGCCTTAACGTCGAAGTGCAAATACTTGCGCAACGATGGAGAATTTTGTCACCAATTTGTACGGATTCTGTCATTTAATAAGTCGCTTTGCAGCTGGAGTTCAGGCGAAAAATTTGAGGTTGTACAATTGATTCCTCGGCCGTCAAATGAAGTTACTCATCGTTGAAGACGAAGCGAAGACTGCCAGTTTCCTGAAGCGTGGCTTCGGTGAAGCGGGCTTTGTGGTGCATGTCGCATCCGACGGCTTCGAGGCCAAGCGTCAAATCGAGGCTGGGTCGTTTGAGCTCATCGTGCTCGATATTCTGCTGCCCGGCATGGATGGCTGGGAGATTCTGACCTGGGCACGCAAGTCCGGAATCCAGACTCCCATCCTGCTGCTGACGGCTCGGGATTCGGTAGCGGACCGGGTGCGCGGCCTCGAGCTCGGAGCCGACGACTACCTGGTAAAGCCATTCGCTTTCTCCGAGCTGCTGGCGCGGGTACGGACCATTCTGCGCCGGCCACCGGTGCGGGAGGCAGCCAGGATTCGGGTTGCGGATCTGGAGTTGGATTTGGCCGGCCACCGGGCCAGCCGGGGCGGCCAATCGCTCGATCTGACGGCGCGGGAATTCACGCTGCTTTCCCTGCTGGGGCGACGAGCCGGCGAGGTGCTGACGCGTACTTTGATCGCAGAGTCGGTTTGGGGCATGAATTCGGAGGGAGATACGAATGTGGTCGATGTGAACCTGCGACGGCTTCGCACCAAGCTGGATGACCCCTTCCCGCGAAAGCTGCTGCGCACGGTCCGGGGGGTGGGTTATGTCCTCGAAGACCCCGATCGACAGTAGGCCGGGCAAGCGCAGATGGGGCGGCGCATCGCTTGCATTGCTGCTTACGGTTTGGTATACAACCGCATCCTTTGCGGTTGTGGCAGCGGCTACGGGCCTGCTCTACCTGGCGCTGGCGGATAACCTGAGAAAAATCTCCGAGCAGTCGCTGCAAGACGAGTTGGAAGTATGCCGCGCGCTGGTCAGCGAACAGAACGGGGATTCGCATGCGCTGCATGAAGAGGTGGAGATTGATTCCGCTGTCCGGCGCTACCAGAAGTTCTATATTCGCGTGCTTGACGCGAACGGCAAGGCTTTGTCGACGACGCCGGGCATGGACCGGGATCTGAGTTCTTCTCTGGTTGCGCAGGAGGCGGCGAAACACGACGGCATCTTCAAGATCGATTCACCCGGCGGGGCTTCGTATCGAATGATTGTGGCCTCAGTGCCGCGCGAACACTATGGAAAAGAGGTCTGGACCCTGCAGGTAGCGGTCGACCTTACCCAAGAGCAAGTGGTGCTTGGCCGGCAACGAATCTGGATATGGACGCTGCTGGCGGCGGCCCTTGTCTTCTGTCCGGCGATGGGCTTCGCGATTGCGCGCAGAAGCACGCGGCCCTTGCGCGAAGTTGCCGAGACCGCGCGTCAGATCGGCTCCAGCACGCTCAACGAGCGTATCAAAGCAGAAGGCTATCCGGTGGAGATTCGCGTTCTGGCGGACGCCTTCAATGCCATGCTGGAGCGGCTGGAGGAATCGTTCGCGCGGCTCTCGCGCTTCTCTGCCGACATTGCTCACGAGCTGCGAACGCCCGTGAACAACATGCGCGGCGAGGCGGAGGTGGCGCTGGCGCGCGCGCGCACCGCCGAAGAATACATGGAGGTGGTTGCTTCCTGCCTGGAAGAATCGGTTCGTCTCTCGGAGCTTATCGAGTCGCTCCTGTTTCTGGCACGCACGGAAAGCCCCGGCGATCATCTCAAGCGCACGCCGCAGGATCTTGGGCGACTGCTCGCAGACCTTCGCGACTACTACGAAGCTACGGCCGCTGAAATCGGCGTGACGTTATCGGCGAGCCTGGAAGAGGGCGGAATTGTGGCCGATGTGGACCGCACGCTGATCCTGCGCGCGGTCGGCAACCTGATCTCGAACGCGTTGGCG
>Ga0302325_10033298_pt1 | contig 10560 bp, 9 predicted proteins | sample Palsa_T0_2_FD_201948 | JGI IMG/M metagenome (GOLD analysis project Ga0302325, IMG submission 201948) | Peat permafrost microbial communities from Stordalen Mire near Abisko, Sweden - Palsa_T0_2 | ecosystem: Environmental > Terrestrial > Soil > Palsa > Peat permafrost | place: Sweden: Abisko...
CTCCAACAAGTGAGCATATAATGGGCGAGGCAGGTTTTGGCGGCGAACTTTCGGCATCGCTCAATCGCCGTAAAATCCTCGGGTCATGGCGGACTTTAACCGGAGGATTTCCGCAGGATCGTCCGACTCCGACAGTCTGTTTGCCAATTCGCCCAATTCCTTGCCGGAGAGCAGTCGGTTTCGAGCCAATTCGATGGTGAACTGAATGACTTCCGCCTGCTCACCCGGCGGCAAACGCCTGATCTCATCAATGACTTTAGCTGCGCTCACGAAAAAACTTAGCGCGTCCTTTCATTCAAAGCAATTGGAAATTCATTTTGCTCGCCGCGCGCCTGTGCCACTGCTGCGCTTCGCCTTGTTCTTTGTCAATTAATTATTTTCTTAGAGAAGGCTTCAAAGCGAACTTACTCCACATGCCCTGCATGCGCCTACTTAACCGTATTCACCAGCGGCGCCAAACCCTGAATCCTGACCTCCAGCCGATCTCCAGACTTGATCGGCCCCACTCCACTCGGCGTGCCGGTGATGATGACGTCGCCGGGCAACAGCGTCATATTGGTAGAGGCAAAGCTGACGATGTGAGCGCAGTCAAAAATGAGCTGGCTGGTGCTGGAGTTTTGCCGCAGCAGACCGTTCTGAAATGATTGGATGGTCAAATCCCGCGGGTCCAATTTGGTCTCAATGTAAGGGCCCAGCGGCGTAAAAGTGTCGAAAGACTTGGCCCGCGCGTATTGGCTTTCTGAATTCTGAATAGTGCGGTCGCTGATGTCTTGAGCGCTCGTGTAGCCAAAAATATAGCGCAACGCAGCGGTCGGCGAAACATTGCGCACACGACGTCCAATTACGATGGCCAATTCCGCCTCGTAATCCGTCCGGTGTTCAGGATACGGAATCTCGATCTTGCCACCGTCCGGCAGAAGGGATGTGGGCGCTTTAAACCAAAACAGAGGCTCCTTGGGCAGAGGCTTGTTTTGTTCACGGGCATGGTCGGCATAGTTAAGCCCGATGGCCATAAGCTTGGAGGGCGCGACCGGCGTGAGCGTCTTGATTCCTTTGAAGGGCGTGGGCTTTTTGTCGAATGAAGGAGCACCAAACACATCCCCGCGCACCCGGAAAAGCTGTCCTTCCACGACCTTCGCATAAAAAATATCGTCGCCCTTTTGAAAGCGGCCAATCGTTGCCATACTCTGTCAAAGTGATAACCATCTGGCCAGCCTTTTGCAAGCGAAACTCCGCCATGCTACTTCCCCAGTCCTTCGGAAAAAACGCAAAGGTTGTTTACACTTTTCCGGCATCCTTGGAAGTGACATGTGACGCAACGACTTAGAAATGCACAAATTGAATTTGACAAGCAGAAAAGTCGGAACGGTTTACACTATTGATGATCATTTTCCGGGGATGGCGCTGAAAACTTAGGGGGCAGTAGCACATTCATGTGCAACAGCTTACACTGCTTGAACTTTTTGGAAACAAGACTTTAGCCATCGTGGCCCAATTCCTGCTTACTTGCCGCCGAACACCCATCGCAGAATACCTGTGGTGAATCAGTGAACTTCGAATAAACCAAATATGAACAACATGAAAATGAATCAGTTGAGGCTGGCTATGACCATTGTCGGCCTACTCGCGTTGGCGGGCCCGGCGCAGGCGGACATCACCTATACCGTAGATGAGGTCATGGGCGCGGGCGGAATTTTCGGCACCATTACAACGGACGGCACCATCGGACAACTCGGTGCCTCGGACATTCTGGGCTGGAATCTGAACGTGGACGGGAATGGCGGGGTGACATATAATCTCAACAGCATTAATGCATTAAGCGGCGTAGAGGTCGGAAACAACACTCAAGTTTTCAATCCTAATGCGGGCACCCCCGACCTGACCGCGACCGCGCAGCACATATTCTTTAACTTCAGTGGGACAGACGGCGGCTATCTGGGCTTCCAAACCTTTCCGTTTTATGGCGGAGAGCATTACGCGAGTTTCGGCGCCATGGATCAAGCTGACACTTACCAAGGCTTGGCGGCGGTCCCCGAATCTTATAACGTGGCTTCGTCGATCGTCGTGCCGGAATCAGGGACGCAAATCATCGCCTCGGTCGCTACCGGCAATTCGGTTCCAGATCAGGGCGCAACAACCATGACTCTTTTTGCGGCGGCGCTGCTGGTGCTGTCTGGGGTGGATGGGATTATGCGCAAACGGCAGTCGGCCTGAATACAACGCCAAGCAAGCCCTCAGACTGAACAGAGGCGGTCTTAACATTGGGGTCGTGCTTTAACAGTGCGACTCCAATTTCTTTTCGGTGGCCATACGCCTGACGGCGTGACCTATTGACTCCTTTGAAGGGTGCGTGCTTTTTCTCGAATGAACATTTGTTGCCGTCGACGTCACCCTTGATTAGTCAGCGCATTGTGGAACTTTTGTCACATCAGCGCACAAGAAATCGTCGAGCACATTGAGGGCTTGCCTCAAGAGCAACGCGTAGAAGTGATAAAGCGCGCCATGACAGCCCTACGGTCACGAAGCAGCAAAGTCATTGAGCGCTTCTGCCGGCGTTTGGAAAATCCCGATATTTCCGAGGAAGTTTGGCACGGCGTTGAGGAAGCAGAGGACGAGCGGTTGATTGATTTGGATGAGGCACTGACGGAATTGAACTAGCAATTCCGCAAGCACGACATCTACAAGAGCTAGGCCTTTTCTTAAACCAACTCCGCCTCTTCAATCTCCTTCGGCGGCGCGCTCAGAGGCGTTCCGTCCTCGCCTTCAGGATATTCAAAAATCTTGCCTTCAAAATTACGAATGACCACGCGTTCCCGGTTGTGGCTGACGATGTAATCGGGATTGATCGGCACCTTGCCGCCGCCGCCCGGAGCGTCAATCACATATTGCGGCACGGCATAGCCCGAGGTGTGCCCGCGCAGGCTTTCCATAATCTCCAATCCCTTGCGCACACTCGTCCGCAAATGCGCCGAACCGGAAATCAAATCACATTGGTAAATGTAATAAGGTTTGACCCGGCACATGAGCAATTTCTGCATCAACGCCTTCATCACCACCGCATCGTCGTTGACGTGGCGCAATAAAACCGACTGATTGCCCAGCGGCACGCCGGCATCGGCCAAGCGTCCGAGAGCCTCGCGAACTTCTGTCGTCAATTCGCACGGATGATTGGAATGGACGCTGATGAACAGCGGATGATACTTGCGCAACATCGCGCACAACTCCGGCGTGATGCGTTGCGGAAGGAAAATCGGGATGCGCGTGCCAATGCGCAGAAATTCCACGTGCGGAATAGCGCGCAAACGTCGCAGCAAAGTTTCCAACTTGTCGTCGCTCAAAAGCAGTGGATCACCCCCGCTCAAGAGCACGTCGCGAATTTCGGGATGCTGCCGGACGTATTCGATTTGCCGGTCAAAGGCCGGATGGAAATCGTAACCGGTGGCGTTGCTGACCATGCGCGAACGTGTGCAATAACGGCAATAGGCCGCGCACCGATCCGTCACCAGAAAAAGCACGCGATCCGGGTAGCGATGCACCAGGCCCGGCACCGGCGAATGCGAATCTTCTCCGCACGGATCGCTCATCTCCCAAGGCGCGGTCAAGGTCTCCTCCACCCGCGGCACGACTTGGCGGCGGATGGGGCAATTCTCATTCCCCGCATCGATCAAGTTGAAGAAATAGGGCGTGATGGCCAGGGCCAATTTGTGATTGGCCAGGACCGTGCCTTCGTATTCCTCCGGCGTGAGCGTGGGCAGGAACTTCTGCAACTGAGCCAGCGAGGTAATGCGGTGCTTGAGCTGCCAACGCCAATCATTCCAATCGGCATCGGAAACATCGCTCCAGAAGCCGCGGCCGGCGGATTGGAATTGTTTTAAGGAATGGAAAAGTGCGGAGTCGGGATCCTCGATCTCCGTCTGCCCGTCGGTTAAATGACTTTGCATTTTGAGGCACTATAAGAGCGATCGAAAATGTGTCAAGGCGCAGTCAAAAGGGGTCAAAATGGGGTGGATTCCCCATATGAGGCTTGGCGGTAGTTTGACGGCCGTTGACAGCGAGTGATTGGCAATTGACAGGGGGCCGCCGGCCTGTGCAGGCTCCCGGTCGCGATGCGGATGTTCACCATTTTTTTAGTTTGCCTGTGCGCTGCCGCTACGGCCGGAGCTTTTACTTTGCAGGACGCGCAGACCTTGTTGGACGCCCATACCCGGGCTTTTTGTGTGGAAAAGGATGGCCGGGCCTGGTTTAAAAAAACGACCGAGGGCGGCACGCTCGATTTCTGGAAATGGGCCGAATCCATGGAAATGGAACTGGACGCCTATGAGCGGACTTCCGATCCCCGGCAGCTCACTCTTTTCACCAACTTGTTCCATGGCTTCGTCCACGAATATGGCCAAGACTGGTCGAAGAACGATTTCAACGACGATATCATGTGGATGGTCATCGCCTGCGCGCGGGGATATTTGTTGACTGGCAATGAGGAGTTTCGCCAGGCGGCGCGGGCCAATTTCGATTCCTGTTACGCGCGGGCGTGGTCGCCGGATCTGGACGGAGGGTTGTGGTGGAAGACGGATAACAAATCCAAGAATGCGTGCGTGAACGGCCCGGCGGCCATCGCGGCGGCGTTGTTGAGCAAGGCGTGTCAAGAACACGCTTATTTGGACAAAGCAACGAACCTTTTTATCTGGGAGCGCACTACGCTTTTCAATCCAGACACCGGCCGTGTTTCGGACAACATCCGCAAAGATGGACGGAAGAGTTCCACGTCGTTTTCGTATAACCAAGGCACATTCGTCGGCGCAGCCAACCTGCTCGGTTTTACCAATGAAGCTTTGCAGGCCGCGACGTTCGCCATGAGCCTGGGCAGCGACGGCGTGTTGCCCGGCTACGCCGAGAATGGCGATGCCGGCGGCTTTAACGGAATCTGCGCGCGTTGGGTGGCTCGTTTTATGAATGAGCGCCATTTGCAATCGACCTTCGAACCGTGGTTACAGAAAAATGCCGAGGCGGCTTGGAACGTCCGCCGCACTTCAGACAATCTCTCCTGGAGCAAGTGGCGTGAGCAGACCCCGCCAGGCCCGCGCGATGAATGGGGCTGCAGCAGTTCCGTGGTGATTTTGCAAGTGGTTCGTCCGACAGAGGGTTTGAAATAGCTATATCAGCTCATTTACCACGGTTAACCAGGTAACGAAATGTCTGCGCCAACTTCTTCGCGCGTGCTCCGGCCCAGGCAACCAAGCTTGGCGGCGTAGGGATTTGGATGGTATTGGCAGCTTGACGCATTTTGGCGCATGGGCTGCCAGGTTTAAGATCGGTGGAGCCATCGCCTTTCAGGCAAGGCCAATGAATTTTTCGTCCGATAGGCCCAGCTACGGAATGGAGGGCGTCGCCGAGACCCAATCCCCTTGGCGGTAAGGCGGTGCTGCTGCGCCGCCCAAATTTAAGGCGGAGGGGCACCTCCGCCCTACCGTTCGAGAATTGCCGGCGAAGTTTATGGTGAGCAGCGTCATCAAAAATCATCCATTGACCGTCGCGGCTGATTTTCCCGGCTTTCAGACAAGCTTCCAAATAGCCCGGCCCACGCTCTTCGGCGGCCGCGTAGAGGTCACTGATGAGGGCGCGTTTCATTTTGGATCAAGGTGGATCGCTACCGAAAAATGGGTCAGGATTCAGGCAATTCTTGTAAGCGCCGCCAGCATACGCGGGTAGGCAATCCACATTGTTGCCGTTTTGGTAAGGTTGGTAGGCGACTCCGTAGCCGGTGCAATTCGGCGAGCAATAACCCAATTCTCCGCAAAGGTCGTAGGGCGGCATCGGAATATAATAGGTCCCGCTCGCGTGCGCTCCTGAAGCGCTGCAAGTGCTGCTCATCGGCGCCGCCAGGCAGGATTCGGTCTCGCCGCTGACGTCGATGGGTGTAATGAAAAGCTGCCCGGTCATCCTAAAGGCCACGATTTGGGCATAGGCACATATAGACCCGGCGCTGCTGCCTTCGGCGGCCACCAACGGGTAATCAGCCGTATAATTTGAACCATACACTGTGCCGCCGTAAAGCCCGTATGTCCTTTGATTGACAGAAGACGGGCTGGAGGCGGCGTTGTTGGCGAAGATGGCGGTAGTGTAAGTGTTCCAGGGATAGTCGGCATCAATTTGAAAACTAGTCCATTGGCCGTTGATCCACTCGACCATGTTCTCCACCGCACTGCAGGTCGTGACACAATTGCCGCCGGTGGACAGCGCAGTGCAATCATAAGTGCCGGGACAATACGAGCCGGTTTCGTCCGCCGAATTCTCAGGAAGAATAGCGGCGGTGAGGACTTTGACGTCGCACGTGTTCGTCGGCACACAATCTCCGCAACCAATTAGCATAAGCGCATTTTAATGGATGGAGGTTTTGTAGGGATAAGAACCCAAGAGCAAAACGTAGGCGGCAACGCAGCCGTTGCCGTCGTTAAAATCGAAGTAACACGGATACTCCTGAATCCACACTTGCTTCCCAGCCACGTCGGAGGCGCTGATGCGGATCGGGCCGGAGATCGTGCCGCCGCTGCCGCCAGCCAGCATGATCGTAGGCAAATTGGGCGCACCCGGCTGATTGGGACCAGGAACCGTGCCGCCATAGTTAGGTTGGCCCGACGGACGGTTATCAACAGTCATTCCTGGCAAACCTGAGTTGGCCGAACCGTAAGCCGAAGCGTGAGCGGCTAGATCGGCCAAACTAATGGGCCAAAGGTCCTGGTCATTTTTCTTCGGGCCGTGACTGGGGTTAAGTTGGCTAACGTCCTGTCCTAATTGTGCTCCGCCGTTTTGGTTCGGAGAATTCTCAACGTTGTTCCCATTGAGGTTATACCAGCGCGGACCGCGATTGACACGCAGACGCTCGACGAAATCTTTCGGGCCCAAATGGCCGGCGGGGCCGAACGTCAAAGTCGTCCGACCCGCTGTCAAGTCGTAAGCAATTTGTTGGACGCAGGCTTGCATCGTAGCCCATTCGGCCAGAGATCCCGTCAGGTTGAGGTTGTTGCCCAAAGGGCACTGGTCGGTGATTTCCGTTTCCTGGAGAGTAAAGGTTCCTTCGTATTGCGGGATTTTTTCGATGTTGTAAATGTAACCAGCGAGGCCGTAGGGAATGATTTCGCCGGGCGTGATTTGCTGATTCGCGTAGGTGCCGCCAGGAATCGTGAGCAGCGTGACAGTGGCGTGTTTGGGATGATGCTGGACGTGGCCGGTGGCGACACCGTCATTATTTTCCGTTCCCTGAAAAGTCGCCGTGATGTGAGCCCGGACACTTTGGGCGGGCGCGCCGCCCACCGCGTTGCCGTTGAGCATCCACGGCGCAACCTGACCGCGTGTCAACAAATATTGGAAGGTTGAAGTATTGATCGGATTGCCATTGTCATCGACAACGGCCGGGCTGCTGCCGCTGAAAAAATCGGGCGAGGATATGTCCGCCAATTCGGGGAAGACATTCTGCCAAAACGTGAGCGCGCTGCCGCCGGTGGCCGGAGTCGCCGTATTGACCGCGACGGTGGCAATGGTGCAGGTCGTGGCGGTGCTGGAATTTCCCTCCATGTCGATCGTGGCTGTGACGGCGGCAAAATCGCGCCCGGCCAATTCCAACGCCTGCATGGTCGCACTATTGGCTACGCCGCCGACCAGGGCCGGGCTGCCGGTGGCGAAACTGGCAATCGTATCCAGTTGGCCGGTCAGGCCGACACCTTCCACCACTGTTCCATCAATATTAGCGGCGATGTCCTTGATGATCTGGACGTAGTTTTGCCCGTTCCAAGTCCCGCTGATGCGGAATTTGAGGCAAATGGCGTTGGGGATGAGATCATCGCGGCGCTTGATCTTAAGCGCGGAAGTTCCGGTGCCAAAACTTTGGCTAACCGCAGGGAGGTTCACGCTCGGAAGTTGGTCGCGAGTGCTGATGTGCAGCGTCGGCGGGGAGGTTGTGTAATCAAACCAAACCACCGGGCTGCCCATCGGGCCGATCCAACGCAGCATCCGGCGCATCGCTTCGGCGCAAGTAATATCGTTGACACTGTCAAGCGGCGCGCGCAGCACGGTTTGCATATTGGCCGCGTTGGCGCCGGAGCCGGCGCTGGTCCGGCCGGAAAGAGCATAGCCGGCGACGTAATCTGGAATGATAAGATTGGTTCCGGGCGTCGCGTAGAGGTCGTAGTTTATGCCGTCAATCTCGGAGGTGAGATTGTCGCTTTGCAATTGGGGCGAACCGTAATCGGCGGTCGTCTGGTTGACGACGTAAGCGATGATCTCCGCCACCTGCTGGCGAATGGACATGAGATTGGTCGCGTTCGAACCGGGCACCATGTCGTTGACTCCGATTTCGGCGTTGACACTCAAGCCGAGAACGACCTGGCTGCGCCAATCGGCCACGTTTTGCGTGCCGTTATAGGTCCACCACAGTTTTTGAAAAACCAGACGCTCAAAGAAAAATTCCCAAGGCCCGGCGAATTTGTAATCGAACTTTTCCAGGTTCGCGCTGCCAGTGCGAAAATTGTCCACGCGATAGCCGACAAACCAAACCACCCCGCCCGTCCAACCGGTGATGCCGGGAATCGGCAAACCGCCCGCGGTCAGGCCGGAGCCGCTGGCCGGAGTGCGTCCCAGGCGCAAGGTGATTTGCGCGCCGTAAGGCAGGGGGTCAGCGGCGTCGGCGGCGATCATCATGTCGCAGGCGAAATGGTCGTGAGCCTGGTTGGAAATTTCGCGCGTGGCCTGGCTGATGCCCCAATCGCCCAGGGATTTTTCCACCCCGTTATAAGTGAGAGTAACAAAGGTCATGGTGAATCAGCGCGCGAACATCGCGGTGACGGTCACGGCCACATCCATCAAGTTGGTCGAGGACGGCGTGTAATAAATCGAGCCGGTCGTAGTCCCTTGATAAGCCGAGAATGAGCCGACATTTCCAGACGTGGCCGTGGTGGTGGCATCCGTCCCGCCCAACGAGGTCGTGGTGCCGCTGCCGCTTTGTTCCCAATGACGGAAAATGCCGGAGGATGATGTGCCTAACCAAAAAGCCGTGGCCTGCGCGGCATTGGTCGGGCAAACAGCGGTCGCGTTGGCCGTCAGCGCGACGGAACAGTTGGCATAAGCCGAGAGCCAGGGATAGCCGTAGGTGGCGCTGTTGGAAAAAACCATCCAGATTGATCCGCCCGGCTGCAGTTCATTGGTAATAGTATAATTGACTGTGACGACCGACGGCGTGATGTTGGACGACCAGGGAAATCCATTCCAATATCCAGTCATATTGGTCACGGTCGCGCTCCAATTCGTCGTCCCACCCGGACTGGTAATGTTCGTCACGCCGCCCATGATATTGGTCAACGGCACACCGGCGCCATTGGTGACGACTTGCGAAGGAAGAACGGCGTAAGGCACGCTCCCGCTGGCGAGAGAACTGGCGTTAAGATTATTTATGCCGTGGCCGTCACCAGTGAAAAAGCCACCGGAAAGGGTCACGTCGGCATTTTGGTCGAAGACCACCGTGTTCCCGCCATTGGCATGGAAGATGGAAATATTGTCTCCTCCGGCATCGGCATAAAGATCAAGAGCATCGTTAAAATTCCCTGTCAATACTCCCCCACCCTGCCCTTTGAACAAGTTGGTGATCCAGGCGTAATTGGCAAAATTGGTTTTTTGGGCGTAAAAATTTCCCGGCGCAATGACATTGCCAGTAAGGCTGGATCCCTGAAGGTTCGTCAGCCCACCGCCATTCTGGATCGCAATCCACGACGGCACATTGACGACGATATTGCTATCGGAACCGGACAGCGCAACGCCATTATAAGAAAAATCGCCACTCGGATAGCTTGGGTTGCTCGTGGTTCCGTGTGGGTCAACTGAGGGCCACATGCTCTGCCAATTGGCGAAACTGGTCGCGTAACCGGGAGAAGGAATCTCGTTGCCAGCCACCCTAGTGTTGCCGTAGTAATCGTTATAATCCGCCGTATTCGCGCCGGACAAATTCGTCATCATGCCGCCGGAATAGGCTTGGCTCAATTGCCAAAACGCATTGCTATACGACCAGACTGGCACGAGTCCGAAACTTGATTCGATGCCGGTGCCCAACGCATTGGTGGAAGCAAAAATGTCATTGGTCATGAACATGTTGGTCGTCGTTCGTCCCCAAATGCCGGCGCTGTTCATTTCCCAGAATTGCGAATTGTTGACAATCAGGTTGGTCGTGCCGGATTGCCCGATCACACCGTTGGTGCAGTTGTAGGCGAAAAAGTGATCGATCGTATCCGTGCCGTTGATCGTTTCCAGGCCGTTGTAGCAATTCACCGCGACGCAATTCGTCTCGACGGCGAAATTTGTCTGGCCGCCGCCGTAGCCGTAGTAACAATTGGAAGCCACGCAGCCGTAGAGCTTCACCACCAGATTTGTTAAAAGGTGACCATAAAAGCCCAAAGTGTATTCGCCCGAATCCGCGCTCGCCACACCCAACGGAGTAGCCACCGCCAGGCAATTGCTGAAGATGCCACAAACGGGAAACGTCGTCAGGTTGGTGGCGCTGCCACAATCCGCCACAAACAC
>Ga0302325_10033299_pt1 | contig 10560 bp, 5 predicted proteins | sample Palsa_T0_2_FD_201948 | JGI IMG/M metagenome (GOLD analysis project Ga0302325, IMG submission 201948) | Peat permafrost microbial communities from Stordalen Mire near Abisko, Sweden - Palsa_T0_2 | ecosystem: Environmental > Terrestrial > Soil > Palsa > Peat permafrost | place: Sweden: Abisko...
GATTCATTAAGCATTTAGTAAGTTGACTACCATTAGTTTAAGTGCGCTTTCGTTGACACCCGCAGGCCACAATGTCTCAACTTGCCCACACTTACGGTCCAACATGCCGCCTTGCCCCAGCCGTCAACTTCTCCGGATCCAAGGGCGGTGACGATATGCCGGCCCTCAAAGCTCAATTTTTTTACGCCTCTCCGTTGCCTATCGACGATCCTTTGTCTGCTGCACCTACCCTTACAAGCTCCGACTCCAAGTCCATCAAACATACTCCTAGACCGTTCTCGCCGTACGATAACAGCGCCCTGGAAGAAGCATGGTTAGGTCTTAGTTCTGGAAAGGATAGGAAGAATCAGCGGAAGAACAAATCCGTGTCCCCTGAAAAGGAGGATCGGAGGCGTGGGCGGAAGAAAACTGACAAACCCCAGGATTCCGGTCCTGCCTTGGATGGGGTATCTAGCGATGCCGTCAGTAAAGAAAAGGATTCCAAGGCCCCAAAGTCATCGAAGAAGGAGCAATCTTCTAGTCAAAGAGAGGAGGGATATACAGCTGGGACTTTGGAAGCTCAGCAGGCAGACCAAACGGATTCGAAAAATCCAAAGACTTCCGAAAAGGAGAAAGCATCCAATGATGCAAATCAGATCAGTCCAGCCCACACTGCGTGGGTTCAACAATCACACGAGCAAGCTACTCCGCGCAGGTTTACCTGCAATGATCCTCGTCCTTTGGAAAAGGATTCTGAAAAGATAGCTTGTTGTGGTTACCTAGAGGACGGTGATGTTCAGAAAGATCACAGCAACTACACTACGGAACATGAAGAGGATCAAAACCCCGAGGACTTGGATCAAGATCAGAGCCCGAAAGGTTCTAAGCTTGCCAATGCCAAGTCGAAGGGCAAACGAAAAGCTGAGTTCGACGGCGCTGAGGGTGCTCAAGGTGACGCCGCTGACGATAAATTTTCGATTACTGAATGCCCTGAATTAGCCAGGAAGCAGCCTACGACTTCCGAGAATCACGAATATTCCGAGCAACAAGAAGATTGCCCGGAATTACAAAGCCATATATCTCCAATAAAGACTGCAAACTCCACCTCGACGCACGATGAGCTACAACCCGTTGCCTCACAAGGGAAGCGCGAGGACGTGAAATCTGCCAAGGCTAGCAAGACTACCATGGCTGTAACTAATACCAATATCCCGAAGAGCAAATCATTGAAAAGAAAGGATAATTCCGAATTGTCACCGCAGTCCTCAGATGTTATCCTTAGCAATGTTCCTCCTCAAGTTGGCGATGCTGGAACAACAGGCTCGCCATTCGTGAAACTGCCATCTCGGGCAAATACTCCTCAGCCATCAAATAACGATGGTAACGGATTCAAAACAACCAGCGAGGAACGCAGGAACGCTGACAGAAGCCCTCGCCGTTCCAATGAACGGGCGTCCTCGGAGACCGAGACCATACAAGTTCATGGATGCAAAGCGCACAGAAGGAGCAAAGATCAAGTAGATGTCCCTGTGGGGGTCTCACGATTACACTTGGTCCAACTGCCTGCTCTGCAGATGAAGCCTATTTATTGGTCGCCGGTCCATGACATATGTGCAGTCACCCGAGGTACCTGGTTCTATAAAGACACCATGTATCCTGTCGAACCAGCGGTGGCCAATCAGTTGGAAACTGGATACAGAGAACTCAGACCATGGTCTCAGACATGGAATGATGAGCTCAATAGTGCAATAGAGGTTGGTGCAGCTGGCGAGGAAAAGATCGCACATCGCCTCTGGCCCAAAGATGAGGAGCAGAAAGCCATCCCGCACAAAGGCAAGGAGCATCACCCTCTATCAAGTGATCCGTACTGCGCTGCACTTTGTTTCCATGGAGAAGCGGCTGCTGAGGGGACAATTGATCCTGAAAATTTGGACAAGAAAGCCTCGGTCCCAAGTGCCATAGTGAAGAGGTATTCTAAGTCACAGGTTATCTACAAGGATGACCACAATGCATTCATTCTGAAAGCGAACCTTCAGCCATCGGTATATTACGGACGAAAGCCGCTGCAAAAAATTCGTAGAGGCCATACCGTCGGTATTCATGTCCTCAGAGGATTCGATTGGAAAGCTTGGGAGAAAATTCATCCTTCCAAAAAGTCAGCTGTATCTAAAAAAGCGGAGGAGAATGCACCCGTCTCCGGTGATGCAGATGTCAGGAAAAGGAACGCTTGTGCCGCTTGCAAAGCACAGGAGGAGCCATGCAGAGTTACTGATCTCATCTTCGTCATTCATGGGATTGGGCAGAAACTCTCCGAGAGCATGGAAAGCTTTCACTTCACTCATGCCATCAACGCATTTCGGCGATCGATTAACGTCGAGCTTGGGCACGAAGCTGTCCAGCGCGTTCTCAGAAACGATCTCGGCGGAGTCATGGTACTACCAATCAATTGGCGATCCAGGGTCTCCTTCGACGAAGGGGGCACGGGGAAAGATGGGGACAAGCACGGAAAGGGTCCAGATTTCTCAATGAAGGACATAACTCCAACAACGATTCCGGCTATTAGAGACTTCATCGAGAAGGTCATGCTCGACATCCCCTACTGGATGTCGATTCACAAGCCGAAAATGATCCAAGCAGTTATTAGCGAGGCAAACCGAGTGTACCGCTTGTGGTGCAAGAATAATCCCGAGTTCCATCAGGAAGGCCGTGTCCATATCATTGCTCATTCGCTGGGCAGTGCCATGGCGCTCGACATACTGAGCAATCAACCAACATCTCTTCCGAAACTCGATCTAAATAGTAAGAAGATGAACAGCAAGTGCTTCGACTTCCAGACCACGAACCTGTTTTTCTGTGGTAGCCCTGCGGGCTTTTTCTTGTACCTTGAGAAGGGCTGTTTGATCCCGCGCCGAGGTCAGAAAAAAGCTGGCGCCGACGCAGGTGATGTGCAGGACAAGGCCATTGTCGGGGAAATTGGCAATCTTGGGTGTTTGGCTGTGGATAATGTGTACAATATTATGCACCCCGAGGATCCGATAGCCTATCAGGTCAATGCTACCGTTGATCCGCAGTACGCAGCAAGCTTGAAGAGAGCCCAAGCCCCGAGCGCCACGACCGGCTTCTTTGAGAGCATTGGCAACGCTATTCGATCCAAGGCACCGGGCCCCAGCCCTGCAAAGGATCTCTCAGTTGCACAGGTTTCGAAACCAGCGGGCATCAACCGTCTCCCTTCCCAATTGGAGATGGAGGTCCACGACTTTACGCGAGAAGAAATCGCCGAGAAGAAATTTGGTTTGTTGAACGACAATGGTCAGATTGATTACTTCCTGTGCTCAGACTCAGGCCCGCTTAGTTTCCAGTACATAAACATGCTGAGCGCGCATAGCTCTTATTGGGAGAACTCCGATTTTATCAGATTGGTGGTGGTTGAGGTTGGACGACGACCCGGAAGCAGCCATTGCCTGCAAAGCATGAAGGCTGCCAAGATTGGTCACAAAGCGCTGAAAGGGAACTGAACTGTCAAAAGCTGAGGTTAGTCCCTACCAGAGGTGTAGAACTTAGCAGAGTGGTAGTACATGGTGATCTGCTGTAGTTCGAGGAGGTTGAGATTGTAAAATGAAGTTACTTCTTTTGTTTCGTAGAAAGGGCAGAGAGATTAGAGACCTATGATACCCACACCTAGAGATGAGAACAATGAAAACTAATACTTCATTTGATTTTCTTGGTGGTCAACCACTCTGTGATTTCACTTTCAGGCTGAAGGTCACTATTGGGCGATGCACTATTTACTTTGTTTACTTTACTTGACCCTACTCGGTAAAGCCCCTATCTTACCCCACTGCCCCGCATTGATGCTGCCACTCGACCTCGGCACATCAGCCGCTAACCGCCCCCGCCCAGTTCACAAATCGACCTCGCAGCTCCAGTTTAATTGATGTTTGCTATTTGAAACAATTGTACTCCTGACTATCCCGAGATCTCGTAGCTGCACGGATGCTTGCGTCTGGCATTGGTCGGAGACTCTCGTCGACGAAGACAAGAATGGCAGGGCCTAAATTAACGCTTTACGTCGACACCGTGTCCCCTTTTGCTTATGAAGCATATTATATTTTACGAGTGAGTTCTCGATATGTTTCTTCTGTCAGCTTGAGTTCCAGTAAAGGTCTATGTCTAAACTCCATTTGAGAGAGAAGAGCCTGGAAAGTTATATGGGAGGTTCCAAGTTGGAATAGAGTGCTGATATTGTTACGAAAACAGAACGATCCTGTATTTAAAAAATGCGAAATCAGTTATATCCCCATATTTCTGGGCGGAGTAATGAAAGCATGTGGTAACGTACCTCCAATTAGTATTAAAAGTAAGTAGAAAACCTCGCATCGACTCATTTTATGGAGATACAATCACTGATGTGGGACTTCAACAGACAAGGACAAGTGGATCAACGTCGAAAGACTGCGCTGGGCTCGCCTATTTTCTATTGTGAGTCTCATTTCATACGGATTTTCTATTTGTTCCTACGGGAGCCAGTAGCCTAGGAGCTGTTTCAGGAGCCATCATTATTTTTTAATCCTTGGGTCATGGGACCTTAGCTCCTGAGCTCCTACGCTCCCTTCTGCAATCCAGGGCTTGCCCATACTGATTAGATGACAGCCCATGAAGGAGAATTCACCGGATGGCTTCCCGCCTTTGACCTTGTTGATCATGCGGGCGTTGTGTGCGCTCACTATTCTGCACGAGGGACAGGAGAAGTTGACGAAGGCATTGGATGTTCTCTACCATGAGTACTGGTATGAGCACAAGAAGACGAATGAGAAGGAGGTGCTTGCCGAGATCCTGCGGAGGGTGTTGGGCAAGGAGGATGGTGAAAAGGGTGAGTGGTTACCTGATTGTGGCGACGAGTCCGGCGTCTAAATTTGAGAGTTGCTAACTTTTTGGCGCTCACAGTGCTGGAGATGGCTGGGAAGGAGGGGAAGGAGCTGTTGGGGAAGAATACTGATAGGGCGTTGGCGGACGGCGCTTTTGGACTTCCCTGGTTCGTCGCTACTGATAGGGAGGGAAAGACGGAAACGTTTTGGGGCGTCGATCACTTAGGACAAGTCACTGCGCATCTCGGCTTAGAGAAGCCGAATATGGGCGGCTGGAAAGCGATGTTGTGAGCTAGCAGTTTGTGTTGATAGGAATAAAACGACGGTGTACTGTACATGATATGGAAACCCTGCCCGGGCTGCAGAGTTACTCGGGTGCTTCCTGGCGTCTCATTCTGTGAAGGGAGATCGTCTCAAGAAACGAAGGGCCGTGGACAACTATCAATAAACCATATTCTGGGAGGGGGAGCAGGTGTCGAGGTCATTCACTGATCACAGAAAGTGGTCAATCCGGACAAAGACCCCAGGAGGCAATGCTGTTTACGAGCTAGAAAGGTGGAAATAATCCTAACGATTGTTGGCTGGAGTCATCGCCCATCTTCCCCTAAAAGTAGACACAGAAGAGATCCAACCAAACTGTTCATATTCCTCGCCTTTAGTCCGGGAACAGTTTGTTTTCCGTCCTCCGGTCAGACAGGTAAAAGAGGATGGCCTTCAGGGGAAATGATGGCGGAGTCATCGGGACTCGGGCCGCGTGTGGGACATCGGATGGCCCAGCGACCAGGAGATGGTAGTCGATTAGACTGTTAACACAGCCCAATTCTTGATTGGAGGAGGATACCGATTCTCAAGCATTTCCAACGTCCAATGGTGTGCTTTTGATCGAGGCCCCGCCTAGCTCGTTTGATGGCAATACAGAGCGTTACATTGGGCGCGTAGTCAAGGATTGAGTTGTTGCTAGGGGAATATTTTCTGGGAACCTGAGTCATAAGCTAGAACCTAGAGAGGTGTATTTCCTACCTTGTGCGGACGTTCTAATCCCTGGGATCACGCTTTACAGGAAGGAAACGGTTTGGCTTCTGAGGAAGGTCGACCAGGTACGTTAAGAATAATGATAGAGCCTAGTCCGCATATGTATCAAGAAGTGGATGGAGTCTTAAGAGATTCTTTCTCCCCCACGTCTGTTCCTGGAAGTCATTTTTGAGTGGTGAATTTCCACGGGATTTTGACCTGCAGAATCCAGATGCCGGAGTGCCTTGCATACAATGCACCACGTGGAAGCTCTACCACCGAGGTGACTTCCCTGAATGAAACCAATAGCTTCTATCTCCTCCCACTTCTGGTCAGACATAGTAAATTGCTGACAGGAAACATGGTTTGCGAACTCTGGGACAGCAATGAGGTTTTGGTGGATAACATATGATGACTCCGCCTCATCGGACCGCTCGATTCACGACAGGCAAATCCCTTCGCCAATCGCCCAACTTTTCATCCTGGAGGATGGGGGGAATAGATTCACTGCCCCAGACCGGAACTTGGCCCAGACGCCGCCCACTCTGTTCACTTGTTCGCGAGGAGATTATAAGCCAGTTCCATGACTCCTACTAGCCTGTACGGATTCGATCTTAGATCTGGGCATCGGTCACTACCAGAACTTTCCAGGAAAGCTCATCGACGGAATGAAAACAAGGACTAAAAAAATGCTCCCCGACTCCTCAGATACATTCAAGTTCCGCATTGATTGCATGGCAATAATTCAAAGAGCTTAAACAGAAAGTCGTACTATAGCTCATGTGGAACCCTTCCTTGCAAGTTGCCGCTCTATCAGGTCCAAATTTTGGTCTACTTGGCCGAGGGAGGAAGGTTATCTCCTCGCTTGCGTTTGGGCTCGATCTGAAGGGGTCAAGATGAAATCTTGTGAAGACACCAGTCTGTTTGGCATATTTTTAAGACCTAGAGATGTCAAGAGTTGTCCACCTTCATTCAAATACACCAGGACATGCAAGTAGAGGTTTTGGTTCGAGACATTTCCAGGTTCACTGCCCGGGATCAGGCCCGCACAAGAACAGGTGAGGCCCACCAGAAAAAGTTTCTGTGAGGTCCTCTAAACACGTTGAATATACCCAAGTCGGACAAGAATACGTTGGTGCCCTTTGGATCCTCAACGGCCTACCACAGGTGCTCGCCAACCATCGGAGGTTTGGAGCTGGAACAATTGTAGGCACACTGCCGCCTGCCGCGGCAAAATGGTGGCGAATTCAAAGCCTTAGAGGTGTTGCATGCTGCAATCCGTCAAGGAAAAGGGCTTGCAGGCAAAGCCAATATAGTGGGCCCCTGAACGCGAGAAAACACCGAGCACCTTATCCCACAGGCAGCATCTTAACACTGACAACGAACGCTGTACAGAAGGATCATACTGCATGAAGATAGGGGAATGAAATTGCCACATTGCACTCTCCATGTTCTGCAGTCTGTCTACCCTAGCTCAGTCAGCTGTACAGAAAGATAGCTCCAGGGAAATATCCACATAGACCTTGGATATACCCAGGCTGGCAGTGCAAGACAGCCACGGGCAAAACATTTGCTATGTGCAATATAGAAGGAAATACGTGTAATGCATGCTACGCGACGACATTTTTGGTGTCGAGCGAACAAAGATGACAAAAAGCTGGCATAAACGGGCTGTAGACAACCATAAGAACTCGCAACTGGAAGTGAAATGCTACGAACAAGTTGCCACACTCGGCAAAATCTGAGCAGGTTCACAAGGCTGACGGGCTCGTATCTGGAACCAACGGATCATGGGTCTGAAGCGGCATGCTGTACTGTGCTGTGCCATCGGGACCGGCACGATCTGAGAGAAGATGTTCCTTGCTCTCCCTAGTAGTGTGGTTCCCGAAGCCCCTGAGAAGATGATGGCATCTAGTGCGATTCAGAAGCGAACCTCGTCAAAACATTGATCGCGAGATCCTTGGGCCGTGAATTATTGGTAGAAGTGGTCAGAAGAGCAATATGCGGAAATACAGTAGTAGTACACTGCCACAACGCTCGTGAGGTCGCATCTGGATATTGCGTATGATCGATCGTATCGCGTATGCAGAGATGCCTCGTCATGGACTGATTGACGCAAATGAACGAGGTCCGAATCTCGTGCTATGACTCTAGCGTCGAGATTACTTCATACTCTCAGATTCAGCCCCTTTCGTGCTGTCCTGTCGACTGGTGGGCTCGGAATCCCTGCCTGCCAGGAAACGAGACTGCGACTGTTGGGTTCGCTTCTTGTGCCTTCTGCCTTTTGTCGGTGACGGAATTTTGCCGCCTTGATCAGTGGCAGATATTTCGTCTCTCCAGTGAGGATCCAGATGGAGGAGAGTGAAGATGGAGGAGGCACCGGGCCATAGGCAGCCGAGAGGTGGATAAAATGGTCCAGACGAGCTTCGAATCGTCGTCCCATGCATGACACAACACAGCGTGGCTGCGTGACACTGGCAACCAAGGACGAATTTGCGAGGCATGCAGTCAGTTCTGTGTCGATATCGACGTTCGAGGTTGACGCTTGTGCAAAATCCTAAAAGTACAGTAAGGTACGTGAGCTGGCTGATTTAGCAATAGCTCAGCGCTGATTGGGCCCACCGTGACTGAGTGCGTGGTCAGGCTGCCACACTGCAAAGATGACGAAGATGACTCAGCCGTAGTAGAGGGGCAGCCTGAGTGAGCACTGAGGCTACCGAGCAGATTCAGGAGGGCTGGAGGTGATGAGATCGAGGACCGCCGTGTGGGTAGGTGATACAAAGTATGGGCCTGAGGCAGCTTTTCAACCGGCTGGCGGTCAACACCAAAAGCATCCGCCCCCGGCAACGATGTTCTTAGATTGCTTTCCGTGCTATGCGTTCCCTCGTTGCTCGGGCTTATCACTACAGTACGTACCTATGCAGATGTTGAAGCAATAATAATCTGGGCGAGCGAGCAGGGAAAAGTGACGAGTGACAACGAAGAACGAGAACGAGATCTGAAGATTTAAGCGAGGCAACGTGTGAGATCATCGAATGATTCAGTCGCTGCCCCTGAACGCCTCTCAGTGGCTAATGAACGAGCTACCCCTGAAGGCTGAAGATCGAAGGCTGTGCGCGAGGTTGGAGTTGGACAAGGCTGCCACAGTGTTCAATTCAAGCTTTACCTTCACGGCCACAAATACTGTGCACTTAAGATACGTGAAAGTCTCAGATCTCAGGTCTCGGATACGCCATCTCACGGCAGGTCTTTGTTTTCTAGTTGCCCGAACAGGATAGGAAGACGCAGTCTCGATACACTGGTGGTCTCCTTAGTCTCATACCCCCTACCGCCCCAATGGGATGGTCTGCCGTACGAAATTCCAAATCTCAAAGAATTGGCTCCCGATTAAGCAGTTTCCGGCTCTCCATTGTGATTTGGGGGGAATTGCTCCTAGCTTCTCGGAGGCGTAGAAGACGCGCGAGGCCACAGCCTTATGGAGTGTTTGGTGACTCGGCAGTAGCTGCTAGTATTTGTCATTCCCTCAAGGTTCCGGAGTTTTGAACCTCAAGGAGTTAAGGTCCATGACGCTATGGAGCAAAGAAAGCCACATGCTCTCAGCTCCTCTCCGTCACCTCGCAAGTCGCGGACCCGCGCTTCTCATGTAAGCAAGGCAGGGCAGGGCAGGGCAGGCCCCCGCAGACTGCGTCAACCTTGCCGCTTCAGGCTCGTTGCTTGTACAGTACTTGTAGACAAGTCGGTCGTCCAAAGTAGGGCTTGCAAGGCAGCTTGCAGCCCCCTCCGCTCTGGTTCGATGTTATAGTGCAGTAGTTGGGATGGGATGAGATGGGATGGCTTCAAACTTCAAGCCCTGAGCGGCTTCGAGGGGCTTGAGGGGCTTGAAGGCTTGCAGGCTTGCAGGCTGGCCACCAGGCTTGCAGGCTGGCCACCAGGCTTGCTTACCCCCAATTAAGCTCCTCCACTCCTGCGACCCCACCGAAGCCACAGTTCCCGAGGCCCCGTCCTGAAGGCTTCAAGGCTTCAAGGCTTCAAAGCTTCCCGCCTGGCCCGCCCCCTGCTCCGTCGCATTCCCATTCCATGATCCATGATCCCATTCCCAGTCATCCGACTCATCACTGCACTGCACTGCACTGCACTTGCGCGCCACATGCAGCCTTCGCGAAACGCGCGCGGTTAAATCATCCTGGTCTTGACGCACTCGCCGCCAATCGACCGCCCCTGGCCAGTGGCCCAGTGGGCACTTGGTGCTCGTAGCTCCTCACAGACTCCACTGCGCTTCTGTCCTGCAAGCAAGCCAGCCAGCCAGCTACCTAGCCAGCGAGAGAAAGACGACCGACAACCGACGAACGTCGTCCAGAGGGCAAGCAGGGATGCGGATCCTATCTTCCCTTGCCTGCGGGATTTCAACCACAAGTCACCCAATGGCCCCCTGATCCCCCCCGGCCCTTGTGGTTGCGGAGGATGAACGAGAACGAGAAATCCGAGAATGGTCTTCCCAGAGCATCCACCAGATCCTGTGTGATATGTACGTACCATCTTCCCCCCTCCCCCCCCCCGGCAACACGCCCGAGGCCCCCATGCAATTTCAGAACCGTCATGCAACGGCGCCACCAGCACTGGCTGTATCCTCGCGCGGACCCTTTCTAGCGGCAGTTCTGCCGTGCAGGTGGTCGTCGTCTACATTCCCACGTCCCCACGGCCCGCC
>Ga0302325_10033301_pt1 | contig 10559 bp, 9 predicted proteins | sample Palsa_T0_2_FD_201948 | JGI IMG/M metagenome (GOLD analysis project Ga0302325, IMG submission 201948) | Peat permafrost microbial communities from Stordalen Mire near Abisko, Sweden - Palsa_T0_2 | ecosystem: Environmental > Terrestrial > Soil > Palsa > Peat permafrost | place: Sweden: Abisko...
GAGTATTGCCGACAACGGAGGGCCGTATAACCATGTTGATACAGGCAGTGCGGAGTGTTGTCTACAAACGCGAGCGCCGTATAACCATGGTTATACAGACAGCGCCGAGTTGTGAAACCCGCGGGCCGTATAACTACCATGGTTATACAGGCGGTGCGGAGTTGTGTTTACAAACGCGCGGACCGTATAACCATGGTTATACACCGACGCCAGACGGCTCAAGCGTTCGCTGCGCCGCCAGGCACGCGCCGGCGGAGCTTTGGACCTGGGTAAGGCGGTGCGACGCGGGTCAGGTCCCGCGCGGGCGCGCTGTAGGCTCCCCAGCCTGTAGGCTCGCGAAGGGGGTAACCGATGCATCCGATCTCAACTCGGAAATGGCACACCGCATCGGCGGCCGCCCTGCTCGTGCTCGTGACGATGCTCGCCCTCGCCTCCGCTTCGCCCGCCCGGGCCGTCCCGGTTCGCTGCTGCTTTCTCTACGAGGTCGAAGTGAATGGCGGGTTGAGCTTCGAATATGGCAACGGGGCGAACGCCCATTACCACGGAGACTGGTCCGGCCAATGGGGCTGGGACGAGAAGGGGATCTTCAAGTTCGCGGAGATATCCCCCTCCCGCAACGAGGGGCTGCTGTCTGCGCTGGCGGCAAACGAGCGCGAGTTCATCAGCGAAGACGACCAGGTCAAGCAGAGCGAATACCAGGACACGACGATGCCGTTCGGCACCATCTACGTTCCCAACAACACCTTCCAGGGACCGGCATGCGAACACAACCGCACGGTCCCCTACCACAGCGTCTTCACCAGGGCCGACAGTTACGACCCCTTATCCCTCTTCACGGGAGCGGCCGGGGCACACGACGCCATCGGCCCGGTTGACACCGCGGGGGCGTTCGGGTGCGGCATATACGCCGGAGACATCGGCAACCTGCCCACCGCCTTCCACCACGATCCATGGGGCAGCTACGGCATCCCGGCCCCGGCCTACGCAAGCTTCAGCTCGGGTGAGGCAACCCATTCGCTCGTGTGCAACGCCAGCGGGTTCGGGATGCTCCACTCCACCTACTCCGAAACGGCGCAGTACAAGGCATCGAGGACCGCGTCCATAGACATCCAATTCTTCCCGCCAAGCGAGCTCAGGCACTACGAGAAGTCGCTCAAGACCGCGTATGGCAGCGAACAGGTCGGCTTCCACGTTGGCCCGAACTTCAGCTCTGAAGCCATCACAGAAGTGACGTCGCCCTTCAGGAATCCGCCCAAGAGCGGCTGTCGCGCCGGCCACTAGCGGGCTCAGACCCGGAAGTCCCCCTAGTCCAGTCCCAGCGCCGCGAGCAATCCCCGCATCTCCTCCACGAGATCCCCGCGCAGCCGCACGCTGGCCAGCTCGTCGAGCGGCGTCTCACCCTGCGTGAGGATCGCGATCTGACCGCCCGTGGTCAGGGTCAGCAGCGGCAGGTCGGCCACCGGGTGGACCTCGAGCGATGAGCCGATGCACAGCAGCAGGTCGGCTGCGCCGCACAGCTCCTGTGCGCGCTCGATGGCCGCCGGGGGGAGCATCTCGCCGAACAGCACCACGTCCGGCTTCAGCGGCGAGCCGCAGTGCTCACAGCGCGGAATCCCCTGCTCATCGCCCGCGAGCAGCATCCGCGCCTCGGCCAGCGTGACGCTCGCGCCGCAGGACAGGCAGCCGGCGCTGGCGATGCTGCCGTGCACCTCGACCAGCTCGCGCGTGCCCGCCCGCAGGTGGAGCATGTCGACGTTCTGGGTGATCACCCCATCCAGCAGCCCGGCGGCCTCGAGCGTCACGAGCGCGCGATGGACCTCGTTGGGCTGCTTGTCCTCGAGCGCAGCGAAACGCTCGGCGTAGAAGCCCCAGAAGCGCTCGGGGTCTTCATGGAAGACGTCGATGTGCGCCACCTCCATCGGGTTCACCCGCTCCCACAGGCCGGTGCCCGGGGAGCGGAAGTCGGGGATGCCCGAGGGCACCGACACGCCGGCCCCCGTCAGCGCCACCACCGAGCCGGCCTCTCGCATCAGCTCGGCCAGCCGCTGAAGCGGCGCGAGCAGGAGCGGCGCGCCCTCTCCCGTCCCGGAGGCGGCCGCGCCAGCGCCCGCCCCCTCCATCAGGACCCCTTGAAGTGCGGCTGGCGTTTGGCGAGGAACGCCGCGATGCCCTCTTTGCCGTCGTCGCTCTGGAACGCGGTCGCGAAACCGCGCTTCTCGGCCTCGATGCCCTCGTCCAGATCGCCCGCGGCGGACACCCGTTTGATCTGCTCCATCGCCAGCGGAGCCTGCCCGGCGAGCTTGCGCGCCCAGGCGAGCGCCGTGTCGAGCAGTTCATGGTCCTCCACCACGCGGTTGACCAGCCCGAACTCGAACGCCTCCTCGGCCGACACCGGATCGCCGATCAGATTCATCTCGAGCGCCTTGTTCACCCCCACCAAACGCGGCAGGCGCTGGGTGCCCCCGAAGCCGGGGATGATGCCGAGCTTGATCTCCGGCTGGCCGAACAGCGCCGAGCGCGCCGCGATGCGCACATCGCAGGCCATCGCCAGCTCGCAGCCGCCGCCGAAGGCCAGGCCGTTGACAGCAGCGATCGTCGCGATCGCAGAATCGCCCAGCTCCTTGAACAGCGCGTGGCCCCTGTGAATGAGCTCCTCCCCGGCCGCCTCGTCGATCGTGGTGAAGGCCTTGATGTCGGCGCCCGCGCTGTACAGGAACGGGTTCGAGGAGGCGATGACCAGTGCGCGCACGCCCGATCCTGAGACGCTGCTCCACACCTTCTCAAGGTCCTGGACAACCTGCGGGGAGATCGAGTTCATCTGCCCGTTGGCCAGCCAGGCGATCGCCACCTCTCCGCGACTCTCGAGCTTCACCGCCTCGGCCGGTTGCTCTGCGTCGAGCTGCGGATAGGGATAGAAGCCCTCACCGCTCTTCTGCCCGAGCCGGCCCTGGGCGACAAGGCGGCGCAGGATCACGGGAGGGGAGAAGCGCTCGCCGTAGCGCTCGGCGGCGTTCTCCATGCGCTCCAGAACCGCGTCCAGCCCCTCGCTGTCGGCCTTCATGAACGGCGGCAACAGGCCGCGGCGGGGATCCAGGCCCGCGCCGGCCATCATGCCGAAGTCGATGTCGCGGTGGCCGGCCACGCCCTCCTCGAGCACCAGGCAGGCCTCGTGCAGGCTCTTCAGCGAGAGCAGCTCGACGAGCTCGGCCACGTCCGGCTCAGAGGCGCCCTCGAGGTTCGCCTCGCCCTGGGCCCTGTAGAAGCCGTCGCCTCCGGTCTTTGCGCCGAGCTTGCCTTCGGAGACCAGCCTGCGCATGCCCTCGGACACGTAGAAGCGCTCCTCGCCGTATGACTCGAGCAGATGCTCGGCCACGTGCAGGACCGTGTCCAGGCCGAGCAGGTCGACCAGCTGGTAGGGACCGACCGGCGACACGCCGGCCGCGCCCACGCCGGCGTCGATGGCCTTGATCGAGAGTCCCTTCTCCTCCTGCTCGCGCCAGATCTCCGAGCTGCCCGAGGTGAGGATGCGGTTGACCACGAAGCCCGGGACCTCCGCGCAGGTGATCGGCTGCTTGCGGATCGCCTGCGCGAACGTGACGGCCGCGGCGACGGTCTCGGCCGAGGTGTCCTCGCCCTCGACTATCTCGATCAGCGGCATCAGCGAGGCGGGGTAGAAGTAGTGAAAGCCGATCACCTTCCCGGGCCGCAGCGTTGCCTCGCCGATCTCCGTGATCGACAGCGATGAGGTGTTCGAGGCGAGGATCGCGTGAGACGGGGTGCAGGCGTCGAGCTCTGAGAAGACCTGCAGCTTGAGCTTCATCCGCTCGGGCACCGCCTCGACCACGAAGTCGACGTCGCCGAAGCCCTCGTAGGTGGTCGTGCCCGCGATGCGCCCGACGATCTCGGAGATCTGCGCCTCGGCCTGCTCGGGCGTGATCCTGCCCCGCTCGGCGAGCTTTCCGGCCTGCGCCTCGGTGACCCGGCGGGCCTCCTCGACGCCGGCCTGCACGAGCGCCTGATCGACGTCCTTGAGCACCACGGGAAAGCCCGCGGCCGCGATCGTCTGGGCGATCTGACCGCCCATCGTCCCGGCGCCCACGACGGCGGCTCTGAACACGAACATGGTTCTCGCTCTCCTGTGACTGCAGCTGGTCCAACGGCCGGTGGCCGCAGGGCATGGTATGCCAGAACCGAATCTCCGGGGTCCGCCCGGGGTTTCAAGGTCGACAGACGACCCAAAACGAGCAGGGAGAGACATGAACCGACGCGCAGCAGGCAAACTCCGGATGGCCGCGGGAACACTCGCGGCGCTCGCGACCCTCGTAGCCTCGGCGGCACTGGGGCCGCTGGCAGGCGACGCCGGCGCCGCGGTGGCGCTGCCGGCGGTCTCCACCGGCAAGGCGGTCCATGTGAGCTACGGCTCGGCCACGCTCGAGGGCTCGGTGACCCCGAACGGCGGCGACACCTCCTACTACTTCCAGTACGGGCTCACCACCGCCTACGGCTCACAGACGGCGATCGCCGACGCCGGCTCGGGCACGAGCAAGGTCGATGTGAACCTGCCGATAACCGGGCTCGAGCCGCTCAGCCTCTACCACTACCGCCTCGTCGCCGTCAACAGCGCCGGCCCGGTGATCGGCGCCGACAAGACCCTGTTGACCCAGAAGGTGCCGCTGACTCTTCAGATCCTGTCCTCGCCCAACCCCGTCCTGTTCGGCGGCACGGTCACCGTTCAGGGCACGCTGTCGGGCACCGGCAACGGCAATCGCGAGGTGATCCTGCAGGAGAGCCAGTTCCCCTTCAGCGTGGGCTTCCAGGACGCTCCCCTGAACCCGGTGCTGACGACTGCCACGGGCGGCTTCACCTTCCTGCTCCCGGACATGACGGTGGCGACCCAGCTGAGGGTGCTGGCGACCAACAGCCCGCCGGTGATCAGCCCGATCGCGTCCGAGAGCGTCGCCGTGCGGGTCAACGCCCATGTCAGGAGCACCGGGCGCCGCCACCGTGCGCGCATCTTCGGAACCGTGACACCCGCCGAGAACGGGATGCAGGTCGGCTTTCTCAGGATCACGCACGGCCGCGGCGTGCTCGCCGGCGGCACGATCCTGCGGGCCCGCTCGCTGACCAGCTCGAGCTTCAGCCGCGTGGTGCCCGTCAAGGCGGGCGTCTATCGCGTGCTCGTGCGCATAACCAACGGCGCCCAGATCTCCACCTACAGCCAGCCCCTGGTGATTCGCTGAGGCGCAGCGGGCGCCGATCGCTCGCGGCCCGCCTGCCGGGATGGCGCATGGCGGGCCGATGAGCAACAATCCGCGATGTGCAGAGCGCCTTTCCGATCGTCGTGTTTGGAGCCGTGGGCCTGTCGGTCGTGATGTCGCTGGTGTTCCTGTTCAGCCGCGAAAGCGTGCACGACCAGATCGGCCAGGGAGGCCTCTCACACGACGGCGGATTCCCCGCCACGGCGCCCGCGCCGGACTCGGCGGCCGCCCGCGCCGAGCAGGAGCTTGAAGTCCGCCAGATGCTCACCGCCCGCTCCGAGCGGCTGGTGCGCGCCGGCAAGCCGGCGCTTGACATCGACGCGGAGGTCGCCCGCCTGCTCGCGCCCGATCAGCCCAAGCAGCACGATCCCGGTCTCACCGATGAGGTGCGACAGCTGGTCGTGGCCCGCAACGAACGGCGCGCCCGCCAGGGCCTCGAGCCGCTCGCGGTGGAGGACGAGGTGGCGCGCACGCTGGACGAGCTCGACCGCTGAGCAGCCGCGGCCACAGTCGGGTATAAAAAGCGCCATGAGCGACGCGCGCCGCTTCCAGCTCGACGAGCTCACGATCCGTCCGGGCACCTACTTCAACCCGCAGACCGAGGTCATGATCGTGGTCGACGACTCGCCCGAGGTCGACCACGAGCTGTTCAACATGGACGACTTCGGCGCCGCCGAATGGGTGCTCATCTCCGAGGACTCCCCGGTTGACGAGCACAAGCGCGACCAGCTTGTCGAGCTCTTCCAGGTCACCTACCAGCCGGGCGGGGACCCGCTGCTGGACGACGACCTGGACGATGACGATGGCGAGGACGAGGACGACCTGGACGTCGACGGGCTCGACGTCGACGGGCTCGAGGTCGACTCCGAATAGATCCCGCCTGGCGCATGTAAACCGCCGGGCGGCTGGGGCGCGGCGCAACTGCCACGTGCGGGCGTGTGTTGAAGGGGCGTGCTCACGAATCGAGGCTGCCGGGCTGCAACGAGCACTGCAGCCGCCGGCCCGCTCGGGCATAGCATCCGCGCGGTGGCTTCAATGCATGCACGGGCCCTGCTGGCCGCGGCGCTCCTGTGCGGGGCGCTCGCCCTCGGCGGGCCCGGCGCCGTCGCGGCGCAGGCGGGCCAGCCGCTCAGCGGCCGCGCCGCCGCCGCGCGCGGGCCGAGCGTCTCGGGCGCGCTGAGCGCGCTCGAGCACAGCGGCGCCATCACCGAAGCGATCTACCGGCAGGACTACTCCGCCTACACCGCGGCCAAACACTCGCTGAGCAGGCTGAGCGGCACCCGCCGCACGGAGCTCGGCGCGGTGCTCGCAAACGTGCAGGCGATCGCCGCGGCGGGCGAGTTCACACCGACCCGCCTCGGGGCGCTGTTCTTGACCCTTGAACACAACCGCAGCTGGTGGACGAGCGAACCGCTGCTGTCCAACGGGGAGCGCGTCAGCTTCCCCCCCAGCCACATCGTGTGGGAGTACTACGCCGGCCAGGGCATCGAGATCCAGTGGCTCGCCACCTTCGGCGAGGCCAACGGCTACTACCTCTCCGGCCATGAAAACTCGAACCTGCGCCAGCTCTTGAGCGAAGTCATCCCGCTGGCCACCGACCGCGCCGGGGGCATCGCGTGGGAGTACATGTTCCGCTTCGACGGCGGTCTGCCGCCGTGGACCAGCGGCCTGTCGCAGGGCACCGCGCTGCAGGTGCTCGCGCGCGCCTACTCGCGCTTCAAGGAAGCCGCCGACCTCACCGCCGCACAGCAGGCGCTCGGCATCTTCGAGACCCCCCCGCCCGCCGGCGTGCGCGTCGCAACGGCCGCCGGCGCCGCCTACGCCGAGTACACCTACGCCCCCGGCGATGAGATCCTCAACGGCTTCATCCAGTCGCTGGTCGGGCTGTATGACTACACCTCCATCACCAAAGACCCGCTCGGCCTTCAGCTGTTCGAAGCGGGCGACGCGCAGGCGCGCGCGGAGGTGCCCCGCTATGACACCGGCGCCTGGTCGCTGTATGACCAGTTCGGTGAATCGAACCTCAACTACCACGAACTGCTGACCGAATTCCTCGAGCATCTGTGTGAACGCACCCGCAGGGGCCCACCCTCCACGACCGCCCCGGCGCCCGCTACGGGCGCCCCCATCCCAGGCGATCAGATCTACTGCACGACCGCCCAGCACTTCACCACCTACCTGCGTACGCCGCCGGTCATCTCGCTCATCACGACCACGCTCGCCGGCGGCACGCGTGCCGGCGTGCAGGTGTCGCTGTCGAAGATCTCGACCGTCCGCTTGACGATCCGCAAGGGGACGCGCGTGGTATGGACCAACAGCGCCTATCTCGCCAGCGGCAAGCCAAGGCTCCTGTGGCCCACCCCGGCCGCCGGCGGGACGTTCAGCGTGACGGTCAGCGCGACCGATCCAGCCGGCAACTTCGCCACCACCACCGGCGCCATCGTGGTCAAGCGCCACTAGCGCCGGAGCACGACACCTAGACTAGGCGCAGGTGACGGACATCGAGGCGATCCGGCGCAGCTACCCCCACGCATGACGCGGCTCGCACACGCATGGCAGGCGATGAAGCCCGAGCAGCGACTGGCCGCGGTGGCCTCGCTTGCCCTTCTGCTGACCATGCTGTTCCCGTGGTACGGGCTGCAGAGCCTCGACCGCAGGACCGGCGCGATCGACTCCCACAACATCAGCGCCTTCGGCGACGTGTCCTTCGTCGAGGCGGCGGTGTTCCTGGTCGCGCTGGGGGTCGTGGTGATGGTGCTCGCCCGCGCCGAGGGCCGCGACTTCCACCTGCCCGGCGGCGACGGCACGATCGTCACGATCGCCGGCGGCTGGGCGGGGCTTCTGATCTTCTACCGCGTGTTCGACCGCCCCGCCGGCCACGGCTACCCGGTGGGCATCGAGTGGGGCTTCTTCCTCGCGTTCGTCGCCGCCGGCTCGCTCGCCTACTCCGGCCTGCGCATGCGCGCCGCCGAAGCGCCCGAAGCCCCGCTGACGTCCCGGCACGGCCCGCGCGCGCGACCGCGCCCCGCCGACTCGGCGCCCGGCCCGTCCTCGGCGCCGGCGCCCGGCCCGTCCTCGGCGCCCGGCCCGTCCTTGAAACCGTACCGGCCCGGCGGGGCGCCCCGGCCCGACGAGGAGGTGACGGCGATCGCTCCCGCGCGGGCCCGCCCCGGGCGATCCACTCCGGTGCCGGCGCGCGAGCGGCCCCGCTACCCTCCGGCCCCGCACGAGCAGCTGTCGCTCGAGGACCCCCAGCCCGGGGCGCAGCCCGGCGTGCAGCCCGACGGGCAGCCCGGGGCTCAGCCGGGCGAGGAGTAGCCAGGTCCTATCATTGCGCGGACGATGCCTTTGTCCTCGCCGGCTCCGGCCTCCATCGCAGACCTGGCCGAGGGCCTGCGCTCGGTGGGCTACCTGCCGGGGGAGTCGACGGCGCTCGTGGCATACCTCGCGACCAAGCTCGGCAAGCCGGTGCTGGTCGAGGGTCCGGCCGGGGTGGGCAAGACCGAGCTGGCCAAGGCGCTCGCCTCCTATCTTGGGCGCGAGCTCGTGCGGCTGCAGTGCTACGAGGGCCTCGACGAGGCCAAGGCGCTGTATGAGTGGAACTACCGAAAGCAGCTGCTGCGCATCCAGGCCGAGGCCTCGGGCACGGGCTGGGACGCGGTCCAGGAGGACATCTTCGGCGAGGAGTTCCTGCTGGCGCGGCCGCTGATGACGGCGATCGCCTCCGAGGAGCCGGTCGTGCTGCTGATCGACGAGATCGACAAGACCGACCAGGAGTTCGAGGCGATGCTGTTGGAGGTGCTGTCAGACTTCCAGATCTCGATCCCCGAGCTCGGGCGGGTTGAGTCGCGCACGCACCCGATCGTGCTGCTCACCTCAAACAACTCGCGCGAGCTGACCGAGGCCCTGAAGCGCCGCTGCCTGTACCTGTGGCTCGACTACCCCTCGCTCGAGCATGAGCTCGAGATCGTGCGGCTGCACGCGCCGGAGCTGTCGGCGACGGTGGCGCGCAGGCTGGTTGAGGTGATCGGCATGGTCAGAACGCTCGATCTGAAGAAGCCGCCCTCGATCGCCGAGTCGATCGACTGGGCGCGCGCGCTGCTGTTGCTGGGCGTCGAGGACATCGACGAGGAGACCTTCAACGAGACGATGTCGGTGATCGTCAAGCACCGCACCGACATGGATGTGGTGGCCGAGCGGGTGGGGCTGAAGCTCTCCTCCCCCGCCGACGTCACCTGACATCGGATCGCGCCGGGCGATGTCGACTGAGTCTCACCGACGGCTCCAGTCCGGCGAGGGCCTGCCGGCGCGCATCCTCGAACTCGGCGAGGAGCTGCGCGCGGAGGGCGTCGCCGTGGGCACCTCCGAGCTGCTCGACTCCTTCGAGGTGCTCAAGGAGGTGAGCTGGACCTCGCAGGAGGACTTCCGCGAGGCGCTCGCGGCGACGCTCGCCAAGAGCCAGGAGGACCGGCGCGTGTTCGAGCTCGTGTTCGACCGCTTCTTCTTCCGCGCGGTGGAGCTCGCCGCGGCCGAGCAGGGCGTGCACGAGGAGGATCTGGCGAATCTCGGGGAGCTGTCGGGCGAGGAGCTCGACGCCCTGCGCGCGCAGATCGCGGCGGCCCTGAAGGACGGCGCGGAGGGGGCGATGCGCGACCTCGCGCGCATGACCATCGCCGCCTTCGCCCGCCGCCAGGAGGGCTCGGGCGTGATCGGCGTCGATGTGCAGCGCATCCGCAGGGCGCTCGGCCTGCGCGCCGAGCCCCAGCCCCAGCTGCCGGCGGAGGACCCGCGCCGCGACGGCCTGCCGCGGGATGCCCTGCGCCGCTTCGAGGCGCTGCTGCGCCGCGAGCTCGAGCGCATGCAGATCGAGCGCACCGGCGAGCTGCCCCCGGCGCGGCCGCTCGGCGATCTGGACCGGGCGCTGCCCTCGGGCCCGCTCGCTGACCTCGCGGCCGTCCACCGCGTGGTGGCCCAGCTGCGCAGGCGGCTGGCCACGCAGGGGCTGCAGGCGCGGGGGCACCGCAGCCCCGCCCACGTGGACGTGCGCCGCACCATGCGCGCCTCGCTTCAGACCGGAGGCGTGCCGGTGGTGCTCAAGTTCCGCCCGCGCCGGCCGCGGCGCCCGGAGATCTATGTGCTGTGCGACGTCTCCACCAGCGTCACCTCGGCGTCGGTGTTCTTCCTGTCGGTGCTGCACGCGCTGCACGACACCTTCCGCAAGATGCGCTCGTTCGTGTTCATCGAGCGCATCTCCGAGGTCACCGACATCTTCGAGCACGAGCGCAACTTCAAGCGGGTGAG
>Ga0302325_10033304_pt1 | contig 10558 bp, 10 predicted proteins | sample Palsa_T0_2_FD_201948 | JGI IMG/M metagenome (GOLD analysis project Ga0302325, IMG submission 201948) | Peat permafrost microbial communities from Stordalen Mire near Abisko, Sweden - Palsa_T0_2 | ecosystem: Environmental > Terrestrial > Soil > Palsa > Peat permafrost | place: Sweden: Abisko...
TGGCAATTCCCCCGATTGCCGGATTGCACGACATCTGCGCGATCAAGTCCGCGTTCATTGTGATCATCGCGGTTCGCAATCCCATGCGTGCACAGGCCCTCGCCGCCTCGCAGCCCGCGTGGCCCGCGCCCACCACAACGACGTCAAACTTGTGTTGCATCTTCCTTAATTGTATCTTTTCAAAGGAATAAGAATGAGAATCCTTGTAGCCGGCAGCGGCGGACGTGAACACGCCCTCGCTTGGAGGTTGGCCCATACCCCTAACGTGGAGATTTTTGCACTACCTGGAAATCCGGGAATTGCCGCCGTTGCGCAGTGCATCCCCGCCCCCAACCTCTTGCCCAGGACGATTCTGGACACCGCACGAATGATGAACGCAGACTTGACGGTAATTGGGCCCGAAGCCCCACTCGTCGCGGGAGTGGTCGATCATTTTCTCGCGGCGCGCATGTCGATTGTTGGTCCAACCGCCGAGAATGCGCAACTCGAAGGGAGCAAGATTTACGCCAAGAAATTCTTCCGCGATCACCGTATCCCGACAGCCGATTTTGAAACGGTCGATAATCCTTTGGACGCGCGGCGAGCAGTCAACAAGTTCGGCTTCCCGGTGGTGATCAAAACGGATGGACTAGCGGCTGGAAAGGGCGTGGTGATCGCGCAGGATCTCGCGCAAGCCGAGAACGCGTTCAAGGCTCTCGGTCCGAAACTTGTGATCGAGGAATTTCTGACCGGACCCGAAGTCAGTTTCATTGCCTTGAGCGACGGTAAGGACGTGGCGCCATTTCTGCCTGCGCGCGACCACAAGCGAATCTTCGATGGAGACGTGGGACCAAATACGGGCGGAATGGGCGCTTTCTGCGATCCATCGCTACTCACGCCTCTCGAGACAGCTCAGATCCTCGAGACGATTATCTGGCCTACCGTGGAGGCCACTCATTTCACCGGTTTCCTCTACGCGGGCTTGATGATGACGCCGAAGGGTCCGAAGCTTCTGGAGTACAACGTCCGCCTGGGAGATCCCGAGACTCAGCCGTTGATGTACCACTTGAATATGGATTTGGCGGAGGTTTTGATGGCTGCCGCGCATGGGAAGTTGGGAGTGCGGGAGTTGAAGTGGAAACCGGGGTGTTCCGCGGCCGTGGTTCTCGCGACGGAAGGATACCCCGGGGAATCAAGAACTGGCGATCTGATTACGGGAATCGAACGCGCGACGGCGATGGGAGCTCAAGTTTTTCAGGCTGGAACAACGGTCGGTTGGGGTGGACCGAGGACGGCTGGCGGACGGGTATTAGCGGTTACGGCTTCCGGTGCAAATCTTGACGACGCTGTGGCCAAAGCGTATGCGGCGGTCGATAAGATCCATTTTCGCGGCATGCAATATCGCAAGGATATTGGGCGAAAAAGCGCGAAACAGCTATCATAAAAAAGCAGGGCACGTAGCTCAGATGGATAGAGCAGCCGCCTCCTAAGCGGCAGGTCAGCAGTTCGAATCTGCTCGTGCCCACCACTCATCTCCTACCTCATTACTGAATCGTGCTGGCCCCTTCGCGGCCGAAATCCTCGATCGGGACATTCTTGTTGGTGTGATTATCGAGGTTGATCACATAAGTCTCCTTGGCCTCGATCAGGATCGGTGAGTGGGTGGCGCAAATAACTCTAAATCCTTTTTTATCAACAAGTTCAAGCAACATCTTGAGGATGCGTCGCTGGTTGGAAACGGAGAGCGCCATTTCGGGCTCGTCCAGCAGCAGGATGGTTCCATTGGGAAGGTTCGGGAAGGTTTCCTGGAACATCGAGAGCATCACCTGGCCGTGGCTCGCGGTCTGAAGGAACTCGACCATCTGCGGAGAATCCTTGAACAGATCTAGTTGCGTACGCGGGTTGTGCTGTTCGGCGTCGAAGAAGAAATTGTGTTCGCTTGAGACTTTGCCTTGTTCCAGGCGATAGATATAGCCTTCGACCTTTTCGCCGCGGAGCGCGTACCAGATGGAATGCAGCAACGTCGATTTGCCGGAGCCATTTTCCCCCTGGAGCATGACGATCGGGTAGGAGAGGTCCACAATCATCGGCATGTGGAAGTTCAGGTTGACGAAAACGGGGTGAGCGAGGATTTTTAAATACACTTCAACCTTAGGATAACAGCCGCCTTAGGAAGCAAGCCCGGAGCGCCGGAGGAGTGCTTCGGGATCGGGGTCGCGACCCATGAATCCACGGTAAAGTTCGGCGGGGTCCTGGCTGTTGCCTTTTGAGAGAATGTGGCCGCGAAATTCCATGCCTGTGGTTCGGCTAAAGATGCCTTCGTTCTTGAAGCGAGTAAAGGCGTCTGCATCTAAGACCTCTGCCCACTTGTAGCTGTAGTAGCCGGCGCCATAGCCAACGGGGCTTGCAAAGAGGTGCGTGAAGCTGGCGATCATCGCATAATCGGAGGGAAGTTCGGCTGCCGAGAATTGTTGGAGCAGATTGCGGGCGTAGAGGATCACATCGCCATCGCTTCGGGGATCGTACAGCGTGTGGAGAGAGAGGTCTACAATGCCAAATCCGAGTTGCCGCATCTGCATATTGGCGCTGCGGAAGTTGCGCGCACGGACCATCTTTTGGAAGAGATCTTCGGGGATTGGCGTACCGGTTTCGTGATGGCGCGCGAAGAGGTCGAGGGCCTCCCGCTCCCAGCACCAGTTCTCCATGATCTGCGACGGGAGTTCGACGAAGTCCCACGCTACGTTGGTGCCGGCGAGGCTTTTCACTTCCACGCGGGAGAGACAGTGGTGAAGGAGATGCCCGAACTCATGGAATATCGTTTCCACTTCGCGGTGGGTGAGCAGAGCGGGTTGGTCGCCGATGGGGGCGGTCAGGTTGCCGCAAATAGCACCCAGGTGGGGTTCGAAGCGGCCGGGTGCGTCGACTCCGGTGAGGAATGAATCCATCCAAGCGCCACCACGCTTGTCTTCACGCGGGAACCAATCCGCGTAGAACGCGCCGAGGAGAAGCCCTGTTTCGTCGCGGATCTCGTAGAACTTTACATCGGGATGCCAGGCCGGAACGCCTGTTTTTTCGGCGACCGTGATGCCGTAAAGACGCTCGACGATTTCGAACATGCCGGAGACGACGCGTTCGGCCGGGAAGTAAGGCCGCAATTCCTCTTCATCGAATTCATACAGGGCGTGACGCTGCTTTTCGGAGTAGTAGGCGATATCCCAAGGCGCGAGATCCAAGCCGGCGAACTCGCGAAGTTCACGGTTTTCGCGGTCGAAGTGAGAGCGCGTTTTGGCTTCAATTCCACGCAGGAAACTTAGTGCCCGGCGACCCTCCTTGGCCATGCGGTCGCTAAGGACGAAATCGGCGAAATCCTTGAAGCCCAGGAGCTTGGCTTTCTCTTCGCGAAGTTCCAGGATGCGCGTGAGCAATGGCTGATTATTCAGCGGATCCCTGGTTGCCCGCGTCGCAAACTCCTGGTAGACCTGTTCGCGGATGGAACTATCGTCCATGTAAGTCATCAACGCGATGTAGCTTGGGCCTTGCAGCGTGAAACGCCAGCCTTCCCTACCCTTCGATTGTGCGCTCTGGCGAGCGCCTGCGATTGCCGTGGGAGGCAGACCGGCGAGTTTACTTTCCTCGGTGACGACCAGTTCGAACTGGTTAGTGGAATCCAGAACATTCTCGCCGAATTTCGTAGTGCTCTTTGTCAGCTCCACGTCGAGCGCGGCCAGTTTTGCCTTATCGTCCGGGGCAAGATCGGCGCCATGACGGCGGAAGCTATCGATGGTTTTTTCGACGAACCTCTTTCGGGGGCCGGTCAGCCTTCTCGCTTCTTCCGTGTCGCCGAACGCTTTCAATTGCTTCCAGAGACCGGCCTGCAATGGGATGCTGGAGTAGAATTCACTGACCAGCGGTTCCACAACGTTAAAGGCCGCACGCAATTCCGGCGTGGTTCGCACACCTTCCAGATGGCGGACAATGCCCATCGCGTAATCCAGGCCTTCGCTCATCGCTTCGAGCGCGAGCATCGTGTTTTCGTAGGTGCGGGGCGCGGGGTCCGCCGCTAGCGTCTCCAGCTTCTCGCGCGATTGCCGAAGCAATTCGTCGATCGCAGGTTCTATATTTTCAACCTGGATCCGATCGAACGGAATTTGAAACTGGACGTTGAGGAGCGGATTGGCGGTCATCGGAGGCGTGTATATCTCTTAGTATTTAGTTAATATCTAGTCTATCGCTCAGGCAAGAAACGGATTGAAATGCTTTTCGCGCCCGATCGTGGTGCTTGAACCATGGCCTGGGATCACAATGGTCGGTTCCGGCAGGGTCATCAGTTTGCTTTGGATGGAAGCAATGATCTGGCGGCCATTTCCGCCCGGTAGGTCGGTTCTGCCGATACTGTCGCGGAACAGAGTGTCCCCTGCTACAAGCTTGTTTTCCTCCGGTGAGTACAGACTAATGCTGCCTTGCGTGTGTCCGGGCGTTTCAATGATGTGGAATAGTGCAGCGCCTAGGGCTAGCGTATCTCCTTCGCGCGCCTCAATATCGATGCCTGGGTTTTCCGGGGTGGCCACTTGCAGCCAGGCTGCTTGCATATCCAGGTTGCCGGCCAGATCCGCATCCTTCGCGTTCATATACACAGGCGCGCCTGTGACCTTCCGGAGTTTGGCCGCGCCCCCGATGTGATCGATATGCGCGTGCGTAATGACGATGGATTTCACGTGAAGACCATGCCGAGTGAGGATCTCCTGGATTTGCGGGAGATCGTCGCCCGGATCGACCACGATCGCTTCTCTGGAAGTTTCGTCTCCGAAAATGGAGCAGTTGCACCGCAGCATGCCAACAGGAAGGATTTCGTGGATCATGTTCGATAATTAGATTAGAGTGACAACGGGATACCAAGCACTACAGGAGAATAGAGCATACGTCGACTTATCGGCGCACGGAAGGATCAGAGTTACCGGCGACGACCGCGCACGATTAATCCATGCATTGACCACCAACCATATCCAACAGATGAAGCCCGGCGATACCGCGTTTGCATTTTTTCTTACCGCACAAGGCCGCATCATTAGCGATTGCTACATTACTTGCAACGAAGACCATTTGCTGCTTGATGTGGAGCCCGAGGTGCGCGACGCGATTGTCAAGCATATCGATCATTACATCATCGCCGACGATGTGACGCTTGAGGATGTGACAGATGTCACATTCGGCCTGCTTGCCGCGGGCAAGAGACTCCATGGGCCGGTGGATGAGAAGAATCGGACGATTGCCGCACTGGGCATGACCGAGGCGACAGCGGCGGATCTGGAGGCATATCGCATCGAACAGTTTCACCCGTTGTTCGGGAAGGACTTTACCTCATCCACGCTGCCGCAGGAGACGGGGCTGGCTTATGCGCTTCATTTCAATAAGGGCTGTTACCTGGGTCAGGAGATTGTCGAAAGAATCCGTTCGCGCGGGCATGTGAATAAGACGCTAGTGGGCTTGCGGGGCGGCGGCGATGTCGTCTTTTCCGCTGGCGGGAAGGTGTCATTCAATGGTGAAGAGATCGGGCAAGTCACATCGGCCGCAAATCACAGTGCAATCGCCATGGTTCGCGTCATCGGGGCGAAACCAGGCGCTGTAGTGGATGTCGACGGCGCTAGCGCGGAAGTGCGCGCAGTTTCGTAAGCAAGTCCAGGGGAACGCAGATGTTATTGTTCACGCCTGAGCCTAGTTGGATGTCCGGCTTATTGGCGCCATGGAAATCCGAGCCGCCGGTCATCGCGAGCCCGTAGTGTTCGGCCAAGGCGCGATACTCCGCTACGTTCACGGGTGGATGATCGCTGTGATAAACCTCGAGGGCTTTTAGACCCAGATCGCGCATTTCGGCGGCAGCGTCTTTAATGCTGAAGCCTTTCAGCCGGATCGGATGCGCAACGGATGCTACGCCGCCTGCGCGATTTACTCGGCGGACGGCATCGCCGAATTCGGCTTCATCGCGCTCTACGTAACCCTTGGCGCCTTCGTCCAAATAGTCGTCGAAAGCCTGCTGCATGTTGGAGACGTAGCCCTTTTCCATCAATACCCGTGCAAAATGCGGCCGGCCGGTCAGGCTGCGGCCCTTCGCCTTCACTTCTTCAAGCGTGATCTGCACACCGAGAGAGCGTAGACGCTCCACCATGCGCGCATTACGATCGTTCCTCGATGCCAGCAAGCTGTTGATCCAAAGGCGGAACTCGGCATCGGGGGCGTCGTTAGGAAAGTAAGCCAGCAGATGGACGGACCGGCCGCGGAACTTGGTGGAAAGTTCAATGCCGCAAACTAGGTCGAGCCCTGTTGCTTGGGCGGCGGGCAACGCCAGATCGTAACCGGCGAAAGTATCGTGGTCCGTGATCGCCAGCGCTTCGAGAGAACGGGATACGGCCTCCCGAACTAACTCCTGCGGCGAGAATGTTCCATCTGACTCAGAGGTATGCGAATGAAGATCGATCAAACAAGTTCCCGACCCTTGAGCATAGCCCAAATCCGATCGACGCTTTCCGGGATTCCCTCCTTGTCTGACCGGATCGAAAGATGCGGATTGAGTGGGGGTTCATAGGGATCGGAAACGCCGGTAAAGTGAGCGATCTCCCCGGCCAAGGCCTTCTTATAGAGACCCTTCACGTCGCGTTGGGCTAACGCTTCGAGGGGACATTCGACGTATACTTCAAAAAAATCGGGGATTTTGGAGCGCAATTCTTCCCGCACATCGCGGTAGGGCGAGATTGCGGCGACAATCGCGATCACTCCGTTTCGCGAGAGAAGTTCGCAGACGAAACCAATCCGGCGCACGTTGGTGTCGCGGTCTTCCTTACTAAATGTAAGGCCTTGCGAAAGGTTGGTGCGGACTACGTCTCCATCCAGCAGTTCCACTCTCCGGCCCGATTGCTTGAGGCGTTGCAAAACTATTTCTGAAAGCGTACTCTTGCCGGCGCCGGAGAGGCCGGTGAACCAAAGCGTAAATCCTTTATCCATTTCGAACAATCTCGTTCAGCATGACATCTACGGTGCGCTGCGCACGGCCATCTGGCGTGAAGTGGATGCCGCACTCTTTGCCGCTCTCGGTCTCCCACCACCAGCGTCCCGCGCGGGCGTCTTCGCCCAATGATGTTGCGCGTGTGCAAGGTTCGCAACCAATGCTGGTGTAGCCGCGCGCGTAGAGCGGATGGACCGGGAGTTCGTGAAGCGCTGTGTAACGGTCCAGTTCTTCGTTCGACCAGTAGGCGAGAGGGTTGATCTTGATCGGAGTGCTTGATTCATCCACCTGCTCAATGGATTCTCTCGATTCGCTTTGGCCACGGCGGAGGCCGGTCAAGAGCGCCTGAACGCCAACGGTTTTCCGACCCATCGGCCGCACTTTACGGACCTGGCAGCACAGCATCCGAGAGGGCCGGTCGCGATAAAACAGATTCGGGCCATGCAGGGCGACCATCCGTTCCGCTTCGCCAGTCTCGGGATAGATCATTTCCACGCTGATGCCATAGCGGCTGCGGACGCTTTCGATCATCGTGTAAGTCTCCTCCGGCAGTCGGCCGGTGTCCAGTGTAAGGACACGGAGAGAAGGCGCCATTCGGATTGCCATGTCGAGAACCGCGATGCCGCCTTTTTGGAGAGAAGTTGAGAGGGCGAGGTTAGGCCCAAAGCGGTTGATTGCCCATCCAATAATCTCTTCAGCCGTCGTCAAGCGTAATCTCTATCTTGATTGTACGGTATGGGGCAAAGGTATGATTAGTTGTGTAAGAGATGGAGCGGGAGACGAGATTCGAACTCGCGACATCGACCTTGGCAAGGTCGCACTCTACCAGCTGAGTTACTCCCGCAAACTGGCGTAGACTTTCATTGTCCACCGAACCGCCCAAAGTGTCAAATTGTCATCAGATCGACAAGGAAAACAAAGATTGTTTTATTCACGCGAGAGCCTACCAAAATAGTCCATAAATATAACTAAACAAGACACTTATAATCTTGTTGGCAAATCCGTGATCTGTGCTATTCTACCCTTGCTGTTCGCTTGAGAACGATGGGCGAACGGGAAAAAACGTAGCTTCTCCTGCCATAACGCTCCCAAGAGATTGAGGTTCAGTGGCTTCGGGGTTTTCGTCAACGAAAACTCGGGGAGAGGTATTTCTGTTTTTCATGGTGCGAAAAACGGGGGGCCGGGAATGAACGATTGGAATTTGGTTAAAGAAAAACTACAAAGCCGGTTAAGCGAAGAGAGCTATCAAAACTGGATCAGCCGGACCAAATTCTTACGGATCGATCAGCAGGTACTATACGTGTCGGTGCCGGACCATCAGACGCTCAAGTGGTTGCGGTCGGAGTACGGCGATATGGTTCGAACCATCATCCGGGATCTGGATCTCAACGTCGAGGACGTTGAGTATCAGGTTGAGAAGAACCGGGTGCCGGTCTCGTCGACCTCGGTTAACGATGCGGAGGAACGCAATGATCGCGATACCGTGGATTCTCCTCTAACGAGCCTGAATCCCAAGTTCACCTTTGAGAGCTATGTCGTGGGTTCGTCGAATCAGTTCGCGGCGGCGGCGGCGCGTTCGGTAGCCATGAACCCTTCTCGCAGCTACAACCCCCTCTTCATCTACGGCGGCGTCGGTATGGGCAAGACGCACCTTATGCACGCCATTGGACGCAGCCTGGTCATGCAAGGCAAGTTGAAGGTGGTCTACACATCGAGCGAGCGCTTTACGAATGAGGTGGTGACTGGCATCCGGCTTGAGCGCATGGCGCAATTCCGGCATCGCTATCGTTCCGCGGACGTCTTACTCATCGACGATATACAGCTTCTCGGCAATAAAGAGCGGACGCAGGAAGAGTTTTTCCATACCTTCAACGAGTTGCACGACCATCAGAAACAGATCGTAATTTCCAGTGATTCGCCGCCCAAGGACATTCCCGGCTTGGTTGAAAGGCTGCGGTCCCGGTTCGAGTGGGGGTTGATGGCCGATATCCAGCCTCCCGATCTCGAAACCAAGATGGCGATTCTCGATAAGAAGGCCGAGCTTGAAGGAGTTTTGCTACCGGACGATGTGCGGACCCTCATTGCATCGCGAACGAAGTCGAATGTGCGTGAATTGGAAGGAGCCCTGGTCAAACTGGTCGCCTATTCATCGATCACAGGGGCGCCGATTACGCTGCCGATGGCACAGCAGGTGCTCAAGAACCTGCTGCATGCCCAGGAGCGGCGTGTGACGATCGACGCCATCCAAAAAGTAGTCGCCGATAAGTTCTCCATGAAGCAGTCGCAGTTGAAGGAAAAGAGCAACGCCAAGGCGGTTGTCTTTCCCCGGCAGGTCGCTATGTACCTGGTCAAAGAGTTGACTGCGGCGTCATTGCCGGAGATCGGCCGCGCGTTCGGCGGGAAACATCATACGACGGTCATGCACTCGATAGATAAGATCACCAAGCAAAAGCAGAGCGACCCGGATTTGAACCGCGTCTTGCACAGCCTAATCGACTCATTCCAATGAACTTCGAAAAAGGTTTCCACAGGGGGTCTTAGCGGGCGCTGTGGGTATCTGTGAAAATCGGGTTGCAGCCGAAGTTTTGCAGCGCGGCCGCAGCTTGTTTCCACAGGATCTGTTGGTGTAAATGTGCTGAATTTTGTATAATTTAGAGAGCAATCCACATTTCAGCAGGCCCTACCAATACGGTTTGTTTTAGAGATTATTTCTTTCGTAAGTATTCAGTAGTAAGCGTGAGGAGCAGCCGCCAATGGAATTTACCGTCAGCAAGGCCGATCTAGTCCGCGAGTTGGGTCTCTCGCAGGGCGTTGTCGAGAAAAAGACCACGATTCCGATTCTTTCCAATGTTCTGCTGGAGGCGAACGGGGACCGGTTAACATTGACGGCGACCGACCTCGAACTGGGCATCCGCTGCTCATGCCCTGCGCGCATCAAAAAGGAGGGAGCGGGGACGATTCCAGCAAGGAGACTACTGGAATATGTGCGCCTTCTGCCTGAAGGCGACCTGACCATAAAATTTCTCGAAAACCATTGGGCCAGTCTGACCAGCGGCCGGTCCAAGACCAAGATCGCCGGTATGTCCCGAGACAGCTTCCCGGAATTGCCAACGGCCCCCGCAGTGATTGCCGAGATTCCGTCGAAGCAACTCGCGTCCATGATCCAGCGGACGATGTTCGCAATCTCGATGGAAGAGTCGCGCTTCACATTAAATGGCGCCCTGCTGTTGCTGAAAGACGAAAAGGCCACGATGGTCGCTACGGACGGGCACCGTCTGGCATTCGTTGAGGTATCGCTTCCCGGCCAGCAGGGGTTCCGTGCGTTGATCCCGCGGAAGGCGATGGGTGAGATTGTCAAACTGGCCGAAGAGGGCCCGGCGGACTCAATAGTATCGATTGGGGGCGACGATAACCACCTATTTTTCAAATTCGGCGACAGGCTGCTAATTACCCGGAAGCTGACGGGCAACTTCCCGGATTACGAGCGCGTACTTCCGAAAGACAATTCGCAGATCGCCACTTTGACCAAGAGCGAAATTCGCGCGGCCATCGAACGTGTAGCCCAGTTTGCGGATGAAAGGT
>Ga0302325_10033305_pt1 | contig 10558 bp, 7 predicted proteins | sample Palsa_T0_2_FD_201948 | JGI IMG/M metagenome (GOLD analysis project Ga0302325, IMG submission 201948) | Peat permafrost microbial communities from Stordalen Mire near Abisko, Sweden - Palsa_T0_2 | ecosystem: Environmental > Terrestrial > Soil > Palsa > Peat permafrost | place: Sweden: Abisko...
CCAACCCTGTATCAAATTGGCAGCGGAACTAGCACGGCGGCGCCCTGCGTCGCAGGAATCGCCGCGCTCCTTGCCGAGGCGCAACCGGCCGCGCGCGGCGCAGCGCTGCGCGCTCTTCTGCTTGCGACCATCCTGCCGCTGTCCTCCCCGGTGCGCGACGTCGGGGCAGGGCTCGTGCAGGCGCCGCTCTAGCGGTGAAGCGCAGGAACTGCCGGCGAACCGGGTCAACGTTGCGATCGCGGTCACCGAAGAGGCGCGCCAGCGTATTTACGAAATAGCCGCAGCCTGTCGCGCACTCGGACTCGAGCACCGGAGCACACTCGCCGACATCGGCGTACTCATGGGAGCGGTGGAACCCGGCAATCTGCGCAGGCTGTGGGCCGTTCCAGGGATCGTGGCGATCGAGCTGGAGTGCAAGCTCCGGAGCCGGCAGCTCAGCGCGTTGGCAGTTTGTACAGATTGAACGGATAGGTCTGCGACGTAGCGATGCCTTCACCGTCGGGCTCGAGGCGCAGCAGGTACCTGCCGGGGCTCAGGCGCGAGGCGTTGCCATACACTTGAACGTACCTCCCGCTGACTGCGAGACCCTTCACGACTCCAACGGGCGTTGAATGTCCCTCATCCAGGCGCACGAGTGTGAGTTTGAAGTGCGAAGCTGTGCCGATTCCCGGCGCTGCCTGGAACTGGATCAGGCCACCGGCAGGAAGAAGGAGTTCGGGTGTCGAGCGGCCGCGCATTGTCTCGAGGTTGAGATGCGCCGTGACTGGCACGACCTCGTTGGCATCGATGGTCGATGCGGTGAGAACCGCACCGGCCTCTGCGCTGCGCTGCACCCAGAAGAATGCAATGCCGGCAATTACGGCGGCGGCGAGCCAGGGCAGCCAGAACCGCACTGCTTTTGCTCGGGAAGGGGCCTTCTGGAACCAGCCTCGCCCGCGCAGCACCTGAAGTCCCCCGCGCAAACATAGCGTCTGCTCGAGCTCTTCTACGAATGCCGGATCGCGCGCCAGGCGATCTTCGAACGCGAGCTTCTCCTCCTCGGACAGTCGTCCGGCGATGTAATCCCGCATCCGCTCCAGGTCGCGATCCAGGTCTATCACGCTGGGCGGCCCTGCCGGGACGACGCCTCGACCTGAGCGCTCGGAGCGCGCCATGAGAGTGCGCACAGTCACCCGCCGCCCCAAATCATCGACCCGCTGCCCGAGATGCAAAACCCGATCGCGAGCAGGAGCAGGTCGGCTTTCCAGAATCCCCGCCGCACGAGCAGCTCACGGAAGCGATTGCGGGCACGAAAGATCACACGATTGAAATGCTCGCTCGACAGGCCGAGCTGCTCACAGATCTGCTGCTTGTCTTCGTCGTTCAGGTAGAAGCGCGCCAGAAGCTCGCGATCGCGCGCTGCCGGTAGCTCCTCGAGAACGCGCCGCGCGGCTTCCGCCCACTGGGGCCTGCCCACACGTTCCCATTCCGGATCGCAATCGGTGCCCGCAAGCTCGCCCAGGGCCGCAGCACCGGCCGCCGCTGTCCGGTCCTTGCGGCGCAGGTTGCGCAGATGGTTGAGCGCTACGCGGTACAGATACCCGCCGACATTCTCAGGGTGGGCGATCTCGCCGTTGCGAAGCTTCTCGAGCGTCGTCACCGCGGCATCCTGCAGGATGTCAGCGGCAACTTCGGGATCGCGAACGCGCCTCAAGATCAACGCGCGCAGGCCCGGGTAGTCACGATAAACTGCTGACAAGTGACAGACCGGATCTGAAGCCGGCGCAGGGATGCTCACGTGCGGGGTGCTCTTCGCAACGGGTGCTTCTTGTTCTTCGACACCACTCATAGGCTGAGTATAAGCCCGCGCCGCGCGCTTCTCGCAGTGCTGCTTGTGGCCGGGGCGCTGATTCCTGCGACCGCCGCGGCCGCAACTCTTTCGTGCACTGCAGCGCTCGGCACGCCTGCCTTCACGGCAGGACCCCTCAAGATCCTTGGAACCGTGCCTGTGAGTGCCGAGCTGTCCCTCCAGGCCGGTCATGCCTACCTGATCGAGGTCCTGGAGCGTGACAACGACGCTCTGGTCGAGATCCTGACAGGGGAGAGTGCGGTCATCGCCCGGGCCGATCACCCTGAGCGGCGCACGGGTACACGCCGTGTCATCGTAACGGCCCCGGAGCTTCATGCACTCACGGTGCGGATCAGCGGCAAGGAGCACGCCAAGGCGGCAGGCACGGCAACCGTTCAGGCCTTCGACCTCGCCGCGCTTTCCAGCCGCCCCGACTGCCTGGTCATCGAGAAGACACTTGTGGTGGCGGATGCCGACTACGCGAAGGCCACCTCCACGGACTCCAGGGCGCGGGATGCGTTTTTGCTTTCAGCGGACGACTACTCGAACGCAGAGCGCGCACTGACCAGTGCGGCAGACCGACCCCTGCGCGGGCAGACGGCGCTTGCACTGGCTGAAATCGAGTACCTCTACCTGGAAGACTGGACCAAGACGCTCGAGTGGGCCCGGACAGCTAGTGAGAACCTGGGAGCCGACCCGTACCGGCGCGCGCGCGCGGACTCCCTGGAAGCTGGGGCGTTGATTCAGATCGGCTCGAGCGCGGACCCCAAAGCCATCTTGGGGCAGGGCCTTTCTTCGGCCACGCTTCTCTCGCGTGCGCGGACCGAGGCGCAGCGGCTGAGTCGCTTCCACCTGCAGCGTGGTGAACGGTATGACGCTGCCCTGCAGTTCACCAATATCGGGTTGACCTACTACTACGAGGGTCGCTACGCGCAATGTGCGATGGCTGCCTCGAGCGCAGGTGGTCTGTTTGGCAAGATTGGCGAGATTCAGCGGCGTGCGCAATCAAAGCAGAACCGTGCGCTATGCCTGTGGGGCTTGGGCCGTCTCCCGGATGCACTGCTCGGGTTCGAGAGCGCGCGCGCAGATATCGGCCCGCAACCCTATCCCAGCTTTTATCTCACGGTAGTGAACAACACCGCTCTCTTAGATTACGCGCTCGGTCATTTTGACAAGGCCCTAAGCTTGTTTGGTGAGGCGCTTAGCTTTGCGGAAAAAGTCCAATGGCAGAGATTCGCAGCCCAGAGTCTCTACGGGTATGGTGTGACCTATTACGCGATCGGTGATCGTGCGCTTGCGCGCGATTCCCTCGAGAAGGCGCTCGCGATCCGCACCGTGGACTTCGACGGCCGCGGACGGATGGCGACCTTGCGAGCGCTAGCGACAATCGATGCTGATGAGGGGCGCGTGGAGGAGGCCATGGCAGCCGACCAGGAGGCTCTCAACCTCGCCGTCGATCCATCGGCGATCGAAACAATCGTCGTTCAACTTGCGGTGCACACGGCCGCCGCAGGCGATCCCGCGGCAGCGAAAGCACAGCTTGATAAGGTGATTGCGAAGGGCCCGGGGGCCGATCCGTTGATTCAGGCGCAGGCCCGGCTGCAGCGTGCGGTGCTGCTGCGCGAGATGGGGCGCCTGCGCGAGGCATTGGCGGATCTGGCAGCCGCGCGACCGCAGCTGCACCGCGGCAACCTCGCGGCGGCATTTCGGGCAGATCTAGAGCTCGCACGGACACTTCGTGTGGTCGGGGAGCCCCGGGCGGCCTTCGCGGCGGTCGATAAGGCGCTCGCACAGTCCGAGGCCATCCGTCTGCAGTCGGCAAATCCGGAGCTGCGCTCACAACTGCAGACACCGCTGCGCGCCGCTTATGATTTGAAAATTGAGCTGTTGCGCGCGCGCTTCGAGCTCGCCTCGGCCGCAGGTCGGGAAGCGGAGGCGAGCGCGCTCGCATCGGCCGCGTTCGCCACGGCAGATGCCGCACGCGCGCACTCCTTTGCCGACGTCGCATCCCAGCGCTACGCGCCTGCGATCCGAATCGCTCTGGCCCCCGCGTTTCGTCGTCGCGAGGACCTTTACCGCGAGCTTGCCGCTCGCCGGTTCGCCCTTGATCTGATACTCGACGGATCGGGCTCGCGTGATCCGCGCGCCAGGCATTTGATGGGCGACATTGCCGAGCTGGAGCGGCAGGTGGACTCGGTCAATACCCTGATCGCTGTGCGTGCCTCGACGGCAGAGCGGACGAGCCCCACGCAGCGGCCGGGTGTGCCGCAGCTTCCAGTCGGCACCACACTCATCTCGTACTGGCTCGGATCCGAGAACGCTTACGCATGGGTCGTATCGTCGGCCGGGATCCACTGGGCGCGGTTGCCCCCACCCGCAGCCATCGCTGACAGTGCGGCGGAATTTCATGATTCCCTGAGAGGCTTCGCGTCCGTTTCGCTCGAGGAACGGCTTCAGCACGCTCAGGCGCTCTACCAGCTCATCATTCGCCCGATCGAACCCTGGCTGTCCAGCACGGGGCAATGGATCGTGATTCCAGACGGCGCGCTCGGGTATGTACCGTTTGCGGCTCTTCAAGATGCGGATGACAAGGCGGAGCCGTTTGTTGCAATGCGGCACTATGTCGCGCTAGCCCCTGCCGCGTGGATGCTGAACACCAGCGGCAGAGGCGAGGAGACAGATAAGGGTCGACTGCTGCTCGTGGCCGACCCGGTGTACCAGGCAGATGATCCGCGCCTCGCAACTGCCAAGAAACCACCGGCGGGCGGCGCGGATGCACCACGAGGCGGGAAAGCCGCGGACAGGTCGGATTCCCTGAACAACTACCAACGTCTGCCGTTCACGGCACAAGAGGCGGCCCGGATCGCAGCGCAGTTCCCGCGAGCGGACGTCGATCAACTCATAGGCGTCAATGCCACCCGCGAGCGAATGCTCGCTCTTGACTGGTCGAAGTATCGCTTTATCCACATTGCCACTCACGGCACCGTGGACGCACAGGTTCCGCAACTCTCTGCACTGATTCTCGGCTCCTACGACGCCCATGGAAATCGCGTCGACGGTGCCGTGCGGGTTGCAGACCTTTCGCTCCAGACGCTGAACGCGGACGTGGCCGTGTTCAGCGCCTGCGACACTGCGCTCGGCAAGGAAGTCCCCGGTGAAGGCCTGGTTGGTATCGGCTCGACCGTGCTTGCGCGCGGCGCCCGCGCGGTGGTCGCTTCTCTCTGGCCGGTCTCCGATGAGATAGGCGCGCGTCTCATGACAGAGTTCTATGGACACCTGTTACACGACTCGATGAGCGTTCCCGCAGCTCTCGGTGAGTCGATGCGATCGGCAATCAGGAGCCCGGGCTCCGCCGATCCGGCTCTCTGGGCCGCGTTCCAGGTGTCGGTGGTTGCGCTCGGGCCAGGCCTGCCGAGTGGCAATGCCGGGGTACAGACAGTTGCCGGGACAAACGGGCCCAAGGAGATGCCGTGAATTGCTGGATTAACAAGACGGTCAAGCTGAACGACAACTGGGGGCCTGGCGCCGTGCATACTCTGGCGACGCCGGTCGGAAAGCAGCCCGAATTCTCGCTGCGGCCGCGCTATCTGCGCGACGCCAAGGGCGAACTACAACTCGCCCACTTCTCGATCGATTTTCCGTCGGGCTATCTCGCGGACGGCTGGCAGGGCGTCAACCTCACGCCCATGGGATCAGTCGATGTGAAGGGAATCTCCGGTCTGCCGGAGTGGGATCCTTCCCAGCGGGACACTTATCGCAAGGCTATCGAAGCGGCGACCAGCCTCGGTGACTCGCGCACGCTGCGGCTCGAGGGTGTTATTCCGTACGTGAGCCAGCAAGGCAGCCTCGGGTACAACAAGGTGCGTCTGTTCTACGTATTCGATGCCGTGAAGGGAAAGATCCCGGATCTGGTGGTGGTCAAGGTCTCCACTCACTCTGCAGCGCCGGGAACGGTGCAGGCGCAGCAAGACGGCAACGGTCAGGGACCGCCGCACTAGGGCGCAGCCGCACATCAGGTGCGGTCAAACACGGGCGGATCAGCGACTTACGGACGCTATTGCTCATTGTAAACTGAGGTATTGCGCCTAAGCGCCTCCGTTGCGTTCGTGCGACCGGCGCGTTACACCGGGCCGTGCTACCCTCCAAGCCATCAACCGCGGCGGAGGCTCAAGCACGAGCCACGCTGTACGCGACAGAATCTGCGAGAGAGCCTTGATCGTAAATCCACCCGGACCGATCACGCTCGAGACACGTGAACGGACCCAGGCGCATCTGAGCGAGATCAGCACCGAAGTCGTAGACACGCTCGAGGGCGTGCGGGCACTGAAGGCCGACTACGAGCACCTCCATGAGCTCACCGGCAACACGCTGCCCTTCGCGCTGCACGAATGGCACCTGAGCTGGTGCGAGCATTTTCTCAACCACGATCCGCATATCCAGGAGTACCCGCTGTTCCATGTCCTGCGCCGCAAGAGCGGCGAATGCGTCGCGATCGTGCCGCTCATCATGAGCCGCCGGCGCTTCGGACCCCTGAAGTTCGCAAGCATCGCGCTCGTAGGCTCCGACCCAGGCCTCACCGAGATCCGCAGTCCCCTGGTCAGCCCCGGTTATGAGTGGCTGACCGTGCACGCGGTGCACGAGCAGCTGTCCCACCTCCGGGACTGGGACTGTGTCCAGTGGAGCGGCATGAACGCCGAAATGGCCGAGGCGCTCGAGGGCGCGAGCGCGCCCAAGTGGCGCGAGGTCAGCTGCGACTACGTGCTGGATCTCGCACCGAGCTGGGAGAAATTCCGCGCGCGGCTCAGGCGCAACGTGCGCGAGTCGCTCCGGCACTGCTACAACTCGCTCAAGCGCGAAGGCAAGGCGTTCGAGTTCGTGGTCGCGCGCACGCCCTCGGAGATCCGCGTGGCGCTGGATCGCTTTCTCGGGTTGCATGCGATGCGCGCCAACATGGTTGCCGGCACCAGACATCCCAACTTTTTCGCCTCCCGCCCGCTGCAGGCGTTCCTGTACGAGATCTGCGACCGGCTCGCGCTGCGCGATGCGGCACGGGTATTTCAGTTGCGGATCGGGGACGAGATCGTCGCATCCCGCATCGCATTCGTGCTGCGTGACAGCCTGTACCTTTATTACTCGGGTTTCGACCCGGCCTGGTCACGTTTCAGTGTGATGACAACCACCTTCGCGGAGGCGCTCAAGTACGCCATCGCGAATGGACTTAAGACGGTCAATCTGTCGCTCGGGGCCGAGCAGTCGAAGCTGCGCTGGAGTCCGCGCCTGGTGGAGTTCCATTCGGCGCTCGTACATCAGCAGTTCCTGCGCTCGCGCATCCTGAGCAGTGCCTACCGCTTGTCGCACTGCCAGCATTGCGTGCCGGTACGGTTCCTCAAGAACTTCCTGCACATGCGCAGGTGGAACTGATTCCAACATAACGCCATGTTTGGCTGCGTACGGCGCAGGTTCACCGGCCGTTCATGCTCAGCTTTCTAGGATACGCGGCAACCGGCGGACACGACCGCCGTGTAAAATTGCGACTGGATTCCTAACTCGCCCACGGGCCGCGACGCGAACCACAACTTTAGATTTGGTGCCGAACGGCCTCACACATTCCCCAAGGAGACAACATGAAGACAGCAGTACTGGCCATCGCTACCGGCTTAGCGCTCGCGGCCGGCATCGCCATGGCCGACCCGGTGCATGATTGGCACGACCTCGAGAAGGTGCATACCCACGTCGTCGAGTCGATCCACGAGATGGAGCGCGCCCGCGCGGCCAACCACTACGACATGGCCGGCCACGGAGCGAAGGCGGAGGATCTCCTGCGCCAGGCCGAGAAGGAGCTGCACGAGGCGGTGGAAGCGGCCAGGGCAGCCAAGTAAGAAGATGCGGGCCCGGGCGGTCGCCGCGCTCGAGCGCGGCGGCCCGGGACCGAACTTAAGTGTCTTTCAGCTGCACCCACGTGGGTGCGTGATCGCTGGCCTTGTCCCAGCCGCGCACCGCGCGGTCCACCCCGGACGCGACGAGCCGCCCGGCGAGCGCCGGGTTTAGAAGCAGGTGATCGATCCGCAGCCCGGCGTCGCGCGCGTAGGCGTTGCGAAAATAATCCCAGAACGTATAGATCTGCGCATCCGGATGCATGGCCCGTAGGGCATCGGTCCATCCCTGGCCCGTAAGCTGTGCGAACGCTTCGCGTACCTCGACCCGAAACAGCGCATCGTCGACCCAGCGCTCGGGCTTGTACACATCCTTCCCGGTCGGAATCACGTTGTAATCCCCGGCGAGGATCACCGGCTCGGGCCTTGCGACGAGCTCCCTGGCGTGGCTAAGCAGCCGATCCAGCCAGCGCAGCTTGTAGTCGTACTTCGGGCCCGGCGTGGGATTACCGTTCGGCAGGTACAGGCACCCCACCACGAGGCCGCGCACCGTGGCCTCGATGTAGCGGCTGTGGAGGTCCTCCGGGTCGCCCGGTAGCGCGCGCCGGATCTCGAGCGGGTCGGCGCCGCGCGCGAGGATCGCCACCCCGTTCCAGCTCTTCTGTCCGTGCCAGATCACACCGTATCCGGCCGCGCGGATCGCCAGCTCGGGAAATTTCTCCTGCGGCGCCTTCAGCTCCTGCAGGCACACGATGTCCGGGGCGCTCTCCTCGAGCCAGCGCGTGAGATTGGGGAGGCGCGCGCCGATGCCGTTGACGTTGTAAGTGACGACCCGCATGCCTCACTCACTTACAGTGACACCGTCTCCTGCAACAGCACGAGTGACCTGCCCTGCAGCGGGTACTCGGGCGGCGGGCGTTTGAGCGCAAACGGGTCATCGTCGGCGGCGGTATCCAGCACCGTGAACCAGCTCTTTGCAGACAGCGCGGGTGCGATGCGGAAAGTAATCGTCTCGTGGTGCGCGTTGAAGAGTAGCAGGAAGTTGCTGTCCTTGATGGGCTGGCCGCGGTGCCCGCGCCGCTCGATCGCCCCGCCGGCGAGAAACACCCCGAGGCAGCGCGCGAATTCCTTCTGCCAGTCGCTCTCGGTCATCTCGCGTCCGTCGGGAGTCAGCCAGATGATCTGCTTGAGCCCCTCCGCGGTGAGCGTATCGACCTGCACGTAACGGCGGCGGCTGAACACGGGATGCCGACGGCGCAGCATGATCATGCGGGCGACGAACTCCAAAAAGAGCTTTTGGCGCTCATCCAGGCTCCAGTCGAGCCACGACAGCTCATTGTCCTGGCAGTAGGCGTTGTTGTTACCGCGCTGGGTGCGCGAGAGCTCATCGCCGCCGAGGACCATCGGCACGCCCTGCGACAGCAGAAGCGAGGCGAGGAGGTTGCGCTTCTGGCGCTGGCGCAGCGCCAGCACCGCCGGATCGTCGCTCGGACCCTCGACGCCGCAGTTCCAGGAGCGGTTCTCGTTGTGACCGTCGCGGTTGTCCTCGCCGTTGGCCTCGTTGTGCTTTTCGTTGTAGCTAACCAGGTCCCCGAGCGTGAACCCGTCGTGCGCGGTGATGAAGTTGATGCTGGCGTGGGGCTTGCGGCCGCTCGCCTCGTAGAGGTCGGAGGAGCCGGTGAAACGGCGGGCGAAGTCGGCCACCAGTCCCCCGTCGCCTTTCCAGTAGCCGCGCAGCGTATCGCGGTACTTGTCGTTCCATTCGTTCCAGCCCGGTGGAAAGTTGCCCACCTGGTAACCGCCGCTGCCGAGGTCCCAGGGCTCGGCGATGAGCTTCACCTGCGAGAGCACCGGGTCCTGGCCGATGGTGTCGAAGAAGGACCCGAGTCGGTCGACGTCGTGCAGCTCGCGGGCGAGGGCGGAGGCGAGGTCGAAGCGGAAGCCGTCGACGTGCATCTCCAGCACCCAGTAGCGCAGGCTGTCCATCAGCATCTGCAGCACGCGTGGGTGCTGCAGGTTCAGCGTGTTGCCGGTGCCGGTGAAATCGATGTAGTAGCGTGGGTTTTCCGCGGACAGCCGGTAGTAGGAGGCGTTGTCGATGCCGCGGAATTCGAGCGTGGGGCCCAACTGGTTGCCCTCGGCGGTGTGGTTGTACACCACATCCAGGAACACCTCGATGCCGGCCGAGTGCAGCACCTTGACCATGGTCTTGAATTCGCTGATGCGCCCGGTCGCGGCATAGCGCATCTCGGGGGCGAAGAAGCCGAGCGTGTTGTAGCCCCAGTAGTTGTGCAGGCCCTTCTCCACGAGGTGGCGGTCATCGACGAACGCATGTACCGGCATCAGCTCGATCGCCGTGATACCGAGGCGCACCAGGTGATCCACGATCGGAGCGGTGGCGAGTCCTGCATACGTGCCGCGCAGGCGCGGCGGAACGTCCGGATGGCGGATGGACAGTCCGCGCACGTGCGCCTCGTAGATGACGGTGTCGTGCCAGGGAATGCGCGGCGGGCGATCGTTTCCCCAGGTGAAGGCCGAATCCACCACGCGGCATTTGGGGGTGCCCGGGGCGCTGTCGCGCCGGTCAAAGGACAGGTCCTGCTTCGGGTGCCCGGTGCGGTAGCCGAAATGCGCATCGTTCCAGGCCAGAGGTCCGTGCAGCTGCTTGGCGTAGGGCTCGATCAGGAGCTTGTGCGGGTTGAAGCGGTGTCCCTTCTCGGGGGCGTAGGGGCCGTGGACGCGATAGCCGTAGAGCAGTCCCGGCCGCGCCTCCGGCAGGTAGGCGTGCCAGTTCTCCTCCGTGCGCTCGCGCACCTCGATGCGCTGCAGCTCGTGCCGGCCGGTGAGATCGAACAGG
>Ga0302325_10033306_pt1 | contig 10557 bp, 7 predicted proteins | sample Palsa_T0_2_FD_201948 | JGI IMG/M metagenome (GOLD analysis project Ga0302325, IMG submission 201948) | Peat permafrost microbial communities from Stordalen Mire near Abisko, Sweden - Palsa_T0_2 | ecosystem: Environmental > Terrestrial > Soil > Palsa > Peat permafrost | place: Sweden: Abisko...
CAGGTTGACGTGCTGCGGGGGCAGCTGAACGCGCTCGGCGCCGGGCGTGGCAGCGTCGTGCTCGTCACCGGGCCTGCGGGCTCGGGGAAGACCGCGCTGCTGGCCGAGGCCGCGAGCCTGGCCGCGGGCGGCGGGATCCTGGTGTTCTGCGGCGGCGGGGATCCCGCGGCTCGGGCGGTGCCGCTCGGGGTGATCCTGGACGCCCTCGTCTCCACGGACGACCCGCCCGTCGATCCCGCGCGGCTCCACGAACTCAGCCAGTCTCCTGACCAGCGGTTCTGGCTGCTGCGCGAGCTGCAGGAAGCACTCGAGAAAGCCGCGCGCCGCACGCCGCTGCTTGTTGTCGTCGATGACCTGCAATGGGCCGACGCCGCCACCGCCAGTGCCCTGGTCACGCTGTCCAGGCGGCTGGCCACACACCGGATCAGCTGGCTGCTGGCGCTGCGCCGCGGGGAGCTGGCGGACGCTGCGCAGGACGCGGTCGACCGGCTGGAGGCGGCGGGTGCGTCCGAGATCCGGCTAGGCCCCCTGGACGAGACCGCGGTCGCGCAGGTCGCCCGTGACGTGCTCGGCGGCGAGCCCGATGAGGCGCTGCGGGAGGTACTCAGCCGGGCGGACGGCCAGCCGTTCCTGCTGACCGAGCTGCTGCGCGGGCTGCGCACGGAAAACCTCGTGACCGTCGACGGTAGCGCGGCCAAACTGGCCGCGGGCGCGCGCCTGCCGCGCCGGCTTGTCGGCTCGGTGGCCGGCCAGCTCGCACGGCTGACCGTGCCTGCCAGGGACGCCGTGGAGATGGCTTCGGTGCTCGGGCACAGCTTCTCCCTGGATGAGCTGGCCGGGCTGCTCGGCCGGCCGCCGCTGGATCTGCGGGGCGAGATCAGGGAGGCGATCGCCGCGGGGCTGCTGACCGAGGAGGGGGACCGTCTCGGGTTCCGGCATGACCTGGTGCGCGAGGCCGTCGATGCCAGCCTGCCCAGAGCGGTGCGGCGGAGCATGCGCCGCACCGCGGTCGAAGTGATGCTTCAGCACGGGGCCTCGGCCGTCGACGTCGCGCAGCTGGTCATGGATATCGCCGAGCCCGGCGACATAGCCTCAGCCAGCCTGCTGCGGCGGGCAGCGGCGCAGATCGGGCAGGCGTCCCCGGCGGTGGCAGCCCCCTTGTCGCGGCGTGCCCTGGACCTCATGCCGCGCGGCGGGCCCGGGCGCGGCGAGGCAGTCGTAGAGGCCATCGACCTGCTCGTGCAGGCCGGCCGGGCCGCGGAGGCGGCCAGGCTCCTTACCGCGTCGGAGAGCGACCTGGCCGATCCCGTTGCAGAGGCGCAGGCGCGGCTGGGCATCGGCATGCTGATGGCCCAGTATGCCCCGGCAGCGGTCGCTGACCAGTGCCAGGCGGCCCTGCGGTTGCCCGACGTCCCGCCCGCGCTGCGCGTCCAGCTGCTGTCGCTGCTGGCCTGCGGCCTGGACATCAGCGGCGAGGCAGACGCGGCGGCCGGGCCGGTCGCGGACGCGATCGCGGAGGCGACAGCTAGCGGCGACCCTGCTGCCGAGATCGTCACGTTCGTGCCGCGCGCCCTGCTCGCCTTCGCCCAGGGCGACTGGCGGGGAGCCATCGGCTTGGCGGGCGAGGCGACCAGGCGCCAGCACGAGGCGAAGGAGCTCCGGATGTGGCTGCCGGAGACGTGGAGGTCGCTGTTGCTGATTTCGGAATCGCGGCTGGAGGAGGCGCACGCGATCATCGAGGCCGGTACCCGCGAGGCTGAGAACGTCTGCAGGAACATCCGGGTCTGGTCCATGCTGAGGTGCCGGGCACGGCTGGCCGCCGGGCAGCTCGCCGACGCCCGCGCCGAAGCCGAGGCGATCTTGGACATGTCCGACGAGATGGGTGACGGGAGCTTCGGCTACCTCAACCACATCGCCAGCTACGTCCTCGGTGACATCGCACTGCGCACCGGCGACCCCGCGGCGCTGCAGACCGCACGGCGGGATGCGGCAGCACTTTACGGCACGGGCAGCAGCTGCGCGACCACCAAACGCCTCGGCGCGTGGCTCACTGTCCGCCTGGACGGCGGTCCTATCGGCCCAGACCTGCTCAACGTCCTCGCGCCCGGGTACGTGCACGCCTGCAGCCCGGTCGGCCATTGCGACGCGGTCGAACTGGTGCGGCTGCTGCTGGCGGCAGGGCAGCGGACAGACGCCTCCTCCGTCACCGCGCGGCTGGAGAACGGAGCGGACGCGAATCCGAGCTTTCCCGGGCTGCGCGCCGCCGCGCTGCATGCGCGCGCGGTCCTTGACGATGATCCCGAACGGGCCCTGGCCGCTGTCCAGGCCTACCGCGGCGACCCTCGGTCGCTGGTCCGCGCGGCGGCGTTTGAGGATGCCGGCCGGCTGCTCGCGGAACGGGCGAAGGACGAGGCGGTCGGCTACCTGGACGAGGCGCTCAGGCTGCAGTCCGCCGCGGGCGCCGAACGAGACGCGGCACGTGTCCGGCGCCTGCTCCGTGACGGCGGCGCGCAGCGGGCTGGCGGGCGCCCGGACCCGGCCGCGGCGCACTGGCCGGAGCTGACCGCCTCTGAGCTCGCGGTCGTCCGGCTAGTTGTCCGCGGCGCGACCGACCGTGAGGTCGCCCAGCGGCTTTACATCTCCGCGCACACGGTGAACTCGCACCTGCGCCACGTTTTCGCCAAGCTCGGTATCCGGTCCCGGGTCGAGCTGGCGCGCCGGGCCGGCAAGCGCCAGGCGGTGGAGTTACGGATGTAGTTCGCGAACTTCATGGTTTCGTCTCCGTCATGGCGCGGTGAGTGCCAGTCTCGGCGTCCGCCGCGGTGCGGCGCATCACTCATCCCGGCCATCCCCGCCACAGCGAGTCCGGGCAGCGGTTAATCACTTGATCGAGTCATGCGCCGCGTGCGCGCCACGCGGCACGCTTGGCGGCATGCCCCATGTCACCGTCGGGTCGGAGAACACGGGTCTTGTCGAGATCTACTACAAGACCACGGCCCGGGCATGTCTGGCCACGCCTGGAGGAACACATGACTGCACCGCCCATCCCCGTGGTCTTCATCCACGGCCTATGGATCCACTCCGATGCCTGGCAGCCCTGGGTCGAGCTTTATCGCTCGGCGGGCTACAACGCGATGGCGCCCGGCTGGCCCGGCGACTCGGCCAGCGTGGACAAGACACGGAAGAACGCGGCAGCCGTTGCGGACAAGGGCATCGACGACATCACCCACGGCTACCTCAACGTCATCAGCCGCCTGCCAGCCAAGCCGATCGTGATCGGCCACTCGTTCGGCGGCCTCATCGCACAAAAGCTGCTGTCCGGGGGCGTGGCCGCGGCGGCGATCGCGATCGACCCCGGCCAGATCAAGGGGGTGAAACCGCTGCCGTTCGCCCAGATCCGCTCCGGGCTCCCGGTGCTGTCCAGGCCCGGCAACAAGAAGCGGGCGGTAACGCTCACGAAGAAGCAGTTCCGCTACGGCTTCGGCAACGCGCTCACCGAGAGAGAATCCGGCGAGCTGTTCGACAAGTGGGCGATCCCCGGACCGGGCAAGCCGCTCTTTGAGGCCTCGGCCGCGAACTTCAAGAAGTCGTCTCCGGCTGCCGTCGATACCAGGAAGCAGGACCGCGGACCTCTGCTGATCGTCGCCGGCGGCAAGGACCACACCGTGCCGGAGGTGGTGGCCCGCGCCGCCTACACGCTCTACTCCGGCTCAGGTGCGGTCACCGGTTTTCACGCATTCCCCGACCGCGGCCACTCCCTCGTCCTCGATCACGGATGGCGCGAAGTCGCCGACCTCACCCTGTCCTGGCTCGCCGGTCAGGACCTGTGACAACTCTCCCCCAACGGAAGGGCACTCTCATGCGCACGCCACTGAAGTTCGGAACACGAAAGGCGCGATTCACGCTGATCGGCCTTGCCCTCGCCGGCCTGGTCGGAATCCCCGGTGCGGTCGCTGCCGCCTCGACGAGCGGCCCCTCACACTCGGCGGTCAAGCCGACCATCGTGCTGGAGCACGGCGCCTGGGCTGACGGGTCAAGCTGGAGCGGCGTCGTCACGCGGCTGCAGAAGGACGGGTACACCGTTGATGTCCCCCCGAACCCGCTGCGCGGACCTGACAGCGATTCGGCCTATCTGGCCAGCTACCTCGCGACCGTGCCTGGGCCGATCGTGCTGGTCGGCCACTCCTACGGCGGCTTCGTCATCACCAACGCGGCTACCGGCGACAAGAACGTCAAGGCCCTCGTCTACGTCGACGCCTACATCCCCGCCCAGGGCGACACCCTGAACAGCCTCACCTCGCAGTTCCCGGGGAGCCAGATCACGCCCGCTGCCCTGAACTTCGTCCCGTCGCCCGGCGGCGTTACCGACGTGTACATCAAGCCTTCACTGTTCCGCAGCATCCTTGCCAACGACCTGCCGGCCAGCCAGGCGGCCGAGCTCGCCGCCACCCAGCGGCCGATCGCGGCCAGCGCGCTGACCGAGGTGTCAGGCCCGCCGGCCTGGACCAGCATCCCCAGCTGGGCCGTGATCGGAACGGCCGACCACGCGATTCCGCCGGCGGCGCAGGAGTTCATGGCAAGCCGCGCGCACGCCACGGTGACGGAGATCAACGCCTCGCACCTGTCGCTGATCTCCCAGCCAGGCGAGGTCACGACCGTGATCGAAGAAGCCGCGCGCCAGACGTCCTAGGACGCCAGGTCAGCGAATACCAGGAACGCCGGGCGACGAACTATATGCGAAGTCGATCCGGCGTTCCTCGCACGGAAAAGAATGTTGTTCGCAGCGGAACTCGCATAGTGCGTTACCGGGCGACTCGGCGAAGGTCGGCCTGCTAGCGGTCGTTGCCGCGGTGCCGGCTCCGGGCGCCGCCCCCCTGTACATCGCCGAGGAGCGGGGTTCTTCTCCCCGGCGGGCCTCGACATGCGGATCGAGTCGTCGGTGTCGGCGAGTGCGGTGGTGCCGGACCTGGTGAATGAGGCGGTGAAGTCAGAGTGGTCGGGCAGGAAGTTCAGGTGCGCGGGTTTCCCGCGCACCTGGACGTGGTGGAGTTGGCCTTGATAACGTCCAGCGGCACGCGCAGGCCGATCTTCCCGTTAACGGTGTCAACGCTCGACGCCTTTGCCGCGGACTGACTCCCCAAAGGCCAAGCCACGGAGCGTGATCGACTTGTGCTGCTGGTCGACGCGAGATCCGCCGTTATGGTCGGCAAACTGGTCGCCTGCATGGCCAGCCTGCGCCAGGCCCGAACAGATAATCTGCGCGCTCATCAGGGCAGCCCGCGAACTTCCCTGACACGGGTCGTGTCCCGGTGATCAGCCGCCGGTGACCCGGCGGCCATGCCTGCTACGGTGATCCGGCAAGCGGCGCCGCTCCCGGAGTACGAGCGAGTGGGCCAGCTTGGCTGCCTCCTGACCGGCCACGACCTGCCGCTCTGGACCCGGGTCGCCGCCGCCATCGTCCTGTTCTAGTCACAACCGCCCGGCCGCGTCGCCGGGCGTCTTGGCGCCGGGCACGGGCACGGCAATGCCCCGTCAGCGTCGCGAGATCGCCCGGTGGGTGTCCAGCCGGACGTGCCCAGGTGAGCCGGCCTACGCTACATTCGGCGGACCGGGCTTTGTCGTGGGTATAGGCGACGGAGCCACCTGCGACGCAGGAGACGGCGGCCGGGCCGGGCAACGCTGGTAGCGGGTGCCCTGGGTGCCACGGCATGGTCACGTGCCGGTCGCGTCCGGCGGAGGGGATGGGAGTCCTGATGAATCAGCTCAGCCTCGGCGTATGCGGGATCTCCCGCAAGGAGAACGAGCACCGGCTGCCGATCCACCCGCTGCATCTAGACCGGATCGAACCGGGCCTGCGGGCGCGGATCTTCCTCGAGCGCGGTTACGCCGAGCGGTTCGGCCTTGCCGACGCGCAGCTCGCCCCGATGGTGGCCGGCGTGTGTTCGCGGCAGCAGCTCATCGCGGACTGCGACGTGATCGTGCTGCCCAAGCCCACCGGACACGACGTCGCCGGACTACGGGAGGGCCAGGTGCTGTGGGGCTGGCCGCACTGCGTCCAGGACTACGCCGTCACCCAGCTGGGCATCGACCGCCGGCTGACCCTGATCGCATGGGAGGCCATGAACTACTGGACGGCTGACGGCAGCTTCGGCGTGCACGTCTTCCACATGAACAACGAACTCGCGGGCTACTGCTCGGTGCTGCAGTCCCTGCAGCTGCTGGGCACGACCGGGACGTACGGGCGGCGCGTCCGGGCCGCTGTGATCAGCTTCGGCGCGACCGCCCGCGGGGCGGTCAACGCGCTGACGGCGCTCGGGATCTCCGACGTGACCGTGCTAACCCACCGTAACGTGCCCGCCGTCGCCTCACCCATCCCGTCGGTCCGCATGGTCCATTTCGAGGCCGCGCCTGAAGACCCGGCACGGATCTTGGTGCTGACGCCAGGCGGCCCGGTGCCGATCGCGGAGTTCCTCTCCGGGCATGACATCGTCGTCAACTGCGTACTGCAGGACACCGACGCGCCGCTGATGTTCGTCACCCGTGACGAGCTGCGGTTGTTCGCACCCGGCAGCCTGTTCGTCGATGTGTCCTGCGACGAGGGCATGGGTTTTGAGTGGGCGCGGCCCACCTCGTTCGCGGAGCCGATGTTCGCCGTCGGCGGGGCAATGCACTATTACGGAGTCGACCACAGCCCGTCCTTCCTGTGGAACTCCGCCACCTGGGAGATCAGCGAGGCGCTGATCCCGCACCTGCGGACCGTGATGGACGGGCCCGGCGCCTGGGACCGCGACCAGACCATCCGCCGGGCGATCGAGATCCGCGACGGCGTGATCCGCAATCCGAAGATTCTCTCGTTCCAGCGGCGCTCCGCTGAGTTCCCGCACACCCCGATGTAAAAGCCCGGCGGAAATCTAAGCGCGGCCGGCGCATGCACACGCGCGACCACCGGTCCAAGCCGAGTTCGGCTTCGCGGTGGCGGATCGCCCGCAGCCCCGGGGTTAGCTCAGCCTCGTCAAGGACCCGCAACCCGCACCGGGCGTAGATGGCTGCCAGCACCGGCAGCGGCCACGGCTCGTACTGCGCGATCTCAGGCATGCCGATGTCGCAGAATATCTGCCCAGCCGCCTGCTCGATCTGCTGAAGGACAGGAAGCTCGGCCACCCTGGCCGCCCGGATGCGCACCAGTTCATTGTCCCTCCGCATGGACAGGATCATTACTCCCCGCGTGGCGACGATGGGGGCTGTCCCGACAGAACAATCTGCGCGCCGTCGGCCACTTATACAAACCAGCTGCGGGGCGCCCCGAGTCGGCGATCCGGAGCATCGGTCAGGATCGTCGTGGTGACCTTGCGTGATAATCCGAGCGGGTCGACTGTGAGGTAAATCGTTTGTCGCTGGAGCCTTGGGCGGGCCCAGGATCTGATCCATGATCTCGGTGAGCAGCTCATCGGGAGGCGGTGAGCGCAGCTAGCGGTGACACCCAGTTGGCATGCCAGTCAGGCCTGTTCCGGCGGCTCGGCCGGACTAGAGCCACCGGACGCCGCGGGGGCCGGGGCAATCTTGTTCAGCCAGCACAGCGGGCACAGCGCGTGCGGTTGTCCGTGCCGGCCCTGCTCGTGCTCCCACGCGAAGTACGCCGCGCCAGCAACCAGCAGCAAGTTGAGGCCTCCGCCGAAGGGCAGACCCGGGGCTCTGGGTATGGGGTGATGCATCGCGGTTCACCTGTCCATCGATAAGGCCGCGCGATCGGGGGCGATCGCAGGGAGCCGACCCTTTCCAGTGTGACACCATCAGGCCGCATTGACCGCAAGGTCTGGCGGCGCTGAGTGCTGCCCACCCATGTAGCCGGCCAGCCTCACAGCGCCCGGATCCGGCGATCTCGCACCACGACGCAGGTCGGCGTTAGTCACGATATGCTGTCGGTCCGGGTCACTCATCGCGCGCGGGATCCGCCGTTCGGTACGCCATCAGCGGCCGGCGGAACCCGTGTCCATTTAAAGCCGTCGTGGCAGGTGACGAAGTTGACCGAGGCAAGCGGGCGCCTGCTGTAGTGCTGGTACAGGTCACTGGACCCGGTCAGCCGGATGGCGAATTCGCGCAGCGTGGCGTGCTGGCCGCGCCAGAAATCCCGGATCCCGTCTCGGTATTTCCCGTTCCATTCGGTCCACAGCGGCGGGAAGTTCCCGATCTGGTAGCCGCCCTCGCCCACGTCCCATGGTTCGGCGATGAGCTTGACCTGGGACACGACCGGATCTTGCTGGACCAAGTCGAAGAACGCCGACAGCTGGTTCATCGTGTCTAGCTCGCGGGCGAGCACAGACGCCAGGTCGAACCGGAAACCATCCACGTGCATCTCGGTGATCCAGTACCGCAGCGAGTCCATCACCAGCGTCAGGATGTACGGATGACGCGTATTGAGGCAGTTCCCGCATCCGCTGAAGTCCTCGTTGAACCGCCGGTCGTTCCTTTTCAGCCGGTAATACGCAGCGTTGTCGATCCCACGGAAACACAAGGTCGGCCCCAGCTCAGAGCCCTCGCCGGTGTGGTTATACACCACGTCGATGAGAACCTCGATCCCGGCCGCGTGCAGCGTTTTCACCATCGTCTTGAACTCGCTGACCTGGCCGCCGTCGTCCGGGGCAGCGGAATAGCCGTTGTGCGGGGCGAAATAGCCGATGGTGTTGTAGCCCCGAGGACTACTCCGGCTGGGCCATACCGGCGGGCGGCTGGGAAACGCCGGGTTCGAGCAACGCGCGGCACACGTCGGTGATGTCGACGATGCCGACCAGGCCTTCGTCGCCGACGACCGGCAGGTGCCGGAAATGGCCGCTCGTCATGACCTGGGCCGCGTCACGGACGCTCGTCGCGGCGTTGATGACGGTCGGGCGAGCGGTCATCAGGGCATGGATCCGGGTACTGTTCACGTCCTTTCCATCGGCGACCGCGTGGGCAATGTCCGCTTCCGTGATGATGCCTACGGGCTGGCCGGTCCGGGCGTCCAAGACCATCAGAGCGGTCGTGCCCGCGTGCTTCATCAGATAGGCGGCCGCAGCGATGTGGTCGCTCTGTTCTACCGTCGTCAGCGGTGGCCGCATGATGTCTGCGGCGGTGGCCGCGGCGGCGGCGTTGGTCTGCTCGGGCATCTGTTCTACCTCTACCTTTCTACCTTTACCCTTCGCTGGAGTCCGGAGCTGGGTGCTGGCCGTGGGATAGGAATGTTCGCCGCGCCCGGGTTTCCACCCAGGCGCCCGGCAAAATTTCCAACTCATGACCGCCGCGTGTCTCCTAACGACTGGCGCCCAACCCAACACCATCATCGTCCGCCACGCCGGAACTTCCACCTCGCGGACACCGGAATCTGGCCCGTGAGGCGGATAGATGGCATCGCCGCCGCCTGCGGCAGGTCCGCTGGAAGGAATGGAAGACCACCACCGCCAAGCGGCACCACCTGCGGATACGCGGTATCTCCGAGCTCAACATCCGTAAATGGGCCGGGAGCAGCAGTGGGTTGCAGGCTCTCAGATCCTCGGCGTGGCCCTGCCCGGCACTAACTAGGCCTGAAGACCCTGAGCCGGACCGGGCAGCGTCTCTACGGCGGCGACCCCGTCCCCTGCCAGATTGAAACACCTATGGCCGGATTCGGCGCTGGTTCGGATGCAGATGGTCCGCTTTGGTGCAAAATGCCTTTTGGGTCCTATCCGGGTTCGCGTGTGCTGGCGACCGCAGCGCAAGCGGTGGAGCATGAAGGACCCGCCGGCATCCCACAATAAGAGTAGTGTGCGTGTCACTGGGCGGGAGCCTGAGGCCCGCGGTGCGAATGACACGCCCGATCACCCGCCGCAAACCCGTGAATACCCCGTCCTCGTCACGTCTAGCGAGGATCAGGCCACATGCAACCAGACACCGACGCCCTGCTGACCAACCTCTTCGAAGAAGCCCCGCCGCGTGAGTTCGTGACGGCGATGCGGGGCTATGACCGTCACCAGGTCGACGAGCACATCAGGCAGACCGAAGCCGAAGTCCGGCAGCATCGCGAGCAAGCCCAGGCCATGCAGCGGGAGCTGTCCGAAGCCCACCGCCAGTTCCACGAGCAGGAACGACCCGCCTATACCGGCCTCGGTGCCAGGATCGGGCAGCTGCTGCGCCTTGCCGAGGAACAGGCAACCGAGGTGGTCCAGACGGCTCGATCGGAGGCCAGCGAGATCAAGGCCACGGCCAAGGCCGGTGCCGCAGAGCTGCGGGCCGGCGCCGAGAACGATGCCACCGAACTGGGCGCGAACGCCAAGCGCGAGACCGGCGAACAACAGGCCGCCACCGAGCTCGAGGCCGACTCGATCAGGACTACCGCCCGGCGCGAGGCCGGCGAGCTGACCTCCGCGACCGAGCGCGAGGCCGCCAGGCTCCGTGCCACGGCCGACCACGAGGTCGCGGAGAAGCAGGCCACGGCCGAGGGTGCAATCGCCAAGCTGCGGACAAGCACCGAGCGCGAGGCCGCCCAGCTGAAGGCGACTGCCAGGCGCGAGCGGGACGAGATCCTCACCACCTCCAGGCGCCAAG
>Ga0302325_10033307_pt1 | contig 10557 bp, 13 predicted proteins | sample Palsa_T0_2_FD_201948 | JGI IMG/M metagenome (GOLD analysis project Ga0302325, IMG submission 201948) | Peat permafrost microbial communities from Stordalen Mire near Abisko, Sweden - Palsa_T0_2 | ecosystem: Environmental > Terrestrial > Soil > Palsa > Peat permafrost | place: Sweden: Abisko...
GAGCATACAGGGGACGATTACCATAGAGCGACCATGGAGGAGGGAAGGGAGAGAGGAGCGGAATTCTCGCACGTCAACGACGACACGGGGTGGTTGGGCTGTTGCTGCTAGACGACCCCCACCTGCGATTCTGGTGTTGATGGTGCGCAGGAACGCTTCCTGAGGATCCTCGATTCCGTGAGCATCCAGTGTCATGACGACGGACATTGTAGACTTTTCTTTGATGAGCTTTGTGAACGCATCTTTCTCTCGTCGGACTGACGAGAGGTACCGCTGCTCTTCGACAGACCCGCTATAGTAGAGAAAATAGACTCGTACATTACGGTCGTTGTGAGAAGATCGATATACCTCGATCCGCCTGACGAAGGAAGTGTCCGGCTCGTACATGATTATGTATCTGGGCTTTACTTCTTCGAGAACATGCTCATCCATATCGCCGTCATATGAGTGGATTACAAGAAGGTCTTGCATGTCGTAAAGCTGGTAATAGTCTTCCATATCATCCAGTGGATCTGCAAGGATTTCTTCCTTTTGAGCAGATTCAGTCTCTGTAGGTTGGATCTCGGATATCAAGGTAGCAACCTCGAGCGGTTTATCTTCTGATGCCAGAATGCTCCCATTTGCTGCACGTGATGGACCCGAACCAGCATTCCCACCTCCCCTAACTCGTCTTCGTTTGTTCGCCGGTGCTTTCCCTCTAAAGTTGTTCGATTGGTTTCTCGTATTCGTAGCGCCGTTCAGGGCATTTTGATTCTCAGCAAACAGTGCTGCACTGATCTTGATAAACTCCTTCTTCCACTTAAGATAGCCGCGAAGTTTTCGTCTCATCATGAATGCAGCCGATGGCTCTTCCTCCTTTTCTTCTCCATCATCCGCCTGAGTGGTTTCAGGATGGACATGCATAGTTTGGAGATATTCCCGTAATTGTCGACACTGTGCAGTATCGGTGCACATGATCAAGATAGTCCCATTGGAATCGTCACGGACGATGGGATTAAAATATAAGTCCCGATCAATCTCGTCCAAGACTTCTGCCAGAACTGCCCACTTAGGTTGCTCCTCGAGGACAGGTCGAAGAGAATCTATACTCTCCGCTTCTCCTTGAGTGGGCTTGCCGGTGTAGACTCTTCTTTTGGCTGTATCAAATATGGTATGTGCAGCATCAAGAAATAGCCAAGGAGACTGATTTTGTCTCGTGGATCCTGGAGGTGGAGAATGTGCGGCTAGGATGGTATCTAGATGTCGATTGAAGGAGACGGCATCATAAGTGAGTAGAGTGTGTAGCATGCCTCTTAAGACAGTCAAGTCATTGGCAATTTGCTTGGTTTTCCAGCTGACTCTGTGCCACACCGGGTCAAGCTGTCTCCTAACCACCATATCGAATTGCTTATGAAGAGCACTGTCAACATTCCAGTCTTCCATCTCCAAACCAGAGTTACTCTTTTTGAGCTCCCCGATGCTGACTTCTACACACTCCATGATCGCGTTCTGGATGTCTCGCATAGAGTCGGACATTGGTACTTCCAATTCAATGACTTCCGCCTTCTTCTTCCCTTCCAGTGCCTGAGCCACTACCACCTGGAACCGTGGCCAGAGCGACACATTTCTTAGAAACAAATTCCGCATCATGGTAGAGAGTGGGGCGAATCCAGTAGTGAAAGGCTCCGGGTTGTCCGAGAATGCCTTCAAGAAACCGGCTTTATTTCGCTGCCTGTAGATTCGGAGAATGAAAGCTTCCAGGGATGTAGCAACGATTCTGTCTGCATGCAATACCACAAGACCGGTGATAGTCTGCGGGTCCAGCAAGCTAGTCAGAAGATCAACTACAAGGATTCTGGAGGTGATGCTAAATATGCCTCCTTGTGCATACATCTTCTCCCTTGTCCCGACGCTCATGACATCTGTGTTGACGACACTGAGTCCTCGAGCCTTTGGGGACACGCTGATGGCAGCATGTTCCGCCAAAGCTTCTCCGATCCATCCATTCTCCCGCTCATCTGTTCCAACCACCAGTATGAGGTTGTTTCCGGCTGCATCATAGGAGTGTAGGAGATTCGTTACAAGACGGAGAAGCCCAAGGCCGCGAGCGAGTATAACAAGCTCGTCCTTCTGTCTGAGCTCTTGAAAGAGCTCTTGCTGGTATTTCTAGAGCTATTAGTATATCTTTACTAGAGCAGGAGGGGAAGTACTAGTGGCAGTGACAGCTTCACCGACTGCTGGTCACCGTTGGCGGAAGACATTTAAGGCAATCATGTTCGAGCCGATGCAGAGACGAGAACCGGTCCGGGATGTCGACTATGTTTCCCTGCTGTTGCGAGCGTCGAAGGTTGAGAGAACGCGTCAGAAGCTGCCTTTGAATTCTAGGGTGGAACGATTGGCAGCCGACGCGATTTCCCCAGAGTTCACAACGTCATAGTCTTAGCATGAAGGAGCAATCGAATTCACTTCTATAAAAGCAGCAGGCTGTCATCTCTTAAATTCTTCTTGTCTTCATAATCTTCCGATTCTCTACAATCCAAATCATCTTTCAGAACATCCAACACGAAATCAAAATAATCATGCCTGCCGGACCCGACGAGACTGATAACCATGCACCTGGTGCTGCAACTGAGTACGTTATGAAGAACGCCAGTTCCAAGACAGACTCAAATGCAAGCACTCATCCTTTACATAACCAAGGAGAGCCAAAGGGTGACAAGGTGGAATTCAAGCATCACCAAGCTCACCCGGGACCTGCCATCCCAGAAAACTTCAGCGCTCAGCAAGAGGGCACCAAGGAAGAACGTGAAGCCAGGGCCAAGAAGTTGAACAAGTAATGTCTCTCCGGTATGTTTTTGCGGTTTGAGTGATTGTGATTGTGATTGAGGGAGACCTTGATTCAGAGCGCTAACTGGGCATCAGAGATTCCAAAATCTGAGCCATGGAAAATGACAGCATAGGGAGGGATGGCGTTGAAGGGCCGGGAAGGTGGAGAAATCATACGGGGCCTATACGGTAGTAGCTAGGCAGGACAATACAATACCAGGTTGGACTGGTTAAATCCAAAGACATTTTACCGTTCCTTCCTAGGCGCTGAAACGCCGAGGGAAACGCTCGTGTTTGTTGGTGACATGCTACTGTATTCTGAGCGTAGGTATTTTTTCGAGCCATTGATTCTAGGAATTTTGATCCAAGGCAACAAGAGAACACAAAAACCGGTCGTACATAATCGCGCGGTGTTAATTGTCTTGCGAGCTGGAAAGAGGTTGAACGCGCGTTGAGCTTCGCATCGAGTCGCCGCCTGCTTCTTTCGACTTCTTGTGGCTTGAGTGTGAGTGGCTGTGCTCCGCGCTTTTACGTTGGTCGCCAGGCACTCAGAGCACCAAACAGCTACGACGTTTGACCAAGTGAATGGAATCATTCTTGTGCGGCTGCCTGTTCTCCACACCAGAGATCCTGTCTCACAACACTCATTTCATCAGTCGCACGAAATCAACGACGTCGACCTTCGTTGCACGATCCAATGCGCCCTGAGAGTGTTACGACAAGGGGCTAATTTCCAACACAAACTACCGTTTGTTCCGAAAACATACCGAGAAACAGGACGGTGAAGCCTGCGGGCAACGTCATCTACGAAGCTGTTGAGGACGAGCGAATTTTGAATAGCAACGATGCCTTCAATACTGTCTGAAGAGGACAAGGAGATGGTCAAGCGGCAAGTTCCAAAGGCTTCGAACAAGATCCAAGCTGTGGCCGTAGCCCGTCTCTATGTTGCTTATCCCAATCGAAGTAAATGGACCTATACGGGTCTACAAGGAGCCGCGGTGCTTGCGAACGATCTGGTGGGAAATACCTACTGGCTGAAGCTTGTAGATATCTCGGTAAGTATACCCTCATCACCAGAATAGCTATGAGGGATAGAAGGAGAACGAGTTCTAACTTTGCATAGCCTGCCGGTCGAGGTGTAATATGGGATCAAGAAATATATGACACATGGTCCTACAACCAGGACAGGACGTTCTTTCACACATTCGAGACCGAAGATTGTCTGGCTGGTCTATCATTTGTGGACGAGAAGGAAGCAAAGACTTTCCTGAAGAAGATGAATGATCGGGAGAAGAATGCTAGCAAAGCAACGAGAGCAAATGCATTCAGCGGATCAGGACAACACCATGGTAGCCACAGACATAGTTCACTAGGTGGCTTCTTTGGTAGACACAGAAACTCTTCCGCTCCTTCAATACAGACTCCCCCCGACTCGCCAAGTTATGTCCTTCCACCTGCCCAGAATCATCGAATGTCTGGAGGAAGCTTTAGTGGTGGACGATCCGAGTTCTCTGCGCTAGACGCAATCGATCCAAACTGGAGAGAAACCTGGGGAGATGATTTGAAGCAGATGGGCATCACAGACGACTTGATTCGGGATAATCAAGACTTTATTGCGGATTATATAAAGCAACAGCAAGCGGCACAAGCAGTCTCTCCCCCAGTAAATGGAATCGAAAACCAGAAAACTAAAGCGCCCCCCCCACCACCTCCACCTGCCATGTTGAGGACACGGTCAGAGAGCCCTCAAAGTGCTCCAACAGGACGTGGACGAGGAGCACCGCCAGCGCCTCCGCCAGCTCGGAGATCTGCTGCAAAAATTGAACCATACCGAGAGCCAACACCACCGAGAGAACCATCCCCACCAAGAGGACCACCGCCGCCCAGATTCGCAGCCCCACCTCCCTTCGAGGGTGCTGGAAAGTTTGCCAAGTCGAACAATCAGCCTCCTGCACGAGCTCATGCCCCATCACTTTCCAATCCTGGACCTCCTCCTCCGCCCAGGCCACCAAAGACCCCCAATGATGATGGCTACGAGCCTGGAGAGTCAGGCTCGAAATTTGGAGTCCCTCCTCCTTTTATGGGACAAAGAAATATAGCACCACCTCCAACACCAAGTCGAGGTACAGTTCCACCCCCGCCTCCCGCAAGAGATACTGCGCCATCTCATGCTCATGCCGTTCCACCAATAAATGGACTCCCTCCCCCACCACTACCACCGAAAACACCTTCTGCGCCAACCTCACACGCTCCTCCATTACCCCCGGCTTCGTCACGTCCCGTACCTCCTCCCCCGTCAAGAGGCAGCGGACCTCCTCCCCCTCCGCCGTTACCACAATCGAATGCGCCGCCCCCACCGCCTTTGCCTCAATCAAACGCACCACCGCCACCTCCTTTACCCCAATCAAACGCACCACCGCCACCTCCTTTGCCTCAATCAACTGCTCCTCCACCACCGCCTCTGCCTCACTCGAACGCTCCGCCACCTCCTCCAATGCCTTCTTCCGGTGGGCCTCCCCCGCCCCCTCCCCCACCAAACCGCGATTCTGGCTATCAATCTGGTGTTCCCACTTTACCACAACCTACAAGCGATCGATCAGACCTGTTAGCTGGTATTCAAAAGGCTGGTGGTATTGGTGCACTCAAGAAGGTTGACCGATCCCTCGTTCGAGATCGAAGTGGTGCAATGGTTCCCGGAGGGTCAGATACTGGACCTGCAGGAAGCGGTTTGCCTCCTGCTGGAGCAAGTGGTGGAGGCGATGGAGGGTTGGCTGGTGCATTGGCGGCTGCTTTGAACCAGCGGAAGAAGAAAGTCAGCACAAGTGGTAAGTTACTCCTGTTAGCCCGTTAGTTGCATTTCAAATACGTGACTGACTTTGATATAGATGATGAAGCGGAAGATGATGATTGGTAGACTGGTTCGATTCTCATGCAAACTCTAGGTGTAAATGGAGTTGTGAATGTCGGGCAATTCTTGAGGCGGGAATTAGAATTGGCAGACATCACGTCAAAGGAGTTGAATGGAGATTAAGGGTTGAAATATAATCACTTAAACACCAAATCAAGGTGTAAATGCAATGCGTGTTTCTATTCTATGAAGTGTCCCGAAACGAAGTTTGTTACAAGAACTACCACGAATCCAAGAAGACTCCTCATAATAAGCACAACAAGAGAATTAAGGAAGGCCTGGACAATGAATATACAACGTCTCTCCCACTGCAATCCACTGCCCAGTCAAAACCACACAAAAGTAAAATTGCTGTCGAGGTTCCCAGGTTGCAGTCTCGGTCTTGACTGCAGCCGTGAGATTGAGAGAGAAGACAGTCTTTCTTTTTCGTCATCACCATTCCATGTCCACTAATCCCATGCCACGGAATCCGTAGCTCAGGACCAGCAGCCTAGATATCATCAATATCCACCGCCTTTCCATCCTTGCCATCCTCATCCTCACTCTCACTCCGATCCTCATCAAACTCGAAATTGCAGTCTCCGTCGCCCTCTTGTCCATACGTATCCGTCTCGTTGATCTTCGCGCTCTCGGGCAACTCTCCGTACGCCTTCAGAGATCTCGCTTCGTCTGCGCTGTACTTGAGGATCACGTCGCCTTTCTCATCTTGGTAGTCGCGCAGTGAGAGGAGGATGATGTCGCCTTGGTTGATCCAGACTTTCTTACGGAGCTTACCGCGGATGTGGGCGAGCCGCTTGGAACCGTCGAAGCAGAGGGCTTCTAGACGACCGTTTCCGAGCATCTTGAGGACTTGCGCGTATTCTGTTGAGCGAGGGCTTAGTGGGGTTTTGTTAATGTGTGAGAGGGGAAGGACGTGCCTTGGCCTTCTTCTTTGAAGGTGAGTTCACGTTTCTCATTGTCGTTTTCGTTCTTTCCTCGACGACGATTCTTGCCTCCCTGTTGTTAGACGCATTAGCAGTTGTACGTTGGGTTGTAAGAGATTGTGACGATGGAGCGCGGACGTACCTTTCCCTTATTCTTAGGCATCTTGAAGGTTGCTTTTGGTTGTGTCTTATGTGTGTTTCAGGTTTCTGGGTAGTTGAAAGAGAGTGGGCTTTTTGAGGTCTCTGAGTCCCTTAAATGTGGAGTGGTTGTATACGCTGGATTGCTGGAGGGGCTGTGCGTCACATGTTTTAGTTAGCGTAAAGTGCCTTGTTTAGAAGCGAGGCCGAGTCTGAATATATTTTGGTCCCCTTTAACTCACCAGAATTGCCGGTTCTCTCTTCATTTGCTCTGGATGACAAGGGGAAAATCAGTCACGATGTATCGATGATGGATGTCATACATTCTCCTATCGCTTCAAAAATTTTATGGTCCTTACTTCTCAGCCATGGCCCTTCCTCAAGTCGCCCAACCCGCCAAACGAACGATCGTTAACTCCTACTCGGTGCACCTTCTGAATATCCCAGGCGTAAACGCCTTTTGTGCGAAATACACAAAGAAGTACGCTTACGCATCCACCGTATCGAAATTGCTCGATTTTCCTGAAGCTGCTCTACACCCCAAGTTTGAGAAACGATGGCAAACGCGACAAGAACCACTCTGGTGGAATGTTACAGCAAGGAGAGACTTTGAGCACAAGAGGTCGGTGCGCAGTTGGGTATCTCGCAGAGTTAGGGTGGCTTTTGTGGAGTCACTGAGGAAGAGGGGATATGCTCAAGATGGATCTCGAATCAATGGCTCAGGTGAACCTTTGGTTGGGACTGCACAATTCTTCCCGGAGCGGCCTATACTGAACACGAAGTTCAAGGATCTGGTATTGCAGACAGACTCTGTTGTTACAGCAATAATCAATCGTGGGGGCGGATTATATAAAGGAGTCGAGAGGGTTCAGGGAGAAAAGAAGAGGCTATTCCCAAAATACACTAAGAAGAAAGACATCAAGCCCCCAGAGATAGAACGTCCAGCGTTTAGGAAGATCAAATTTTGATCTCCACTCTTTTCGAAGAAAAATTCAATTTCGATGAATGTGAAAACATGCTTTGACCTTGAAATCTATTTCTCCCATCCAAGCTCTACCTCTCTCACCATTTTGCCCAGCCTTGCTCACCCACCAATCAGATCGCTTGACGGCCAAAGCTCTCGAGTCGCGTTCGCAAGCTTGAAAGTTGTCGCAACGTATCTCTCCCAACACCAAGAAAGTTCGCAACACTAACCTCTACGATGCTGATCTCATTGACAGTCGGCAAAGTCGATGCAGGCGTCGCTGTCCTGCTGACCCAAGACAAAAGACTTGTACGTCCCTTCGGCGCCCAGGAGCAAAGCAATTCTATGCCAGCTTGGCACAAAACAAACTAACTAACTCACTGCTGTCTCTAGATTGAATTCCCCTCTATCCTACTGCCTCCTAACATCTCTTCTGGAAGTATCGTCGATATCACTGTCTCCCGCAACTTCACCTCTGAGCAGAAATCCCAAGCTGCTTTCCTCGCTCTCCAAGATGCCATCTACACCTCCTTCGGGGAATCTGAACCCTCAGCACCGGTACTCCGCTGTCGAAACGCTACTCAGACTTCGGTGGTTCTGGAATGGGATCCTATCGAATTAGCAACTGCAGACATCATCTCGCTCTCCTTGTTCCGCAATGGCCAGAAAGCAGGGAACATCCCCAGACCAGGCGTCATGCAGAGCACGAAGATCAGTGGGTTGGCTGTCGATACAGAGTACACATTTCATTTGGTATTGAGAACAAGTGCCGGGACTTTCAGCAGTGAGAAGGTGGTTGTGAAGACGCACAAGATGACGGATTTGAGTGGAATTACCATTACGCCTGGTATATTACCTGCGCAGTTGAGAGACAGTCTCACGAAAGCCGTGGAGAGAATAGGGGCAAAGATGGCGGATACGGTACGGATCGATACCACGCATTTCGTTACTACGGAGGGGAGAGGGTTGCCATGGGAAAAGGCGGTCGAGATGAATATTCCTGTCGTCAGACCAGAATGGGTGGAAGGCTGCGAGAGAGGTGGAAGGATTGTGGGTGTCAGGCAATACTATCTTGATGCTGATCCAAGACAGCGGCAAGTTGTCCAAGCGGAGATACCACAACAACCTCCAACGGAGCCCCCGAGAGAAGCAGTAGCTAATCCCGCGGCTAAGACACATACGAATGGTGGAAGTCAAGCAATACCTCCTACGCCTCCTGCAAAAGACACGCCAAATGCAGAAGGCCACACTGAAGAGGATGACGAGGAATCGGAGGACGAAGAAGAGAAAGCAAAGACCACTGTACCAGATGAGCAAAAAGTCCGAGTCGAGGATCGTGATCAACATAAAGTTGCCCTTCGACCTGCTGCTGCCCCAGAGCCGGAAGAAATAGAAAAGGAGAAAGAACCAGCCGAGGAAGGAAGTGGATCTGGCTCTCAAACACCTGCGCATTCTAGCTTCCAAGATGTTGCTCTCTAGTTTTGATTTGGGAGTTTGTTACCATATACTGGGTGCAGCGCTACTGAGTAGCATGGTGTTGGGGGCTTTGCGTAGTTGGCTCTTCAACAAAAGCAGAGCATGGGTGATGGCACACAAGATAATATAAAATATGGATCACTTCGTCGCCTGTATGTCTTCATTTTGACCATTTGAGTGGTCTCTCTTCGGCCAAACGACTTTTCTGGGAAATAATGAGAGCCTAAAGCTATGCTGTCCTCAATCACAAGTAAGTAGCATCGTTAAATGGCGGATGGCGCCTTTTTTCCTGCTTCAATATCGCAATTCTCTTTCAAGCCTCGCAGGAACCAAACCCAAAAGTGGGAAAGTTCCCGCAGCTCCCGCCGCTTGCAGGGGGCGATCTAGATCGTGATCCCTGTAGATGCTGTCATCCAGACTCATGATATCAAGACATCACTTCAATAATAATCAGTCGCTTCTGTTCATTGCGAGCACCTTTTCCTCAGAGGGTAAATAATAATGGCCTGGTCCTTCGTCTCTCCAGCCAGTAGAGGTATTGGCTTCCATTTGACTCGTCAGCTCCTCCAAACAACAAAAATACCAATTGTCGCAACAGCGAGAAAAGATGTAGACGGAGTGAAGAAGAGCATACTCCAAGATTTGCCATACGTTGATCCTGACAGACTCACTGTGCTTGAAGTAGACGTCACGGGTAAACCTCTCGATCAAGCCAACAATTCGAAATCAAATACAAAGCTCACACTTACACAGACGAAAATACGATCCAGCAGGCTGCAGAAGACGCCAAATCCATGTTCACCTCCGACAACTACCTCCACCTCGCCTTCTGCATCCCCGGTATCCTTTACCCGGAAAATTCACCCTCCCAAATCGACCACAAGCAGCTTACTCAAACCTTCGCCATCAACACAATCGGTCCTCTCTTGCTCGCCAAACACATCACTCCCTTCCTCCCCACCAAAGCCACAACCCTTTCCCAATCACCAGGTCTGCCACCCCACGCAGTCTGGCTCAACATGTCTGCGCGCGTCGGCTCAACCTCGGAAAACCAGTTCGGAGGATGGTATTCATATCGTGCTTCCAAAGCTGGCGTCACGTCGGTGAGCAAGAGTTTGGATTTATGGTTGAAAACGAGGTGTGGGGATAAAGCGATGGCTATTGCGTATCATCCGGGAACGGTGAAGACAGGATTGAGTAAAGAGTTTTGGGGGAGCGTGAAACCGGAGAAATTGTTTAGTCCTGAGTTTGCGGCGGAGCAGATGGTGGGTGTCGTGAATAGTGTTGGGTTGGAGGGGAGGGGGAGGTGTTGGGATTAGAATAGGGAGGAGATCTTGCCTTAA
>Ga0302325_10033309_pt1 | contig 10557 bp, 9 predicted proteins | sample Palsa_T0_2_FD_201948 | JGI IMG/M metagenome (GOLD analysis project Ga0302325, IMG submission 201948) | Peat permafrost microbial communities from Stordalen Mire near Abisko, Sweden - Palsa_T0_2 | ecosystem: Environmental > Terrestrial > Soil > Palsa > Peat permafrost | place: Sweden: Abisko...
TCTAGACTCTAACCTAAATATAGCTGCGGATATGTTTTCTCTGGGACTTCTCATCATTGCTCTGTACAATTCTCCGCATACTTCTCCATTGGAGATCAACTCTAGCATAACGACTTACAGGAGGCTATTCACATCCTCTTCTAGCATTCCATCAGCCAGCAATGGATTTCTCTCATTAAGACCTCTTCCAAAAGACCTCACTGCCTCGGTGTTACCACGCTTGATAACAAGGCGGCCTGCGCAGCGTATGACTGCGAAGGAGTTCCAACAAAGCGCCTACTTTGATAATATCTTGATATCAACTATTCGATTTCTGGACGCCCTTCCAGCCAAGACCCCAAATGAGAAATCGCAATTCATGCGTGGACTTTCTCGGGTGCTTCCTTCATTCCCGAAATCTGTCCTTGATAAGAAAGTTCTGCCCGCACTGTTGGAAGAGATGAAAGATCGTGAACTTTTGTCTCTGATTCTACAAAACGTCTTTAAGATCATCGAGTTACTGCCTTCTGGACGGCGTCCATTTACAGAGAAGATAATACCACGCTTGAAGGAGATCTTCGCCCCACCGGTCAATGCCAAATCTGAGGCCAAAGGCCCAGCCGATAGGGATCCAGCTAAAGAGGCTGGTCTTATGGTCTTGTTGGAACATATCAGTGCCATTACCAGCAATTGCTCTGGGAAAGAATTCAAAGATGGTATGTCAGACAACATATGTACGACTTCTTAGCTAATTTGTGTAAGACATCCTTCCCATCATAAATTTAGCGATCGAATCTCCCACACATAGCATTGTAGACGCTTCTTTACGGAGCTTACCAACCATTCTGCCAGTTCTCGATTTCTCAACAATAAAGAACGAGCTCTTTCCAGTCATTGCTTCCGTGTTCACGAAAACAAGCAGTCTGGGGATCAAGGTGCGAGGGCTTGAAGCATTTGTAATACTTTGTGGTGGCTCGAATGACGCCTCGGGGGGCAATGATGGCCTTGATGGAATTATCACCAATACCAAAAAGACAAGCTCGTCGACCGCTCTCGATAAATACACGATGCAAGAGAAGATTGTCCCTCTGATAAGAGCAATAAAAACGAAAGAGCCGGCGGTGGCAATGGCGGCACTCAATGTCCTACGTCAGGTTGGTACAATTGCAGATGCTGACTTTGTTGCAATGGATATCCTTCCTGTTCTGTGGAGGATGAGTTTGGGACCTTTACTCGATTTAAAGCAGTTTCAAGCGTTCATGGACTTGATAAAGAGTCTATCCGCAAGAGTGGAAGCAGAACAAACGAAGAAGTTGCAAGAACTATCTGGCACCAATGGTTTGAAACAGGATAATGACGACTTCATGTCGTTTGGCGCCGCGAACGCATTCACAACCAATGGAGGATCCAATGACCCAGAGATCGACTTCGAGAGACTTGTGAAAGGTACAGCAGGGAGTAGCGAGTCAACCAATCCTATGGATGGATCTTGGGATGCCATGCCTGCGAATGCCACTGCTCAGCAGCGCAATGTTTCCAACCAACCGAAGTCAGCGTCCTTTGCTTGGTCAACCCCAAGTTCAACAACCCCATCAGTGACAGGGAATGCTATGGGAGTTCTCAGACCTCAAGGTCCAACGGCAAGGACAATTACGCCAGACCTAGCTCGTTTTGATGCGCTTTCGCCATCGGCCACTCAGTTTTCCCAGCCCCTTCAACCACAACCGCAACAGAGCTTTAGTGCTCCTTTGCAACCACAGCCTAATTATAATACAACACCACTCCAACCGCAACCGATATCAGGCTTTCAGGTTCCTGCAACATCGGCTTCGATGAATTGGAGTACACCGGCGTCAAATCCATGGTCTAATAATAGCACACCTGTTGCGAACACTAGTCTACCTTCCATGGGAAACCTGGGAAATTCGATGTCAAACATGTCCATGAACCAGAGACCCGTGATGAGTACACCAAGTTCGTTCTCCTTACCTCCCCCACCTGGCCAGCGACCACTGATGAGCTCACCAAACTCGTTCTCACTGCCTGCACCACCCGGGGCAAAATCTTTCACCGCGCCATCATATCAAGCGCCTCAACAGACTAGCATCGCATCGGCATTTGGGGATCCGACACAAACGAAACCTCCCACACAGAAGTCGGGATTGGATGCGTATCAGAGCTTGTTGTGAAGGTCGATATTGGCGTATGGCGCATATAGAAAGGAATGCGCATACCACGGATAGGAGGCCTAGATTATGGAAATGATACTTTAGATGATGCCCTTGGTTGAGCGCTACTTTCAATTGTAGGAAGGCATGATAATATTGCTTTGAACAGGCCGAATATTCCCCAACTAGACGATGAGAGCGGGTTGTGGTGCTTATTCAAGCAGCATCCACGTAGAGCTCACGATTCTTTGCCCAATACTGATTGTACCTGTTCATCTACATAGTATTCACGTTCGGCGTGCAACATGAGAACACTTTTGGAAATTTGTAAAAAGCCAACCAGTTCTTCGAGTCTAAAAGCTTAGAGGACTTGAAAGAAGTTGATAGTGTCCAAGTACAGGAAAATGAAAGGAAAGAGGGCCCAGTCCGCACTCTGAACGAATCAGCTTCAACATTTCCAGGTTGTGCGGCTCATGAAAATCGGCGCTAAATTTGGTGACGTTAAACGCTAGTCCCTAGACGGCTAGTCTTTATTATTGTCTAGCATCCTTGTCGCGTCCCGAGCGAACAATTTTTGAAGCGCGATACTTAAACCTCGTACGAGCTTCCCTTTTCTCACGAACTTTCAACTTTCAACCAACTTCCCAAATTCGTTGAATCTGCACCTTTCATCGCCGATCTGTCGGTTGCATATCTGCAAACTTTCAACTCTACTCAAACACACCCTCACAACCCTCAATCGTGCTGCTCGCACAAACCGTGAACATGCCTCGCAAGAAGGTCACCGAATCTGGAGCGGCTCCTACCCCGAGTCGAGCTTCAAACCGGGCTCGCAAGTCTCCTGAGAGTCTAGCCACAACCCAAGCAAATACCAGCAAGCCAAGAGCTACGAAGCACAAATCTGAAGAACCTGAGAATGAGCCCAAGGGCAAGAAAGCCCGGGTCACTGACACCACCCCAACCGCGTCCACCAAGCAATCCAAACCTGCCCCGAAGACTGCAGCTGCTAAGTCTAAGGCTGCTCCTACCAAATCCACCGCCACGAAGCGAAAGGCCTCTGATGAAGACATCAAGGCGCCACAACCTAAGAAGTCCAAGACGACTGCCACTGCCTCCAGACCCATCGCAAAGGCCACTACAACAAAGAAGGCTGCGTCCAAGCCAGCTGCAGAACCTGCCACTGTAAGTGAACTTTGCACTCTACGGCACTCACTCGCTGCATCTCCTGAAACTTCAGTCACTAATGTTCACCTCAGACTAAATCTACCACGAAGCCCGCTCCGAAGAAATCAACAGCTCCAAATAAGGTTGCTGAACCCACTACTAAGAAAGCTACTGCTGCTAAGAAGGCAGCTCCAGCCGTAAGCCCAATGCCAAACCTGCCATTGCTCTTTCACTAACAAGACTCTCAGACTGTACCCAAGCAAAAGCCAGCGCCCAAGGCCAAAGTCCCAAAGCCAGCTAAGCCAGTCAAAGCCCTACCTACCATCAACGATCCTCCTACTCAGCGCCTTGATGTCCTCGTTTTCGGAGAAGGCAGTGGAGGCGAGCTCGGTCTTGGTGCAAAGCACTCTGGTGCGAGAAAAGTTGTCGACGTTACCCGTCCCCGTTTAAACCAACTCCTATCTGCAAAGGATGTTGGAGTTGTCCAAATAGCCGTTGGAGGCATGCATTGTGCTGCTCTAACACATGATAACAAGATCTTGACTTGGGGAGTCAACGATCAAGGCGCTCTTGGTCGTCACACCGACGAGGGCCCAATGAAGGATATGAAGGATGATGACGCATCGGACTCTGATTCTGATGACGAAGACTCGGGACTGAACCCAAGTGAGGCCGAACCCCGCGAGGTTGACTCAAAGCATTTCCCAGCAGGCACAAAGTTTGCTTCTCTTTACGCTGGTGACAGCTCTACATTCGCGCTCACCACTACCGGCCTGGTCTATGGATGGGGTACATTCCGCGTAAGTTTTTATCGACCCGACACCTTTGCCCTTACTAACAAACTCCAGGGAAATGAGGGAATCGTCGGCTTTCGCCCAGAAGGAGCCAAAGGCTCGTCCCAACGCATACCAATGCTCATTCCTGAGTTGAAGAACATTGTCGATATTGCCACTGGCACTAACCATGTTCTTGCTCTCGATACAAAGGGCACACTTTACGTCTGGGGCACGGGCGAGCAAAATCAGCTCGGTCGTCGTGTCATCGAACGTACATCAAGATTGGCTCTCAAACCTACCGAGATCGGTTTGAGAAGAAGGAAGATCGTCAAAATTGGCTCTGGTGATTATCACAGCTTCGCCCTGGACGACAAGGACAACGTATACTCCTGGGGTCTCAACTCGTTTGGACAGACAGGAATTCCAAAAGTCGGCAAGGATGAGGACATTGTCGGCGCGCCAACATTGGTCAAGAGCCTTAAAGGCATGAAATTGAAGCAAGTCACAGGTGGATCACATCACACTATTGCCTGTACCGTGGATGGTGAGGTTCTCAAATGGGGTCGAGAGCAGTGAGGCCGGTTTTGATGTGTCCAACCTTCCAGACGAGGAGGTGTACAAGGAGGATGGCAAGGCCCGTTATCTGAAGAAGCCGAAGGCTGTCCCGGGTCTTAAAGCTACATTTGTTGCGACTGCAAACGACACGTGCCTGATCGTCTCACCGGAGGGAACGGCCTATAGCTGGGGTTTCAGCGAGGGATATCAGACGGGTCTTGGTGTTGGGGGAGATGTCAAGCTGGCTACACAGATTGATAATACTGCTGCCAGGGCGGAGAACTTGATCTGGGCTGGTGTGGGTGGCCAGTTTGGTGTTCTTGCTGGTACTCCAAAGGAAGAGGCCGCAAAGGCTTAATGTATTTTGTGCGGAGAGTGATGCATAGGCATCAACACATGGAGAGCGTGTACGATATACGGCGATGCAAAGCACGCCAACACATGAGAATCGTGTACGGTGTAGAGCAATGCCAAACAGGCATCGACCCAGGAAAGCATTTTTGGAGTACTTAGCATAATGAAGCACTTCTTTCAAGTCCCGTTGCAGGGTCAATGACCTGGTGAACAATGCAAAGCAATCGGTGATACCATTGTAATGCAAGTCTCTCTTATAATCTTCGTACTTTTCATCTTGCATCACCTTACAATTCGAGTTCTGCGATATCCTTCCCCTTTTGTTGTTTTATAATGATAGCCTCTCATCTCGATCTTGATTGCAGCCATCTGCCTGCAAGCCACATGTGCTCAGAACGGCCTAGCGTGGGTGAACGTACGGCTCCAGCCTCACGACTTTATTAATTGAAGAACCAAGTTGAGGCTGTCATGAGCAACATTTTTGTCTTTGGGCAAAACATCTTCGTCCTGCATAGGAACAGCTCACAATGGCCCAGCTGGCTGAAGCCTCGATCATTGAATAGATCATGGATGCCGCTCGTTTCATTTCGTCTATAACTCAACTCGCAGGCGCAGGCCTGTCACTGTCAACAGCTCTTTACGAATACGCCTCCAATGTCTCCAATGCGCCGAAGAAGCTGAATGATCTAGCTCAAGATGTAAGGTTGACGTCTTCAGTCCTCGAGCATCTGAGTGAAGTCTTTATCGAAGCAAATGAGCGAGCTTTTCTACGGCCTGGCGCCTTACACACAGCCCAAGATGCCATTGCAGGGTGCTCTGAAATTTTTGAGGAGATGGGATTACTGATCGACGAAGGGAGGAGGGGCATGGGGAAGTATATTTTGCCATTTAAGGAGTCGAAAATTCAACTCATGAATGCGAGGCTGGCAAACTTGAAGAGCACGTTGCAGTTATTGCTTCAGGTGTTGCAATACGCTTCCAGCGTTAATGTGTACGTACAACGCGAGGGCTATTGAAAGGGAGGCTGTACTAATGGTTGAACACAGAGACCCGAATGCCAGTCAGTTTAGTCTCAGCGGCAGTTGGGTCATGAGCCAATTCAAGATTCTTATCGACGAGCGTGAGGAGGCAAAGCGAAACTTTGAGCAGCTGAAAGCTGAAATTGGGTCGGTCAACAGCGGCCTTGGTGAGCCGTCCAATGGCTCTTCGAAGCCTCAACCAAAAGCATCAGTGATCAACGAAGAAGAGGCTTCGGAGGAGCAATGCTCTTCGAGTCACGTAGATGCAATCGAGTATGCTAGCCAAGACTTACCGACGCGCCCCAACTTAGCAGCTCTTCCCCCTGATGTGGTTTCTGCTGTCCAAATCAACGAGCCGAAGCCCGTGCCAGCAAAAGCTGGACCGGGCAAGAGCAATGGCAACATGCAACAAGACAGCTCGTTCGTGGAATCAATGCTTTTCTCCTTGATGAACTGCATTGTCATTGTTTTCTGCTGCCCCTGCGTCTATTGTGACCGGAAGCCGACAAACATGGGCCCTCGAAGAATGCCGCAAGAACTGGATGCTCTTCCCCAAGTGACCATGATTAAACCTCCAACGGCTGTCTCTGCAGAAACTGCATATCACAACCTGGAACTTTATGGACCGGTGGGAATAACTGAAATGCCTGATATTTATGAGCTACCCCCACCGCAAGAACTGCACAGCTACTTTGAAACGAACGGTAGGTAGGACTTACTAATCAGAGGAGTTATATTGAATTGATTTATCTCTTGCTTGGGGACGGCAAATTTTGTGGGGGAGGCACAATATGGTAGCTTTGAGCGCTTTAGAGGAGGTGGAAACTTTGCTCGTTGATGATCTGGTCCTCAACCAGCAAATTTTATCAAGTGGTCTTGCGTTCCCGGCATAGTTTTAGGTGAAAGCAACACATCTCGTGGCGGACTTGATACATTCAGAATCGGGCCTCAAGGTCAAGTTTGAATTTTGCTGGGTCGTCCTTCGGGGAATATAGTACTTGGTCAACTCATGACCAAGGCTTCTCATGAATAATGGCGTTGTATACATTTATGGGAGTTGCGGGGACGCAGGCACAGAGCCAAGTGATGCGCTTCAACTTCGTTGTTGAAAAGTCCTTGGTGTCTTGACTGGAGAAAAGTTTACGACAGACTACTAAATCTAGTGCTTTTCAAGTTTCAACCATCCAAAGAAATGCGAAAGAGAAGTAGAACTATCCAAGTGTGATGTTCGCAAGCCTGATATCCAGAAATTAAGTGAGCATTTAACTTTTAATCGACATCGAGCAATACCATTCTGCAACAAAACTACAGCTGTCAAATGCCGATGCTATCAGTCATTTGGCACATTCACACTTTGTTGAATCCCACCAAACCAACCAAGAATACTATACCTCAACTGCATTATCTCCAGAGCCTTGGCGAAAGACATAAATCTTCCGCTTATGGACAACAGCCGAAGGGCTTGCAGAAAGATATTTGCCTTACACCTCCGATTCCCAGGTTGGCGAATCCCAGGTGTTTCGAGAAATCTCTTGTGACTTGACCCTTGAGTTGCTACGGGCGTGACCTCAGAGATATCGGTACCTACAACTTTTCAAGGAGAGAAGAATACCACTCTGTATTGTACATATGTTTTGAGTTTTAGAGATAAGCCATGAATTCTGAATTGTGCTTGGCAGGGGTGGTATTGTTGGTGTTGCGGTTGGAGGCGGAAGTTGCATATGACATGTGGCAGCTGCTGGTTGAGCCATGCCACGATAAACAAGTGGTGGATATAAACAAGTGGTGGAGAGGACGATCGAATTTGGAACCTGAGGAAGGAAGAATTTGAAGTATAGTGGGGATCCAATACTGATATTAGTGAGGATGACTCTTAACTTTTGGGATGACGGCGAGAGCTGGAGACTCCCCATTCATTCATCATTATCATTGGAGAACAGAGAATAGTTAGTTCATCATGTAGAGAGGCAGAGTGCTAATATGAAAAGAAATAGAGATTGGGATATTATGTGAGTAACTTAAAAACACACGAACGTTGCTTCGGCCAAGATCCCGATTTATGCAACATAAAAACGCCGCGGTATGTAGTAATTCTGCTATTCAAAGTGGAAAATAACCCTCCGAGAAGCCGCTCCATTCCTTCTTGCTTCGTTCGTATGCCGAACATGTATGTGTTGGATACGTTGGAAACACCGGGAGTAATAGTAGACTTCTGTTGCCAGGGGTATATCGAGTCCGCATGAGATTGTTGAAGGTTCAGAGATTCCCAGAGATTCCGGGAAAGAGTTTAAAGAGTGTAACGTTCCGAAAAAGTTGTAGAAAGAATAGAAGTTGAATCGCTTGAGTAACGGAAATGGTATGAGTTCGATGATCGCTTTAGTGGAGTTGCTGGACTCGACTAACCAGGAGCTTCGAGTTAGTAAGGGATGGGAAAAGCAGTTGTGAAGACCCACTCACCATTCAGGTGGCAGAAGTCCAACGATTTGGAACTCGCAAGGTCGAGACTTTAGCGCCGTTTCGTAGCTTCAGAGTGGTGCCTCGGCGGAATCTTACGAGGTACTTCTTTGCAAGGCCGATGGAAGTGCTCTCCGCCCAGGTTTGGAGATTCTTCTTCGTCCAGTAGGCCCTCGTCTTGCGAAGGGCTAGCTGCTCAAAGCTAGCCTTACAAGCCTGGCAAGTGATCTTGAGCCTCAAGATAATGTTGACTGGAGAAGGGCTGGATTCATGCGCCAAATCCTTGCTGAGCGGTTGCTTGCGGGAAGCCTTGCAGGATGAACAACTTTTCTTGCCAGAAGAGGCAACAGATGCCTCGGATTTAATGTCCATCTTCGCAGCCAAATTTATAGTGTAGGTAGAGTGTCGGGCGGATGTGGTAAGCGTAAACTAGAAACTGGCGTTGTGAAGAGGGGACTCGGAAGAAACTGAGCGTATTGAATGACAGAAAAACGCCAAGCTTCGTAAGTGTTCTCTTCAATGGTCGTCTTTTCCGTTTCTGGGATGATGTTTGGTGAAGAATGATTTGAGACATTGGGTTGAGGGTGATTCAATGGTCGTGATGACCCAGTCCATGCCCGAATGGTTTAGGCCCCAAAGGCCACAGCCAAGGTGTACTAGCTTCAGCAAGACCTCCCCTTCTCAGACAAACCTGGCCCTATGAAAAACAAACATGAAAGCTGCGAGGATTCACTGAGTAATTCGTTGTTGGCGGACAAAGCTTGTGACTCCGCCGCACAAGGGACGATAGCGATGGACAAGGACTGTTGTGCAGGATTCTGTCTAGAGAGATGTCAGTGCTGGTATTGTTTGAAAACGGCTTGCCTGTGTCCTCGCGAACGCTGATACAACTCAATGCGCTGTGCTGAAGGGAGTGATCGGGAGTGAGGACCACGATTCTCCAGATCAAGTTGCCTGGTATAATTTGTGCTACCTAAGGCCTTCTCTAGGACTGCCAAGCGATGATGCTTGGTGGAACTTTGTGAAGGGAGTTCTCGAAAGGCAAGTGCTTTCAGCTTCGTATTTGCCTCCTTGAGTAGCGGAAGGAGATATCGACTTTCTGGGAGGATATGAACGATACACAGTCAACAATGTATTCTTAACATCCAGGCAGAGGTACTGAGAACTAACGGGACCATCTTCGACCATACATTGGGATTGGGTAAGAAAGTTAAGTATACTTAACAGATTTTACGAAGACGATTATCGAGTTCCGCTACACTCACCGCCTGTTATCTGATAAGTTGCGATGCTTCAATACTATCTGCACGTGCGGGTCAGAGGTGAACCGTAGTCGTTGCAATAGAAAGGGGAAATGGGTCCGGACACAGTGTCGCGCGCGCGAACAATAGCAACAAAAAACATTTCACAATGGGTGAATTGAAGATGGACCTCCCCATGCGTTCAGGTGCTTCTCCTCGCAAACCAACATCGCCAAATATCAAAATCGAACAACAAGACTCACCACTTCACACAGTCAACGAAAAATCGCGCACCATGGACGCTGTATCACAGACAGTTGAAGCTCAGTATCTTCCCGATGCAATCGAGATCTTCAAGCTTGAGAGTGGCGGAGTACGTGCAGACGCGTCCCTCTTAACAGACACAGATACTGACGATGAGGTAGAAGATGAACATCAAAAAGGAGATTCAGGACATTAGGCACGCATCTGCTCACCAGAAGAGATTGAAGGAGAAGTATCCCCAGATTGATGGTGAGTCCAGCAGGAACTTCAAAACTAGCAAAGCTGACATCTCTCCAGGCACGCCGATTCATATTCTGGAAGAGATTGAGCGCCTTCAGAATGAGTATGGTATGTGGTAGCAGTCCACAGCAGTATGAGCAAGTGTTAACGCCTTCTAGCTATCGACGGCGACGACTACATCATGGAGATCTCTCCTGGATGTCGAGGTAAACTCTGTTTGAGCAGATTTGGTCCATGGCTCAATCTTACCCGCATGAACTTTCCCCGACGTAAGAAGGGTACGTTGATTCCAATACAGAATGAATCGGCAATCACTTACTTTCGAACAAGGTGCCAGCAAAGG
>Ga0302325_10033310_pt1 | contig 10556 bp, 9 predicted proteins | sample Palsa_T0_2_FD_201948 | JGI IMG/M metagenome (GOLD analysis project Ga0302325, IMG submission 201948) | Peat permafrost microbial communities from Stordalen Mire near Abisko, Sweden - Palsa_T0_2 | ecosystem: Environmental > Terrestrial > Soil > Palsa > Peat permafrost | place: Sweden: Abisko...
CCGTTTGCGGACCACGGGTGCCGTCGGGGCGCTCGACGAGCTCCGGGGTGGGCAGCTGCAGGTCCTCGGCGGTCTTGACGTCGGCGAACACGTGCCAGAGCCGCAGCATCTCCGGAACGTTCTGAAACCGCGCGAATCGCGTCTTGAGTCGGTAGGTGCCAGCGCCCGCCGGTGCCATCTCCACCTCGGTTACGGTCTCCCCGAACGTTGCCGCCCACTGATCGAACCCCTCGACGCCCGCGGCGCGGAGGAGGTCGGGGCGCAGGTAGCGCTGCATCACGTGCGCCTCGGTCACCGAGTTGGCGATCGGCGTTGCCGTTGCAAATGTGCCGACGCGTGCGCCTTCGCGCCGGCGTAGGAGCTCCATTTTTAGATGTAGGTCGGTCGCGCGCTGTGATCCCTCGATCGCGGCGTCCTGGATGTTTGACTCGGTCTCGAGGTTCTTGAAGGCGTGCGCCTCGTCGATGTCACTGCTCGGGTGCGGCGGCAAGTCGGGCTGCAGTGGTGGAACGCGGACGATTCAGCGTGGCGTGCATGTCGCTGAGGCACGTGGTGACCCAAGGCCTTTCCGGGACCGAGGGCTTGTGGACATGATTTCGAAGCTGCTTACCCGCCGGCAGGCAAGATGTGGTCGTGCACCACGATGCCCTGGCCCTCGTCGTAGGCGTAGTCCTATCCGCCGCCTGGCAACGGCGTCGTGGACATCAACGGATGCGTCGTCAGACCACATGCGCTCAGGTCAGCCGGACTGTCGCTATACGGCTATACGAATAGTTGCAGGCCGGTGGTCCCGAGATCCGCGTCGCGGCGTCTGCCGCGGCCGTACCCCCCAACTAGCTAACTAAGAACGCGGCAGGCTTCAGCTGACCGCCGATTTGCTCCCTCCAACGAGGCTTCTGCCGCTGCGCTCGGACCCGACCCGTTCCAGACCGAGCCGCCAGCCTGCTGCCGGGCCTCCCGACAGCTACCCGGACGGGACTCGCAGCCGCTGGCGACGATGAGCTTCTGTTGGTCTCAGCTACTCAATAGCTCCTCCAACTCTGGGCGCTCGCACAATCCGGGCTAGGGCGCGGGTTCACTCGAACTTTGCAGCCCTGAGGGCTTGCCTGGCTGGACGCAATTGGCAACTGTAGGAGACGTAAACCGCTTGGAAAGCGGACCAACGGTTATCAGGCCCGACAGTTTCCTGGCAGCTCCGCACCAGTTGCCCCAAGTGAACAATGCCAGCGTCCCCGAGCGAGTCAGTGGACGTTCAAGGCGGATGCGAGCAGGGTTTCCACTGATCTTTGCAACCGGGCGCTGAATGCGGAACTCAATTGGCCAGCGCAGCCCGCATGGCTTGCCACGTGCGGCGACGAGCACGTGGACCGTCGCGACGGTGCCTCCAACCAGCACTCCGTCAAACGACAACTTCACCTCCGAAGCGGCGCACTCCTGCGGAACATCCTGCGATCGCTTCTCGTGCTGGTGCCGCGCATTGGCGACTCCAGGCTGCTGAATGGCGGGACGCACAGGATGCTCGCTTACGTTGCCGCCCGTGAGACCACCAAGTGCAAGCACCCCGACCAGCACGGCCACGAACATCCCGGCAACGGTCACCACAGTGCGGCCCCGGACGGGCCGGATCCTCGTCGGCATCCAGTCAAACACTCGATGCCACGCCGCGCGTCTCGACGCAGCCGCATAAACCCCTGCAGGGAGTCCCGGTAACACGCTTACGATCCTCTCTCCGGTCGCCTCATCCCGCGAGCCGCTGGAGCCTCGATTCCGTCCCGTCTGAAAAATATCACGCGCCAGGAGCAGTTCACGAGCGTCAGCCTGCTGCGCGCCGCACAAGGCCGGAGGCCCGGTCGTGGCTCGTGTCCCGCCGCGGATTGTCTAGGCCGGATAGAACAAATTGTAATAGCCGGGCCCTTGGTCTCCGTATTGGTATGGGGGCCCGATGATCTGCTTCGCGTCGGCAGGCCCGTTGTCGTACGGATAGCCGGTCTGAGCCGAGTTCGTCGGATCTGCCGTGACCAGATTGGTGCAGTACACCACGACCTGCCGACAGACGCGGTTCACCAATCCGACCATGAAGGAGTTGTAGACCTGAGGTGCTGGGAACGATCCGGCGATGACCGCCTCGTACTCCGCTGTGGTCCAGTCGCCTTCGCCTACCGCGTCCTCCGTGAAGAAGTACGAATACCCAGGCACCGCGGCCATAAGGACGAGCACGGCCTGGTTTAGAGTGGTGAGCGTTCCTGGCGAAAAACCGTAGCCGGATTCTTCGTCAAGCATGAAGCCAAGCCAGTGGCTGCCCGGATTCTTGCCGTGCTTCTCGATGTAGCTCTCCATCGAGCGAATTGTGTTGAGGTAGTACGCCTCAGTGCCACACCCCGAGTAGATCGAGACCTCGGTCACGGTGTAGCGATTATCGTTGAGGAAGTTGACCGTCTCCTCTTCTGCTTGCAATGGAGTGGTCGCTCCACAGTCACCCAGCTCGCCCCCTTCGGCCACGACTACCCCCGCGCCAGTTGGGTAGCTGTGCCCGGGCCCGACATCCTTCATGTAGCTCGTGGGAGCAGGCGACTGCGCGAAGCTCACCAAGGGAAACAGCGCACCGAGCAGAAGGGCGGCGATAGGCGGAAGGAATCGTCGTGCTCGCCTCCGCTTTGAGCGGCGGTCCTGAACCTGCTGCAACTTCGTGCTGTCGGTCATTGTGCGCATGATCCTGTTGCTTGAGGGGCGGGCTGGCTCAGGACCGTCGACAGGCTCGTCTCCGGAGGTGTGGAGAGCGGGCTATCTGTCACCGGGATGGCTGACATGGCCTGCGCGATCTCGTCGAGTAGCCCCGTGACAGTCGCGCCATTGACCGAACCGGGAAGATCGCTAGTGAGCTGCGAAAGTAGCGTTGTGACCGGCGACGCTGAGCCAGCAGGTTCCTGATCGATGGTAGCCGTCAGCTTGGCAATCGCGGTCTGGGCCTGGCTAACTGAGCCACTGGTGTCTGAAATCAGTTGGTCGAGCTGCTTCAGAGCGGCCGATGTGGCCCCTGCGGGACTGGTAGCGTTCTCCAAAGCAACGCTCGTCGACGTGGTCCCCGGATACCAAAGACCGTCATCTGCGTCGAACTGGGTCGCTCCGCACCCGGGAACGTTGATCACAAGGAGATTGCTGTCAAACGACGACAGTTCGCTGACTTCCGAGGCGGACGGATTTGGGGCATAAGCGACCGTGAAATCTCCAGGGTCGTGAGCCGCGTTCGGATCCATGCAGTCTGGGCTACTTGACGCTGAACATGTCTCGGTGGCGATCATGGCTCCGCCGGGGGTTGGTCCGTCGCCGCTGAGCTCCATCCCGCTGGCGATCAGGATCCATTGACTCGATCCATCGAATTGGAAGCAGTTGATCCCGCCGAAATTTGCGTTCAGCGCGCTCTGCGTTGCAGAATCAAAGAAGTCGTCGCCGCACGAGGTCGTGTCTGGTGACGGGTACGACAGTGTTGGCGCCGGCACCGACGTCCCCGCCTGGGTGGGCGTGGACTCGCCGGCGAGGCACTTCTTCGTCGGAATGAGCGTTCCGCACCCCGGCGGCACGCTCGCCGCATGGGCAATAGATCGATGCCCCCCAAACACCGACGTGGATAGCGTGACTCCAACCGCAAACGCGACCGCAACACTGGCGACACTCCATGTGAACGCTCGCCGTCTGTTGTGGTTCATGGCATACCCTCTCTCCCGCCCAGGATCCCCGATGCCAGGTAACTCCTCATCCCATACCTCTAGGCCCACTACCTATTGCTTTAGTTAATGCTTTCTTTGGCTAGGGTACGCCTCAACCGCAGGCGCGTCAAGCGTCGTCCGGGTTATCTTCCAACGGCGGCAAGCACGGCGAGCGGGGCCAGCGCTACCGACAGGGTCGAGAAGACCAACTCGGCGCGCTCGGCTTTGCAGTGAAAGCGCTTGACCTGTGGAACGCCCAATACCTCGCCGACGCGATCGCCCACCTTCGAGCCATCGGGCGACGAGATCGCCGATAAAGGCCTCCAACGCCTTTCTCGCTCCAGTACGAGCACATCAAGATGCTCGGCAACGTCCCCTTCACGCTCCCCGCCGAGCTCGCCGCCGGACGACGCCGGCAGCTACGCGGCCTCGGCGAATCGACTTGGGCGCTCGTGCACGTCAGCTTGATATCCAGTGCATTGTTCACGTTGGCCGTCGTGCAGTTGAAGCCGTCCGTTGTACTTCTGATCCGCTTGGGGCCCAGCGCAGCGTCGGAAACGATGTGTCGGAATAGCTGGTAAATCGTGAAGTCGACGGAGTACGAGATCGTTTTGCTCCCTGAAGTGGCGTTGTCAAGCGCTGCGTTCCGGAGACTGTCGCTGGGCCCCATTCGGTGCCGAATAACCGCGATTGCGATCACGGCGTCACGATCGAGAAGGCCTGTCCGGCTCCTGCAAGTCAGGCGGGCGATCGCGAGCGCGTTGCTTGGATTGAGTGGAGGTAGCGTGCTCGCGCTCGGCATCGATGCCGCCGCCCTGGCGGCGCAGTCGTTCGGCAATATCAGACTCATGGCCGTGGTCAGATGGCTGGTAGTAGTTGGCGCCAGCGAGCTCGTCGGGGAGGTAGTCCTGCTCGACCCATCCATGCGGATCGTCGTGGGGATAGCGGTAGCCGACGCCGTGTCCGATGCGCTCAGCACTTTTGTAGTGAGCGTCGCGGAGGTGTGGCGGTACCGGGCCAGCGGGCTTGGAGCGGACGTCGTCTAGGGCTGTCCAGATCGCGGTGGCGGCGCGGTTGGACTTGGGCGCGGTCGCGAGGTGGATCACGGCCTGGGCGAGATTGAGGTGCGCTTCGGGTAGGCCGACGTATTCGACCGCGTGTGCGGCGGCAGCGGCGATCAGCAGGCTCGTGGGGTCGGCCATGCCGATGTCCTCGCTGGCGAGGATGACCAGTCGGCGGGCGATGAAGCGGGGATCCTCGCCGGCGACGATCATCCGGGCGAGCCAGTACAGGCCGGCGTCGGGGTCGCCGCCGCGGATGCTCTTGATGAAGGCGCTGACGACGTCGTAGTGGTCGTCGCGGCCCCAGGTCAGTGAGCGGGTGGTTCTAGCTCGCTCGATGTCGTCGAGGCTCACACGTCGGCGGTCGCCCGCTATCGCCACGGCTACTTCGAGGGTGGTCAGCAACGCGCGTCCGTCGCCGTCGACGATGTCGATGATGGCATCGGCGGCGGGCTCATCGATCGTGGCTGCCTCGGTCTCGAGGCCGCGTTGCAGGAGGGTGTGTAGCGCCTGGTGGTCGAGGGGCTCGAGTCGGAACAGGGTGGAGCGGCTGAGCAGCGGGCCGTTGAGCTCGAAGAAGGGGTTCTCGGTCGTGGCGCCGACGAGGGTCAGGGTGCCGTCCTCAACGCTGGGCAGCAGCGCGTCCTGCTGGGACTTGCTGAAGCGATGGACCTCGTCGAGCAGCAGCACCGTGGAGGCGCCGGTCTCTCCGAGCCGGCGACGGCCGCGTTCGGCTGCCTCTCTGACGTCCTTGACCCCGGCGCTGACGGCGCTGAGGGACTCGAACTGCGCGCCGACGGCGTCGGCGAGCAGGCGGGCGATGGTGGTCTTGCCGGTGCCGGCTGGTCCCCAGAGGATGACCGACGTGAGCTTGCGGGCCTCGACGAGCGCGCGCAGGGCGCCCTTCGGTCCGAGGAGATGATCCTGACCAACGACATCATCCAAGGTGGACGGGCGCAGCCGGCTGGCCAGCGGGCCGCGGGATCGCAGCCGCTCCTGGAGGCCGTCCTCGAAAAGGTTCATGAGGGCCGTCCTTTGTGGCTGCTTGTCGTCATGGCTTGGTCGGTCCGGGGCCGTTAGGGAACAGCTGGGTAACGCGCTGCTCGTTCAAGCGCGAGACGTTCGCGCGTGCGCCGTCGAGCTTGCGGTGCAGCTCGGCGCGCTCGCGCACGAGCTGGTTGCGTTCGAGCAGGAGCACCTCGTTCTCGCGGCGCAGGCGGTTACGGTCGTGCTCGATCCAGGTCCCGTCTGGCTCTCTGAGCTGTCCGGTGAGATCGCTCACGAGCCGGCGCTGAGTCGCGATCTCACGACCGAGCTCACGGGCCCGGTTCTCGGAGTTGAGCGCCCGCTCTCGCCACGATGCTTCCTGCTGGGCGGTGATCGTCGCGAGGCTGCCGTCGGCGCGGGCCTGGCTGCGCGTCTGCGCTGCGGCGATGACCGCACGGGCGTCGTCATTCTCGTAGGTGAAGGATCGTGATACGCCCGCGAGCCGTGAGATCGCCGCACGGGTCATCGGCGCTCCGGAACGGCCCAGTAGCTTGACAACCCTGCTGACCGCGGCGACCTTCGCGGTGGAATCGCGCTTGCGAGCGTCGATCGCCCGCTCGGGCCGCGGCCGCGGCCGCGGCCGCGGCCGCGGCCGCAGGGTAACCACGCTCACGACGCCACCCGCGATTCGCCGTGTCCGCGCTGCTCGAGCTCGCGCGCATCGCCATCTGCGGTCTCACCGCCTCCGATCCCCACCAGGTCACCCGCTCGCCAACCTTGCGTCCAGATCGGGTTGAAGAAGTCCTGCTGGGGGCTGCGGAGATCGAGATCCTTGGCTTGCTCGAGCAGCCCAAGCGCGAGCAACGCCTTCTCGAGACCAGCCAGCGCCTGTGAGCTGCGCCGGAACGTCCCGTAGATGTACTCGCGAGCGCTCTCGTCCGGCGCACCTTCAGCCATCGCGGCCCAGCGCTCCTCCTGACGCTTCCAGTAGCCGTAGTCAGCGCCGGTGATCACGAAGTGCTCGCACGAGTGGCACTTGCGCTCGAACGGGCAGTCAGCTCCCCCGACGACCGGCTTGTAGGTGCACAGGCCATGCTCGGTCGGGATCGCCGCGAGATCGACCATCAGCTTCTCCGCGATGCTCCTCTCGGCGTCCGTCGGGGTCAGGACGACGGTGCCGGGCTTGGAATTCCCAGGACCGGTAACCCATATCTGCTGCAGGAACGGCTCGACTTGGGAGCCGGCGATCAGCACGTAGGAGTCGCCCATCCGCTCGGAGACGTGGCCGAGGACCCGCTTGACGTGCGTCATGCTCGCGCCGGCGTTCACCAGCCGCGTCGCGAGCGTGTGACGGGCCTGATGGGTCGTGTGGCCGGGCAGATTGATCGCGTCCAGCCCGAGCCACGCCCGAAACGACACCGAGAACGCCGATGCCGAGATCGACCGCTCGAACGTCGGGTTCGTGACCCGACTTGGGAACAACGCGAGGACACGCTGCTGCTTAGCTGTCGGCTCGGCCCCGTGCTTCAGACGGAACCGCTCGGTCGTCTTGACCTGGCGAGCGCGAATGAGATCGTAGACGTCCCGTGGGATCTGGACGGCGTAGTCGAGCTTGCCGACCTTCGTCATGTCGACCCACATCCACGTGCGGCCGAGGTGCTCCCCCACGCAGTCCAGACGGAGCTTGACGACCTCGCCGATCCGGCGACCGCACTGAACCTGGATCGACCAGATGTCGGCCAGACCGGTGTCGTGGTGATCCATCTCATCGAGCAGGCGGATATTCGCGGGGTCGCTCAACACCCCCAGCACGACGTCGGTGAACGGTCGCGGGTTCTTGAATGACACAGCCCCGCCGTGGGGGATCGTGACCACGACGGGGCGGGGCAGTCCGACGGCGGCCGCTGCGCCTGAGTCCATCGCCCAGCGCATGACCCGCCGAAGCGCGTTCATGATCAAGGGGTAGGTCGTCGCCGTCGCGGTCGAGGGGGTGCCGTTGACCCGGAAGAGGCCGCGCACCGCCTCGCCGCTGGACACTCGCGCGCGGAGATCCCGGGCGAACTCCTTCGCGGTCGAATCCGGTAGCGCTGATGGCACATCACCGTGCTGAGCGTCGCAATCCGAGAGGTAGGTCCCGAAGCTCACGATCGCTCGACGGGCTGCCTCGAACGGGCCCTGAGTGCGCGGACGGCCCGGCCCGTCCAACTCGCTCGCGAGGTAATCCCAGGTCAGGTCGCGAAGCCAGCGCTGAGGGATACTCGTGAGATCAAACGCCGAGCGGCGGTCCGGGAAGCGAAACCCCCAGTAGTTCGTGTCCAGGTATCCGAGCTCCCGCGTGTCTGCTCGACTGCGATGGATGGGCTGGACGTCCTTGAGCATCTCGCGCACGATCCGGTTGATCGCGGCAGGCTGCGGGGTCCACGACCGGTCGCTCGGATCGAGCTCGAGCAGCGACCGCACGCCGCCCTCTCGGCAGGACTTGACCAGCCGGCGTAACCACATCGGATGCCACCTCGCCGGCGCCGCGTTCTTCGTGTGCGTCCACAGCGCGTACCGGATCTCGGCCGCGACCAGTGGCTCAAGTCCCGCAAGGAAGACCACGCCGGCGTCCGGATCGCCGCCCCACCTCATAAGCCATCTCTGCATCTCCAGGCCGGTCGGCCGGCGGGACGCGACCCAAGCGCGCCGGTGGGTCGGGCACAGCGACGGCTCGGTCTCGGCTCGCCGCAGGCAGTCCGCGACGCGGCAGTCACCAACGCCCGGAAAAGCGACCTGACGGGCAGCCCAGGACTCCTCGGTGAAACCGTGCACGCGACGGCGAGCGTGCGCCAGGCGCACCTCGTGCCGGCGGCACAAATCGCCTGCAGTCGCATCGCGATCAGGACAGAAGCGGCACGCCGGAAGCCGCAGCCCCGCCGGACGACGGGCCTTCGTGGAACTGAACGGGACCGCTGCGGCCAACCACTGCGCTTCGCCGACCCCGCCCCGCAGAGCGTCATGCCGAGACTGACAGTGTCGCGTGCACCACCACTCCGCCTGGGTGCTGTGCATCGCACAGCCCGGAACATGGCACGCGGTGCCGTAGATCGGATGCGCTGGGTCGAACCCGATCGGCTCGGCGCGCAGGTAGCCTTCAAAGTTCGGGCCGGCGATCAAGGCCGCAAAGCGAGCGAGCGGATCGAGCGCGAACAGCTCATCGACCGAAGCGATCAGATACGGGGCGCTACTCACGAGTTCTCGCCCCAGATTGTCTCGAGCGCCGCTTCGAGCGTTGGGTCTCCAGCGAGGTGGGCGTAGGTCTCCTCGACGGTCTTTGAGCTCGCCCAGCCGCCCTCGTCGGCTACCGCCTTGGTGTTCCCGCCCGTGGCCTCGGTCAGGGCGGTAGCCCACGTGTGTCGGAACGCGTGAGGCTTGATCCGTCCCAACCCGGCGCGAAGTCCGGCGCGTTCGATCATCTGGCGCGCACCATGCGTGCCGAGCGCCTCACCCGCCGTCACGCCGACGACGTGAACCAAGACGAGATCTGTCTGGGCGACAGCCCGCACCCGGTAGTAGTCCTCCGCCACATACTCGTGGTAGCTGTCGACCATCGCCGGGCTTGCCCGACGGACCGTCCCGCCGGTGACGACCCCCTCCACGAGCTTGACCGGACGTCCCGTCTTAGCGCTCGCGCCGTTGGGGTTACGGCGCTTGACGATATGAACATGAGGCCCCCTGCGCTCCCCACACTCATGCCCCGCACGCAGGTGTAGATCGCAGAACGAGAGCCCGCACAGCTCCCCGATCCGCATGCCCGAATCGCTCAGCCACGTCACGATCATCCGATCACGCGCCGTCCGGACCGCCGCGAGCATCGCATCGCGAGCCCCGTCCGGCAGCAGACGCGGATGCCTCCTCGGCGGCGCGCCATGACTCAAAGGGTTCGACGCGAGCGACGTCACCAGATGCCCCAGCGCCGACCGGTCCCGATCCCGGTGGCTCGCCAACCGCCGCACAGAGAGCTCCGCGCGCAGCGAGGGGTTGGCGCCCTCCCTCATCGTCAGATCCAAGTAGTAGCCCTTCAGGCACGTCGCCCTCACCGCCAGCGCTGCCTCACCCAGCGGACGCTCCCGCCACGGTACGCCCAACGGGCCGGCGCGCTCGGCGCCGGACAACGCCATGTACCGCCTCAGATCCTCGATCGTGACCGTCTCCTCGACCAAGCGCCCCGCCGCTAGCCACCGAAGATGATCAACCAGGTGGTACGCATACGTCCGCTGCGTCCCCTCACCAAAAGACGCCAAGAACAGATCAGCGCGGACGTGAAACGACGCCGAAGCAACGTCGAGCACCACATACGAACGACGCCCGTCGCGATGCTTCACCAACTGCACCCGCAGATCCCCAGACCCCCGCGAGGAGCCGCCCAGCGTGCCGGTGCCGCTCATCCACCGAGTGTGGCGCACACCCCGGACCACTCCACGGCGACACCGGTCCATCGCGGAGGGCGCACGCGAATTCTCAGACAGCCAGCTCCACTCGCCCTACGGGCTCACTTCGCCGTCTGACTGAGAATTCGCGGTCAACCCCACGCCGTGGCGAACGAGCCCGACGCGGCCACACACATCCCCGTCCTCGTGTCCGCGAGACGGCCCCTGAGCCCCGAGAACGTACGAGCCGTACAGGAAAAGGGCGAGAGGTAAAGTCGAGGAAGAAGACCGTGGCCGTGCCGGAGGTGCTCCGGCGGTGGCGCGCGCGCTCGATCACCGCTCTGACCTCGGCTCGTCCCGCCGCCACCGCGCTCTCCTGCTCGAACGCGGCATTG
>Ga0302325_10033311_pt1 | contig 10556 bp, 9 predicted proteins | sample Palsa_T0_2_FD_201948 | JGI IMG/M metagenome (GOLD analysis project Ga0302325, IMG submission 201948) | Peat permafrost microbial communities from Stordalen Mire near Abisko, Sweden - Palsa_T0_2 | ecosystem: Environmental > Terrestrial > Soil > Palsa > Peat permafrost | place: Sweden: Abisko...
TGCGCTGGGCCGCGCGGTCCTCGTGGTTGTCGGTCAGCAGGTGGCGCATGGCGGTGAACGCGTCGCCCGGACGGTCGATGACGTTGAGCACCATCGCGTGGGTGACCTTGAAGCTCGACGTCAGCGGCTCCGGGTCGGCGGCGACGAGGCGCTCGAAGGTCGGCTTGCCCCAGGAGACCATGCCCTCGGGCGGCTTCTTCCGCACCACCCGGCGCCGCGCCTTCGGGTCGTCGCCCGCCTTGGCCAGCGCGCGTTCGTTGTCGACCACGTGCTCGGGCGCCTGCACGACCACCCGCCCGGACGTGTCGTATCCGGCCCGCCCGGCCCGCCCGGCGATCTGGTGGAACTCGCGCGCCTGCAGCAGCCGGGTCTTGTTCCCGTCGTACTTGGACAGCGAGGTGAACAAGACGGTGCGGATCGGCACGTTGATGCCCACGCCGAGGGTGTCCGTACCGCAGATGACTTTCAGCAGCCCGGCTTGCGTCAGGGTCTCCACCAGCCGGCGGTACTTGGGCAGCATGCCGGCGTGATGCACGCCGAGGCCGTGTCGCACGAGCCGGGACAGGGTCTTGCCGAAGCCGGCCGAGAACCGGAAGTCGCCGATAAGCTCGGCGATGGCGTCCTTCTCCGCGCGGGTGCAGACGTTGATGCTCATCAGCGCCTGCGCCTGCTCCAGGGCGGCCGCCTGGGTGAAGTGCACCACGTAGATGGGCGCCTGGCCGGTGCCGAGCAGCTCCTTCAGGGTCTCGTGCAACGGCTCCATGACGAATGAGAAGACCAGCGGCACCGGGCGCTCAGCGTTGTGGATGACGGCGGTCGGCCGGCCGGTGCGCCTGGTCAGGTCCTCCTCGAACCGGCTGACGTCGCCCAGCGTCGCGGACATCAGCACGAACTGCGCGCGGGGGAGTTCGAGCAGCGGGACCTGCCACGCCCAGCCGCGATCGGGGTCGGCGTAGAAGTGGAACTCATCCATCACCACCTGCCCGACATCCGCGTCGGCGCCGTCCCGCAGCGCGATGTTGGCCAGCACCTCCGCGGTGCAGCAGATGATGGGGGCCGCCGCGTTGACGCTGCCGTCCCCGGTCATCATGCCGACCTGAGACGGGCCGAACGCTTCGCACAAGTCGAAGAACTTCTCTGACACCAGCGCCTTGATCGGCGCCGTGTAGAAGGTCCGCTGCCCGGCCGCGAGCGCGGCGAAGTGCGCGCCCGCTGCGACCAGGCTCTTGCCCGACCCGGTGGGGGTGGACAAGATGACGTTGGCCCCGGACACGACCTCGATGAGCGCTTCCTCCTGGTGCGGGTACAGCGCCAGCCCGCGCTGCTTCGACCACCCGGCGAAGGCGTCGTAGACGGCGTCGGGATCGGGCGTGGCCGGCAGCAGGTCAGTGAGCGTCATAGCGGTTTCCATGGTGCCCTGACCGGATGACCACCTGGGTCATCCCGGCTCTTCGGGCTTGAGGCGGGCCGTGCCGCCGGGCGGCAGGACGAAGAGGGATCGCAACATAGTCAGCAACAGCGCAAGCTGCGGTATTCCTGCTGCGTGTGCCCACCGTACCGCCTTACAGACCCGATGGCCGAACGGCCCGGACTGCGTGCTCCTCAGCTCAGCGGGACGGACCTGTGAGATCGCTAACGCACGTACTTGCCCTCGTGAGCGTGGCCGGGCGGCACCCGCCCCCGGCGCGCCGCCGAAGCGCCGCTGCTGACGCGAGTGCAGCATCTGGGCCACCGCCACCAACCCGGCCCCGCACACGGCGGACACGGCCAGGTAGGTCAGCTGGCTGTTCCCGATGAGCAAGGCGGCCAGCAGCACGACCGCCGTGATGACCACGCCGGTGCTCCAGGCCACCGCCTGCCTCGGCGCCCGGCGGCGAGGCATACGCCGCGGTCCGGCTCCGGTCAGCACGGCAGGGATGTCGGCGGTGACCACGGCGAGTTCCGCGTACGTCCGCGACGTAAACGCCTGGCCGACCCGCGCATCGAACTCGTCCTTGGTCAGCCGGCCCTGCACGAAGGCGCCCTTGAGCACCTCGATCACCTGCTCGCGGTCGGAATGGGCCGCACGGAGGTGGCCGCGGCCTGCTGCGGCCGCTGCCGTCCGACCTTCCGGCTCTGATCCCACCGGCGCCTCCCCCCCGAACGTTACGCAATAAAAGCCTAACCCGCGGTCCGGGCGCTTACCGCCAGCCCGCACCGTCTGGAGGCGCGGGACCTGGCCTCGCGGTGCGGCACGGGCGCTCGGCGGAGGCGATCACCGCGGCCGGCCGGCCCGTGCGCCAGGTCAGGTCGGTCTCGAACCGCACGTCGCCCACGGTATTCCAGCCGGAATCACCCCCGGCCGGGCGCGGACCACAGCCGCCTGCCTTTAGGGATGGCCCGTCGGAGGTTCATGGTCATGTTGAAGCCCCACCCGACCCGGCGCGAGAGACCCAGATGCCGGACCGTGCCCTTGGCCGCATCTGCCCACAACCCGACCGCGACCGCGAACAGCGCTCCGGTCACGACGATGCCCAGGAAGTAATTCAGCGCGGCAAGTAGCTACGCAAGACGTAGCTCCAGCGGCCGGCGCATCCGGCTGCGTCAGCCTCCGGATAACCGTGAGGCAAGTGACCGTTTGGTCACGTGTCACAGGGGAAGACGAAGGGAGCAGGTCATTACCGACGGAGGGATACCCGCGATGGCTTCTAAGGCACTGCTCTTGCTTGTTCCGGCAGCCGCGGCCGCGGTAGTTGCTAGCCAGTGGCGGGAGCTCTCCCGTTACCTCAAGCTCGCGCAGATGTCCGCCAGCGGCGGGAACCCGCAGGTCGTTCCGGTCCACGGCGTCCAAGGCTACGAGCACCCTGGCGGCGGCGACTCGGACGGCACCGGCCAGTTCGACTCACTCAGCCGCGGCGGCGGCCCCATCGCTTAGCCGCTCACAGACCCAAGCCTGAGGCGCCCGTCCTACCGGAACAGGGCGCTGTAGGCGTTCAGGGCGGGCTGCCCGCCCAGGTGGGCGTAGAGCACGGTGGAATCCGGGCTGATCCGGCCACTGCGGACCAGGTCGATGAGCCCGGCCATCGACTTGCCCTCGTACACCGGGTCGATGATCATGCCTTCCAGCCGCCCGGTTAGCCGGATCGCGTCCAGCGTGGACTGGACGGGGATGCCGTAGTAGTCGCCGGACCAGCCGGGCAGGATGGTGATCTCGTCGTCCCGCAGTTCCCGGCCGAGCCCGATGAGCTCGGCGGTGTTGCGGGCAATCTTCTCGACCTGGGCGCGGGTCTCATCAATCCTGGCCGACGCGTCGATCCCGAGCACCTGCCGGGGCCGGTCCTGCCCGGCGAAGCCGGCGATCATCCCGGCGTGGGTGGAGCCGGTGACGCTGCACACGATGATGGTGTCGAAGAAGACCCCGAGCTGCTCTTCCTGCTGCCGGACCTCCTCAGCCCAGTTGGCGAACCCAAGCCCGCCCAGGCGATGGTCGGAGGCCCCGGCGGGAATGGCGTAGGGCTTGCCCCCGGCCGCCCGGACGTCGTCCAGCGCCTGCTCCCAGCTGGACTTGATGCCGATGCCGAAGCCTTCGTCGACCAGCCGGACCTCGGCGCCCATGATCCGGGAGAGCAGGATGTTGCCCACCCGGTCGTTGACCGAATCCGGCCAGTCGACCCAGCTTTCCTGGACCAGCAGGGCCTTGAGACCGAGCCTGGCCGCGACCGCTGCGACCTGCCGGGTGTGGTTGGACTGCACCCCGCCGATCGAGACCAGCGTGTCCGCGCCCTGGGCCAGCGCGTCAGGCACGAGGTACTCCAGCTTGCGGGTCTTGTTCCCGCCGTAGGCCAGCCCGGAGTTGCAATCCTCCCGCTTGGCCCAGATCCGCGCGCCTCCCAGTTCTGCGGACAGCCGCTCGAGCGGGTGTACCGGACTGGGACCGAATGTCAGCGGATACCGCGGGAAATCACTCAGCGACATCAGACCTCCTGCGCGCGCTGCTCTACCCCAAGTTCACCATAGAGCTAGCCGGGCGCGGGTCGCTGGCGGCATCTCGCAGTTGTCCTGTGTTGCGCGGAAACCGCTACCGGGCCCGGCGCCAGTGGGTCAGCGGCAGCGGCCCGCGGCTCAGCACAGTGCGGATCGCGAAGGTCGTACGGGCCCGGCCGACGCCCGGGACGGCCAGGATCTGATCGAGCAGGACGCGCTCGTAGTCGGCCAGGTCCTGGGCGGCGACCTCCACCATGAAGTCGTCCTCGCCCGAAGTAACGAAGCAGCCGACGACGGCCGGGATCGCGGTCAGCGCCTGCTCGATGTCCCGCGAGGCCGAACGTGAATGGTTCTCCACCCGCAGCCCGATGAACGCGGTCAGGCCCAGCCCGGCCGCCGGCCGGCTGATCTCGGCGCGGTAGCCGTCGATAATGCCGCTGGCCTCCAGCGCCCTGACCCGGCGCAGGCACGCCGACGGGGACAGCGAGACCGCCTCGGCCAGGTCGATGTTGGCGATGCGCCCGTCGCGCTGCAGCGTGGCCAGGATGGCCTGGTCGATGCGGTCACCAGGTGATGGCATGAAATTGATAGTAACAAGCATTTAGTCGAATGATATTGCGCACTATGGCCAGATCACTGCAATCTTTGCCATCGGATGCCGTCAGAATTCGCCGATGATGGACCTATGAGCACCTCACCTGCGCAAACCCTTCCGCTCTCGGTGCCGCGGGCCGCCGCGCTTTACATCGGCGCGTTGTTCGGTCCCGGACTGCTGCTCCTGCCTGGGCTGGCCGCCGAGCAGGCCGGGCCGGCCTCGATCATCGCCTGGGTGGCGCTGCTCGGCCTGTCCGGCATCTTCGCCACGATGTTCGCTGCCCTGGGCCGGCGGGTGCCTGGTTCGGCCGGAGCCGCCGGGTACGCGGCCGCCGGGCTGGGCCGCCGGGCCGGCGTGGTGACCCGCTGGTGGTTCCTGGCCGGCGTGGTGGCAGGAGCTCCGATCGTCTGCCTGATCGGTGCCAGCTACGTGACCGCGCTGACGGGCGGCGGCCCGCTGCTGCGCGCCGCCGTCGCGGCGGGACTGCTGGTCGCCGTACTCGGCCTGGCTCTCGGCGGGGTCCGCGCCAGCACCATGGCCCAGCTGCTCCTGGTCGCACTGCTGATCGCCGTAGTGGTGGTCGCCGTGGCCGGCGCTGGCCACACGGCCCGGCCGGCGAACTGGTCCCCGTTCGCCCCGCACGGCTGGCCGTCCATCGGCCGGGCGGCCGCCACCCTTATGCTCTCGTTTGTCGGCTGGGAGGCGGTGGCTCCGCTCACCGGGCGGCTGCGGGCCGGCCAGCTGCCCCGCGTCATCGGGATCGCCTTCATCGTGACCGCCGTGCTCTATCTGGGCCTAGCCGTCGCCACGATCAGCTGCCTTCCGAACGGCGCGGACCTGAGCGTGCCCCTCGCCGACTTGCTCCAGCTGGCCATCGGCCCGGCCGGCCGGGCCGTCGCCGCGGCCGCCGCGCTGATCCTCACGGCCGGGTCGGTCAACGCCTACCTGTCCGGCGCGACCGAGATGCTGCGCGAACTCACCGCCGCGCCCGGGCCTCGCCGCCCGGACGGCTCCCGGCACCCGCGCCAGCCGTCCGCCCGCTTGTTCCTCGCCTTCATCGGCCTGACCGGCCTGGCCGTGATCGCCCTGCCCGCGCTACGGCTGGCCGACACCGCTGCGCTGGTCGGCGTCCCTACCGCGATGTTCCTGTGCGTCTACCTCAGCTGCACCGCATCCGCGGTCCGCATCCTGTCCGGCTCGGTCCGGGTGGGCGCCGCCCTCGCCCTGCTGGCGGTGCTCACCATCCTCGCCTTCTGCGGCGCCCTGGCCCTCATCTCCGCCGCCGTGATCGCCGTGCTAGCGGTCGCCGCGAGCCGGCCAGCCCTGAGCCGGCCAGCCGCCCCGTCCGGCCCGGCCACGCGGCGGAAGGCTTCAGAAGCCGCCGCGATTTAGTCCGACCACAGGCCGAACGCAGTGCCCTGATCGTCGCGGCACGGACGGATGGTGAACGCGCCTGCCCCCTGCGGCGGGCCGGCCTGGCCGCCCCGGGTGAGGATGTCGGCGGCAACTGGCGCAGGCGCGCGGACTGTTACGTAAAAGCCCACCGCGCCTGTCTGCCCGTCCGGCTTCTTGGCCGCTGGACGCAGTCCCAGAGGCGGCCCGACCTCGGCAAACAGGATGTCCCGATCCCGGCCGACGGCGGTAAAGGACCAGCCGCAAAACTCGTGGTAGAAGTCCGCGGCGCCGTCGAGATCGCGCACGTAGACGAAGATGACTCCGAGCACCCCTCGCGGGCCACCCGCCCTGCTGGACGGCGTCGTCCCGCGCAGCGCGGTGCCAGCTCCCGCTGCGCGGGGTACCGTCGTGCCCGGCTGACCGCTGAGGTGCAGCAGCGTCCCTTCGGGGTCCGTCCCGGTCACCGTCGCCGCGGCTACCCGCACCCGGCCGCCTAGTAGCGCTAGCCGTTCGGCGTCAGCCTGCGGATCCGAGCCCGACAGGCAAAGCACCGGGCCCGGATCACGCGTGGTGAATACCAACTCCGCTGACGGCGCCAGGTCGTCGGCCGAGCCCGCCTGCCTGGCCACGGCGGCCGTCCCGCCAGCGAGATCACCCGTCCCGCCAGCGACATCAGCCGTCCCGCCAGCGAGATCGGCGATGTCCGCGACCGGATCGAAGTCCCACCCGAAGACCGCGCCGAAGAATGCCTCCGCCTGCCGCCGGTCCCGGACCGGTACCCGGATCGCGTCGAGGGTCCGGATGCCTTCCGGCACGCTCAACGGCTGCCGGGAAGGTGACGTGCCCGCTGATCCACGCCGAGCTCACCGTAGGGGTAGTCGGCGACTCGCGGGAGGCTGGCGGCATCTAGCGCAGCCGTCTCCGCCGCGGTCAGGTGCACCCCGGCCGCGCGCAGGTTGGTCTCGAGCTGGCTCAGCGTCCGGGCCCCGAGGATGGTCGAGGTGACGCCGGGCCGGTCGGTCACCCAGGCCAGCGCGACCTCGGCCATGGACACGCCGCGGTCCTCGGCGACCTTCTGGACCGCGTCGATGACGTTCCAGGTGCGCTCGGTGCCACGCCGGTCGTAGGCCTCCATGCCCCGGTTCGGGTCGTCGCCGAGGCGGGTATCGCCGGCCGGGCGCTGGTCGCGCTGGTACTTACCGGACAGCCAGCCGCCGCCGAGCGGGCTCCACGGCAGCATGCCGAGCCCTGCGTCGAGCACCGCGGGCACGATCTCCCACTCGATCTCCCGCGCCAGCAGGCTGTACTGCGGCTGGAGCGTCACCGGTCCCGCCACGTTCATGGCGCGGGCCAGGTGCACCGCCTTGGTCAGCTGCCAGCCGGTGAAGTTGGACAGCCCGTAGTAGCGGATCTTGCCCGCCCGGACGAACTGGTCAAGCGTGCGCAGCGTCTCTTCCATCGGCGTCAGCGCGTCGTAGGCGTGCACCTGGTACAGGTCGACGGACTCCAGGCCCAGCCGGCCCAGCGAGGCGTCAAGCGCGCGGGTCAGGTGCCGCGCGGACAGCCCGGCGCCGTTCGGTGAGTCGTCCATCCCGAAACGGCCCTTGGTGGCCAGCACCACCGGTTCGGTGACGTCGGCCGGGCGGCTGGCGAACCAGCGCCCGATGATCTTCTCCGACACCCCGTTGCTGTACACGTCGGCCGTGTCCACGAACGTGCCGCCCGCCTTGAGGAACAGGTCAAGCTGCTCGTGTGCGCCAGCCTCATCGGTCTCGGTGCCGAACGTCATCGTCCCGAGGCACAGGCTCGACACCGCGCAGCCACTGCCTCCCAGAGTGCGATATTCCATATCAGTCAGGCTACCGACCCACGCTTAACCCAAACGTTGCGCACCCCACCCGCGCCGCAGTGTCCTTCCATGAAAAGCGCCCAAAGGAAGCGGCCCGGGGGAGTGGCTCAGAAGATGACGTAGACCTTGCGGATCGTCTCGTGGATCTGCCAGGTGCCGGCCCAGCCGCGGGGGAAGACTGCCGTGTCTCCCGGCCCGATGTCAGCGGCCTCGCCGCCGTCGGGCGTGACCGTCATGCGGCCGGACACGATGTGCACGAACTCGTTGGTCTCCAGCGTCCAGCGGGACGGGCCCGCCGTGCACTCCCAGATGCCGGCTTCCTGGTCGCCCTCTCCCTCCCAGATCGTTGTCCCCGAGGTAACCATGGGCTCGCCGGTGGCCTCCTCGAGCGGCCCCCAGTCCTCGAGCTTCGCGCCGGCCGCATCGGCCAGGAACGGGGTGACGGTGATCATGACGAAATCCTCTCAGGGAAGGGCAGGGCAATCGGGTCGGTGGCGAGCCGGCTATGGCCGGCCTCGTCGAAACGGTCCAGGCCGAGCGGCGACACATCGAGTACATCGGACGCCCCGCGCAGCGCCACGTCAGCCGCGGCGCGGGCCACGCCGGGGCCCCACATCATGCCGGCGCCGCCGGCGCAGGCGACGGTGACGCCGTCCATGCCGGGAGCGCGCCCGATGATGGGCAGGTGGTCAGGGGTGTAATCGATCGTCGCGGCCCAGATGCGGCGCAGTCCGAGCCGGGCCGTGACCGGGACCAGCTCAGCCAGCCGGGCCCGCATCTTGGTCAGGTAACCCTCGTCGACCTCGCGGTTCTCGCTCGGCGGCTCGTCCGGGTTGCTCATCCCGAAGAGCAGGCCGCCCTCTTCCGGCCGCCAGTAGAGCCCCGCGGCCAGGTCGAACACCATCGGCACCCGCGCCGGGTCCAGGTCCGGGTGCTGCTCGGTGACCGCGACCTGGTGCCTGGCGCCGCCGGCCGGGATCCGCAGGCCGGCCAGGCGGCCGACCGAGGCGAGCTTCGGCCCGCCGGTGAGCACGACCAGGCCCGCGTCAATCGCCCCCTGGCTCGTCTCGACCCGGACCCCCGAGCCGCCGGCTCCCGAGCCACCGGCTCCCGAGCCGCGAACCCCGGCGCCGCGAACCCCCGAGCCGGAAAGGCCCGTGAACGCGACGTGCTCGCGCACGTCCACGCCGCTGCGCTGCAGCGCCACCGTGTACGCGGTCACGTTCCGCGGCGGCGTGATGTACCCGTCCTGGGCGCAGAAGGTCCCGCCGAGCGTCTGTCCCGGCGCCAGCGTGGGGTTGAGCGAGTCGACTTCGTCAGGTTCGAGCCAGCGCACCGGGACCCCGAGCGCGGACTGCATGGCCAGCCGCTCGCGCGCCGCCGCGACGTCCGCCGCGGTGAAGCAGGGCAGCAGGTACCCCTGCTCGGTGAATCCGGAGTCAAAACCCAGTTCCTCGTGCTGGCTCAGGTAGAACTCCCGGGACCACTGCCCGAGCCGCACCGCCTCGGGAGTCCCGCCCTGCATCCGGACGACCCCGGCCGCCCGGCTGCTCGCCCCCTGGCCGAGGAACCCCTTCTCCACCAGCACGACTCGCGCCAGCCCGGCCTGGCGCAGGAAGTACGCGCACCAGGCGCCCACCGTCCCGCCGCCGACCACCACGGCGTCTGCCGTACCGGAAGCGAAAGCAGAAGCAGAGGTAACTGTCACAGGCTCACCGTCCTCAACGGCATACCGATCCATTGGCTTACCCGCGACTCTGACATAGACTGAACATTCAGTCAACATCGAGGCCGAGCCGTGCTGCCGTCCCGGAGGTTCTACCGATGTACGGGTTCACCGAGGAAGACCGCGAGATCCAGGCCCGGGCCCGCGGCTTCGCCGACGAGCTGATCCCGCTCGAGGAACAGGCCGAACGCGCGGGTGGCGAGCTACCTGCCGACGTGACCGCCGGCCACGCCAAGCGAGCCCTTTCCCTCGGCCTGCACGCCACTAACATGCCGAGGGAACTCGGTGGCGGCGGCTATACCGCCCTGCAGCAGGTCCTGGTGCAGGAGCAGATGGGCCGGGTCACCAACGCGCTGGGCTGGGTGGCGGCCACCCCGCCCTCATGGCTGCCCGCGGTGGCCACGCCCGACCAGGTCGAGCGCTACGTCAAGCCCGCGATCGCCGGCGAGCGCGAAGAGTGCTACGCGATCACCGAAGCCGACGCGGGCTCCGACGTCGACGCGATCGAGGCCACCGCCCGCCGCGAGCAACGCAGCGAGCAAGCCGAGTACGTGCTGAACGGCGTCAAGTGGCACGTCACCTCGTTCAATTCGGCCGACTATGCCTTCTTCCAGGCCCGGCTGACCGGCGGCCCGCATGACGGCGAGCACGCCATGTTCCTGGTCGACCTGCCCAGCCCGGGCGTCCGGGTGGTCAGGACCCCGGCCTACACGCACACGATCAGCCACCACCATCCGATCGTCGCGTTCGAGGACGTGCGCGTCCCGGCGGCCAACCTGGTCGGCGCCGAAGGCGACGGGATGGCGTTCGCGTACGAGTGGTTCCGGTTCGAGCGGCTGATGGTGGCCGCCCGCTGCCTCGGCGCGGCCGAGCGGCTCACCGGGGAGATGACCGCGTTCGCCGCCGCGCGGCACACCGGCGGCCAGCCGATCAGCGAGCGGGGGCTGGTGGCCGGGATGCTGGCGGACAGCCTCACCGAGCTGTTCGCGGCCCGGGCGATGACCTATGAGACCGCTCGGGGGATCGAC
>Ga0302325_10033313_pt1 | contig 10556 bp, 10 predicted proteins | sample Palsa_T0_2_FD_201948 | JGI IMG/M metagenome (GOLD analysis project Ga0302325, IMG submission 201948) | Peat permafrost microbial communities from Stordalen Mire near Abisko, Sweden - Palsa_T0_2 | ecosystem: Environmental > Terrestrial > Soil > Palsa > Peat permafrost | place: Sweden: Abisko...
GGGTTTTCTCCTCCAGGACGGGCGTCGTCGTTATGACGTAGGTGTTGTTAAGGGGTGTCGCGAGAGCCTTGATTTTGAGGAGGCCAGGCGAGTACAGGGCTTCATTTAGGGCGGCACCTGGGAAGCCGCTCGCTTCGAGTGCACCTTCGAAGGCGATGGCCTGTACCGCAATCTGCGCCATCACAACATCGGGTTTCGTAGCCTCTATGGCATTCACTATTGGCGCAAGGTTTCCCACATCCTGCGGCACCACCGCTTTATCGTAGACAATCTTGCCGCCATCGGCCTTTATTACTTGGCCATAGGACGCGTCGGCCGCGGGGCCATTTGGGACATCAAGTCCTACCAGGGCCCAACGCAGCGACTTAATCGGCTTGCCGAGTGCGCTTGCCACTGAGGCGATCGGCTGCTCCCCGTAGTAGCCGCCCCCGATGTCGCAACCGGTGAACGAATAGCCCCAGGTATAGGGCTTACAAAACCCTGGACTGAATCCCGCCCCGAAGTATGGGATGTCATGCTCGGAGGCAAACGTGGCAGGAGGTTGCTCAAACCCCTCGGTCACTACCGGTGCCAATGCGAACACGTGTTCCCGTTCGATCAAGTTTTGAACATCGGTAAGGTCGGTCGTAGGATTTGCTTGATCGTCATCCATAGCGACGAGTTTTATCTTGTATTTTCCGAGTTCGTCATCTTTGTTCGCCCGATCTATCCGAGCCATGAAGCCGGCTTCTGTCCCGGCCCAATCAGTCGAGTCGAAAACTCCACCGACGGTGATGGTGTCACCGCTGATCCCTTGGACCGTCGAGGCACTAGCTGGAGACGCCTCCACGACCGTCCCAACGATCATCACCATCGAAAATACTGCTGCGCCAACCGAACTCAGGACCTGACGACTGGACAATGCCCGCACGCTTCCCCCCCATATGCATTCTGGCTCCGGATCAGAGTCATGGCAATCTCAACCACGAAATTTGATTCCGCCGATACCTACTGATATTTGTGTTGTCGAATACTCTTTCTGAGAGTACACGCGCAGAAGAACCAAATCAAGTTCGCCAGGATCGCCTACGCGGGCCCGCCCCTGCTCTCCAGCGCGGGGGATATTGGCCCTCCATCGACCTCACTCGGTACTCGATCTCCGTGCTCGCTCAATCCGGAGACAAGCCAGGAAGATTCAGCCCGTCCACGATAAGCACGCCGTCGAACATGCCGCGCTCGTAAAGCCTCGCGAGGTTCTCGTACCTGACGGGGTCCAAGATTTGTTGGACATCGCTGGCCGGATGGCGCCACCCTCCAGCACGATGCAGCACTGGCCCCGTCAATAGGTGCACTACTAGGTGCATGTTGCGTCTAGCCACTTTTTGTCGCCCCAACCGCAGGACCAAGTGTCGTGGCAAGCTGCTCTGCCTCCTCGACCGACTGCGCATGACACCACATGCCGTCAAGGTCCGTCGCCCCGAATAACTGGGTGAATCGGTCACGGATTGCTTCGGGGGGGCCTATCCAGAACATGCGGTCTATGAGATATTCCTGGATCTCAGGCCGGTCGGCGAAGAGAAGATGGTTCGGGTTATCGTCGGTGAAGACAGCGTGGAACTGGTAGTCGTAACGAGCGAGCCGTTCATCGATTTCGGACTGCCACTTAACCGGCACGTCCTTGGCCTCGTAGGTCTGGGCAAAGGCGAAGTGAGCGACCGAGTAGGAGTGTGCCCGCTTCGACATCCTGGCTACCTGGGGGTCGTCATCGGGCGGGATGACGACAATCGGGACCATCGTCCAAACCTCCAACGGAGTGCTGACGCCCGCTTTTTCTCGCGCTGTGCGCGCTCGGTCGATCAGCTCGTTGATCGCTATGGGTGCGTCGCCGAGCATGATCACCACAACATCGGCAAACGTTCCGGCCACCTCAGCAGCCTTCGGCCCTGACACAGTCACGTGGATCATGAGGTCGTCGGGCGCCGCCTCGCGAAGCTGCTTGCTCGTTTGAGCAAGATCGGCCCAACGCATCGACCTCAATCCCACGGAACGAACAGCGCCATCTCCCACTGCCAAACCGAGCCTGAACCGCCCTGGGCTCAAGTCGGCGAAGGTGCGAGCAGCAGACGCGTGAATCGACCAATTCCGAATCACGTTGTTGGTCACAAACGGACCGCCAGGAATACGTTCGGTGTTAAGGAGGCAGGCCGCGGTAGTCACGTACGATTCTTGATGGAGAAATGGCCCGTCACCGACTCCGAACTGCACGAAGCCCAAGCGCTCGGCCGCTCGTGCCAGTTCGATCGAGACGTTGGCCGATTGCGGCATCCACGACAACCCCAACTGGATACGCTTGTCAGTCACGCTGTCCAATCCTTCCCTTTTATAGCCTGGGAGCGGCCCGCTCGTCACGGCAGGCAGCGCGTTCTATTCGAAACGTCGAACCGGCGCCCGTTTGAGTTCGACCTCCAGATCGTTGGTTGGCCGGACTTGGCACGCCAGGCGAAGCACGACATCCGGCTCACTACGGTACGAGATGCGACTGAGCCTTTCCACGATCGGCAACTCGAGAGCACTGATCGCCGGAAGCTCCGCTGCGCCGGACACAACCTTCATGTGGCAGCGTGTGCACTGCGCTTGGCCGTAACAGGTCGTCGGCCACATCCATCCCTCCCTATAGGACGCGTCGAAAACAGACTCGCCCGGGTGCACTTCAAACTCGATACCGCCTGGGGAGACACGGACGGTGCTCATGGTCCCCTCTTTAGAAGTGTTGGGCTACCGATTAGCTGCCGATGAGCCGATCGAGGGTGCGATTGAAGTTGATGATCATCGGCTCGTAGCGGCCAGAGAGCAGCTCGTGATCAAAGCCGTGGGTCCGCAAGCCGCGCTGTTGAGCCTCCATGTTTGAAGCGTCCTGTGCCAGAACAAACGGCAGCTCAGATTGGGGAACAGGGCCTTCGAGTCTCGGCCGAGGGCCTTCAGGCGTGCCGATCGGGCGCACCTGCACCGCCCACACCTCGATTGTGGCAGATTCCGGATCGAGACCGTTCGGGCGGAATCTGTAGACGTTGGTGCGGCCGTACGGCCCGGCCGTAATCAGGACGTTAGGGAAAACGAACGCAAAAGGCGAGGTCTCCGGGGTCATGGGACGGATCGGGATGCCACGGCGCCCCGCTTCTTCAAACACAGCCTGGAAGTATTCCCCTAGCATCTCGGCGTCGGGCTCTCGCTCGGCTTCGAATGACGCGGCGAGATCAAGGATCCAGTCGTCCAACCAGCCGTCCACTCCCACCCGCATCGCCCGGTCCTGTTCGAAGATCCATTTTGTGTAGCTGATGCCGCGCGCCGGCCACCAATCGAGGCCACCGTTGTTTGGATCCTGGGTGTTCCATCCATGTCCATTGCTGTCGAGGTCGTAAAGCAAATGGGCGCTGTAGTCATCGCCGGAAACTTGCGCGAGTTCCGGATGGGTCTGCATGATGTGGTATCCCTCGAGAAATGCTTCGAGGGCAACCTTCCAGTTGGCTTTGACCTCCGTATAGCGCCACCAATTGACCCGCATATCCTCAAGGCCGACCGGATCGATGGCGGTCGAAATCCCTTCGAGGAAGGATTCCAAAGACTCGGACTTCGCGTTCATGTTCACAAATACGAATCCCCAACGGATAGCAGTACGACACTCGGGAATGCGGAGGGATTCAGGCTCGAGGCTTTCAGGAGAGAACGCATTGGCAGCCTGGTACACGTAAGAGCAGGTTCCGTCGAGGTTATAGCGCCAGCCGTGGAACGGGCACACCATCTGACACCCGTGAAAACTCCCGTTGCCGTTCGCCAGCTGCACGCCACGATGACTGCAACGATTCCTTAGGGCGCGGATGGTCGTCTCTCCGTCTCGCACGATGAGGATCGACTGGTCGACAATCGTGTACTCGACGTAGTCGCCCACGTTCGGGATGTCTTCGAGCCGACACGCCAACTGCCAGCTGTTATTCCAGAGACTGTTGCACTCAAGCTCGAAGAAGTCCTTCGAGTAGTAGCGCTCGGTTGGGATCCGCACATCGTCGCCGGGGGCGCAGTTCCCGACGGCCCAAGGGTTGGACTTCGACAGTCGTGAATCGCCAATCTGGATGGACACTTGAGCCTCTCTTGTCGGCAGTGCTCAGACTGTTGGTTCCCGAGAGATTGAGCGATCAAAACCCCTCGACCCAACCACTTTGCGTAGGTCCGCTCTAAAACCTTCCTGAATTTAACGTGGTGATCACTTGCTTGTCAATCTTCGCGCAGGAGGTGAGTAGGCGGCAGATTGTCTCGCAGAACCTCTGGTTAATCTCCTGACTCAAGCTGTGATCCGCGCCGATGCTCCCGCGTTCACGTCAATCACTGATCCGGTGATGTGAGTACCGCTGGCACTCACCAAAAACAACACGGCCGCCGTAATTTCCTCTGGGGCCAGGATCGCCGTGGGTTGCACGTGCAGCAATCCGAGAAACGGAGCAGCGTCGGCCAAGGTCGGGTTCTCCAGATGTGGTAGGAGTGGCTTGAGGAAGCCGTCGTTGTTAATCATCGGGGTGTCAACGTTCCCGGGCGCCACCGCGTTGACAGTGACACCGAACGCAGCCAAATCCTGGGCCGCACTCTTGACCAAGCCGATGACCCCCCATTTCGAAGCGGCGTAGGCCCCCACGGCAGGACCTGCCATGCGTCCCATCAGAGACGATATCGCGACGATGCGCCCGTAGTTCTGCTCAATCATTTGAGGGGCTACGGCTCTAATGGAGTTGAACACCCCGGTCAGATTTGTGCCGATGATTCCATCCCACGTCTCGCGCGATGCGACCTGGATGGACTCAGCACCGGCCATCCCGGCATTCGCCACGAGAATGTCGATGCGCCCGAAGTCTGCAACCACCTCCTTGACGAGACCGGCCAGATCGTCCGAGTTCCGCACATCGCCCTGCCTCGCCAGACACCTTCGCCCCTGACCTTCGATGAGCCCCCTGGTCGCCTCCAGATCGGCCTTGCTGGCTCCCGGATAGACAGCCCACGGCTCGTTCGCGCACGCGTCGAACAGGACTACGTCAGCCCCCTCTCGAGCGAAGGCGACGGCGTGGCTCCTGCCCATTCCACGAGCCCCGCCGGTGACCAGCGCAACCTGCCCATCAAGTAACCCCATGTCGGTCTCTCCCTCGCCCGATGACAAGTCGACTTCGTCGGCAGGTTATCTACCCCACCGCACTTCATCAAGTGACTACCTACTTTATCCGTCGGCTACAGAGCCGTTCGGCCGACGAATCCGCCACCCCACACAGGGAGATCCAGTGCCGACTTGACTCCAGGGCTGGCTTCGCACACGGTGGGTATCGCGTTGAGCGCCGCCATCGCGACTGTAAGGCTCACGATGCGGCCCGAATCGAAGTTCGTCGCGGCTTCGACGACGCAGTGCATTGAGGGGTCACCCTCAATATCCATCGTCCAGTATTCACCGGTACCCCATTCGGGGTGGACCTCGTCGCTCACCCTCCAGACGAACTCATAGACCAACACATCACGTCCATAGGCCGCGCCGACAAATTTCAGCTTCACGACCGCAATCGTGCCGACGTCAATCCTCCCGGCGGCAATCTCGAAGGAGGATTCAGCAATCCCCACCTCACGCTCGTATCGATAATCTTCGAGCTTGAATCGTAAGGCGTCCGCGGTGAAGAGCAGCGACGAGTAGGCCACGCTATTGCTCGGGTCGGTGTGCATACCGTCCATAAGTGAAGGACTCTCTGGCGGCTGACCGAATCCCATGAAGGCCATGGTGCTGGCCGACGTGAGGTTTCGCATGTCAAGGGTCTCTACAATGCGGATCTTGTCGATCCGCCTCGACAGCCTCGACATGGACACGGGCCAGAGGTCCATCGTGTAGCCGGGGTTCACTCCCGACCCGAAATAGGTGCTGCCTCCTTCAGCGCACGCTTCGGATAGGCGCCGCTGCATTTCTGCAGGAGCAGATGGTGGGTAGATGGTGAAATCGATCGCCGTCGACGTCACGTTGTACCCACGAGAGAGAAGCGTGCAGATGTTGTCGAGCGGCTCACCCAGCATGTCTTCGGTGGTCCCAAGTGAGTTGTAATTCACACAATCCGCTTCGATGGCGAGAATCTCCTCAATAACGGTGGTGGCCAGGATGCCAGTTGGTTCCGTACCGACTATTTCTCCTGCGTCGAGTCCGACCTTTTCCTCGCTATACACCTTCAACCCGACAAGTTCCAGATCAGGTCGCTCAATGATGGAGCGCAGAGCGTGCGTTCCCACGTTGCCGGTCCCCCACTGGATCACCCGGTATGTCATTTCCTTTCCCTTTCGAGATTGTTCTGGTCGAAGCCCCCGAGTCGAGCAAGCTCTTCGGGTGTGTCAATGTCGGCGAAACAATGTTCATCCGCCACGGTGGACCATGTCTCATGTTCGATCCAGGTGATTGTCGTGGCCTCCGGTAGGGCTGTGAGGGAACGGCGACCCTGGGCCACCAGATGTTGGCACGTGTCCAATGATGTAACGCTGAAGCGAGCGCACAGCGGCTGGGCGCGACCATTGACAACGGGCACGACTGTGTCCTGGGACGGAAATCCGGCAAGAGACTCGAGAAGGTCCACCGTGATTGCGGGAAGGTCACAAGGCAGAACGAGCACCGCACCCACATGGCCCATGGTGACTGTCTGCGCACAGGTGCGCCCGTCGGCAATCACGATCGATGCCTTATCGGTCCCCATTGGCCGACTAGCCCCCCCGGTCAGGAGCAATCCGCCCACTGGGACAGCAGCGACGGACCGCTCCGTCAGCAACTGACGACTCCGGTGTCAATGCCCACGCTGAAGATCAACTCTCCCCTCGAAGCGGCGCCAGTCGCTCTCTTCACTGTATCCTAGAAGTAAGCAGTCACTACAGGGGAGGAACTATGGGTTTTCTCGACGGTAAGGTCGCGCTTATAACGGGTGCGGCACGTGGTCAGGGCCGCGCACATGCCATCACGTCGGCCCGAGAGGGCGCACGTGTGATTCTCGTCGACATTGCCGACCAGATGAAGACCGTCCCGTACGCGATGGCGACCGACAAGGACATGGCTGAGACCGTGCGAGAAGTAGAGACGCTGGGTGGTCGGGCTCTCAGCATCACGGCCGACGTGCGCTCGCAAGCCGAGCTCGATGACGCGGTCTCTCGCGGTATCGCCGAATTCGGTCAGATCGACATCCTCATCGCCAATGCTGGCATCTGGACAACCGGCCCGTTTTGGGAGTTGAGCGAAGAGGCGTGGGACGAGATGATCGGGGTCAACCTCACTGGCGTGTGGAAATCCGCCAAGGCGGTGGCACGACACATGATCGAACGACAGGGTGGATCGATCGTCATCACATCGTCTACCAACGGCCTCGAGCCCGGCCTGAATTACGCGCACTACGTGGCGGCCAAGCACGGTGTGATCGGACTTATGAAGAATATCGCCCTGGAACTGGCGCCTCACGGAGTGCGCTGCAACGCGATCTGCCCAGGGGCCATCCTCACACCTATGAACAACCACCAAGCCTCCTGGGACATGATTGCGGGCCACGAAGGGGGAACCGAAGCCGAGATGATTGACGGTGGGTACCATTTCGGAGCCCTCAAACAACAGAGCTTCCTGGCGCCACAAGTGATCGCTGACACTGCTCTCTATCTCAACTCCGATTTGGCGGCTGCCGTGACCGGCGTGACCATACCGGTGGACGCCGGCCACACTCTTCTGGCTGGCTTCAATCATGCTCCCGTCAAATGACTCCGTCGCACGGCGTCTGACGCCGGAGACCGATATGCGATCCCTCCAACGTGCACATCGGTGACTTCCAGCGAGAGCTGAATATCGACAAGTCGATCTAACACGACAGTGCATATTGCGGCCATCTCGGCTCGCGCGAGCTGCAAGCCCAGGCAGGTGTGTGCGCCGGTCGCAAAGGCCAAATGAGGATGCGACGGGCGCGTGATGTCGAACTCCTCGGGCCGGGAGAAGACCCGCTCGTCGTGATTTGCGGCACCCAGGGAGATGTGAACAGGCGATCCGGCATTGTTCCCTCCTGCCTCAGTGAATTGCCTTCGCACGCGCTCCCGCCGGGCCCAGGTTTGGCGCCCCATGGCCGAGCCGGCAGAGGTAGGACCAACAGTCCGAACCGCTGTTGTGAGTACCCACGACACCCCCCGGGGCGACTAATCTACGAAGTAAGTGCCAGCTGACCTAATCGACGGGACGCGGTCGAATGAGGGCCGGCGAGGAAGCCCAAATAGCGCGGCTTGGACGGGAGAACTGAGACTCGGGTGCGGACCACAATAAACAACGTCTCGCTGGATATCGAGAGCGGGGCTCGGAAATGGGCCGATAAGCCGGCCATCGTGCACGCACCGAGTGGGCTGGTCGTCTCGTATCGCGAACTAGCACACCGGATCGAGCTAGTTACCGGATCACTCCGCGCCCACGGGATCAAGACAGGCGATCGAGTGGCCATTGTGGAAGGCAACACGGTCAACCACGTGGTGTCTTGGTACGGGATACTCAGAGCCGGCGCCTTGGCGGTCGACTTCAATTTCCTGCTGAGCGGATACGAATGGGGACATGTCTATGCCGATTGCAGGCCCCAGATCGCGATAGCCGGTTCACAATTCGCCCAAACAATCTCCGCATCGGGCAATCAACCCGTCTGGTCCATGGAAAGTCTTACGGAACAGCCATCGCCGCAGGAGTTGCGTACTTCGAAGATGCAGTCTCTCGACGATCCCGCCGTCATCGCCTACACGAGCGGCACGACGGGACTTCCAAGAGGCGTTGTCCACTCACACCGAAGCCTGGCTCGTCAGTTGAACCTGCTCCAGCGCGCGTGCGGCTATGACGAACACTGGACGTCGTATGTCGCCGTACCCTTGTTTGCGCTTCAGGGATTTCTCCCGCAGGTGGCCGCGACATTGCGGTTCGGGGGTACTGTGGTTCTCGACGACAAGTTCGACCCGGACCGCTTCGCCGAAGTGAGTCAGCAATACCCCATCAGCTACACCACTCTCAGCTCGCCGATGATCCCTCGCCTCCTCGCACTCGGCGAGAAGACCACCATTGATCTATCGCACATTCGTCTCCTGAGCTGCGGTGGAGCACCTCTTCACCAGGATGACCGAACCGCTTTCGAAGACCGCTTCGGAGTGCATGTCACCCAGGGCTACTCCTCGACCGAGGTATTAGGAGCGTTCGTAATGGAACTATATGGCGACGCTCCACATGGTGCGGCAGGAAAGGTGTTCTCAGACCGCAGCGATCCGATTCGCATCATGAGCGATGACACTGGCACGGCAGCCGACGTCGGAGCGATTGGTGAAATCGCGTTCCATCGCTCGTGCGCGCTCCAGAAGTACTGGTCGCAACCGGACGACGATGACTCTGCATTCGTCGCAGGCCAATGGCATGCCACAGGTGATATCGGACGCATGGACGAAGACGGGTACCTGTTTGTTCTCGATCGAAAAAAAGATGTCGTCATTCGGGGTGGTTTCAACATCTTCTCAGCCGAGATCGAACGTGTCCTCACATCGCATCCGGCAGTGTTGGAGGCTGTCGTCGTGGCGGCACCGAGCGAGCGGTTGGGAGAGGTGCCAATAGCGTTCGTCGTGTGTGAACCCGGCGACGACATCTCGAGCGACGATCTCCAAGACTACGCGCGAGTGCGACTGGGTCGGCTCAAGACGCCTGAGAGCATCACCAAAGTGCAGTTCGACGATCTGCCGCGCAACAGTATCGGTAAGGTTCAAAAGGCAGAACTTCGGGATCGGGTCAGAGTGCAAGCAGTGCCTTTAGGCTGACATCGTCAAAGTGAGGCACCGGCCCGGCCGGTGAAGATCGGCAATGTGAAGTGATTGACAATACCCGGCGGTGCGACCACGACGTTGGGAATCGCGTTGAGGCAGTGACCAGCCACGGTTATGGATGTGGCCCGTCGGGCATCGGTCTCGGTCGCGAATTCCATTCGCGATCGGACGCTCGGATCTCCCTTTATCTCGAGTTCCCAGGCACAGAGGTTCGCCGGCCAACCCTCGTCATCGAGGCGCCAACAGAAGTCGAGCGTCACGAATTCGTGCTCCTCGACCCAGCCGCTCAGCCGAAACTCAGTGGCGACGATGGTCCCAGCCTCGAATGTGCCGCTCGGCAAGACCATGCGCTCTTTGGCGGTCCGCACGTCGAGCTGTTGGTAGGTAATCCTGTCGATTTCAACGCCGAACCCGTCACCGAGGAAGTGGAGTGCTGCGCCATAGGGGGTATTGAGCGCGCCCGCTTTCGGGTCGTCTGCGGACTCCTCGAACATTTTGAACATGGCGATTTCGTCACCCGGCCGGAGACCGAAGCCCATGAACTCTTGCATGGTGGACTTGTAGTCGCGCAAGCTCACCAGCTCCCGCACGTGAACGGAGTCGACACGCCGGACAGTGCGCCCCATCGTAATAGGCCAGAGGTCGAGGGCGAAGCCGGGTGTCATCCCGGTGCTATACACCGTGGCTCTGCCTGTGACACACGCCTCTTTGATTTG
>Ga0302325_10033314_pt1 | contig 10556 bp, 7 predicted proteins | sample Palsa_T0_2_FD_201948 | JGI IMG/M metagenome (GOLD analysis project Ga0302325, IMG submission 201948) | Peat permafrost microbial communities from Stordalen Mire near Abisko, Sweden - Palsa_T0_2 | ecosystem: Environmental > Terrestrial > Soil > Palsa > Peat permafrost | place: Sweden: Abisko...
ATCGCATGTACTTGCGCTGGACTCGCCCAGTCGCATGACTCCAGCCATCCCACGCCTCTCGCCCCCGGCGTCAATAAAGGCAATGTCGACAACGTTGCCGGCCCGCACTTCTACTACTTCTATGCGGGCCCTGGCCGTATCGATCTCAAAATGGCCTTCCATGAAATGGGAGTTTTCGGCAACCCATTGCGTCAGACGCTCACCTTCGATCTCGGTGACGAAAAGGGTAAGGTCTTCTATCACCAGGCGATCGTCTCGCAAGGGGCCACTGCGACTCTCTCCAACTACGGGACTGTGGACACACGTCAGAAGGTGCTGGTCGCTGTATCGGCTCAGCAGGGCGCCATTCGCATGGGCGGCTACTATGAGTTGGAGATCACCGGCGTCGCGTTTTTCGATGGCAAGGGCGGCAACTCCGCGAATGTCAAACCGGAGGACACTTCGCTGACCACCACCGCGAAGAACGGTCCTGTAAGCCTCACTCCCGGTACTTCAAACCTGACCTCCGGCCCGGTGAGTCTGACCTCCGGCACGACCAGCCTTACTTCCGGCAAACCGGTACAGCTGGTCTATCCTGGGCAGGCCCTCACGGTGCAGGAGAGCCCGCGCGAACTCCGCATTCTACTGGCCGCCGATGTTCTCTTCGACTTCGATAAGGCCGACATCCGATCGGATGCCGTTCCTACGCTTCGGCAGGCCGCCGCCAGGATCAAGGCTGCCAGGCCCCGCGGCGTCATCCAGGTCGAAGGCTACACGGATGCCAAGGGAACAGCTGCTTTGAACATGCGTCTCTCCCAGCAGCGTGCGAATGCGGTCGGCACCTGGCTTGTTCAGAACACTGGACTGTCCGCCTCTGCCTTGACTCCCAAAGGCTATGGGTCCGCACGTCCAGTTGCTGCCAATCAGAAGCCCAACGGCCAGGACAATCCGGCAGGCCGCCAGCTCAACCGCCGCGTCGAGATTGTTGTCACCAAGTAGCTAGAGCTCACAGGCGTGCCTGAGCTGTCGCGTTGATATACTTCCCCCACGCAATGCCGGTTTTCCCGAGGGCGTAACCCACCTGTGAATACACTTCCCCTGCTGCTAATCGTGCTGGGCATCTTTGTGGTGGCGTACCGCTATTACAGCGCGCTGCTGGCCACCCGCGCCTTTGTGCTCGACGATCGCAACATCACTCCGGCGCATCGCTTCAAGGATGGACACAATTACGTTCCTTCGCCAAAGTGGGTGACCTTTGGGCATCACTTCGCGGCGATCGCCGGGGCTGGACCGCTGGTGGGGCCAACGCTGGCGGCCCAGTTCGGCTTTGCGCCGGGGCTGATCTGGCTGGTGGCCGGAGCTGTGCTGGCAGGCGCTGTGCAGGATATGACGGTGCTGATCGGCTCGCTGCGGCATGACGGCAAATCGTTGCCGCATATTGTCGAACGCGAGGTAGGGCCGGTGACCGGCCTGCTAGCGATGATCGCGGTGCTGCTGATTCTGATTGTGGCTATGGCGGGTCTGGCGATCATCGTCGTGAACGCGCTGAGTCAGAGCGCGTGGGGCATCTTCACGATCGGCATGACGATTCCGATTGCCATGGCGATGGGGCTGTGGATGTTTCGGGGCAACAGCGGCAAGGTGATCGTAGTTGGGCCATCGATCTTTGGCGTCGCGGCGCTGACAGCAGCGCTGATTGGCGGACATTGGATTGCCAACTCTGCTTACGCGCATCTGCTGCTCTTCAACGCTCATGAGATCGTGCTGCTGCTCTGCGTTTACGGATTTCTGGCGTCGGTGCTGCCGGTTTGGATCTTGCTGGAGCCGCGCGACTATCTCTCGACGTACATCAAGCTGGCGACGATTGCCGCGCTGGTGATCGGAGTCTTCGTCGTTCATCCCAACCTGCAATTCCCTGCGTTCACTCCCTATATTCACGGCGGCGGCCCGGTGATTCCCGGCAAGCTCTTTCCGTTTCTGTTTGTCACCATCGCCTGCGGAGCGATCTCCGGCTTTCATTCGCTGGTGGCTTCCGGCACCACGCCGAAGTTGATAGACAAGGAGACGGACGCGCGCTTTATCGGCTATGGCGCGATGCTGGCCGAGTCGCTGGTGGGTGTGCTGGCGTTGATTGCTGCGTGCTCCATGGCTCCGGGGGACTACTTCGCCATCAACGTGCCGCCGGCGGTCTTTGCGCATCTGGGCATGCATGCTGTGAACCTGCCGGAGTTCTCGCGCGAGGTGGGCGAGCAGCTCGCCGGGCGCACGGGCGGAGCGGTGAGCCTGGCCATCGGCATGGCGCAGATCTTTCGCGGCATGCCTGGGATGAAGGCGTTGACGGCTTACTGGTATCACTACGCCATCATGTTCGAGGCGCTGTTTATCCTCACCACCATTGACGCCGGCACGCGCGTGGCGCGCTACGTGATGCAGGAAGTGATGGGCAAGATTTACAAGCCGCTGGGCCGCAGCAACTGGCTGCCCTCGAACATGCTGGCGACGGCGATTGTCGTGATGAGCTGGGGCTACCTGATCTGGGGCGGAACGATTGCCACGATCTGGCCGCTCTTCGGCACGGCCAACCAACTGCTGGCCTCGATTGCGCTGGCCACAATGACCACGTGGCTGGTGAATCATCGTAAGGCGGTCTATGCGTGGTGTACTTTGGCGCCTGCGTTGTTTGTTTTGATCACCACGGTTTCGGCGGGTGTGCTGTCGATTGAGAATGTCTTCTGGCCAATGGCTATGCGGCCGGGCAGCGAGTTGCAGGGGTGGATCGAGACTGGCTTGATGGCGATCTTTATCGTTGGCGCGATTGTGATTGTCGGCTCGGCTGGAGTGCGCTGCATTCGCACGCTGCGCGGCACTCCGCCGCCTTCAGCAAACGCGCTTCCTCAGGAACCTGGCAAAGTTGCTCTGGAACCTGCCGCTCCCTATCGCTGCTGCTGAGAGACATTTTTGCGGCCACTGTCACTTCTTGGGGGTCTTGCTGCCCGGGAGCATCTTCTTGAGGTTATCCAATAAGCCTGGTTTTCCCGGAGGTGTCGCCGCTGTTGCTGCGAGGGGTTTTGCGGCCGATGGAGTAGACCCAGCCTTAGCATCCGCCGTTTTTTCCACGGAGGCCGATTGGGCTTTTGACGGCTCTCCCGCCTTTGCTTCTTTTCCGTCTGCTTCCTTTCCGGCCGTAGTCACGGGAGGCGCCGGCAATTCCACCCACTGAACGATCAGCGAAATACGCCGGTTGGTCGGGTCGAGCGGGTTGTTCTTTACCCGCAGTAACTGATCCGCATAGCCGCGCACCTGCGAAATCTGGCTCTTGCCTACGCCGTCCTGCTGCAAGAGCCGCCGTGCCGAGTTGGCGCGGTCCGCAGAGAGCTCCCAATTCGTATAGCCATCATCGGAGGAGTAAGCCTGTGCGTCTGTATGTCCCTCAAGCAGGAGCTTGTTGGGCAGTGGTTTCAATTGGCCGGCCAACATACCTAACAGCTCTTGTCCGCTCTCGCTCAGCTTGGCGCTGCCGCTCTGAAAGAACGTGCCGCTCTTGTCCTCGATCAGCTCAATGCGCAGGCCTTCCGGAGTGATCGTGATCTCGATCTGTTTGGCCAGCTTTTCGAGATCTTTCTGGTCCTTGATGGCCTTCTGGATCTGCTCCTTGAGCTTCTGCACATTCTGCTTATCGATTGGGATGCTATCGTCATCTCCAACCTTGTCCGAGCCTGTCTCTTTCTGCGTGCTGCGCGGGTCGTTGAAGTATCCTGCAACCGCTTTCTTGATCTTCACGCTGGAGTTCAAGAGCCACAGCACGATAAAGAGCGCCATCATCGCGGTGACGAAGTCGGCATAGGCCACCTTCCATGCGCCTCCGTGATGGCCGCCATAGCCACTGACTTTCTTGATGACGATAATCGGTCGCTTGTCCGGGGGCATGGTCAAGGCTCCTTAGGCAGCAGCGGCAGTTTCGGGAGCGGCACTGGCTCCGCCGCCTTTGCAGGCTTTTTCCATCTCGTCGAAGGAGGGGCGTACATGCGCGGGAATCGCCCGGCGCGCTATCTCGATTGCAATCATCGGCGCGTTGCCTTTGAGAAAGGACAAGATCAGCACCCGCAGCACCTGGAGATATTCGTTGCGCTCGTCCGCTCCCTTAGTCATGTTGGCGGCCAGTGGGCCTACCAGGCCGTAGCACATCAAGATACCGAGGAACGTTCCTACCAGCGCCGCAGCAACCTTGTGACCGATCTCTTCCGGAGGGCCGCCGATGGCTCCCATAGTGATGACTACGCCCAGCACCGCAGCCACGATTCCTAATCCCGGCAGGGCGTCCGCCATCGTGCTCAGCGATGCGATCGGAGCGGCCGCGCCATGATGGTGCACCTCCATGTCGCGCTCCATCATCTGATCCATGTCAAAGGGCTCGACGCCGCCGGTGATGGCCATGCGCATGGTGTCGCAGACAAACTCCATGACGTGGTGGTCTTTCAGAAACTCAGGATATTTCTTGAAGATTTCCGACTCTTGGGGTTTCTCTACGTCGTTTTCGACCGAGAGCAGACCCTCCTTCCGAATCTTGTTCAGAAATTCGAACATCATCTTCAGCGTGTTCAGGTAGCGGGCTTTTCCGAATGGGGAAGGCTTGAGGACGCCGGTGACGCCGCCGACCATAGCCTTGATGATATGCAGGGGATTGGCGATCAACAGAGTGCCCAGCGCGGCTCCGCCGATGATGATCAACTCGGCCGGCTGCACCAGCACGAGGAGGTTGCCTTTCTCCATCAGATAGCCGGCCACGATGGCGCCAAAGACCACCACAATGCCTACGATTGCGAACATTCCTGCCCCTCCGTGCTTGAAATCTTCTTCGCGGTCACTGCATTGCCCCCGGCATACGCGCTCTCCTGCATGCCGCGCTGCGCCCGTTTCAAGAGACAGCGCAGGGTTTCTCCCTCCGCGACATGGGCCGCCCCGATGCTGGCGGTAAGACTGACGCGATCGCCCCACCAGCGGAAGTCGGCGGTATGAGCGAGATTGCAGACGTGATGAGCGTGGGCTTCGAGCATCTCCGGCGTGCGCTCGTGGCAGAGCACCAGGAATTCATTGGCGCCCCAGCGCCCGAGAATCTCGGCGGGGCGCAGCCCATGCAGCAGAGTTCGTTCGACGATGGAGAGCATTGCCTCGGAGGCGTCGCGCCCATGGGTTTTGCGCAGCATCGCGGCCTGGTCGACGGTGATCCACAGCAGGCCGAAGGGAACGGCATTGGCTGTCCATTCGTGCCAGGCTTCTTCCAGCCGGTCCTGCATGTCCGCCTGATTTTCTTCCACGCGATTTTCATGGCCGCCGTCTTCTTCGGTCGCGCCGTGCGGCAGGGTGTCGATCTCGTCGATGGGATGAAAGCGAAGCAAGGTTCCGAAGCGCCTGCCCAACGAGTTACGCAAAGGTGTGCGGCGCAACATCGCCGGCAACGTATGACCTTGCCGATGGTGGAGGAGGATCACCATTGGGCGTTCGAGAGAACCGACTGAAGGACCGGCTGCGGCTTTGGGATTATTCATTGGAACAAACTCATCGCCGCTGTGGTGGCTTGCGTGATACTTTGCGTCGATCTGATAGAAGGCCTGGGGGAGATTTCGCGATAGCAATTCTGCGCTGAGATAACCGCTGATCGCGGCTGCCGAGGGGTTCCAGAACAGGACTCGCGATTCCGCGTCGAGGACCGCGATGCCTTCCTCAAGTTCGCTCAGTGCAGCTTCCAGAAGCTCCGTCTGTGTTTCTGCGCTCTGCGTCATGCCAGGTTGCTCCCATGTGCCGTCTGAGGCTTGTATCGGCAGACACAGAAGTAACTTGACGCAATATGCGTGTTCTAAGAACGAGGCAGTTCCGGGAACGGACGGCGTCGTAAACTAGAGCAGTTCTCCTTCTGATATGCACTTTGAAGTTCTCAGAAGAGCGGTTTTTCTTGACGAAAAACCGCGAGAACACCAGTTGCTTCGGCGTACCTCTGAAGGAGAACTGCTCAAATGGGAATGCTGCTCGCCCAAGCTGTGGAATCGGATTACGCCGCGATTATCGACCTCGCGAACTTTGCCTATCGAGGAACTGGGCCTGAGGCGAGTTGGAATGTCGAATCGGGAATTATCGAGGGGCAGCGCCTCAACGAATCTCTGCTCAAAGAAGATCTCTCCGCCAAGCCTGAGGCACATCTACTGGTCTATCGCGATGATGAGGATGGACCGCTGCTGGGAACCGTTTGGCTGGAACCGAAAAACGATGGCGTCTGGTATCTGGGACTCCTGACGATCAGGCCCGATCTGCAAAACAGGCAACTGGGACGAACTCTTTTAACTGCGGCGGAAGATTTTGCGAGGGAGCATGGCGGCCTCAGCATCCGGATGAGCGTCCTCTATCTTCGAGATACGCTGATTGCCTGGTATGAACGAAGGGGCTATGCCCCGACAGGAAAGACAGAGCCTTTTCCCTACGGCGACGATCGTTTTGGCAAACCGCTGCGGGACGATCTGTACTTCGTGGTTCTGGAAAAGAATATCTAAGCCGTCTCAGGCTATCGCGGCACTCTGCTGGGGCAGGCGCACGATAAACTTGGTCTCGCCGGGTTTGGAATCTACCTGCACTTTGCCGCCGAAGCTCTGGGTCACAATACGCTGCACGATTTCGAGACCCAACCCGGTGCCTTTGCCTACCGGCTTGGTGGTGAAGAAGGGATCGAAGATCTTCGCCTTCACCGATTCGGGAATGCCGCTGCCGTGATCGACGATGCCGATGGCCAGATAGCCGGGCTCGCTCCAGGTGCGTACCTCGATCTCGCCGCCATCGGGCGAGGCATCGATAGCGTTATCGATGAGGTTGGTCCACACCTGGCTGACGGCGACTCCGGTGGTGTGGATGTTGGGCTGGGCCGCGTCGAAGTGCTTGACGACAGAAATCTGCCGTTGGCGCAGCTTGTGTCCAAGAATGGTGAGAGTGCTCTGAATGCTGTCATGCACATCGACGTCGCGCAGGGTGCAGCGGTCGTCGTAAGCGAACTTCTTGACCGCCATCACCAGGTCGGAGATGCGGGCGATGCTTTCTTCGATGGCGCAGACCAGAGAAACACTCGAGACCAAGGCTTCGAGCCAGTTGAGGGCATCGGATAAGGCCTTCGATTCAAAGGCTTCTTTGGCGCAATCCAGTTCTTTTTGCTCGAAGCCGATGGCCACCAGGGCAGGGCCAATGGTGTATGCGTTTTCAACTCCAGCCGTTTGCAGCCACTCGGACATCGCCTCTTCGGCGTCTGCCTGGTCCAGGCTGCTCATGGCCGGTGCATGACAGCTCTGGACTGCCTGCTGGAGGAGATCGTGCAGGCATTGCATCTGCAGCGGAGTCTTGGATTTTCCGGTGTTGCGCAGGCTCATCTCCTGGAGCCGCATCAGATTTTCTCTCAGCTGCGAAGCGGCGCGCTTAGCTGCCGCGCCGGGATTGTGCAACTCGTGCATCAAGCCGGCTGCGAGCGTCCCCAGGGAGATCAGTTTTTCCCGGTGAGCTGCCTCCGCGATATGCGCCTGCAGGCGATGCGACATGTTGGTCAGCACCATCTGGCGGAGGGGCACGGAGCACGCCATCAGCTTCCAGAATGTGTCTTCATCGAAACGGAGACCGATCGAAGGCTGCAAGGCTACCAGAAAGATCGCAGGGGGCTTGCCGGTCAGCAGCATGACTTCGCCGAAGGAATCGCCGGCCTTGGCGATGTGGACCTGGGTCTTGTTGCCGTTGGCATCCGCTTTGTCGGAGCGTACTTCGCCCTCAAGCAGAACCCAGAAAGCGCGAACACCCTCCGCTGGATCGTGGAATTGAACGCCGGCGGGGATTCTGAGCAGGTCCGCCTCGCCCAGGCCACAGAGTTGGTCCGGGGTTACGCCTGGGAGAGCAAAGGCGTTGCTAAGTTTTTCGGCGTATTCGTCCAGCGAAACCCGCTCAACCGTATATTGGTTCCCGTTGTCCATAATCTGCGATGCGGCGTTATTTTGCCTTTGGCTCCTCGGTTCTCTCTGACACGCCTTAGTTATGGATGTAGCGTGCGGCAATACGATGCGATTCTTCTATCCCACTTTCGTTTGCGTCCAGTCTCCGCGGCCTCAGAAGCCAGCCAGATACTGATGCGCGAACTGTACTGCAATCGAACCCTCACCAACTGCCGACGCGGCTCGCTTGACCGATCCATGCCGCACATCCCCGGCTACAAAAACCCCCGGAACGCTGCTTTCCAATAGATACGGCGAACGCTTTTCTTTCCAGATGGTTGCGAACCTGCTCGGAGCCTTCTTGTCGGGATTCGCGCCATCCAGGCCTCCCGTATCCGAACCGGTCAGGTCCGGGCCGGCAAGAATGAAACCCTTGTCGTCGCGAAGGATCGAATCCGGCAGCCACTCGGTGCCCGGCACGGCTCCGATAAAGACAAAGAGCGATGCCGCTTTTCTACAGCTTTCTCCCTCGGGCCCGAGAGTCCGGATTGCTTCCAGATGCTCTTCGCCCTCGGCTGCCAATACCTGGGTGTTAGGCTCGACCACAATATTGGATGTGCGCTCGATCTCATCGATTAAGTATTTCGACATGCTGGCTTCCAAACTGCTTGCCCGGACCAGCATGGTTACCTTGCAGGCAAACTTGGCGAAGTGGAGCGCCGCCTGACCGGCGGAGTTGGCTCCCCCGACCACGAAGACATCCTCATCTTTGCAGGCGGCGGCTTCGACCAGCGCCGCGCCGTAGTAGATGCCTCGGCCAGTGAGCTTTTCGGCTCCTGGGATATCGAGGCGCTTGTACTGAACGCCGGTCGAGAGCAGTAGAACGTGGCTCGAAACCTCGCGTCCGTCGGCCAGCGAGACAAAGCGGTACTGGCCGTCCACGCGCAGGCCAACGGCTCGCTGAGTCAGGAATTCCGCGCCAAAGCGGACGCCTTGCATGTGCGCCCGCCGTCCCAGGTCGGCCCCGCTGATGCCGGTTGGGAAGCCGAGGTAATTCTCAATGCGCGACGACGAACCTGCCTTCAGCCCCTCGGAGGCGCCGTAAACCGCGGCCGCCAAGCCGGCCGGACCTGCTCCCACGACGACTATGTCGTAGAAATCCTGTGCCGCCTGGGTTCTGAGGCCTACTCGAGCCGCGAGCGCATCTTTTTCCGGGTTGACCAGGGAGCTGCCATCGGCAAACAGCACTACGGGCAGGACTTCCGGGTCGAGCGAGCGCTCTTTCAACAACTGCTGGGCGTCGTCGCTGGCGGCTGCATCGAGCCAGCGGTAGGGCACGTGATTGCGGCTGAGGAAGCTGCGCAGTTGATGATCTTTGAGCGACCAGCGATGGCCGATCACCCGCAGTCCTTCAAACTTGGGCTGATAACCGGCATTCCAGTCCTGCAGCAGGTCGTCCAATACGGGATAAAGCTTCTCTTCCGGCGGATCCCAGGGCTTGGTCAGGTAATAGTGGATGCGGGCCGAGTTGATGGCCTGAATCGCTGCCTCGGTGTCGGCATAGGCGGTCAGCAGGACGCGCCTCGCCTCCGGGAAGATCTCCTGGGCTTTCTCCAGGAACTCAACGCCAGTCATGCCCGGCATGCGCTGGTCGCTGAGGAGCAGGCCGACTGCTTCTTCGCGAACCTTCAATTGCCTGAGCGTATCCAAAGCCGCCTGTCCGCTCCCGGCTCGCAAGACCCGATAGGTTGCGCCATACTGGCGGCGCAAATCCTGGACTACCGCTTCCAGCACATTGATGTCGTCGTCGATCGCGAGAAGGATGGGTCTGTTCATGGCTAGTTCCCAGTTTAGACTGCCTTCCCGGAGAGCGGCGCGGATTTTGGAATGCGGACGCGATGGGAAAGTGAAGTAGCGGATCGTGAATCAGCGAGATTCTCGCTCAAAATTGCGCAACAATTTGATAGCGCAAACAGCAATATCCCTGTACTCTGGAGGCGAGAACTCCACTGATCAGCGAGCGTTAGACTCGGTATTTCCACTTACCAAAGAAACATGGTTTGACCCCAGGTGTCGCAAAACAGATCAAGGCAAAGTAGTTTCTTAGATTGCCGATATAAGAAACGATTGGCAATTTGAGACGTTCGGAACCGTCAACCGGGGGGTTCGGTACCAGCGCAAGGCTACTTTCCCGGCAACTCTCGGCTGGATACAGGGGGCGCAGCAGGGGCAATGAATAAAATCATATTGGCAGATTCTCAGGCCATCTTTCGTGCCGGCACGGCCAAAGTGCTGGGGGCGGACGATGATTTTCGCATTATTGCGCAGTGTTCCGACACCGAGCGCATGATGCATGCCGCGACGACGTTTCCGGGCTCCGTGGTCATCTTTGCCTCGGCGCTGAAGCCGGAGTATGCGCGTTTACGGCAACTGCTGGAGACGGTGGGCAGCCGGGGCATTGTGATCGCCGAGAACAGCGAAGCTCCAGCCCCCTATCTACAGCAAGGCTTCAACGGAGTCATCTTCCGCAATACCACTGGGGCTGCCCTGGTGGAATGCGTTCGCAAGGTTGCGGCCGGCGAAATCTGGCAGCCTCTGCAGGCCATGATGGCCGAGGTTGTGGGAGAA